>Ga0210065_1000002_pt1 | contig 145630 bp, 138 predicted proteins | sample Muzzi_PWB_D1_FD_185533 | JGI IMG/M metagenome (GOLD analysis project Ga0210065, IMG submission 185533) | Wetland microbial communities from San Francisco Bay, California, USA, that impact long-term carbon sequestration - Muzzi_PWB_D1 (SPAdes) | ecosystem: Environmental > Aquatic > Marine >... | reverse complement strand
CACATTGTGGGTCTGCTCCTTGCGGGATGCAGGCACTACTGATGAATGGACGTCGGATCCACTCCCGTCTCCGGCAACGCCCGAATAGTCCGATCGACACCGATCAGCCAGATGGAGGAAAACGGCCAGCCGGCAATAAGGGCGACTGCGATGGCCATAAACTGCGCTGGCGCAATACCTGCGATACCCATGAGTAGCAATATTATAACAATGACCGTCTTGCGCGGTCGTTTGTTCATGAAGACTGCCGTTGCTATGCTCAGCGTTTGAATCCCGGGTTATGGCAAGGTACCTGACGCTACCGGCGTACGCACGGGTAGGCTGCTTCGGGTAACAGATTCAGGCCCCCTGCGTGATGCGGAACCCTGCAGAGTGCAGGCGCTTTCTGCCGGTATTGCAAGCAGGCAGAATGTAGCACAATCTCCGCATGACGCGGGCTCGAAGACGGTGCTCGCCGGGAGCGCAAATGTTTGCATGTGCCGTCACATGCGCGCCGTCGGGAAGGAGCGTGGCCGCCCTCTGTGCCGGAACTATCCGGGCCTGAACGGGATCAGACACTCTGCCGAGGCGCTCTACAACCGCCTGCCGTGAGGATGACTTGCCGCCACCCCGGGCAGGCAGTCTGGCGGGCATGCCGGGCAAACAATACGCAGGGAGCTGGTATGAGCCATACTGATAACCGCATGACGCCTGCCGATGCGCTGGTGATTTTCGGTGTGACCGGCGATCTCGCTCACAAGATGATCTTCCCGGCGCTCTATGAGATGGCCAGGCGCGGCAATCTCAATGTGCCAGTGACGGGTGTAGCCGCCCCCAGGTGGAGTCGGGAGGAACTGCACAAACAGGCGACGGACAGCATAAGCCAGGCCGGCAGGATCGAGGATCAGGATGCCCTCAACCATGTTCTTTCCCTGCTCCGCTATGTGGGCGGTGATTACAACGACCCGGGTACCTTCATGGCACTGAAGCAGGCGCTGGGCGATGCACGGTATCCGGCGCATTATCTTGCCATCCCGCCCGCGCTGTTCGCCACGGTTATTGAAAGTCTCGGGGCTGCGGGTCTGGCCGATCAGGCACGGGTCATTGTCGAAAAACCGTTCGGTCGCGACCTGGCTTCGGCACGGGAACTCAACCGCATCGCGCTGTCGGTGTTTCCGGAAGATGCAATCTTCCGCATCGACCACTATCTCGGGAAAGAGGCAATCATGAATATCCTCTATTTCCGTTTCGCCAATTCCTTCCTTGAACCGATCTGGAACCGCAACCACGTGGCCAGCGTGCAGATCACTCTGGCCGAGGATTTCGGCGTGAAGGGCCGTGGCGCGTTTTATGAAAGCGCCGGCTGTCTGCGCGATGTCATCCAGAACCATATATTCCAGATCGTTGCGCTACTGGCCATGGAACCACCAGCCTACCAGGGCTATGGCGCGGTGCACAGTGAGAAAGCCAAGGTATTCCAGTCCATGCGTCCCCTGCATCCCGATGACATGGTCCGCGGCCAGTACGCCGGCTACCGCAAGGAGCCCGGTGTGGCAAAGGGGTCAGACGTCGAGACCTTCTGCGCCCTGCGGCTGTTCATCGACTCGTGGCGCTGGCAAGGTGTGCCGTGGTATCTGCGCTCCGGCAAGTGCCTGGCTGCAACCGCGGCCGAGGTCGTGGTGGAACTGAAGCCGCCACCGCAAAGGCTGTTCGACGATTCCGGACCGGTGGCCGGGCGCGCCAACTATCTGCGCTTCCGGCTCTCCCCCAATTCCGCCGTCGCCCTTGCCGCGCGTGTCAAGTGCGCCGGCAAGGAGTTCGTCGGTGACCAGCGCGAACTCTACCTGCTGGAAGAACAGCCGGGAGAGGAAGCACCCTATGCGCGGCTCCTGTGTGACGCCATAGCCGGCAATGGCGCGCTTTTCACCCGTGAGGATGCGGTTGAGGCCGCCTGGACTGTGGTCGACCCGGTCCTTGATACACACACTGCAGCTCATGTTTACACACCTGGCAGCTGGGGACCTGAACAGGCTGATGCGCTGATTGCGTCAGACGGGAGCTGGCACAATCCAACACTCGTTAAGCTGACAAAATGACATCTGCACTGGAGGTAATATGAAAGCCACGCAACAATTGCACGATCTCGGTCAAAGTCTCTGGCTCGACAACATCACGCGCGGGCTGCTGAGCAGCGGCACGCTGGGCCGCTATATCAGCGAGCTGTCCGTGACGGGACTGACCTCCAATCCAACGATTTTCGATCAGGCCATCGGCAATGCCGATTTCTACGACGCGGCCATCCAGCAGAAAGCGCTGGCCGGCAAATCGGGTGAGGCGTTGTTCTTCGAACTGGCGCTGGAAGACCTGGGGCAGGCTGCAGATCTTTTCCGGCCAGTCCACGATGCCACGGGTGGTATTGACGGTTGGGTATCGCTGGAGGTGTCGCCGCTGCTGGTGGATGACACGGCAGGCACCGTTCAGGCGGCCGTGCAACTCCATGCACAGGCGCAGCGTCCGAACCTTTTCATCAAGATACCCGGCACCCGTGCAGGCATTGACGCAATCGAAGCGGCCATCTTCGCCGGCGTGCCGGTGAATGTGACGCTGCTGTTCTCCCGCGAGCACTATCTTGCCGCCGCGGAGGCCTACCTGCGCGGCATCGAACGGCGCATTGCCGCCGGCCTCGATCCGGCGGTCGGTTCCGTGGCTTCGCTTTTCGTCAGCCGCTGGGACGTCGCCATCAAGGACAAGGTGCCGCAGGAACTACGCAACTTGCTCGGTATCGCCATGGCCAAACGTACCTACAGGGCCTACCGCGAACTGCTGGATTCGCCGCGCTGGCAGAAACTGGCCGCCGCCGGTGCCCGTCCGCAGCGCCTGCTGTGGGCCAGCACCGGGACCAAGGATCCCGCTGCCCCGGAGACCCTGTACATCGAGGCGCTCGCCGCGCCGGACACCATCAACACCATGCCCGAGAAGACGCTGCTTGCTGTTGCCGGGCAAGCTGCACTGTACGGCAGCTTGCCCGCCGAAGACGACGACGCCGAAGCAGTGTGTGCCGCGTTTGCCACGGCAGGCATAGATACTGATGCACTCGCGGCCACGCTGCAGCGCGAGGGCGCACAATCTTTCGCGAAGTCATGGAACGAGTTGCTGGAGCGGATTGCATCGAAAAGCGTTGCGCTGACGCAGGGCGGTTCTGAGGGAGCCACGCGTTGACGGCCGCAACGCCGCTCGACCGACAGTGCGTCGACACCCTGCGTTTCCTGTCGGTGGACATGGTGCAGAAGGCCAACAGCGGGCATCCGGGCCTGCCCCTGGGCGCCGCGCCAATGGCCTATGTGCTGTGGACGCGCTGGCTCAGGTATAACCCGCACAACCCCGACTGGTTCAATCGCGACCGCTTCATACTGTCGGCCGGGCACGGTTCGGCGCTGCTTTACAGTCTGCTTCACCTGACCGGTTATGATCTCTCGCTGGACGATATCCGGCAGTTCCGCCAGTGGGGCAGCAAGGCGCCGGGGCACCCCGAGCGTGGACACACGCCTGGCGTGGAAACGACCACCGGTCCGCTGGGGCAGGGCTTCGGCAATGCGGTCGGCATGGCTATTGCGGAGGCGCAACTCGCGGCCCGCTACAACCGTCCCGGACACACGCTGGTCGATCACCATACCTGGGTCCTCGTCAGCGATGGCGACCTGATGGAGGGCGTGGCCGCCGAAGCGGCCTCGCTCGCCGGCCATCTCCAGCTCGGCAAACTCATCTGCCTCTATGACGACAACCACGTCACTCTGGCCGCCGGCACTGACATCACCTTCTCCGAGAACCGGGCACGGCGTTTTGAGGCCTATGGCTGGCACACCGTGTCGGTGGCGGACGGCAACGATCTCGCCGCGATCGACGTCGCACTGGCCGCCGCGCGCGCGGAAACCACGCGGCCATCGCTGATCCTGGTGCGCACGCATATCGGCTACGGCTCGCCCGACCAGGACAGCTACAAGGCGCACGGTTCCCCGCTCGGTGTCGACGACGTGCGCCAGACCAAGCAGACACTCGGTTGGCCGACCGAGCCGGACTTCCTGATACCGGAGGCGGTGCTGGCGCATTTCCGGACAGCGCGGGAACGCGGTGCGCAGGCCGAGGCGGCGTGGAACGCGTCGCTCAACAGCTACGCCGCGACGTTTCCGGATCTGGCCAAAGAGCTGCAGGGGCGGTTGCGCGCCGAACTGCCATCGGGTTGGGATACGGACATCCCGGTGTTTGATGCCGATGAGCAGGGCCTTGCGACGCGCGAGGCGTCCGGCAAGGTGATGAACGCCATTGCGCCCAAACTGCCGGCGCTGACGGGCGGCTCGGCCGACCTCGACCCGTCGACGAAAACAACCCTGAAAGGCCTGGGCGACTTCAATCCGCCGGCAATGAAACACACCGGGCATCAAGGTGCCGTCAGCGCGTACTGGAGCTATACCGGACGCAATCTGCACTTCGGCGTGCGCGAACATGCGATGGGCGCCATCGTTAACGGGCTCGCGGCGCACGGTGGCTTCATTCCGTATGGTGCCACCTTCCTGATCTTCTCCGACTATTTGCGTCCGTCAATCCGGCTGGCGGCATTGATGGGCCTGCACGTTGTACATGTGTTCACGCATGACAGCATCGCCGTCGGCGAAGACGGCCCCACCCATCAACCGGTGGAACAACTGGCGAACCTGCGGGCAATTCCGAACCTTATCGTGATTCGTCCTGCCGATGCCAACGAAACCGCGGTCGCCTGGCGTGTCGCACTGGAGATGCGCGACCGGCCGGTGCTGCTGCTATTGACCCGGCAGGCCCTGCCCACACTCGATCGCAGCGTCTACGCGCCGGCGGAAGGATTGCGACGGGGCGCCTATGTATTGAGCGATGCGCCGAACGGTAAACCGGAACTGATCCTGATTGCCAGCGGCTCCGAGGTTGGCCTGATCGTGGCGGCGGCAGAACGCCTGCAACAGCAGGGCATCGCCGTGCGCTGCGTCTCGATGCCGAGCTGGGAGTTGTTTGAGGCCCTGCCGCAGGCCGAGCGCGATGCCGTGCTGCCACCCGCGGTCAGTGCACGGCTCGCCGTCGAAGCGGGTGTGTCGCAGGGCTGGGAGCGTTATATCGGTGCGCGCGGCGACATGCTCGGTGTGGAACGCTTCGGCGCGTCCGCACCGGCCGTGGTCGTGCTGCGCGAATATGGCTTTAGCGTCGATAATGTCAGCGCACGGGCCAGGGCACTGCTGGCGGGCTGACACGCCTGCTGGCGTTAATCAGCATCACAAGCGGTGCACCCACGGACAGGAATTTGCCACTTGAAGCGTTGTAAAGGGTGTGCGATTGCGAATGCATGGCAATGAACGCCGCCTGATTATCACAGAGAGGCCATCGTAATGCCCAATGATACTGATATCGATGAAGCGCCCGGTGCGCCGGGGTTGCCACCCAGCTGGTGCAATGGCAGCAAGCAAGCCGTAGGCACCACACTCGGCCCGTCGCGTATCTGGTTTACCGTCGGGCAGGGTATCCTTAACGAAATCTATTACCCGCGCGTCGACATTCCGCAAATCCGGGACCTGGGTTTTATCGTCGCTGATGGCAAAGGCTTCTGGATAGAGGTCAAATGCCTTGATAATTGCCGCGTCGCATACACATCGGCGGGTGTGCCTGCCGTGACAATTGTGCATACCCATGCACGGTTCACACTCACCCAGCGCATTGTTCCCGAACCGAATCGTGATGTGCTGCTGATTCAGTTGTCACTGGATGGTGATACGCAGCTACGTCCATACGTACTGCTTGCACCGCACCTCGGCGGGAGTGGCTATAACAACCTGGCTGAAGTCAGTGAACATCACGGGCGCCGGATGCTGTGGGCACAACAGGGGCCGTTCGGACTGGCGCTGGCGGCCGTGGACCGGCAGCAGTGCGATGCCTTTGACATCTGCAGTTGCGGGTATTTCGGTGCTTCCGATGGATGGCAGGATTTCAACAAGCACGGCCAAATGCGCTGGCGCTATCGTCGTGCGGGGCCTGGCAATGTCGCCTTGATGGCTGCGTTGCCGCAGTGTGCGGTGCTTGGTCTGGGGTTCGCGACCAGCCGCGAAGCGGCTGCAACACTCGCCGTATCAGCACTTCTGCAACCGTTCGACCTCGTCTGGTCGCAGCAAGTCGAGCAATGGCGCCAGTGGCACGGCAATTGTCATCCTCACGGAAAAAAAGCCGGCAGAAAAATATTGACGGCAGCGCTAAACGCGCAGCTGAAAACGAGCGCCATGGTGTTGCGCACACATCAGGACCAGACCTTTCGTGGTGCGATGGTGGCCAGCCTCAGCGTACCCTGGGGTGAAACGGGTGAGGAACGCCCCGGTTACCATCTGGTGTGGCCGCGGGATCTGGTCGAATCCGCCGGTGCCTTGCTTGCGATGGGAGCGGATGTCGAGGCGCGTGAAATACTGCGTTACCTGATTGCGACACAGCTTGAGGATGGCAGTTGGTACCAAAACCAGTGGCTGGGTGGCAAACCCAACTGGACCGGCATTCAACTCGACCAGGTCGCGTTTCCCGTGTTGCTGGCGGGTACGCTGGCCGACCGGGGTGCGCTCGATGGTATCGAAGTGACTGATATGGTACAGCGTGCACTGGGTTTTATCGCCAGCCACGGCCCGGTCAGTCCACAGGACCGCTGGGAGGAGAACAGCGGGATAAATACCTTTACTCTCTCGGTGTGCATTGCGGCGCTGGTGTCCGGTGCGCGTTTTATGCCCGTATCCGCGAAGGATTTTGCCCTGGAACTGGCGGATTACTGGAACGCCCGGCTGGATGACTGGACGGCCGTTTATGACACCGAACTGGCCGCGCACCACGGTGTGCATGGCTATTATCTTCGTATCACGCCACCGTCCGCATTCAGCGACAACACCGCGCTGGCGCGTGTCATGGCCGTCAAAAACAGGCAGCGCGATCCGGGTTTGACCGCCGCCGAGCAAATTGGCGTCGACTTCCTGCAGCTGGTGCGCTATGGATTGCGCGATGCAGACGCTCCGCTGGTGCGCGACACTCTGCAACTGGTCGATACGTTGCTGCGCAAGGACCTGCCTCAGGGGCCTTGCTGGTACCGCTATACAGGTGATGGTTATGGAGAACATCAGGATGGAACAGGTTTTGATGGAACCGGGTGTGGACGCCTCTGGCCACTGCTCACGGGCGAGCGCGGTCACTATGAACTGGTGCGTGGTGCCGATGCCTTGCCTCACCTGCGCGCCATGGCGGCCATGGCGGGGCAGGCCGGCATGCTGCCGGAACAGGTCTGGGACAGCGATAGCATAGCGGCGCGCCGCTTGTACCCGGGCATGGCGACCGGCTCTGCAATGCCACTGGTCTGGGCGCATGCTGAATACATCAAGCTCGCCTGCTCGATACTCGAAGGTCATCCGGTTGACCGGCCGGAGCCGCTGTGGGCGCGTTATCGGGGACGCCAGCCGCAGGTAAACATCTGGTACTGGTCACCGCAAACGCCAATCCGCACACTGCCTGCCGCCATGCGACTCGGATTCTGCCTGCCACACCCGGCGACAATTCTATGGCGAATCGGTGAAGGCGAGTCTCACGACGTTGTTACATTTGATCCGGGAATTGACGTTCATGTCGCACGCTTGCCGCGGTTGCCGGCAGGTGCTGATCGTATGCATTTCCGACTTGCCGGTGCAGGTTGGGATGGCGATGTGGAATATGAAGTCCTTGTCTCTAACGGATGATGAAAACACGTTCCGGATGAGTCCCGGGGTCCGCTCATTACCGAAAATCCGGACACTGCCTCAGGCTGGCCTGCACGATACAATCTGGCCGCCTTGCTTTCCCCGCACTCCTGCGTCTCGATCCCGGCGTGATTCTTCTGGTCTGACCCCGGAAAACAACCCGAACCCGGACTGCAAATTCGCTAATCACACCAGCATTCCGCCGCGCTCCCGCCATTGCAAAACGCTTCCAGATCCAGTGCCGGCATGACTCATCTCCCGGCAGTGGTCGAATTCACCAATTAGGGGGTCTATACTTCCAAGGCACGATCTATAGCGCAAGAGAGAAGCTGTTAACATCAGTACAGGAGAATAAATTATGTCCAGAGTTATCCATTTTGACATGACCGCCAGGAACCCGGAACGCGCCAGTAAATTTTACTCAAGCATATTTGACTGGAAGATAGAAAAGTTCGATGGACCAGATGATTATTGGGTGATCACTACCGGTGATGACGATGAACCCGGTATTAACGGTGGTTTAATGGCCAGTGGCGATACAGACGTTCGTACAGCGTACAGCATTTCCGTGCCATCGGTTGACGACTGCCTGAAAAAAGTTGAGGCGGGCGGAGGCACTGTTGTCGGCACCAAAAGAACCATCCCTGGCGTGGGTTATTTTGCCTACTGTGAAGATACTGAAGACAATGCTTTCGGTATTATCGAATGGGATAAAAATGCAAAGTGATAATATAACGAAGTAGAAATATTCAGGGAGACCCTCATTCGTTCGTCACTGCGACGCCTGCAGGGATGCAGGTGAGGGGCGATAGCAGGACGCGCAAGCTTCGTCACTTCGTTCCCCGGTAATTGCGCCTGCCTTCCTGCGTGCGAAGCAATCTATAAGTAATTGATTCAGTGGTTATGAGATTGCCGCGTTACGCTCGCAATGACATCAGGCATGCAGTAACCAGGCCTTCCCTGGCCCTTTGAGAGTCAGTACCGTTTTACGTTCTGCCGCACACATCATTGCCATGGCCCCGATATTCTTCAGAACTGACGTTGGGCAGGCAACTCGTTTCACAGGGAAAATATCGTATTTCTACCTAGAGATATGATCCGGGCTCACCTATATACTGGCAGCTAATTGATTATCCACCCAGACATGGAGAATCATCATGGCTGCTCAAAATGGTAAACCGGATGTTCACCCTAAAGGGCGAGTAATTCCTTCAGAGGATTTTGCTACCTTTTGTGCAAGCGAATTCGAGCGTCGTCGCAATGCGGATGCACCCTTTGATGAGCCTGTTTATCAACAGGCCATGGACATGGTGCTGAAAAAACTGCGCAGGCGTGAAGAAGAGGGCCTGGTATGATTATCACCAGCATCAAGGCCACAAACGTTCTTAAATATGCCTCTCTTGATTTACCGGAATTGCCCGAGCAGGGTTTGATTGCAATCAGCGGCCTTAATGAATCCGGGAAAAGTACCGTTGGCGAAACTATCTGTTTTGCCCTGTTCGGGCGTACCTTTTCCATTGTAGAAGATGAACTGGAAAAAATCATTCACTGGGGAATGCCGGAATGCTCGGTTACCCTGGGCTTTCGGGTTGCCGATATTGATTATGTGCTCTGGCGGTTGCTGGATACAGAGGGTAATCACAGTGCCCGTCTGAGCCTGGCGAAGGATCCGGAGCAAGCAATAGCACGGGGTGCGAACGCCGTCGCAAATGCCCTGTATACGATCCTTGGATACGAGTTTGAAGAATTTATTGAGTCCTTCTATCTTGCGCAAAGGGAGATATCCACGCCTCACCCGCATAGCCAGGCCATTAAAGTCATGGCAGGAATTGCACCGCTGGAAGATGTTTCTGCCGAGTTTAAAGCCGAAATAAAGAGTCAGAGTGATGAGCTGCAGCGCATCCAGGTCGATATCGAATCTACCCGGCAGGATATTAGTGCGCTGAATATACAGGAGGGCAAGCTGGAAGACCTGGAACAACAGCAAGCGGATGTGCAACAGACCCATGCCAGCCATACCGGCTGGCTGCGTAACCTGCGGCAGTCCCTCGAAACCTACAGCAATCATGTGCCATTAATACACCAGGCTATCAACAGCCGGCGTGCAGCAGTAATACTTGGCATTTTATCCATGCTGATCGCAGCAGTTACCGGCTCAATCTGGGGGTTGATGACCTATGCAAGCGAGATGCCGTTGTCCATACGGCTACATGAGATGTTCCAGCAATACTTTCCAGGCTGGCATGCAGCTCATATTGACCGGGTGGGTATTGGTGCTGCTGTATTTGCGGCTATATGGCTCTTTGCATGGCTACGATCAAATAGCGTGAAAAAAAGAATCGCACACTTGCAGGCTGAAGCGGCGGCGCTGGCAGGCAGTCTGGACAGCCTGCCTGCTCGTTTGACAGAGGCGCATGCAGATGATGCTGATGATTATCCGCTTAACCAGCGTCCGAGTCAGGCAGAATATACAGCGGCACGCACCGGGATTGCGGATATCAGCACGCCGGTTGAGAAAGCCCGGGAATACACCCTGCGGGAAATTACCTGGCTTGAACAACAGCTGGAGGACACAGACACTCGCCTGGCAGCCTTGGCTATAGCCATAGCCCATGAACGGGCATTGCTCGATCAGTCAAGCAGACTAACGGCGATAGCAGAGAGTGCCGGGGAAAAACATGCCGCACTGCTGCATCAGATTGACTGTGAGCGTAAAGCCGTCGAGTTGCTGGTATCCGCTTCGCTACGTCTCGCCAATCATTTTAACCGCGAGATACGCGCGCTGGCAGGTACAGCCTTGCCGCGATTTACTGAATCCCGCTACGAGTACCTGCAAATTGATGAAGCCTTGAATGTGCGGGTATTCTCCAATGAAAAAAAGGATTTCATGAGCCTGGACGAAGTTTCCAGCGGCACTCAGAGACAGATCATGCTGGCCCTCAGACTGGCGTTGTCACAGGAACTTTCTGCCCGAACGGGTAAGGGACGGCAGTTCGTCTTTCTTGACGAGCCTTTCGCCTTCTTTGATGCAGTACGTACCCGTAGTTCACTCAACGCCTTGACCGGTCTTGATGAACAGCTGAGCCAGATATGGGTCGTCGCGCAAAGCTTTACTGAAGAACAGCAGAACGCTTTTGCCATGGTGATCGATTGCAACCGTAATCAGGAAAACGTATCTGCCGGTGATATGAATGCGCCGGTGTCACTCCAGCAGGCAGCTGCCCTGTAGGTATTCACCAGCGAACGCTCGAAAGATGGAAGCTGTGGTTTGCGGAAATGCCTGGCAACTCAGCAGACAGCGAAATCCGCGCGTAATACGTCCTCCCTTCAGCGTTGACAGAACGGCCTGTGATCGGGGTTCTCTACACCATCAACAATGGCTTCCACCAGTTCGTTCAATTCCTCATAGCTGATAACGGACAACACCCGTTTTAGAAGCGCCGGGTTTATCGGTGCTTCCACGGTATCGCCGTTTTTGAGGTTGAGGGTGATCGCAGCAGCGTGTTTTTCACTGGCATTGTCGTCACTATCGAGCAGCATCTCGGTATCATCGAGCAAGGCATCGTAAATTTTATCGACCTGCTCGAGGCGTTCATCGTCAAGGTCTTCCGATACGGCCGCGATGAGTCCCATGGCGTCATCCCGGGTTTCGCAGGGGATGTCGTGCTGTTCCAGCTGTTTCAAAAACTGTTCAAGCAATTGTTTGTGGAAGAAGATGTATTCCAGCATGGCGGCAGGTGGCTCCTGTATGTAGATGGCCGCTGCGACGGGCGCTCAGGCAATATAATCCAGGTATTTCGATGCATCCATCAGCGCATCGAGTTGTTCTGCAGAATCGATGCGGATACGCACTATCCAGCCGTCGTCATAGGGGGAATCGTTCACTAGCGTTGGGTTGTCCGTCAGTTTGTCGTTGGTTTCGATCACGGTCCCGCTGACCGGTGACACCAGTTCGTTGACTACCTTGACAGATTCTATGATACCCAGCGACTCGTTCTGGGTAACCTGGGCACCGATCTCGGGCAGGTCGAGAAATACGATTTCACCGAGACTGCTCTGGGCGTTGTTGCTGATCCCTACCCGGACGTTCTCATCGTCCTCAAGCAGGCACCACAGGTGGCTGGCGTTATACAGGCGGTCTTCGGCGATGGTCATGGTCTTCTCCTGACGGATTCGATCCTGGCCGTATGGAGCGGCTCACAGGTATTAACGGTGATTTCTGTGTCAAACGTTACAGCAAGATCTGTACCAGTAGAATCCAGTGGTTGTGTCCCGCGTGCTTGCAATGGAAGCTCGAGGCGGGATTTTGCCGGATTGTGCAAGGCGTCCTGCAATCAGCACAGGCTGTACAGCTTTCGGGACAGTGCTACTGTGGTTGCGGTCCGCCTGCATCGTCGAGTATCCGCCAGATACGATTACTCCAGTCCAGATGTTCGGGTTTCATCAGGCAGGAACGCAGACAGGTAACGTGGTCACTATCAAAATTCACCCCGGGCCAGTGTGCGCTCAGCAGCGTGGCAGGCAGTTCAAGCAGCGCCAGGTGCAAGCCTGCTTTGGCCGCCCGGTCGAACAGTCCGCGGTTACGCTGTGATATTTCGCTGGCGCGCTGTGCCCGCATACTCCAGACCACGATGTCGAGTTCGGGCTCCACTATGGTCAGGTAGCGTTTATCGTTGCCCAGGCGCTGGTAAAGCCTCTGTGCGGCCTGTAATGATCTGGCGAGATCTTTGGAAAAGTCGCCACCCCTTGTCAATGGCAGTAGCTGCTGTGTAGCCCATAATGCAACTGCCGAGGCACCCGGCCGCGAACATTCAAGGCTGATCTCACCCAGGTGCAATTCATCAGAGGTGAAGTAGGTGTAGGGTGAGTCGTGCCGGTATATGGCACCGACAGCCGGATCGCGGAACAGGATGCAGCCGCAGCCATAGGGTTGCAGACCGTGTTTGTGCGGATCAACCACAATCGAGTCGGCTTCCGGTATCGCATCGAACACGGTACGCACTTCATTTTCCAGCGTTTCGACCAGGGTAAAGTAGCCGCCGTAGGCCGCGTCAACATGTACCCTGAATCCGTAGTGCCGGCGCAGCTCGAGAATTGCTGGCAGGGGGTCCAGTGAACCTGTTCCCGTCGTGCCCAGTGTGACAACCACGGTGCCGACATCGACTTGATCCAGCAGCCTGCGCAGGGCATCGATATTCATTTTGCCCCGCCGGTCGGATGCAACCGCGCAAAACTTGTTGCCCAGCACTTCACTGATGCGTGCATGGGTATAGTGCGCCATGCTGGATGCCAGCGTGGTTTTTCCGGGCTGCAGGCAACCTGCAACCCACAATGCCTCCAGGTTGGCCAGGGTGCCGCCGCCGCACAGGTGGCCGAGGCAGGTTGACCAGCCGAACATGGCGGCAATTTCGGCGACGGCTTCCTTTTCCATGGCCGAGCTGGCACGACTGCCGTCCAGGGCATGATTGTTCGGGTTGATCCACAGTGCCAGGCTATAGGCCAGCCGCGCCACCGGGTGAGGTGGTTTCATCATCTGGCCTGCGTAGAGCGGGTGCGGGTAGGGGTAATTGTCATGCAGTCGATCGACGACAGCGTCGAGGATCTGCCGTATTGCTTCACTGTTGACCTGCGGTGTGAACTCAGGCAAATGGTCGAAACCGCGATCGAGTTTTTCCAGTGCACCCACCAATAGACGGATGCCATCTTTTTCCAGCGTCAAACCTGTGTCCTCAAGGGTGTCAGCAGCGTTATATCACATGCACTGCCAGCGTGCCGTTGTACGACGGCTGCTGAATTATTTCAGGCGATGGCGCACAAAGAAAAAGGCCGGCGAACATGACTCCGCCGGCCCTGGATTACTGCATGAAAGACTTGATCAGAACCGCCAGGTAAGCGCTCCACCCACATGCCAGGAGTAAACTTCGTCGTAGGTATGGCCGCCGCAACTCAGACTGCCCGAGCCATAGCAGCGGTCATTTTTAAATTCCCAGCCGCCACCTACATCGGCATCCAGGTTCGGCATCAGGAAACCGGTGTAGCCGAAGCCGAGGCCAATGCGGTTTTCGTAGATGACCTCAGTCTGGGTTGCCTGCAGGTACTGAACGACCGGATCGCTGAGCGGGATGACACCGAAGGCGCTGGAGACCTGGGTCAGGTTGCCGATCGGTGCACTGGCATTTTTCTTGGTGGGGTCATTCGCATGGGCGTAACCGATTCGCCACTTCCACTTGCCCACAGTATACTGTGCGCCCACGGAGAAAACGGTCTGGTTTTTATAAAGGTCCTGCCAGAAGTCAGCATTTTCCCAGTATTTGTATGTTAAATCCGCCATCAGCAACAGATCGCCACCCAGCAGGCTGCTATTGGCGATACCAATGCCTATATTCGCCGGTTGTTCGATTGTTACATCGGAGAAGTTCTGCTGTCCGGCTGGGGTTACCGAAGTGGCGACGAGGTCATCAAACGTGTGTTTCTGCTTGGTCTGATAAAATCCGCCGAGGGTGGTGCTATCGTTGAAATCATAATTTACACCCAGCGTGCCACGCAGGCCGAGGGTATGGTCTTCCGCAGAGGTTGATGCCAGGCCCAGGTCCATCTGTGCCAGGCTGATGGTCGCGGCTGCACCGAGAGACAACTTGTCGGTAATCTCATAACCCAGTGCGGCATTCACACCCAGGATGATGAATTCCGCACCGGCACCCAGACTTTCCGGTTCATGACGCCATTCCGAACCGATACCGGAGGTCGCCGTAAATCCAATGCCGAGTGTGGCAGGAATATTCAGGCCGCGCAGGTCCTGGGTAACAGCAATCTCGGGAACCGGGAAGATCTCAGTGCCGGAATCCGCATGAAATGCCGCGCCGGTGACGCTGCCATCGTGCTCCAGATCAACCTCGGGCTGATAGAAGGTCGCGCCTAATGTAAACTGCGTGCCTTTGAATTGCGTCAGGGTCGCCGGGTTACCAAAGACCGCAGAAACGGTATCCTGGGGACGCGCCAGACTGGTGCCGGCCAGCGCCTGGGATGCCGGGCCCAGGTTATTTCCAAGGTCATATCCCCAGGGACCGGCCTGTGTGGCCGGCGCTGCAACCAGCATGGCGGCCGCGATGGCACTGGATAGTTTAAGCCGTGATTTACTCATGTGTACTCCCCCTATGTTTGCGATACGCTGCTCGTACCGTGTTGGTCATATACCGTAGTTGTCAGGTTAAAGCAACGGACGGATATCCGAGAGAAGACAGATGCTGCACAACCGGCAGCTCTCATGACTCTGTTACGGGCACCCAATCCGAAGAACACAAATCCATTTCTCCCTAGGAAGCCGCCGCTGCCAGCTTCGTTTCACAGACCGCCGTTCCGTTGTGATAGGACTCACCGGTGACTTGAATGGAGCGGGTAATTGTATCCATTACCGGGCAGTGCGATTCAACTTGTTCAACCAGTTTGCGGATTTGTTCCGGGCTTGCCGGACTCTTTATGTTTGTTTCGAACCGGATGTTTTTGTAGCCGGCGGCGACCTCTGCCATTGCGAACAGTCCCCGTACATCCAGGTAACCTTTGACCTGGACCTCGACGCTTTCCAGTTCGATATCCATAACTGCGGCGTATGCTCCGTACATGATCTCCTGGCAGGTGCCTAACGCTACCAGTATCAGTTCAACAGGGTTCATTGCTGTATCTGCGCCACCGAGTTCCGGCGGCTCGTCAACGCCCATGGAAAAGCCGCGTACATTCGCACTGCAACGAACGCCCTCTTCCAGCCGTGTCTCGGCTTTAAACACGAGGTTAGCGCCGGCCGGGTTACTCTCAATGGAAGCGATGGTTTTGGTCAGTGCGGTCTTTAGTTCTGCTTGTGACATGTGTTTTCTCCTCTTGCTATCTGTTAGGTTGCGACGGTCAAGGGCCGCATTTGTGATCGTGCTGTGTCAACCGTATAAATTGTCATCAGTGTGCTCTATACGGGCATAATCCGTGCCAGTTGTCAGCGCGTTACATGGGTGGGGATGGGGTGTTTGACGTGCGCACCTGTAATTAACTGATATATATGCATAAAAATGAAATTACAGAACGGTAGCCAGTGGGCGAAGCGGTGCGGAACAGCGAAGTGCGGGAAAGGGTGTTGCGAATGTGCCTTTGGGCTCTGTCCTCGCATCAGTTCAGCCTGTGACACATTTGTTACATAAGTGTCATTGGCACAACACGTCTATCAAAGTGGTGCATTGGCCCGAATGATATACCGGGCAAAAAAATGCCCACCAATATTCTGAGTGATTGGCAGGCAAAACGAACCGTTACAACTGCGGGAGGAGTGGATAATGCTTCGCTATCTGGAACATCATCTGGTCTGCTGTCAAGACAGCACACAGTTGCACTGGTCAGGCTCGTGCATGGTATCACTACAATAACCGTGCCACACCTGCGCATGCTTAAACCAGGTGCCTGATGATTGTTTCTGTCACGATCAGCGTACCGTTGTAACGCATAGTGAACACTCCAGTCCCTTACCCTGAACACTCTACCATGGCGTTCGAAGTGCACAGTCGATTGCCAATCCGGTGCGGGTTTGCCTCCAGCAGTGGATCCAGCCAATCTTTGATAAATAACAAAGCAAAATCATCTGGCATGATTTCTGCTGTTCTCCGGACGACGACTCCACAGATGGCTTCGTCAATACTCAAGTGGGGACAAAATATGAATAGTGAATCCAGTTTGAAAAGCCTGGTGGCTGATGCAAAACAGCAAATCCGGGAAATCAGCGTCCAGGACGCATTACAGCGTCTGCAAAACAGCAATGCCCGTATACTCGATGTACGTGAGCCGGTAGAGTTTGCCAAGGGCACCGCCGAGAATGCCCTGCACACCCCGCGCGGTATGCTGGAGGCAAAGGCCGACAGGGAATACGCGGGCCGCGATCCGGCCTTGCAGGACCGCAGCCAGGAGCTGCTGCTGATCTGCAAGTCGGGTCAACGCAGTGCACTTGCGGCCGTAAGTCTTGTGCAGATGGGCTTTACCAATGTGGTTTCGGTGGCCGGCGGCTTCGACGACTGGGTCAAGCAAGGATTGCCTGTGGTGATTCCCGATAAATGCGCCTATTGAGCGTCCTGCGCAACAGCCGGGAGGCCATTGTGGCCGCGAGCAGGATTCGTCCGCAAGGCAGCCAGGATATCCTCGAAATTGCTAAATGACTCCACCGCCCGGTTGCGGTCACGCATAAAGGACAGCAGGCGGTCGCGGGCAAACACCCGGTCTGCCTGCAATGCCATGCTCTGGTCGGATAGCGAATCACCGATCACGATACGCTCGTCAGCCGCGTAGCTCAGCATGATGGTTGCCTTGGGAACCGCTTCCTGTCCGCTGTTTTCGCGAATCAGTGCGTGCATGAATGTGTGGTTGAGATTGATATCCAGCGCATGCAGGCCGTGAATCAGGTGGCGCCAGGGTCGCAGGCGTGCCTCGACACAAAATCCCAGGCCGCCGGATAACACCACCAGCGGCAGGTTCCAGTCCATCAGCTGTTGAGCAAACCGCTCGAAGCCCTGGCGCAGGGGCTCACGGCTGACAAAGTCCCTGATGTCAGCGGCGGCGGCGGCCGGTAGATTATTGATGAGTTCGCGGACACCTGATTGCAGGCTGATTTCATGGCGCCCGATCGCCGGCAGCACCCGTGCAGCAACATCCGGAATAAACACCTGACACACCGCCTGCAGGGTGTCGCGTTCGGTTATGGTCCCGTCGAAATCACAAAACACCATACTGCCGTATGGCCGGGTTCCGGGACTGACAAGGTCAGGCACGCCGCAATCAGTCGCCGCGATCGGGTGTGACAAGGGCGTAGGCGGAGTGATTGTGGATGGATTCAAAATTTTCCGACTCAACCACATAATCGATAATCCGCGGCTCCGCATTCAGCCGTGCCGCGACATCACGCACCATATCCTCGACGAACTTGGGGTTGTCATAGGCATGTTCGGTGACATATTTTTCATCCGGCCGTTTCAGCAGACCGTACAGTTCGCAGGAGGCCTCGGCCTCAATCATGTCGATCAGATCCTCAATCCAGATAAAGTCCTTGATAACGGCGCTCACGGTTACATGTGAGCGCTGGTTATGTGCGCCGTAGTCGGAAATCCTCTTGGAACAGGGGCACAGGCTGGTCACCGGCACCACCACTTTCACGGTCATGGTGGTGTCATTGCCATGGATCTCACCGATGAAGCTGACTTCGTAGTCGAGCAGGCTCTGCACCCCCGTGACTGGCGCACTTTTGTTGATGAAATACGGGAAACTCATTTCGATATGTCCAGACTCTGCTTCCAGCAAGGCGGTCATTTCCGGCAGCATCTGCTTGAAGGACTCCACCGACAGCTCCTGTTCGTGGCGGTTGAGAATTTCCACGAAACGCGACATGTGCGTGCCCTTGAAATGATGCGGCAGACTCACGTACATGTTGAACCAGGCGATGGTGTGTTGCTCGCCTGCACTGCGGTCCTTCACTCGCACCGGGTGGCGGATATTCTTGATGCCAACCTTGTTAATGGCAATGCGGCGGTTGTCTGTACTGCTCTGTACGTCAACGATCGGTTTAACCCTGTCCAGCATGATATTACCTCCGCGTTATCGGGAATGCGGTGCTCATGTCGTCATGACCCGAATGGCGCAATATTTGAATTCCGGTATTTTGGCGTCCGGATCCAGTGCCTCGTTGGTTAGCAGGTTGGCGGCCGCTTCGTGGTAACAGAACGGCAGGAAAACCTGTTCAGGTTGCATGGCATCATCGGCGCGCGCTGTCACCTCGACTTCGCCACGCCTGGATGACAGGGTAATCAACTCACCGGCCTGTGCACCCAGTTTACGCAGCGTGTCGGGGTGCAGACTGGCAACCGGCGTCGGTTCCAGTTCATCGAGTACCGTGGAGCGTCGTGTCATGGCACCGGTGTGCCAGTGTTCAAGCTGTCGACCGGTAATCAGCACAAACGGAAATTCGCTGTCGGGGATTTCCTGCGCATGCTTGTATGGTGAAATGACAAACTTTGCACGGCCGTCGCCGGTCGGAAAATCCTCGCGGAAAATTATCGGCTGCCCCGGGTCGGTTTCACTTTCGCAGGGGTAGGTGACCGAGTCCTGCTCTTGCAGACGCTGCCAGCTGATGCCGGCAATACTTGGCATGGCCTTGCGCATTTCCTCGAATACCGGCTTCGGGCCATCGTAAAACCAGTCGCAGCCAAGGCGGGTCGCCAGTTGCTGGATGATCCACAGGTCCTGTTTTGCTTCGCCCGGCGGGTCGATGGCCTGACGTCCGAGCTGTACGCGCCGGTCGGTATTGGTGAAGGTACCGGTTTTCTCGGCAAATGCGGAGGCGGGCAGTACCACGTCGGCATAAAAGGCGGTTTCGGTGAGAAAGATGTCCTGCACCACCAGGTGGTCGAGGCTTGCCAGCGCCTTGCGTGCATGGTTCAGGTTGGGGTCGGACATGGCCGGGTTTTCGCCCATGATATACATGCCGTGGATTTTCTCCTCCAGCACGGCGTGCATGATCTCGACAACGGTCAGGCCAGGTTCCGGATCCAGTTTGGTACCCCAGAGTGCCTCGAAGCGCTGGCGGGTGCCCTCGTCATCAACCCGCTGGTAGTCGGGGTATACCATGGGTATAAGACCAACATCGGAAGCGCCCTGCACATTGTTCTGGCCACGCAGCGGATGCAGCCCGGTACCCGGGCGCCCGATCTGGCCGCTGATCAGCGCCAGCGAAATCAACGCACGGGAGTTGTCGGTGCCGTGCGAGTGTTGCGAGATACCCATGCCCCACAGGATGATGGCCGATTTCGCACTGGCATAAACGCGTGCCACTTCTTTCAGGGTACTGGCTGATATGCCGCACAGCGGCGCCACCCGCTCGGGACTGAAATGTTCCAGGTGCGCCTTGAGTGCTGCATAGCCTTCAGTGCGTCGAGTGATGAAGTCTTCATCCACCAGACCCTGCTCGATGATCGCATGCATAATGCCGTTCAACAGGGCAACGTCGGTGTCCGGCTTGAACTGCAAGACGTATTGCGCGTGGCGTGCAAGGCCGTTGCGGCGCGGATCGATGACGATCAGCGTTTTGCCGTTTTTCACGGCGTTTTTAATAAAGGTTGCGGCGACCGGATGGTTTTCGGTCGGATTGGCACCGATTACGATAATGACATCCGCGTCGGCGACATCCTGTACCGGGTTGGAAACCGCGCCGGAGCCGATCATCTCCAGCAGGGCAACTACCGAGGAGGCATGGCACAGGCGTGTGCAGTGGTCGACGTTGTTGCTGCCGAAGCCGGTACGCACCAGTTTCTGGAACAGGTAGGCTTCTTCGTTGGAACCCTTGGCCGAACCAAAACCGGCCAGCGACTTGCGACCGTGCTGGTCGCGGATATTGCGCAGGCCGCCAGCGGCCTTTTCCAGCGCTTCTTCCCAGCTCGCTTCGCGGAAAACTGCGGAATAATCGGACGGATCGATATCCGGTGATACCGTCTTGGGTACGCCGTCGCGGCGGATTAACGGCCTGGTCAGGCGCTGCCTGTGGTGCACGTAGTCGAAGCCGTAGCGCCCCTTGACGCACAGGCGGTTGTGGTTGGCCGGACCATCACGACCGTCGACATAGAGGATATGATTGTCCTTGACGTTGAAGGTCAGTTGACAGCCCACGCCACAGTAGGGGCATACCGAATCGACGCGTTTGTCCGGTATCTGCAGTCCGGCATCGTGCGCAGGCATCAGCGCACCGGTCGGGCAGGCCTGTACGCATTCACCACAAGCCACGCAGGTGCTCTTGCCCATGGAATCGTCGATATCGAACACAATACGGCTGGCTTCGCCGCGACCGGCGTAACCGATGACGTCGTTGACCTGTATCTCGCGGCAGGCGCGCAGGCAGCGGGTGCACTGGATACAGGCATCCAGGTTAACGGCGATGGCCGGATGCGACAGGTCGGCCGACACCGCCTTGCGCGCTGCGAAGCGCGGTTTGCCCACTCCCAGTCGCTGCGACCATGCATCCAGCTCGTTATGCCGCGTGTACTGTGTTTCCGGCATGTCGGATTGCAGCAGTTCCAGCACCATGCGCTGTGAGTGCCGGGCGCGTTCACTGTCGGAATGTACCTGCATGCCTGCGGTGGGATAGCGGCAGCAGGACGGCGCCAGTACGCGCTCGCCCTCGATCTCGACCATGCAGGTGCGGCAGTTGCCGTCGGCGCGCAGGTCGTCGGAGTAGCACAGGTACGGGATCTCCACGCCAAGGCGTAATGCAGCCTGCAGAATGGTTTCATTCGTGCGGGCTTCCAGGGTTACGCCGTTAAGGTTGAACCGGACTGTCTCCGGCATTGTTTCAGCGTTCGCTGTCATCCGCTAATTCCTCGGGAAAGTATTTCATGACACAGAGCATGGGGTTGGGCGCGGCCTGTCCGAGGCCACAGATGGACGCATCCATCATGGTACGGGCAAGTTCCTGCAGCAGCGGCTGGTCCCAGCGTGGCTGTTCCATGAGTTGCGCGGCCTTGGCGGTGCCAACCCGGCAGGGCGTGCACTGGCCGCAGGATTCGTGTGCAAAGAAACGCATGGCATTGCGCGCGGCGCGTTTCACATCGTCCTTGTCTGACAGCACCATGATGGCAGCGGAACCGATAAAGCAGTCATATTCGTTCAGGGTATCGAAGTCCAGCGGGATATTGCCCATGGATGCCGGCAGGATGCCGCCCGAGGCCCCGCCCGGGAAATAGGCGTGGAAAGTGTGGCCGTCGAGCATGCCGCCGCAGTATTCGTCGATCAGTTCGTGCATGGTGATACCGGCCGGCGCCAGGTGCACGCCCGGGTTCCTGACGCGCCCGCTCACCGAGAAACTGCGCAACCCCTTGCGCTCGTGGCGGCCGTGCGAGTTAAACCATTCGGGGCCTCTTTGCACGATGTCGCGTACCCAGTAGAGGGTTTCCAGGTTGTGTTCCAGTGTTGGCCGGCCGAACAGGCCGACCTCGGCGACAAACGGCGGACGCAGGCGTGGCATGCCGCGTTTGCCTTCGATGGATTCGATCATGGCCGATTCCTCGCCGCAAATATAGGCACCTGCTCCGCGGCGCAGGTAGATAGGCGGATGGGGCAGACTGTTTTCCTGCTGCAATGCATCGAGTTCACGTTGCAGCATGATGCGGCAGGCGGCATATTCGTCGCGCAGGTAGATATAGACCTCGCTGACATCCACGACGTGGGCGGCGATCAATAGCCCTTCCAGAAAGCGGTGTGGATCGCGTTCCAGGTAGAAGCGGTCCTTGAAGGTGCCGGGTTCGCCTTCGTCGATATTCACCGCCATGAGACGCGGTGCGTCCATGCCGCGCACAATGTTCCATTTGCGTCCGGCCGGGAATCCGGCGCCGCCCAGGCCGCGAAGACCGGAGTCTCCCAGTTTGCTGATAATGGTTTCCCGGCTGACCTCGCCGGCGACGAGAGACTCGTACAGCGCATAACCGCCTTCGTTGCGATAGGCTTCCAGATCAATGAAAGATTCGGCAACGGGGTCGATGCTCTGTGTTTCGATGCAGGCGATAACACTCTGCTCGTCAGCGTGATCGATGGTGTGCATACCGACGACAGCCACCGGCGCCCCGTGGCAGCGCCCCACGCAGGGTACACGCTGAACGCGAACATCATCTCCGACCGTATTGCCGAGACGCTCCACCAACTCATCCGCACCAAACATTTCGCAGGTTACCGAATCGCACACCCGTACCGTCAGCGCGGCTGGCGCTGTGTCCGGTTCCCTGACCACGTCGAAGTGATGGTAGAAGCTGGCGACTTCGAAAACTTCCGTATGCGACAGTCCCGTTTCCCGGGCCAGCGCCACCAGGTGTGCGGCCGACAGGTGTCCAAACGCATCCTGGATTTTGTGCAAGTACTCAATGAGCAGGTCGCGTCGCCGGGGTTCGTCACCCAGCAGGTCCTGCACCTGTGTCAGGGCAGCGGTCTCGACAGCGCGTCCGCGCGGCTGTGCTCGTGTCTTTTTACGCTTGCGTTCGGGCGGGCTGACTGATTCGACTTCCACTTCAATGCCTCTCCTGTAAATACACCATGACACCGGGGCTGCGAAAAACAGTGTTGCAAGCACAGCGTGACGTGTGGATGGCCGTTGTGTTTGTATGATTTGTTACACTCGATGCACAGTCTGTGCCAGCGCTTGAATGGTCGGAATTCACCCTGTCGGGACGTTCATCACGGCGTTTGGTGTACTGAGCCGGGACAGACTGTTGCACATATGGAGCAGTGCATGGTGCAGCCACGGCCTGCCGCGGGTCGCGAGCCTCTGGACAGCGTGCTGACCGTGGTCACGGACAGTTTGCCGTGGCTGGAATGAAACTTGCCCTTTTTCGGGTTTGAAGCAATCATCAAGCCAGACAAGGCAGGTTATGCCGGTTTTACCCTGGTGGAGTTGCGGTCTGTCGCTTGCGACGTTATTTATACCGGTACCGGATGGTTCTTTTTCCGCCGGCGCTGGTTAGCGCTGCCGGATCGCGCTTACATGGTGGCGCCTGTCAACAAGAGGTCTGTGCTATGCAGCAAGATACCCCACCCCGGATCATGGGTATTCTGAATATTACCCCTGACAGTTTTTCGGACGGTGGCCTGCACCTGTCCCCGGGACACGCAATGGAGCGGGCCGCGGAGATGGCAGAGCAGGGTGCGGATATTATCGACATCGGCGGCGAGTCCACACGCCCGGGTGCGCGGCCCGTCAGTGTGCAGCAACAGCGTGAGCGGGTGTTGCCTGTAGTGAAAGAACTGCGCGGCCGTCTTCCCGATCATGTGCGTATCAGCATCGATACCCGCTCCAGCGAAATAGCCGGGGAAGCGCTGGCGCTGGGCGCCGACATTATCAATGATGTGTCGGCGGGCCGTGACGACGACAACATGTTTGCGGTCGCCGTGCAAAGCGGTGCGCCGCTGGTGCTGATGCACATGCAGGGCCGTCCGGAGACCATGCAGGATAATCCACGCTACGAGAATGTCGTCGAAGAGGTGTACGCCTTTCTGCTGGCGCGCGCGTTGGCGGCAGAAAATGCGGGCGTCTTGCGTGAGCAGATTATTCTCGATCCGGGCATCGGTTTCGGGAAGCGTCGTGAGGACAATCTGCAGCTACTGGCGCACCTGGACCGGTTCGTCAGCAGCGGCTATCCCGTACTGCTCGGTACCAGTCGCAAACGTTTCATGGGCAGCCTTTGCAACACCGGTAATCCCGGGGAACTGGTACACGCGACGGCAGCCACGACTGCGCTGGGTGTTCTGGCCGGGGTATCCATATTCCGGGTACACGACATTGAGGCGAACCGTCAGGCAGCGGATGTTGCCTGGGCGATCCAGGCCATGCTTTGATCAGTGCAGCTTGACCTGGGGGTCCAGGCTGCGCCGCAGCATATTCGCCAGCGCCAGCAGCAGGCTGCGTGGCAGGCCGTACAGTGCCGCCAGGTGCATCTGGTGCAGAGACAGGTAGACCATGCGGGCGATCCATCCTGAAACCATCATGCTGCCGACACCACCCATCAGGTTACCCACTGTCGTATAGCGTCCCAGGGTCACCAGCGAGCCATAGTCGCGGTAGCGATAGGCGCGGGCGGGCTTGTTTTTCAGGCTGCGGCGGATCTGGCGGGCCACGTGGCTGGCCTGCTGGTGGGCCGCCTGTGCACGCGGGGGTACTGAGCCGTTACCATCGTGCATGGGGCAGTCAGCACAGTCACCCAGCGCAAAGATTTTCGGATCCTGTGTGGTCTGCAGGCTCTCATGCACCCGTAGCTGATTGATGCTGTTGCTTTCCAGTCCGTGCAGGTCGGCGAGAAAATCCGGTGCCTTGATGCCGGCCGCCCACACCGTAATGCGTGCATTGATGAAGTGTCCGCTTGCAGTTCTTATGCCCTCCTCAGTAACTTCCACAACCCGTTCACCGGTATGGATATGTACGCCCAGACGCTCGAGTTCCGCGGTTGCAGCCTTTGACAGGCGCTCTGGCAGAGCTGACAAAATACGCGGGCCTGCTTCAATCAGGTTCAGGTGGATATCCTGTTCCGGATCGATGCTGTCCAGGCCGTAGCTCGACAGCTGGCGGGTCACCTCATGCAGTTGCGCCGTCAGTTCCACACCGGTGGCACCACCACCGACAATCGCCATGTGCAGGGGGGCGGCGGGTGCCGCTGCTGTCGTGGTATGAAGCTGCAGCAGGGTTTCCAGTAATTGCTGCTGGAACTGCTGTGCCTGTACGCTGGTATCGAGAAACAGGCAGTGCTCCGCGACACCGCTGATACCAAAATCATTGCTCAGGCTGCCGACTGCGATCACCAGGATGTCGTAGCCAAAGCTGCGGCGCGGAATAATCTGCTCGCCTCTGGCGTTGCAGCTGGACGCAACCTGTACTTCCTGTTTTACGCGGTCCAGGCCATCCATGTAGCCCAGTCGAAAACGGAAATGGTGCCAGCGTGCCTGCGCCAGATATTCCAGCTGGTGTTCGCCGACATCGACCGTTCCGGCCGCGACCTCATGCAGCAATGGTTTCCAGATGTGGGTGCGATTGGCATCGATCAGCGTGATTTCCGCCTTGTCACGGCGGCCCAGGGTGTCACCCAGTTTGGTGGCAAGTTCCAGGCCGCCGGCACCGCCGCCGACGATAACAATCCTGCAGGGTTTACTCATGGGCAGACTCCGTATGCAAAAACAGCGCCCATTGCGCAGTGTCCGGTAAATTAACTCCGTTCGCGCCGGGCAACGTGGCGATAGTGGCTCATTACACATTCACCCGGGGGACACTGTGTTTCACATTTGGGATACCCGTGCAGTCCGCGGGATATTACCCGGTGTCGTGAAATGCTGTTTTTGCAGGCAATCCGCAGATAACCTTTGCCTGACGGGCAGTTACTTGCGTGGACAGGGTTGAGTGCGTGGCTGAATCAGATGGCATGGATGATGCACAATGTTGGTTAGTGGAATTCATGCCTGCATAATTAACCAACCTGCATAATTAATAAGGAGTACCGAGCCAATGGCCCATGTAGCAATTATCGGAGCGAGTACCGGTGGGTTGCCCGCCGCCTACGAAATGAGAGAGGCGCTGGGCAAGGAACACAAGGTAACAGTGATTTCCAATACCGATACCTTTCATTTTGTACCGTCGAATCCCTGGGTAGCCGTAGGGTGGCGCACAGAAAAAGATACGGCGTTCAAACTGGAACCCCACCTGAAGTCAAAGAACATCGACTTTATCGCGGTCGCCGCGAAGGAAGTCAAACCGGCTGAGAACCAGGTAGAGCTGATCGATGGCCAGGTTATCGATTACGATTACCTGATCATTGCAACGGGGCCCAAACTGGCGTTTGACGAAGTCGAGGGCCTGGGTCCGAATGGTTTCAGCAATTCAGTCTGCACGCTCGACCATGCCCGTGAGGCGTACACAAACTGGAAAGCGTTCGTAGAAAATCCCGGGCCGATTGTGGTCGGTTCAGTGCAGATGGCGTCCTGTTTCGGACCGGCCTACGAATTTGCCTTCATACTCGATGCCGATCTGCGCAAGCGCAAGATCCGTACCAAGGTTCCCATGACCTTTGTTACCTCCGAGCCCTATATAGGCCACCTCGGTCTGGGTGGTGTCGGTGACTCCAAAGGGTTGCTGGAACATGAATTGCGCCAGCACGACATTAAATGGATCACCAATGCCAAGATCGTCAGGGTCGAAAAAGACAAAGTCATTGCCGCCGAGCATGACAAGGCGGGTGAAGTGATCAAGGAGCACGAACTGCCCTCGAGTTATTCCATGTTCATACCCGCTTTCAAGGGTGTGGAAGCCGTGGCAGCAGCCGGTGAAGATCTGGTGAACCCGCGCGGTTTCGTCAAGGTCAACGAGTTTCAGCAGAACCCGAAATTCAACAATATTTTCTCGGTCGGTGTGTGTATCGCCATACCTCCGGTGGAAGTGACCCCGGTACCCACCGGTACGCCCAAGACCGGGTATATGATCGAATCCATGGTCACCGCGAGCGTGCATAACATTAGTAAAATGATCGATGGTGGCCAGCCTTATCAGAAACCTACCTGGAATGCCATCTGTCTGGCCGACATGGGTGATACCGGGGCGGCCTTTGTAGCGATCCCGCAAATACCGCCGCGCAACGTGGCCTGGATGAAAAAAGGCAAATGGGTGCATCTTGCCAAGGTGGCCTTTGAGAAATACTTTATCCGCAAGATGAAGCGTGGTTCCACCGAACCGCTCTACGAGAAATATATTCTCAAGGCGCTGGGTATCGAAAAGCTGTCCTGAATGTTGCCAGGAAATCGGCAAAGGCCTCCTTCCGCAGGGAAGGGGGCCTTTATTGTTTAGCGGGAAGAAACCTTCTGACGCTGTCGATGACAATGTCTGTCGGGGTGCCATAGGGAATAATGCTGACCAGTTGTCCCTGTTCATCGATGATGTACAGGCTGGAACTGTGGTTGACCACGTAGCTGGACGAGCTGGTATCACCGCTGTAGCTGTAGGATGTACTGTAGCGTCGGCAGATGTCAGCCAGCGTGGCTGGCTCGCCGGTCAGTCCGATTATAGCGGGATGGAAGTAACCCACATATTTTTTCAGGACATCCGGTGTGTCGCGTTTCGGATCCACGGAAACAAACAGCGGTTGCACACTGCCTGCCTGGTCTCCAAGCGCTCTCATTACCTGCTGTACGGTCAGCAGGCTGGTTGGGCAGACATCGGGGCAGGAGGTATAGCCGAAAATCAGCAGCACCAGCTTGCCGCGGGCATCCTGTAGCGACCAGGGTTCGCCTTGATGGTCGGTCAGAGTGAAATCCCCACCAGGTACAGGGGATGCAGCGGCTGCGAATTGAGACAGCGCAATACCCAGTGCGAGTGTCAGCAACAGGGTTCGGCTCGACTTCATCAAGATCTCCCGCGCGGGTGCCCATCGCACCCGTTTTCTTGGACTATACTAATCAAAATACGTTCCAGAATAGGGCTTGTATGTTTACTGCACGCGCGGGCAATTATTGTAATAACGGCTGTTTCGCAGAATGCGCATCCAGCAGCGAACTGTCACTGAATTGGAACAATCAAACAATACAATCCTGCCGGGATGAGCCGGTTTATATGAGGTCGCGGCGTGATTAGAAGCGAGATTAGAGAAGATGGCATGTGGCTTGCAGGCACTTGGTTGACGTTGACACTTGGCAATACCGATTGCAACCGCTGCACGCCATCCGACCTATTGTGTGGAAATCAGATGGCGGGCTCGATGTTTGCGCCGGGATGCCCGTAACAGGAAAAGATTTCCCGAACCAATCGAGGAGTAAACTATGAAAAGCAGAACCTTTAAACAACGGATCATGGGCGCCGCCCTGGTCGCCGCTGGTCTGTGCACCGGCGGTGCACTGCTGAACACCCCGGCAGTGGCCGATGAAACCTGCCAATCACCCTACATGGCAAAGATTATTGGTCAGGAAGACTTTGTCTATGTGTGGACGCTGGGTATGGAAGGAGTGGGTGACGGCCAGGACAAGCTGGTGACGGTCTCTATCAACCCCAACGCCGAGACCTACGGCAAGGTAGTGGCCACCCTGTCAGTCGGCGGGCGTAACGAAGCGCATCACTCCGGTTTCACCGATGATCGCAACTACCTGTGGGCGGGGGGGCTGGATACCAACAAGGTTTTTATCTTTGACGTGCACACCGATCCGGCAAAGCCGACTCTGCACAAAGTCATCACTGACTTTACAGCCAAGAGTGGCGGTGTCGTGGGTCCCCACACCACCTACGCATTGCCTGGCCGCATGTTAATCACAGGCCTGTCCAATAACAAGGACCATGGTGGCCGTACGGCGATGGTCGAGTACACCAACGAGGGTGAGTACATCGACACGTACTGGATGCCGACCGACGATAATCTGCGCGGTGCGGATAAGACCGGCAAATACGCTGACGGTTACGGCTACGACGTACGTGCGCTACCGCGCGTCAATGCCATGTTCACCTCGGCCTTTACCGGCTGGTCCAACTACATGATGGACTTCGGCAAGATGCTGAACGACCCGGAGGCCATGAAGCGTTTTGGTAACACCGTAGTTGTATGGGACCTGCACACGCGCAAGCCCAAGAAGGTCTTCGACGTACCGGGTGCGCCGCTGGAAATTCGCTGTGCCTGGGAACCAACCCATAACTACTGCTTCACCACCACGGCCCTGACGTCCAAAATCTGGCTGATTTATAAAGGTGAAGGCGGTGAATGGCAGGCTCAGGATGTTGCCGATATCGGCGATCCGTCCAAGATACCGCTGCCGGTTGATATTTCTATCAGTAACGATGACAGTCGCCTGTGGGTCAACACCTTCATGGACGGCAAGACCCGCCTGTTCGATATCACTGATCCGTTTAACCCCAAGCAGGTTCTGGAAGAACAGATCGGCACCCAGGTCAATATGGTGTCATCCAGCTGGGACAGCACGCGTTTGTACTACACAACCTCGCTGCTGGCTAACTGGGACAAGAAGGGTGAGGATAACGAACAGTTCCTGAAGCTGTATGAGTATAAGGATGGCAAGCTGGTGCCGAAGTTTGAAATTGACTTCATAGCGGAGAAACTGGGTCGCGCCCATCAGATGCGTTTCGGTGCCTATTCACTGTATGGGATGAAATCCCCGGATGCAGAGAACGTTAAACTCACAAAACTTGCAGAGGAAGTTGAATCCACAGAACTGCACTAACCGCGCACACTGCGCAACAGGGGCATGTGCCTCTGTCTGAAGTAAAAAGACACTGATCGCCTCCCGGGGCGGTCAGTGTCTATTCAGATTGCGATAAACAATGTATTTAATCAGGATGTTACTTTTCTGGGTTGCTGCAATTCCCGTTGCAGCCTGCGGCGAAACCGCGGCAAGCAACACCGTACCGCTCGCACCTGGTTATGGCGATCTGGGTTATCGTGCACCGGCACCAGGCACCTACAACCTGCCTGCGTTCAAAACTGCCGCCGATGGAGTCGTACTGGATGAAGACGGGCGCAGCGTGCGTCTGTACGATCTCTACGGCGACAAGATTGTTCTACTCAGCTTTATTTACAGTAGTTGCAGCGATATCAACGGCTGCCCGCTGGCCACCGCCGTGCTGTCGCGAATCAAGAAACACCTCGACAGCGACCCGCAGCTGGCCGACAATCTGCGCCTGCTTAGCCTGAGCTTTGACCCGGATCACGATACGCCCGAGGTGATGAAGCTGTATGGCAGGAGTTTCTCCGGTGGCAAAAGCGAGTGGCAGTTCCTGACCACGGAATCGCAGCAGGCGCTGGCGCCGATACTGGAGGCCTACAGTCAGTCGGTACAGCCCGAGTACAACGAAAAGGGTGAACTTACCGCTAACATTTCCCATATCCTGCGTGTCTTTCTCATTGACCGGGACCGCCAGATACGCAATATCTACAGTGTCTCCTTCCTGCATCCCGAGATACTGATGAACGACGTCAGAACCTTGTTGATGGAAACAGAGGACACGCCGGCCGGATCCCGCACGGATATCACCGCATCCTCCTTCGCGCCGGCGTCGCCGGGGGACTACCCGGCACCAGCGTCGCCGGGGGACTACAAGGGGGGGTATGAAAGCGACGAATACCAAACGCAGTCCGTCAGCCTGGACCGCCGACAGGGCCAACAGGCTGATCTGATGCAGGTCTTGAGTGAACCCCCGCTGGGCCTGCCGCCGGTGCCGGTACCGGCCGACAATCCGGTAACGAAAGAGAAGGTCGATCTGGGGCGCAAGCTGTTCTATGACCGCCGCCTGTCTCTGAATAACACCTTTTCCTGTGCCATGTGCCACATCCCGGAGCAGGGTTTTACCAACAACGAACTGGCGACGGCCGTCGGTATAGAAGGTCGCACCGTGCGCCGCAATGCACCGACGCTCTACAACAGCGCTTACCTGACGCGCCTGTTCCATGACGGCCGAGAAGACAGACTGGAACAGCAGGTGTGGGGGCCGTTGCTGGCGAAGAATGAAATGGGTAACCCGTCCTTTGCATTTGTGATTGACCGTATCCGCAACATTGAGGAGTACGACGGCCTGTTTGAAGCAGCATTTGACGGCAAGGGTCCCGGCATGGAGACCATCGGTCAGGCGCTGGCCAGTTATGAACGTACCCTGGTTTCGGCCAACTCGCCGTTTGATCGCTGGTATTACGGCAAGCAAGAGCAGGCCATCGACAAGCGCGCACAGCGTGGCTTCGAACTGTTCACTGGCAAGGCGGGCTGTGTGAGCTGTCACCGTGTCGACGATACGCATGCCCTGTTTACCGATAACGCCATGCACAACACCGGAATTGGCTGGGCCAGTTCAATGGGCGTCGAAACCGGGCAGCACCGTGTCCTGGTGGCGCCGGGTGTCTACCTCGATGTCGACTCTGACATCATCCGTTCCGTGAGTGAAGTGCCTCCGGGTGACGTCGGGCTCTACGAAGTCACACAAAACCCCGCTGACCGCTGGAAATATCGTACCGCGACCCTGCGCAACGTGGCGCTGACTGCACCCTACATGCACGACGGTTCCCTGATGACCCTCGAGGAGGTGGTCGAGTTCTATAACCGGGGCGGGTACGACAATGAAAATCTCGATCCCCTGATACGCCCGCTGCAGCTGAACGAGCAGGAGATCGACGACCTGGTATCCTTCTTGAAAACCCTGACCGGAGACAATGTCGATATCCTGGTGTCGGATGCCTTTGCTGCGCCGGTCGGCGACCTGCGCAAGCAGAACCCTGACGGGGGCAGCCTGTAACAGGCAGACAGCATGTGGTATTCATGCACAACAAAGCCAGCACGCTATGCCTCGGCAGCCTTACTCTGCAATGCGGTCATGCTGACGGCGTTTGTTCATGCGGGGCCAGGTGACTACAAGGGCGGTTACGAGTCTGCCGATTATCAAACCCGTTCCGTGGCGGTGGATTCTCGCGCCAACCGTGGTGCAGCCGCTGACCTGGTAGCGATTTTCAATAATCCGCCGCTGGGCCTGCCGGCCGTGCCGGTACCGGCGGACAATCCCGTAACTGCTGAAAAAGTCAAACTCGGTCGCAAGCTGTTCTTTGATCGTCGCCTGTCGCTGAACGACACCCAGTCCTGTGCCATGTGTCATGTGCCGGAACAGGGGTTCGCCAATAACGAACTGGCATTGGCGGTAGGTCTGGAAGGCCGTACCATGCGTCGTAATGCGCCAACCCTCTATAACATTGCTTACGCTGAACGCCTGTTCCACGATGGTCGTGAATCCCGACTGGAACAACAGGCCTGGCTACCCATGCTGAGGCGTAATGAAATGGCCAATCCATCGATTGGTGCTGTACTCAACAAGCTGCGCAGCATGAGTGACTATGACGGTTTGTTCGAGGCCGCCTTCGAAGGCCGCGGTCCGGGAATGGAAACCGTCGGTGCCGCGATAGCCAGTTACGAGCGCACCCTGATCTCGGCAAACTCACCCTTTGACCGCTGGTACTATGGCAAACAGCAGGATGCATTGAGCCCCCGGGCGCAACGCGGCTATCGAATATTCAGCGGCAAGGGCATGTGCACAAGTTGTCACCTCGTTGGCGAGAACAGCGCGTTGTTCTTTGACAATAAATTACACAACACGGGTATCGGCTGGTATGCCGCCATGGCGCCTGTGCCAGCAGAGCAAAGCCGGCTGATTGCACCGGGTATCTATACCACTGTCTCGGCGGAGAAGATCGCCATGGTCGGACACCCCAGGCAGGGCGACGTCGGTCTCTACGAAATTACCCAGGACCCGAACGACCGCTGGCGCTACAAGACTCCCACCTTGCGCAACGTGGCACTGACCGCGCCGTATATGCACGACGGTTCCTTGTTGACCCTTGCCGACGTCGTGGCCTTCTATAATCAGGGTGGCCAGCCTAACGAGCTGCTGGATCCGTTGATCCGGCCGCTTAACCTGAGTGCAGCAGAGCAGGAGGACCTGGTGGTCTTCCTGGAATCCCTGACCGGTGACAATGTGGACGAGCTGGTTGCCGATGCCTTTGCCGCTCCGGTTGGTGATCTCAATGCGCAGGATCCGCACTGGTCCCATGAACAGGGATCGAAATACTGATGAGCATATCCGGGGCAGGAGAAAATTCATGAAGTACCGACTGGGGTTGAAAGCTTTGATGATCGTGTTCGTGCTGACGGGATTGGCAGGGGTATGCGCCGCTACCGGCCTGACAGCTGTTCCCGGGCAGCCACAAGCGGATGATTTCAGTCTGCCTGCAGCGGATGGCAGCCGGCATGCACTGGCGGATTATCGCGGTGATTATGTGCTGGTGAATTTCTGGGCAGGCTGGTGTTCTCCCTGTATTAAGGAATTGCCTTCCATGCAACGCGTCTATACGGCCATGAAAGGACGTGATTTCGAGATACTGGCCATCCATGTCGGTCCGGAAACCGCGGACACGCAGGTCTTGCTGGAACGCTTTGCAATCAGTTTCCCGGTACTGGTGGACGCTGAACTGGCCCTGGACAACTGGGACGTTAACGGTTTGCCGACCAGTTTCCTGCTGGACCCGGAGGGTCGGGTAATCTACCGGGCAACGGGACCGATTGACTGGGATGAACCGGCGCAGCGCGAACTGCTGGAGCAATTGCTCGATGGTCGGAGCCGTGCTGCGAACAACAGTAGCGTGTCTGCGACAACCCTGTAACCCGATACGCGGGAAGCGTCTATCCCGAAGGAGGATGTAATGCGAACCTGGAGTTTATGTCTGTGGCTGCTACTGATGAATCCTGGCCTGGCCTTTTCCGCAGCCGATGGCACCTCGGGTGGTACCGAGACAAGTGATGAAGAACCGGATTGTGATTGACTGTCACCGCAGGTCAGACACAACTGCCTGCGCGATGTGCAGGTGCCGGTAAAGCGGTAAAACCATTAACTAGGAGCATGTAACTATGAAGAAAGTGAAATTACTGGCCGTGGCAGTGCTGGGTTTTACACTGGTGCAGTCGCCGCTGGTGCTGGGCGAGGACATGGCAGTCAGGATTACACCGGATCTCGGTGAAGTCACTGTCATGAACCAGGGCAAGAAAGTCTCGATTACCCGTAACCAGGATCAGAATAATACGGTCAATCCGGACTTCGCCAAGACTTCCCGCAAGTGCCCGCCGTTCTGCATCCAGCCGGCAGTACTGGCTCCCGGCGTGGAAACGATTGCTGAAGTGGAAATGCTGCATTACCTGAAAAAAATGAGTGACGGTGATGACAGTATTCTGGTTATTGACTCGCGTACTCCGGACTGGGTTGCAAAGGGGACCATTCCGGGTTCAGTCAACATACCCTGGACGCAACTGAACCCTGCCCAGGGGGCCGACCCGATTTCCATCAGCGAAATTCTGGTGGGCAAATTTGGTGTGAAGGAGGTTGAAGGCCTGTGGGATTATTCCAGCGCCAAAACGCTGGTCCTGTTTTGCAACGGCATGTGGTGTGGTCAGTCGCCGAATAACATCCAGAACCTGCTGAAGTTCGGTTATCCGGCTGACAAGATCAAGTGGTACCGTGGTGGCATGCAGGACTGGGAAATTCTGGGCCTGTCTACCGTCAAGGGCAAGTAACCGGGTACCGTCTCCCCCGCAACGGGGGAGTGGTTTTGCCATTGCACGTATATGTGCACAACTTGCCAGGGCCTGTTTGGCGGGTGGCGAAATAGCATTCTTGCCAGGTAGTCACCGGGAGGAAATGAAATGGCAAAACTCACTCAACGTGTCCGTGACGCATGGGCAAACAAGCAAGACAATCTGGCCTTCGCAACCGTCGACCGTGACGGCAAACCAAATGTTGTCTGGGTAACCTGTGTCAGGCGTATTGATGATGAACGATTGCTTATCGTTAATAATTATTTTCACAAGACGCTTGAGAATACGCTGTCCGGCAGTACCGGATCGCTGCTTTTAATTGCGCCCGGGCGAGAGGCATACCAGATCAAGGGAACCCTGAGTTATCACGTGGACGGTGAGCTGTACCAGGACATGAAAACGTGGCTGGATCCAAAATTTGCAGGTGTTGGCGCAATCGTGCTGACGATAACGGAAATATACTATGGAGCGGAAAAAGTCGCCTAGATGACTGCCCCTGTTTGCAGCCGGGATGTTCCTGTGCACCGGAGGCGCCTCCCCATGGCTGCCCATGGCCGTTCCGGTATGGATGTGTGCCGGGTGCAAGGCCGGATTTTATTTGCGGATTCTCTCGACATGGCTTGAATCCAGATACTTGTCAAAAAAGATCATATCCCCCGGGAGGCCGCTGTTTACAAGTACTTCTACAGCCGCATCGATCATTTCCGGTGGCCCGGAAAGATATGCCTGACATGACGGGAGGTCGAGTTCAAGGTCCCTGATGTGATCGGTCACGAGGCCTCCAAGGCCCTTCCAGTCACCGGCGTCAGTTTCACCGGAAAGCACGGGGATGAATTCAAACGTGTGTTTTCTCGACCACCTGCTTTTCAGACGCTGCATAAGATCAAGATAATAAAGATCTTCCCGGGTACGTGCGCCGAACAGGAAAACAACATCGCGCTCCACCTGCCGGTTACAGGCGTGTTCGAGCAAGGACTTGATTGAACTCATCCCGCTCCCTCCGGCAATACACAGGACCGGTCCGTTTCCTTCGCGCAGGTAAAACGAACCGTATGGACCCTTCAGTTGTATTTTCTCGCCGGTCCGGTCCTGTGCATGAAACCATCCGGACATTTCGCCACCCGGTACATGACGAACAAGAAAGGAGACTTCACCCTCTTTTTCGTTTTCCCTTGCAGCCGCGAAGGAATACGAGCGCGGCTGTGATATGCCGGGAACACTGATATCCGCAAACTGACCCGCGACATAAGGGGCGCAATTACCACACGGGTCACCTGTTCGAGGCAGTGACTTTTCCAGTTTTACCCCGATCTCGATTATATCCGCTGCCAGATGCTTGTAGCGTGTGACAGTACCCTCGCAGGAGGTGCAACCGGGTGTCCTCTCACTGGATGCAAGGTCAACCTGTATTACCAGAGAGGATTTCGGCAGTGCGGAGCAGGAAAGTATTACACCCTCCTGAAGCTCGTCGTCACTCAGGGTATAGCTGAAATCAGTTTGCTCTTTTATCTCGCCATCAAGCAGCCGTGTTCTGCACTGCCCACATGTACCCCGGCGACAGTCATGCGGATATTGCAGGCCTGCTTCAAGTGCGGCCTGCAAAACAGTCTGGCCAGGCAGTGCTTCGATTACAAAACCGGAAGGCAAGACCTCGATAGTGTGCGTTTTCTTTTTTTTACCAAATATGAACATGGTTAAGGGACAGACAAGACGGCCTGCGGCTGTGCTTTCGCAGCCGGTAACAAACAAGCTGTAGCAGGTGGTCCAGCGTCGACCCGGGCTTCCCCGGCACGCAGAAGGATGCCTCCCCTTGCAGGGTCCCTATGGCTTGCTCGAAGAGAAATGCCGGCTGTCAGACCCACACCAGCAGTTCACCCTGACCATCCACGGCGAGGTCGCCGGCATAGCGGTGTACGCGGTATTTGCCGGTATTCTGCCCGGCAAAGCGACTATCCAGTGCCGCGATGGATCTTGTCAACAAGTGCAGGAAGCCGAGATTGTGTATGCCACAGTCGTTGAACGTGGCCGGGAGCATCCCGGGGACTTCACACAGCAGCAGGGTTCCCCGTTTCATGGCATAGCCGGGTTCTGGACCGACCTTGCCGAGTACGGCTATGGTGCCGGCCACCATGCGTGAACCGCAGTAGGCCCCGGCATTGCCTGCAACAAGAATGTAACCGCGACGCAGGTGGTCGCCGGTACGGTCGCCGCAGTTGCCGTGTACCAGCAGCGTGCCGCCGCGCATACCCTGGCGATCGCCGGGCAAGGCACCGCCGGCGAAGTTGCCGCAGTTGCCTGCTACCGTGATGATGCCATCACGCATGCCGCTGGCAGTCCAGTGACCGCTGTTTCCGCTGGTCTCGATCGTCCCGTTGATCATGCCCTGGCCGAGGTGATTACCGCAGTCGCCTTCAATACGGATATGACCGGACGTCATGCCACTGCCGATACCGTGCAGGTGCCGGCTGCTGTTAAGGATCACCAGTTGCTGTGCGTCGTTGCCACTAATGTCGAACAGGCTGGACAATTGCAGGCGGCGATTACCGTTGCACAGGGGCAGGGCGCTGATAGCGGCAGGGCTCAGGCCCCTCAGCCGGTCCGGCGTGAGGAGCGAGACATCGAGTCCGTGCCCGGGTTGCTCGCGCAGGGTCAGTGTCAGGGCGCTCATGCCATGATCTCCCGCAAGTGAAAGTGGAATTTGCCCAGGTTGCCGCCATAATTGCCGGCAGACACCCGCCTGATGCCGCTGTCGGCGCCCAGCGTGCAGACGGCATTGATACCTGCGCGCATGGCGCGGCGGATATCGGTTTCTTCCAGACCGTTGATGACGATTTCCATGACGGATTCGATATCGTCCGACAACGCAGTTTGCGTCAGACCTTTCAGGGTCGGGCAGAATGCCTGGTTGGTGGAAGCTGGCAGCGCCTTGTATTTGGAGCCGACCTTGGAGCCGGAGCGTACCACGCCACCGGGGAAGGGCATGATGACATTCGGCAGGTCCAGCATGGCATCAATTGCCGCTTCGCAGGCGGTTAATGCCTGTGCCTGCGATTCAGCCAGCACCAGGAAGTTGCCGCCGCCCACGGCACTGCAGTAGCCGGTACTTTCCTCGGCGAGAAACTCACCGTCCATGACCGGTACACGCCAGAAACGGCGCCCGTCGATGAGCTTGGATATCTGGTAACCGTCACCGAAATAGCGTACGTTTTTCCCCAGGTTAATGGTTTTTTCAGCGCTCATGCCGGCGAAAACCGCGCTGGTCGGCGAGGTCAGGATACACTGACCGACGCGCTTTTCCAGATGCTTTTCGAGGTCCCTGGCGGACATGCCGAACATCAGTACGGAGACGCCCGGGCGGCCGTCGGGGGTTTCACCGGCAGCCAGTTCATTTTCAATACCGGCCTCGATCCCGCAGCCGATTACCGAGGTAGCGAAACCGGTCATGGCTGCTGCGGCGTGTCGTGCCCAGCGGTGATTCAGTGCGGTAATCACGATACGTGTGGCTTTCATGCCGAAGGCTTCGGCATAGGTTTCGTCGATAGTTACGCCGTTGATAATCATGATATGCCAGGCGCAACACAGCTCGTCACTATCACCGGGCTGCCGATGTCGTTTGCCATTTCATCGTCGCTGATCCTGAAGTTTTGCATACTGATACTGTGGTAGCGGTGGAAGTAATCGCTGAGTGACTTCTCGATACCGGGATCAAACCCGGGGCGCACCACGTGGGTACTGCCGCGCACCACGTTCCAGATATTGCCATCGTGTACCACCATTTCGCCGCCCTTGAAGACATAGGCAGGACGTTCAAACATGCGTTCGTAATTTTTATCGATGTTGTACACGGCTATGTCGGCAACACCACCTGCCGCCAGGTGGCCACGGTCCTGCAAGCCGAGAATCCGGGCCGGACCGGCACGCGTCATGATGGCCATTTCATAAAGCGAGTACTCGCGAGTCAGTCCGGCCAGGCGTGAATGCGCTGCAACCTCCGGATGGATCTGCAGCAACATTTCCTCGCGGAAACTGCGGTCCATCAACAGGCGCATGAGATGCGGATAACTGGTAAACGGGGCACCGTTGGGGTGGTCGGTAGTCAGAAACACGCGCCACGGGTCGTTTACCATCAGAAAGATTTCCAGACCAATGGCCCACTGCATGGCGTTGACGAAGTTTTTGTCACGGTATCGAAACGGCACCACGCCGCAACCGCCTTCGCACTCGATATCGGTGCAGACCCATTTATTGGGGTGCGCATGCCGATGGTTGGCGTGCTGGTGCATGGTGTCCGCGGATATGGTGACCGTTTGCCCGAACATGATCTGGCCGACATCGGCACTGATATTGCGGTTGGCGTTAATCGCCTCGGCGATCTCGGCCGCGGCGGAAGAAAACCTGTGATCTCCCTCGGTGCCGTAGCTGTGGAACTGGATATGCGTCAGGTGCAGGGGCAGGCCATCGGCGGCTTTCATGGTATCCAGCGTGGTTTTGAAATTACCCGGCACCCCCAGGTTGCTGGCATGCACGTGCAGGGGATGGGGAACGCCCAGTTCATACAGGGCGCGGGCAAGGCGGCTGACAATAGTCCGCGGCGTGATGTTGTAATACGGCGCGGTCTCATCCAGGTCCAGGTGGCGCTGGTTGAACTTGAAGGCATTAATGCCGCCAGGGTTGACCACCTTGATGCCGATGCACTGGGTGGCATGCAGGGTCCAGGCGACATAGTCGTTGACCAGTTGCTGGTCTGCGTCATCGGCCAACAGGCGCAGCAGGAAATCATCATTGCCAAGCATTGCATAGCCGCCGGTATCGAGGATCGGCGTGTCGGCCATTTCCATATGCGCCTGACGTGCATTGACGGGCAGCACGGCGGGCTCAAAGGCCGTGGTGTAGCCCATTTCCGCATAGCGGTAACCGGCCAGCAGGGTGGACGGTGTGGCGCGGCTGCAGCCGGAGCGGGGCCGGGCATCATTTTCGCTGGGCTCGTCGCGGCACGACTCGGGTAGCAGGGTGCGGGCAATATTGACCTTGCCACCACCAATATGGGTGTGCAGATCGATGGCACCCGCCATGACGATCTTGCCGCGCAGGTCATACTCGGTGTCAATTTTTTCATCCGCGGACGGTGCGCCGACAATGCGGTTATCGCGGATATAGATGTCGCGGACTTCCCCGTCCACGCCGTTGGCGGGGTCATAGACAGTGCCGGCAGTCAGTTTGATCAGCATGAGGATTACCTGGTCTATAGATGTCCGGTGATGGCCTGCAGTATCGCGGTGACGGACAACAGGTCGGTGTTGCGCAACTGCTGCAGGGGTAATACCGCCACCGTGTCACAGCGATAGATGTGACCGCTGTGATCGATACCGGGGGTTGCTACCGGTATGAATACCTCGGGGGCGGTCTCGCATTGCATACCGGCACGCCCCAGAACGATGCTGGGTACCGCGGATCGCGGTGGCCGGCACCGGGTATCAAAGGCCGAGATCCATAACAACAGATCCGCTTCCTGTTCGGACAGCAGACGCTCACCATCAAATAATACGGGATCGAAGTGCGGTTCTCCGGTAGCCAGGCTGAAACGGGTTGCATAACCTGTCTGCCAGGTGGCCACTTGTGCGAAGGTGTGGTCGCCATTACTGCCACCCAGTGGCAGGGCCGAGCAGCGGCTGTCGATATTGAGGTCCTTGACCAGTTCGCAACAGGCCTGCACGGTTAATTCCGCGTAGGGGAAATCAAATTCTGCACTGTTCCAGGTCACGACACTGTAGCGGGCGTCGCGCAGACGTTTCACCAGTTCGAGCAACTGTCCTTGCGGGATGCCCGCAATATTGTCTGCGTGCAGCGGTTTATCATTCACCAGGGCGCGCAGAGCCATGGCGATAGCACCGAGCTGTTCGGGGGCGCAGGGGAAGCGGGTTACCCGGCTGGTATTCTGCGCTGCCGCGTTATCATCGCGTGCCCCGATCAGCACCAGTTCACGCTGTCGCGTGTCCTGTCCGAACATGGATTCCGCGTTGTTGAAGAACCGTTCGTAGAAGCGTGGTGTCCGTGTCTCTATGCCGTTGCCAAATACCACCAGCAGGTCAACGCGGTTGCGCACCTCTGTGAGTGTGGTTGTCATCCATCCGCTGTCCTGCACCGCAAGGGTGTTGCGTATCATGGCGGCGCTGTTCATGTGATCGACAATGGCGCCGATTCGGTCTGCCAGTTGCAGTGTGGCGCGTGCACCTTGAACATCAGTGGCGAGTCCACCGAAGAGCGGATACTGCGACTCGCGCAACAGGTCGGCGGCGCGGGCCAGCGCCTCGTCGAGCGAACAGCTGTGGCCATTGATCTGTGGCTGGCGGCTGAGTGCCAGGTCAGGCGGCAGTGGTTCGCCGAAACCGGTCTGGCAGAGCTCGCAGCCGTTGTCCGCAACACGCAGCTGGCCGTTCTCAACCTGTACGGTCAGGTCGTCGCAGCACAGGCCGCAAAAAGTGCAGGCTGTATTATGTTGAGAAATGTCTGCTGTGTTTGTGTCCATACGCTGTTGCGCGGTTATCTGCCGCGATCAATGAAAACGGCGCCGGTGACTGGCGGCACGGGCGTATCAGGATTAGTAACTTCAAGGCATGGATCATGCCAATTGCTTATGGACCAGGGAATTACCTGCAAGGTCACGCAAGGTCCGGCGCCAGACGGTTTTTTTCGTAAACGTTAAATATTCAGCCTGTGTTGCCCGGGCAATCGCTGTGTGCCAACTGTCACGGCGCGACTCGAAATGTGTGACACATTGTTGCAACGATGTCGCAGTATGCCGTAGGCGAGTACGTAACCGCCTGTAAAACAATATGAAAAATAAACTGGCATAGGGGTTGCTCTAGTTCAACGCATGAGTACACCGCACACAATCGATATAGGGCACAACTCCGTGCGGGTAGAGGCGCCGGCGCGCCTGCACCTGGGATTCATGGATCTCAACGGCAACCTGGGACGCCGCTTCGGTAGTCTGGGCCTGACCCTTGAGGGAATATCCACCGAAATCGAGCTCAGCCGCTGTTCGACCCTGCAGGTCGATGGCCCGGCTGCCGCGCAGATGCGTGTACTGGTTTGTGCCGCGGCGCTGATCGAAAAACTCGGTCTGCCACACGGACTGTGTATCAACATCCGGCGTGCCATCCCCGATCATGTCGGCCTGGGTTCCGGTACACAGATGGCACTGGCTGTTGCTGCCGGTCTGTCGCACCTCTACAGCCTGGAATTGCCCACGCGCCATGCGGCGCGGCTGATGCGTCGGGGCATGCGCTCCGGTATCGGGATCGGCGCCTTCGATACGGGTGGTTTCATTCTTGATGGCGGGCGCGGTGAAGCGGATGAATTACCCCCGGTGATTATGCAAACGGTATTCCCCGATGCCTGGCGCCTGCTGCTGATATTTGACCAGCGCGGCCCCGGCATTCACGGTACAGCGGAGAAAAAAGCCTTCAGTACCCTGCCGACATTTCCTGCCGAACAGGCAGCGGCATTATGCCGCCTGGTGATGATGCAGGCATTGCCGGCACTGGCGGAGCAGGATTGCGAGCGCTTTGGTCATGCCGTTGGCCGGTTGCAGCAGGTGGTCGGTGATCATTTTGCACCGGCGCAGGCCGGGCGTTTCGCGAGCCCTGCAGTGACTCAGGTGCTGGACTGGCTGCAACAGCAGGGCATACAGGGTATTGGCCAGAGTTCCTGGGGCCCCACCGGTTTTGCCATTCTCGACAGTCAGGCGCGTGCCGACAGCGTGCTGCAAGCTGTCGTGGACCGTTTCGACGGCAATGCAAACCTGCGTTTCAAGGTGTGCCGCGCGCGAAATCACGGCAGCTGCATTGAGACCTTCCGCAATTCTGCGCCATGCACCCCGCTGCGCGCGGCATTATAGAGCGGTGTTACAGGAAAAATAAAATGAGCAAACCCCTCATATTACACATGATCACAACGGCTAAAAATCTCAGCCCGTTCGATGTAAATATGGCAGTCGATGCCGGCTGGACAACAGTAATCCCGTACACACAGGTTGAAACAGCGGAAGTGCCTGGACTGGTGCAGGATGCAATTTTCTCGCGTGGTCCAAAGGGCGTGCGCCGCACCGGCCTGTTCATTGGCGGCCGTGATATCGATGACGCCATGAATATGCTGCAACAGGCACAGGAGGCCATGGTGCCGCCTTTTGAGATTTCCGTGTTCGCCGATCCCAGTGGCGCCTTCACCACGGCAGCTGGCCTGGTGGCTGCAGTCGAGCGGCAGTTGCAGACGGTATATTCAACGACTCTGGACGGTCTGCGGGTGCTGGTGTTCGGTGGTACCGGTCCTGTGGGTACGGCGGCTTCCGTGATAGCGGCGCGTGCAGGCGCCAGGGTTTCCATCGTCGGCCACATCAGCGACGCACACCCGCGCGAGGTTGTTGCCGCCTGCAAGCAACGTTATGACGTCGAGCTCGATCCCGCGGACGGCAGCAGTGACGCCTTGAAAGAACAATTGCTGGAGGATGCCGACGTCGTGTTCGGCACCGCAGCGGCAGGTATTCAGGTGCTGTCAGCGAATAACCTCAAGGCCGCCAGAAAACTCAAGGTGGCCGGAGACCTGAATGCCGTACCGCCACTGGGTATCGAAGGTGTCGACCTGATGGACGATGGCAAGGTGATTGATAACACTGACGGTGCCGTTGGTGTCGGGGCGCTGGCCGTCGGCAATATAAAATACCAGGTACAACAGGCATTGCTGCAGGACATGATCACTGCAGAAAAACCCTGCTATCTGGATTTTCAGGATGCCTTTGAACGGGCCAGGAACTATGTTGCCCAGCACTGATTCCCTGCTGATCGTTGCCCTGTCCGGGCGGGCGCTTGCACGTTCAGCGCACGCTGCAAGGATTCCAGTCACCGTACTCGATGTGTTCTGCGACGAAGATACGCAGCTGTGGTCAAATACTGCAGGCTGTGTTGGCAATCTATCCAGCGGTATCGATTACCGGAGAATGTTGCAGCTGGCGGACAGCCTGTGTCCACCGAAACGCTGCCTTGGTCTGGTGTACGGCGCCGGTTTTGAATCCAGCCCTCTGGCCATTGCGGAGTTGAGAAAAGGGCGCCTGTTGTTTGGTAATGAACCTGAAGTACTTGCCCGCATCAACATGCCGCAGCACTTCTTTGCGACACTGGATCGTCTTGGCGTGCCGTTCCCGACAGTATGTTTTCAACGTCCACCCAACCCTGAAGGCTGGCTGGCAAAATGTGCCGGGGCCAGTGGTGGCGCACATGTACTGCCCGCGCAGAGTTTCGACGGACAGGATGGTTATTATTTTCAGCGCGAGGCACCGGGACGGGTGCTGTCGGTGCTGTTCATGGCAAACGGCTGTGATGCGCAGATTATCGGGCTCAGCGAACAATGGCATGGCGGTATCGAGTCGGCACCCTATGCGTATGCTGGCGCCGTGTCACAGCAACGTGTCAGTGACGCGCAGTATGGTGATTTCAGCCGACTGGTCGGTACCCTGACGCGGGAATGGAAGCTGCGCGGCCTGAACAGTGTCGATCTGGTGGTCAGCGGCAATGAATTTAATGTGCTGGAGGTCAATGCCCGTCCCGTGGCAACCGCCGAGCTCTACGATAATGAAAAACGCGGAAGCCTGTTCAGGCAGCATCTGGCCGCCTGTTGTGGTGCGGCTCTGTCAGCAGGTCCCCGCTCCGAACGCATGTATGCGCAGCGGGTGGTGTACGCGGAACGTGATCTTCACGTGCCGGGTTTTTTCCCCTGGCCGGCATGGTGTACTGACAGGCCGGCTGCCGGCACCACGATCCGTCGCGGTGAACCCGTGTGTACCGTGCACGGCAGCGGCAACAGCCTGTTCGCCGTGAACGGGTTTCTGCAGCGCCGCAGCGGCTTTATACAGCAGGCTTTAGTGCCTGCCCGCAGTTCTCCTGATGAGTCCGAATTACACAATGCCGGGGTTGCTTCATGACCGATGTGGAAACGAAATCCGTTATCGCGAATGCTGGCCAGCCTGGTGTTAACCAGCTGGCGTTGCCGTTGCTGGACGCCTTGCGCAGCCTTGCCGGACAGCTGCGAATTGTCGAATACCGCCTGCCCAATGGCTGCCAGGTGATTGATGCCGGTATCGATACACCCGGTGGACTGGAAGCGGGGCGCAGGATTGCCGAAATTTGCATGGGCGGTCTGGGGCATGTCAGGTTTAATGCTGCTGGCCGGATCAAACGCTGGCCTCTAGGTCTTGATGTTTACAGTAACAACCCGGTGCTGGCCTGCCTGGGCAGCCAGTACGCCGGCTGGAGTCTGTCGTACGGCGAGGGCAAGAAGGCCTTCCATGCGCTGGGTTCGGGGCCGGGGCGCGCACTGGCCGGCAAGGAAGAGCTGTTCGGCGAACTGGGATACGGAGACAAGGGCGACAGCACCTGCCTGGTACTGGAAGTCGACCGCATTCCGCCGCTGGAGCTGACAGAAAAAATTGCCCGCGACTGTGCTATCGATATTCACAGGTTGACGTTGATACTCACGCCCAACCACAGTCTGGCCGGCACCACACAAGTCGTTGCGCGTGTGCTCGAAGTCGCGCTGCACAAGGCGCATGCACTGGGCTTTCCGCTGCATGACATTATCGACGGTTCCGGCAATGCGCCGCTGTCGCCGCCATCACCGGATTTTGTAACCGGCATGGGCCGTACCAACGATGCCATACTCTATGGCGGTCACGTCCAGCTTTATGTCAACGGCAGCGATGCTGCTGCACGCGATCTGGCCGAACGCCTGCCCAGTCGCGCATCGCGTGATTACGGCAAACCTTTTGCAGAGGTATTCAAGGCCTACAACTACGACTTTTTCGAGATTGACCCCATGCTGTTCAGCCCGGCGCAGGTCACTGTGTCCTGCCTTGAAAGTGGCAATAGTTTCCATGCCGGCGCGCTCGATGAACAGATACTGAACCATTCCTTTGGTGAAGATTGATGAGCCTGCGAATTGCGCTGATTACTGATGATCCCGGCTGGCACGGTGCGCGCCTGCGCGAGGCCTTTGCTGTTCGCGACTGCGAGGTGCAGCTGGTGTCATTGTGCGATTGCTCAATCGACCTGGTATCTGCACCACAGGGTCTGCTTATCCCCGGTTTCGAGCAGCAATTGCCGGATGGCGTGTTTGTTCGCGGTGTACCTGGTGGCACCCTGGAGCAGGTGGTGTTGTATCTGGATGTGCTGCATGCACTCGAAGCGGTGGGTATTCCGGTCTACAACAACGGTCGCGCCATTGAACGCAGTGTCGACAAGGGCATGACCAGCATGCTGTTACAGCGTGCCGGCATTCCGGTACCGTGCACCTGGGTGGTGTCCTCGGAAGCGCGCGGGCAATGTATCTGGGCAAGTGAACGTGCCGCCGGACATCGACTGGTGGTCAAGCCGCTGTTTGGTTCACAGGGTAAGGGACTGGTACGGTTGTCGCCGCAGGATCCACTGCCGGCGCTTGCAGATTACCAGGGAGTGTATTACCTGCAGCGTTTTGTCGAAGGACAGCACTTTGACTGGCGCATATTTGTCATCAACGGCAGGGCCGTGGGCGGCATGCAGCGACATGGCAAGCACTGGATCAATAATGTCGCCCAGGGGGCGACCTGCATCCCGGCGCCCCAGGACCGGCAGCTGGAAGGACTGGCGGAAGCGGCAACGGCAGCGCTCGACATGGACTATGCGGGTGTTGATCTGATGCGTGATGCCGGTGGTGATCTGCAGGTCATCGAGGTCAACAGTATTCCGGCCTGGAGAGGCCTGCAGGCTGCCTGCGATGTCGACATCGCAGACTGCCTGGTTGACGATTTCTATCGTCGCTACCTGGGTAGCCGGTGTATTGCGGCGGTGGGTGAATGAACAGCATGAACCACCCTGAAGTATTTACCGCGACATCCATTGCAGATGCCATCGGTTCTGCATGTATTGCAGAGCTGGGCGCACTCAAACCGGGCAACGTCAGTGTGCACTCGGAAGGACATGGCATGGCCGTCGACGACTTTGTGCGCAGTGCCTGGGCGATTGCGCCGGCACTGGTACGACCGGGCCTGTCGGTAGGGGGGCGTACCCTGGCGGCTATCCAGGCCACACGGCGTGTGGTGGATTGCAATACCAACCTCGGCATAGTGCTGCTGTGCGCACCACTGGCTCACGCCGCACTGCACATGAGGCGTGGCCAGACCTTGCGTGAAGCCCTTGGCGAAACACTGCTGGCGCTGGACGCAAATGATACCGCCCTGACCTACGAGGCCATACGCCTGGCGGAGCCTGCCGGGCTGGGTGATGTTGGACAATACGATGTGCGCTCGAGTAACCCCGTTGTCAGCCTCTACCAGGTGATGCACTCGGCGCAGGGACACGATCGCATCGCCCGGCAGTATGTCAGCAACTATGCAGATATTTTCGAGTTGGCCTTGCCACGTGTCTACGACGGCATGGGTCGCTGGGACAACGAGGAGTGGGCCGCCGTGTCGGCCTACCTGGGTTTGCTGTCAGCGCTTACGGATACGCATATCGAACGCAAGCATGGCACCTGCCTGGCGCAGGATGTTTGTGTCCGGGCGAAACGACTGGATGACCTGCTGCTCGGGGAAAACGAGACGCCGCAGAAACTGGCTGACCCACTGATGCAGTTTGATACGGAACTTAAACGGCAGGGAATTAACCCCGGGACCAGCGCGGATCTGACGGTTGCCACCCTGTTAGTCAAGAGATTGCAGGACAAATTGCATGGTATCGGGCAACTGCCCTTACGCGGCAGAGGGACCTTTTTAGGTTGCTGTTCCTCTACCGTTTCTTTAACAGCAACCTGAACAAGGAGAATTACTGATGGCGAAAATCGACAAAGTCCTGGTGGGCGAGGCCCTGGTAGGTGATGGTAATGAAGTGGCACATATCGACCTGATAATCGGCCCGCGCGGCAGTGCTGCTGAAAGCGCCTTTTGCCAGACACTGACCAACCAGAAAGAAGGTGTTAACGGACTGCTGGCTGTGGTGGCACCGAACCTGATGGCCAAGCCTCCGACCGTTATGTTCAACAAGGTCACAATCAAGGGTGCCAAGCAGGCCGTTCAGATGTTTGGACCGGCACAGCGTGGTGTTGCCATGGCGGTTGCCGATAGTGTCGAAGATGGCACCATCCCGGCCGACGAAGCAGACGATCTGTATATCTCCGTGGGTGTGTTTATTCACTGGGAAGCAGAAGACGACAACAAGATACAGGACTACAACTACGAAGCCACCAGGCAGGCTATCAAAAGTGCAGTCAACGGATCGCCGACGGCGGCCGAAGTTGTGTCCAAAAAAGGTGCAAGCGCACACCCGTATGCCGCGCACAGCTAGTAGGTAAAAAGGTTGCCCCGGTTTTCCGGGGCAATAACCTGATTTCGAGCATGAATTCAGCGAGGTACGTGTTATGCAATGTCTGGAATGTGGAACGGATCAACAAAGGCTGGAAAACGAACATCTGCTTTCCTGCTGCGGCCTGACCTTGCATGAGTATGCCTTGCGTCACCATACACCACTGGATTTTATACTGTCGCCTGACCAGGTGAATGTGCCTGACCGGGTCGAGAATTACCCGTCTGCCAGCCACTATCCCGGTGAAACCGCTCGCTGCCTGCTGCAGGGGTTCAGGCTGGCTGGCCTGTTAAAGACAGAGGGTGAATTTCTGGTACTGCCGGGCGATATACGTCGCCTCGACCTGTTACTCTGGAACCTGCAATACCTGAAGGATTTCGGTTTTCGTTTCCGCCAGGAGTATCGCTTTGATATCTCGACCAACCGCGTGGTTGCCGACAACCGCCTGAAGGCGAGGCTGCGCAATTTTTCCGTGCATCATGGTGCAGAACTGTCGCTGGTACCGCCACCTGATTTTCTGACTGTGCTGGCCAGCTGTATTGCCCATGTGGGTGAGCTGCATGCCGGTTTCCTGTTTCTCCCGGTCCCCGGGCGCCGCGATGCAGTGGAAATTGTCAGTTGTCTGAAACACCTTCACCATATCAACATGGTGCTGCTGGAAACCGGCGAACCGGAAGGTGGCGTAATGCTACGCAGCCACCGGCGTGCCGACAGCGACAAGCTGTTTAAAATCCTGCGGGAAACGCTGCAGGCCATGCCGGGTGTCTGGGAGCGCTTTCACCGCACCACGCCCGAGGTAACCGTTGTAAAGGAACTGGTGTTTGATTCGGCACACTTCATTACCGATCACCCCGCCAAGTGTTCCAACCTGCATGGCGGGCGTTATACCTTGCAGGTCAAGGTGGCGGGACGCATTGATCCCGTAACCGGCTGCGTCATCGACTATGGTTATCTGAAGCGTGTTGTAAACCAGCGCGTGGTGGATCGTTTCGATCATCATAATCTTAATTTTGTCGCCAGCGAACTGGCCTGGCGTTCCAGTACAGAAATGTTGTGCGTCTATATATGGGAGCAGCTGATCGACTACCTGCCGGGCCTCACCGAACTGCAACTGTATGAGACTGAACAGTCCTGGTGTCATTACAGCGGTCCTGACCTGGAAAGCTACCTGTCATCGGGTAGCAGCTTCCTGCTGCATCACTTCAAGGAACTGGATGTGCGCGATTCACAGCTGCGGGCACAGATCACGGGCAAGCGGAATGGAAGACTCAGTGCGGTCGCCTAGAGAAATCCTGCCAGCTGGCTGGCGCTGAGACTTCCGTCGTGCAATGCACTGGCAATCAGCACACCCGCGCAGCCCGATATCTGCAGAGCATGCAGATCGTCCATGTTGCGAACTCCCCCCGCGGAGTAGCAGCAAGCCTGCGGTGCTGCCTTGTGCAGATGCCGGAGTCGCACCAGATCGGGTCCCTGATGTTTGCCGACGCGGTCCAGGGCCATGATGATAATGCGCCCCGGCCACAGCGCCGGCGTGGCGAGCACCCTGGCCGGGCCAAGGAAAGACCGGTCCCTGAAGTCCAGTGAAAGGATGGCGGAATCTTGATCAGGCAGTTGTTCAAGCAGGCGGGTATCCGGCAGTGTTTCACTGCCGAGTACAGGTGTAACCGGGGCAAGCTGTCGCAGGGCAAGCAGTTGATCGGCTTGCCGGATACCGGCGTCAATCCACAGATTCAAATCCGGGAAGGCCTGATGCAGTTGCTTCAGTACAACGGCCTGAACGGGGCGGCCCTGGATGGCGTCGAGATCGGCAATATAAAGATGGGTGAAGCGATGCAGCCCGAGCAGTCCCCTTACCACATCAAATGGTTTACTGCCGTGGCACAGGATGCTTTGCAGTGGCAGGTAGGTTTTACGGGCACCGCCTCTGGCATGAACAGCCTGGCCGCGGGCGAGATCGATAACGGGAATCAGGTCCACGGATAAGGTGTATGCGTATTTTTGTCGTCGAGTATATCACCGGTGGTGGCCTGGTTGGCAGGCCGATGACGGCCGGGTTGCTGAACGAGGCAGAGGCCATGCTGGCTGCCTTGCTGGCGGACCTGTCGGTGTTACCGGGAGTCACCCTGCTGGTGAGTCGCGATTCACGCCTGCCGCCACTGGACTGTAACTGTGAAATCTTTTCTCCGCAGCAGGGCGAAGACATCTGGGAGTCCTGGGGGGATTGCATCGAGCGCTGTGATGCCGTGTGGGCGATCATGCCCGAGACGGATGCTTTACTGCAACGAATTTCTCTCATGACACTGGCGCGCGCGCGTCGCCTGATCGGCAGTCACCCGGCTGCAGTGGAGGTTGCCGCCAGCAAGCTACAGACCGCCAGAATCCTGCAGCATGCAGGTATCGATGCTGTAGCGACCTTCGACGCAGGCAACGACATTCCTTTTCGTGCCTCACGCTGGGTGCTTAAACCCGACGATGGCGTGGGTGGCGAGGGCTCCCGTATTTTTGAAAATCACAAAGCCATGCGTCATGCCTTGCGTGATCGTGAGCGTTATGCCGGCTATGTTGCGCAGCCGTTGCTGGAAGGCAAGGCTGCCAGCCTGTCCCTGTTGTGCCGTGATGGATCGGCAACCTTGCTGACAGCCAATCTGCAACAGGTGCGCGAGGTCGGTCGACGTTTTGAACTGGAAGGTATCCTGGTGAATGGTCTTCCCGATGCGCATGCGCGCTATGCATGCCTGGCGCGTGCGGTTGCCCGCGCGATTCCCGGCCTGTGGGGCTATGCAGGCGTAGACCTGATACTGACCGGCAGTGGTCCCGTGGTACTCGAGGTGAATCCACGCATCACCGTATCCTATGCCGGTCTGCGCAGTGTTCTGGCTATCAACCCGGCGAAGCTGATTCTTCGCATGCTGCAGACTGACGCCACGTTGCCTTCCTGCACGCCGGTCACCTGCGAGAGTACCCGGGTGGTACCGGGAGTGGCTCTTGTTGCCTGACGATATCATCGGCTGGGATGTGGGTGGCGCGCACCTCAAGGCGGCGCACCTGAATGCGCAGGGTGAAGTACTGGAAGTTTTCCAGTTGCCGTGCCCATTGTGGCAAGGGGTCGATCACCTGCGGCGTGGCGTCGATGACATTCTGCGGCAGTGGAGTGCACCCGCCGGGCGGCATGCAGTAACCATGACCGGTGAACTGGTCGACCTGTTCAGTACCCGTACAGAAGGCGTGCGCACACTGATCAATGTCATGCAGGAACAACTCTGTCCTGCCACCATCGAGCTCTTCGCCGGCTTGCGGGGTTTTATCAAGCCGCGTGCCTGCCATGATGCCGAGGACCTGATTGCCTCGAGCAACTGGCTGGCCAGTGCGTCCTTCCTGGCGCGTCAGCTGTCGCAGGCACTGTTGGTCGATATCGGCAGTACCACGACGGATATTGTTGCGGTCAGTGAAGGAAAGGTGCTGGCGCGCGGTCTGAACGACTACGATCGTCTGTGTCTCAGCGAACTGGTTTACAGCGGCGTGGTGCGTACCCCACTGATGGCGGTGGCGCAGCGGGTACCCTTTTGCGGGCGCACGGTGCCGTTGATGGCAGAACACTTCGCAGTCACTGCCGACGTCTACCGCCTCACCGGTGAGTTGCCCGCGCACGCAGATCAGTACCCCACTGCAGATAATGGACCCAGGACCGATCAGGGCAGCGCACGCCGGCTGGCGCGCATGCTGGGACTGGACATGGAGGCGGCTGCACTGGAAGACTGGCAGCAGCTGGCGCGTTATTTTTCAGCCCGGCAGATGCAGGCCCTGCTGACATCCATTATTCAGGTGCTGTCATGCGCCAGGCTGGATGCTGATGCACCACTGGTCGGTGCCGGCGTGGGCCGCTTTCTGGTCAAACGTCTGGCACGTCGCTGCGGGCGCCCTTATATCGACCTGCTTTCCCTGTTCAAGTCAGGGCGGCTCGCGATGGGTGATCCGGCGGACTGTGCGCCAGCGGTTGCTGTCGCCTGGCTGGCGAGGTGCGCCTGATGATCCGGCCGATGCTCACCGAAGTACCCTACCACAGCGACAGTGCTTCCCTGTTCGATGCGATCGCAGACTGGCCCTGGGCGGTGTTCCTGGACAGCGGCCGGCCGTTTGTGGAGCAGGGACGCTACGATATTATCAGTGCCGATCCCATGCTGGCGGTCACTACCCGCGGCGCCTTGACAGAGGTGCATGAACATTTCGGGGTGACTGTGTCCAGTGAGGATCCTTTTGCAGTGTTGCGACACTGTCTTGGTGAAACCGGTGAACGTGTCAACAATTTGCCCTTCAGTGGCGGTGCACTGGGCTACTTTTCCTACGATCTGGGGCGTCGTCTCGAACGTCTTCCGGAGCAGACCGAGGACGCCGAGCAGATCCCGGAGATGGCAGTCGGCATTTACGACTGGGCGCTGGTGGTGGATCACCATGAGCGTCGCAGTTACCTGGTTTCACAGGGTCGCGATAGCCGCACTGCAATCCGCTGGCCGGATTTGCTGGCGCAGTTCCGCTCCGCGAGTCCGGAACGCCGGCGTCAGGCATTCCGTGTGACCAGGGCGCCGCAGTCGAACATGAGTTTCGAAGAGTATGCCAGGGCCTTTCAGCGCATCAAACACTATATCAATGAAGGCGATTGTTACCAGGTCAACCTGGCGCAGCGTTTTGACAGCTGCGTCGAGGGTTCGCTGTGGCAGGCCTATCGCATCCTCAGGGAATTCAACCCGGCGCCTTTTGCGGCCTATCTGAATACGCCGTATTGCCAGCTGTTGAGTTGTTCGCCGGAGCGCTTCCTGCAAGTCAAGGATGGTCTCGTGGAAACCAGGCCCATCAAGGGCACACGCCCGCGCTCCCCACGTACCGCGGAAGACCTGCGGCTGGCACAGGAACTGAAACACAGTGAAAAAGACCGTGCCGAGAATGTCATGATTGTCGACCTGCTGCGCAACGATCTGGGCAAGGTCTGTGTGCCTGGCACCATCCGGGTTCCCGAGCTGTTTGAAATCGAGAGTTTTGCCACGGTACATCATCTGGTGAGTACCGTGACCGGTGAACTGGCTGCGGGCAGCGACAGCCTCGATCTGATGCGCGCCTGTTTCCCCGGTGGATCAATTACCGGCGCACCGAAGCTGCGCGCCATGGAAATTATCGAAGAGCTGGAACCGCACCGGCGTGGTGTGTATTGCGGTTCCATCGCTTATGTGGGTTTCGATGCTGCCATGGATAGCAGTATCGCTATTCGTACCCTGGTGCATTCGAACGGCTGTCTGCGGTTCTGGGCCGGCGGGGGTATTGTTGCGGATTCAGAACTGGAGGCGGAATACCAGGAAACTTTCGACAAGGCGACTGCCATGTTGAAGCTGCTCGATCAGCTGAGGATGAACTATGTGGATTGTGAAAGTCGGTGGCAGTCTGGCAACGGCTGAATCGTTGCCGTTCTGGCTGGATATGCTCAGCTGCTATGGTGGCGGAGAAGTCGTCATTGTGCCCGGGGGCGGACCGTTCTCGGAGCTGGTGCATGAATCACAGGCGTACTGGAAGTTCGACGACTCAAGCGCCCACTTCATGGCATTGCTGGCCATGACCCAGTTCGGCCTGATGCTGTCAGGTATCCAGCCCAGCCTGGTGCCGGTCGAGCAAAAGGATGACATAGAGAGGGTGCTGGCCAGTGACGGCGTACCGATATGGCTGCCGACCGAGATGGTGACCGGCGATGAGAATATCAAGCGCTCCTGGGATGTAACCTCTGATAGCCTGGCCGCCTGGCTGGCCACCTGCCTCGGCGCCAGTCGTCTGTTGCTGGTGAAATCAGTGGAAGTCGATAATGCGCTGCCTGTCCAGGAACTGGTTCGCCAGGGCATAGTTGATGCCAGCTTCCCCGAGTACGTGCAGCAGGGGGAATTCATGATCAGTTTGATGTCACCTAAAGACTTTGACCAGGTCCCGCAAATGCTGGCCTATGATGCGATAGCAAATGGCTGATCGGATGCGCCGCGCCGCTACTACTCCTTGCCCCGGGGCCAGAGATACGGGTCTTGATCAAGCCACGCTGCGGGTACTTTTACCCGGCGCTGTATCGAATACCTTGCGTACCCGGGCCAACGCACTGATTGATAATCGTTCGGTGCGTGCACCAGATTCACACAGGGCACCGCGAAAGCCCAGGTAGTCCGGGTTCAGCTGCATCAGGGGTTCGATATCCGCAATTGTCAACGAACCGGCAAGGCCGCTCATCAGCCCCAGACCGCATGCATGCCGGACGAAGGCGGACAGTGATGCCTGATCGACAAGGCTGCGCAGATGGCCGGAGGACTTGTCTGCGGTATCCAGCATGACGCCGAGACATCCACATTGCGCCAGCTCATCCAGCAGCTGCAGGGCTGGCCGATGCTCGGCAAACAACACAGCTACAACCTGGACACCGCGCGCTGTGTTATCAGACAGTGCCTGCAGGCAATCGCGATGTTGTTGCAGCTGCGGCAGTCCGACTTTGACGATGTCAACGCCCGTATTTGCCGTGGTTGCGATTGCCCGTGACAGTGTTTCTGCCACCATGGGCAGGTCACCGATGGTGGCGCTCACCGGGCAGACTCCCGCGACGGTCTGTACAACTTTCAGCTGGATTGCGGCAGCTACCGCACCCAGTGCGCCATTGGCGGGTTCCTTCAGATCAATGATGTCGGCGCCACCGGCGAGGGCCATCACGGCTTCCCGGTCGTTTCTGACACTGGCAAGCAGACGGGTCACGCAAGACGTTCCTCGGCTTGTGCGGCGTAAAAGTTGCTGATACGTTGCAGCAGCCAGCCCCAGGCAAGTTGTTCACGTGGTCCCGCGGTTTTTTCAATGGCAATCTTCAGATAGTCTATTTCGGTCTCGATCTTCTCCCGCGGCAGCATGTGCAGGCGGCTGACCAGCACCGCAGCTTCTATCACCGCAGACTGGGCGCGGTTGAAGCCGCGGAACGGGGCATGGGTTTCTTCGTATATCGGGCGAAACAGCAGTTCGGGACGTTGCTCGTCATCCCGGATGTGTTCCAGCTGCAGCTCCACGTGGCTGAGGCAGTTCTCCAGACGCTTGCCGCAGACCTTGACTGCCGGATACAGTGGCCAGTCACGGTGCCCGGTCAGGCAGCCGGCGAAGACCCTGACGTCATCGGTGTAGTTGATGATGGCGCTGCCTTCACGGCACATGTTGTCGAGTGATCGCGACGGCTTGAAAGGCGACAGCAAAATCAACCCCTGCCGATTGCGTACACCCATGGGGGCGATATGCGTGGTCCCATCCGCGGCGCGGCTGGTGATAATAGTTTCCATGATCATGAGACGGTACCTGTCTTGCCGAGCGTACTGCCGGGTCTGGTCTGGCGGGTGAGGTCCTCATCCACTTTTTCACAGGCGCAACCCCAGTCAAGTTCCTGGTCCTGGACGTGGCGCTTGCCGAGTTGCCAGGCAATTTGGGCGCGTGCCAGTTCGACGCCCATGTAAAAAGCGTGGCTGGCGTCATCCTGGAGCTCGAGTTTCGGGAACAGGGCAAAGGGATCGGTATCCGTGTGCAATCCGTCGCGGTTATACACATGGATGCCGTCAGCGCTGACCTGGACGCGGTAGCTGGGATCGCGTATGGCAGCGGCGGTCTCCTCGATTTCAGCCTTGCTATAGGGGAATGGCCGGCGTTCGTGCATGCCCAGCAGTCGGTCGTCGAAATTACGTGGCAGGCTGTCCTGTTCGCGTGCCAGGTACATGGTACGCCTTGCTACATCGACTTCGCTGACCGCGCGGCGTGCGTGCGGACTGACCTGGGTGGTGAGGATATGGGTGATGCCCAGTTCACTGGCGACGCCGATTAGCAGGGTGTTGAGGCCGTTGGTGTCGGCATCAGTGAGTTCAGTGACATTGCCCACACCCATGAGGATCTCTGCATCCGGGCGCTGTTGGCGCAGCTCACGGTAACGGCACAGCGATTCGGTAAATCCGAACAGCACGGGGTTGAGGATGGGGTCGGCCAGGTAACGGTGGCCTTTTTTATCCAGTACCTCCATGGCGCGCAGCAGGGTTGTCATATCATCGGGCTGGGAAGGAATAACAACCGGAGTTGCTGCAACCTCGTCGGCAATCCACAGGGTGTCTTCGCGCAGGCTCAACAGGTAGTCGGCGCCTGCCCTGCCGCCGGTCAGCAATTCCTCGCTGTCGACAGAGTCAACACTGACACGGAAACCTTCGGCAGCCAATGCCTGAACGGCTTCGGCCAGGTGCGGGAAGGGTGTGTTCGGCAGGCAACCGATATCGATGACATCGGCACCCTGGTCCCGGTAGGTCCGGGCGCGCTGCAGGATGGCACATATATCCAGCGCGGGAGCGTCGACGATTTCGGCAAATATTTTTATATCATAGCGGCTGAGATCAGGCTGCTTTTCGCGATGACCGAAAAACTGTGGCAAGTCCCTTAGTTCATCGGGCCCGCGTTCGACCGCTATGCCGTAATGCTGGCTGAGTGCGTCCAGGTCTCCGCGGCAGCGTCCCGGGACGATGATGCGATCGATACCTGCCGGCAGTTCCAGGCGGCGGCGGATCATATCGGCAGTCATCAGGCCAGCCACGTTAATGCCAAGCGGCTGAACGACTGCCTCGAAAGCCATTGGCTGCATCGATTCAAGCACCCGGTGCAGGTTTTTCTCGGCGAGTTTTCCGGTCAGGAACAGGCGACGTTCGGACATGGCATTCGGGCCTCGACGGCCTGGCGCAGCTCGGTCATATCGGATACGACCCGGGTGGCCTCGAAGTGACGCAGGCGCTCGACGTTCTCCAGGTCGATACAGCGCGGGTAGACCTTGACCCTGCTGCGGGGTGCTTCGCTTTCCAGTTCCGGTTCGGTATCGCAGGCAAACACGATGGACGGAACGCGGCACTTGCCGGCCTGGGCAAAAATGTTGGTCACCAGCGTATCGGAAATACCATACACACACTTGGCTACGGTATTGGAGGTTGCAGGGGCAATCACCACGGTATGATAGTTGCCAGTGTAGAAAAGACCCACGGGTACACTGCTTGCCGTCGTGTCGCGAAATACGCGCCTGTCCCGGCGCAGTGCGTCGAGATGGTAGCCGTACATAGTAAGGATTTCCGCCGCGGCGGCGGAGAGGAACAGGTCGACTCCCTGCAACTCGTCGATCAGATCCAGGCATTCTCTCAGGTAGTGACCCGAGCCGGTCAGTGCCCATGCCATTCGTGGTGAATCGGGACTATTTGTCACGTTGCAGGATCCTGCGACACACTCCCCACTGGCGGTCGGCTTCTTCCACAGCGATTTCCAGTTCTCCGACATTAGTGGCCGCATCTTGCTGCCGCAGGGCTTCCAGCAGGCGCTCACCGATATACCAGGCCAGCATTTCCGCTGTGGTGTTGCTGACTGGCAGCAGGTAACAGTTATCCTCCGGCAGCATGAACTGTTTGTCGTAACTGCTGATGTACAACTGGCTGTCGCGCCGGTTGAGGCTGACCACGTCGCTGTTGGCCGGCAGCAGCACCTTGTCGTTGAGTCCGGCACAGATGTCGGATGCCAGACGGGTCAATAGCACGAAGTCCACCACCAGATCGTCGGCGTCATTCTCACCGCGTGCCTCGATGCGCACATGGAAATTGTGCCCGTGCAGGTTCTCGCAGCTGTTGTCGAAAGTAATGAAGTGTGCGGCATTAAAATGCAGTTCACCGGGATCGACGCTGATGGCAAAGGTGGGTGACGAAATTGTCACGAACGGATCTCCTCAGGTTTGTTGTTATTTCACGGGACTGCAAGTCTCATACCACAGACCTGTCCCTGTAACTGATTGAATATCATGGACGCTGCAACAGAGTGTCCCAATATCGAGACACTCTGTTGCAATGCTTCTGGCGCATGTCCCGGAATGCTAGCGCGGTCGGGCGATATTGCAGCAGTTCATTTTCCGGTACAAGGTGTTACGGCTCAACATCAGACTTTTTGCCGCGTTGGAGATATTCCAGCGGTGCCGTTCCAGCTCCTGTAGCAGGGCATTACGTTCGGCGTTACGCAGTGGATCATGCGGTTTCTGCTCTTCAGCCAGGGGCTGGTCGGTCTCGCCGCTGGAGCTGCCGCGTGCTTCGTGGAGCAGGTCGTCTACCAGGTCGTCAACGGTGATGCGATCAGATTCGGCCAACGCGATCATGGTGCGCAGCACATTGCGTATCTGGCGGATATTGCCGGGCCAGTAGTAATGACAGAGGCGTTCGGTCACTTCTTCACTGACCTGCAGGGAGCGGCCATCGCTGCGACCCTCTATCTCGATCAGGTGCCTGATAAGGTTATAGCGGTCGGCGCGTTCACGTAGCGGCGGCAGCGTGACCTTGACACCCTGCAGGCGGTAATACAGGTCTTCGCGAAAACTGCCAGCCGATACCATATCAGGCAGGTTGCGGTGTGTGGCGCTGATAACGCGCAGGTCGACCGACACCGGTGTATGACCACCCAGTGGTACGACTTCCTTTTCTTCCAGTACGCGCAGTAAACGTGCCTGCAGCGACAGTGGCATGTCACCGATTTCGTCGAGGAACAGCGTGCCGCCGTTGGCCTGCACGATTTTACCAGGACTGCCGTGACGGCTGGCGCCAGTGAAGGCGCCGGCCTTGTAGCCGAACAGTTCGCTCTCGATCAATGATTCCGGGATGGAGGCACAGTTGATCGCAACAAAGGGTTTATCGCTGCGCTCACTGGCGAAATGCATGGCCTTGGCGAATACGCCTTTGCCGGTGCCGCTTTCACCATTGAGCAGGATGGGGATGTCGCGGTCAAGTACCCGGCGTGCGATACGGATATTCTGTGCCATTTGCGGATCACCGAACTCCAGGGGATCCTGTGCGTTCGATGTGAAGGCCGCGATTTCACTTGAATCCAGGCACTTTTCTGCCAGGGTACTGCCAGGGTTGTCGTGCGTTTCGGACTCGGGATGTTGCACAATGGCAAAAAAACGCTTCGAGTGCCTGCTAGCGTGTATGGGCACTGCGTGCAGCGAACCGGAGTGGTGCAGCAGTGCCTGCAACGGGCTGTCGAACAGCTCGTCTATTTTTCGGGTGCGCAGTTCTTCGCAGGTCTTGAAATTCAGCTGGAACAATGCACTGGGGTTTGCTGCAAGCACGCTACCGTCTTTCTGGAAGGCAATCAGGCCTTCGCCGAGGGTGTTGACAAATTCAGGGCGACTGTGAAAACGCATAATGAAATGGTTTTTGAACATGCACAGTAAGATGCGGTTCGAGATGATTTTGGCCGACATCTTGACCAGTGCCATGGTGTGCTGCTGGGCATTGGTCGATTCGCTGGAAGCATCCAGCACGGCAATGATTTTGTTGTCGGGGTCGAAAATCGGTGCCGCAGTGCAGGTCAGCGATAGATTACTTGAGAAGAAGTGTTCATCCTGATGAACAATGACCGGCTGTCCCTCGGCCAGGCAGGTGCCCATGCCGTTGGTACCCTGGTATTTCTCTGCCCATAGCGCGCCCTCGGTCAGTCCGCGCCTTGCCGCTTCATCGTCAAAGTCCGGATCACCGACATAATGGATTATCATGCCGGTATTGTCAGTAAGCAGGATGGAATGACCGGAACCGGCAACCTGCTGGTAGAGGCTTGCCATTTCGACGCGTGCGATATTCAGCAGACTGCTGAGTCGCGCCTTGACCTCGTGCAGCAACTGCTTGTCGACGAAGTGAGGCCGGTGCTCGCTGTTCGGGTCGAGACCGTGATCGTTTACACAGCGCTTCCAGGAGTCGAATATTTTGGCGTCGACGGCGGTTTTCACCTTTTCGTCGGTAATCACCGAGAATACATGTTCACGATGTCGGGCAACAGCTTTGGCGAGTTCCATAAGGGGGCTCCTAACTTGTTATCTATACGATAGAGTGCAGGGGTTCTGTACATGATCCGGCCTGTCAGTTCTGTCATGCCGGAGTTTTGAGCGATTGTCATGTGCCTGAAACGTTGTGTATTTGACGTGACACATTGTGGGACAGCCTGTGCCGAATAAACATACGTAAAAGTACTACAAATGCCTCAATCCTGACATACATGTCATGCATGTCATGCATATGGATAAGGGTATCATCTGTATTTTAAACAAATAGTTGCAATGATGTTCCAGAATGCGCACACACTTTTGTGTGTATCTGATGAGGTCAGGGTTTGTGTTTAGCCGTTAAATTTGTTGTCCGTTTTGTGATTGGCATGGATTCTGCTCTGTGTCAGTCGGGGGTTGTGCCTTGCGGATGAGTGTCGGGTGCCTGAATCGACTACACTTGAAGAAGAGCTGGACCTGTCAAAAGATCGGGTAGGGTGTTGGGCTTGCACGACTGTGCAGACGCTGTGATCAAAAAAGCCACCAAGAGAACAACACTGCATGATGTCATCTGAGAGGAATGCTGAACGCAAGCGGGGTTTTCCGCAGGACCTGGAGTCTCTACTGGAGCGCGCCCGGGAAATCGCCAAGGATGTGCTGGCACCCAATGCCAAATCCGTTGATCGCGATGCTTGCTGGCCGGAAGAGGGTATTCGCGCCTTGCAGCAGGCGGGGCTTGGTGGTCTGACGGTACCGGAAGAGTTTGGGGGGCTCGGTCAGGGTTCATTTCGCGTTGCACAGGTGTGCGAAATCCTTGGCCAGGAATGCGCCTCGACGGCGATGTGTTTTGGCATGCATTGCGTGGGCGCCGCGGTGCTTTCCGCCAAGGCGACCCCTGATCAGCAACAACGTTATTTGCTGCCCATTGTCGAGGGCAGGCACCTGACTACGCTGTCGTTGAGCGAGAGTGGCACCGGTTCACACTTCTATGTGCCACACACGCAGATAGAAGCCGTGTCTACGGATATGTACCGGATTACCGGTAGCAAGACCTTTGTCACCAACGGCAGTTATGCCGACTCATACGTGATTTCCACGGTTGCCGCGGACCCGGATGCGCCACTGGGGCAGTTCTCCTGTGTTGTGTTGCGCGAGGGTGCGGAAGGCATACACTGGGGGCCGCCCTGGGACGGCCTGGGCATGCGCGGTAATTCGTCGCGCGCCATGGATCTGAATCAGGTGATGGTGTCCAGGAATGATCTGCTGGGCGAGGAGGGCGACCAGATCTGGTATGTGTTCCAGGTGGTGACGCCGTATTTTCTGATGGCGATGTCGGGCACTTACCTGGGGATCGCCAGCGCCGCGCTGGAGATTGCCCGCAATCACCTCATCAAGCGCCATTACTCGGAAAGTGGCTCGAACCTGGCCCAGGTGCCGGTGTTACAGCACCGACTTGGCTGCTTGTGGGGTATGCTGGAACGCACCCGTCGCCTCACCTATCATGCCGCCGCCAGTTTTGACGCCGGTGATCCGGATGCCTTGCCGGCCGTGTTTACCGCCAAGGCCGAAGTTGCCGAGTGTGCCGTTAGCATGGTTAATGAAGTGATGACTATAACCGGTGGTATGGCTTACCGGGAGGGTTCCCGATTACATCAGCTGTTGCGTGATGCACGTGCCTCTCATGTGATGGCACCCACCACGGATTTATTGCGCATCTGGACCGGGCGCACGTTGCTTGGGCAGCCGATACTGGGTAGCTGACATGGCGATAAATAAAACCGCTCGCGAGTCCACCACTACGACTGCGCGGTTGCCAGAGTCTGTTACAGCTTCCGCAAATTGCGATGACATGGCCCCGGGTGTCGGCCATGTGATCCTGTTGAATATCGACCATAAGGTATCCCTTCTGCTGGCCGGCATCGGCAAGGATGTCTTGTGCTTTAATGAAATTACCAGCACCAGCCAGCTGTTTGTCGAGCTGGAACAGATGCAGAGTGATGTCGATGCAATGGTGCTGGGTGTACTAACCAAGGAACCGGTACGTGTCGCGCAGCGTATTCATACCATGGGCAAGGATATTCCGCTGCTGATCCTGACCGAGCCGGAACGTCATGATCAGCTCAGGCAGGCATTGAGATTTGCGCCGTTCCTCGGCAATGAGGTGGTGCCCTGGTCGATGGATGCACTGGATCAATTGCCGGATGTACTGCTGGAAACGGTCAAGCGAACGCAAAAACGGCGCACCTACCGACGTACCATTGCCGCGGCTCAAAAACGCCTGGGCGATGTTCGCCGCAGTCAGCCGCAAGTCAAATATTACCTTGACCGCTTGCTCGACCATGCACCGATCGGTGTTCTCAATATTGATATTCAGGGTTGTATGCTGGGATTAAACAGGCGCGCCAGCCAGTTACTCAGTCTTACCGAACGCGACGCACTGGGAACGTCACTGATTGATGTTTTTCCTGCCTCGGGGCGCCAGGCGCTGCGCGACATGATTGCGCAATGCGTGGCACCGACCCGCCCGCGAAACCCGGAAGTCTTTAATATCAGCGAAACTGTCGGTACCGTGCGCTATATCGAGGTTGTAGCATCCTCCCTGGTGGACCGTTCCGGGCAACTGGGTGCAACCTTGATCCTTCAGGATGTCACCGCCAGGATGCTCGCAGAGCAGGAACGCAATAAAGCCGAGGACGCACTGCGCATCAGTGAAGCGCGCTATCGGGAGCTGGTGCAGGCTATGAGCGAGGCACTGGCCCTGACCGACAGGCAGCATCTTATCACCTATGTGAATGACAGCTTCTGTCGCATGTTCGGTTATACCTGTGACGAAGTTACCGGCAAACCGCTACTGGATTTTGTGCACAAGGATTACCGGGAAGTCATGTGCGAATGCATGTCGAGTCCGGCGACGCCTGGCGTGGTGAAACGTTTTGAAACGGCATGGTTAACCAAGGAGGGCAACAGGGTCTATACCCTGACTTCGCCGAAGCAAATTATCGATCCCGTAAAAGGGTATCTCGGTTGCCTGGGTGTATTCACCGACATCACAGAGCGTAAAGAGATAGAGGGCAAGGAAAGAAATCACATGCTGGAGCTGGCTCACGTGGCGCGGGTAACTACCCTGGGAGAAATGAGTAGCCAGATCGCGCACGAACTGGCCCAGCCACTGACTGCCATCGCAGGACTCAGCACCGGGTGCCTGAGAATGCTGAAATCGGAAACCGGTGGTCGCAATGAAATCCTTGGCTCGCTGACCGATATTAGCGAGCAGGCCAACCGCGCACGTGAAATCGTGGTGCGCCTGCGCAATTTTGTGCGAAACGATGAAATGCAATGTGCACGTCTCGATCTGAACGAACTGGTGCGCACCGTTGTGCACCTGGTGGGAATAGAAGCGCGCTGGCACAGCCTGCCTGTCAAGCTGGATCTGTACGAGCCGCTGCCAGCCGCCATGGGTGACCGTGTACTTCTCGAACAGGTAATGCTGAACCTGGTGCACAACGCCATAGAGGCGATGCAGGACGCCGAGCAGCAAAAGCGCATACTGACCATTCGCACGTGGTTGCCACAGACGGACACCTTGCGCGTCGAGGTGATCGACTGCGGACCCGGTATCAGCAACGAGGACCTCAGGCAGATATTCGAGCCGTTCTTTACTACGAAGTCGGACGGCATGGGTATGGGGCTGACGATTACACGCTCCATTATCGAGGCGCACGGTGGACATCTTTCAGCCAAATGCAATGAACAGGGCGGGGCGACTTTCAGTTTCAGCCTGCCGACAGAGAATAATGAAGCTGATCATGGATGCTGAGCAGACAGTTTATATAGTGGATGACGAAGAAGCGGTACGAAAGGCGCTGCGTTTTCTCACAAAGTCTGCAGGGTTGAAATCGGAGAGCTTTGAGACCGCCGGGGAATTTCTGGATGCACTGGAGCATCTCGGACCCGGCTGCCTGCTGCTGGATGTGTGCATGCCGGACATGGGTGGCCTGGAGCTGCAGGAAACGCTGCGCGAGCGCAATGTGGAAATCCCGGTAATCATTATTACCGGGCATGCCGATGTTGCGACTGCTGTACGCGCCATGAAGAACGGTGCCAGTGATTTTGTAGAAAAACCTATCGACAGTGAGGACCTGCTTGAGCGTGTCCACAAATGCCTGAGTGGCGAAGCCAGACAGCGTAAAAGTATCGATTTTCGCAAGCAGGCAGCTGAACGTATGTCGACCCTTTCACGCAGGGAGCGCCAGGTAATGGACGGCCTGGTAGCCGGCAAGCGCAACAAGCAGATTGCCGAAAGCCTGTTTATCAGTTTCCGTACCGTCGAACTGCACCGCGCCAGCATTATGGAAAAGCTCAATGCAAATTCCCTGTCGGACATCGTGCGCATTGCATTGCTCGCCGAAAATCCCGACTAGCACACCATATCACCAACAGGCCGTCACCGCTGCACAAGGTGGCGGATAGCTGCCGCCTTTTCCCGCTGTCTGCGCCGTTATTCAGTTCCCCGCTGTATTCAGAAAATGTTGCGCCAATTTACGTGGTTATGCGTATTTACGGTTACGGGTATGACCGGTAAATTCTCCCAGACCGGGCCGGTTAGTGGCTTTGCTCAGAAATACCTGCGATTCATGGCATTACACCGCAAAACCACGTGTTAACCCGTATTTACGCTTCGTAGCCAAGCGTATAGATTCAGTATATGGGTTCGAGTACGGACGTTAGAGAATGACTTGGTGGACCCAGTTATAAAGGGTTAGAACCGGAATCCCGCCATGTGGCGGTACAACAATTGCGATTTGACTTTTGGAGGTGAGATAGATGAAAAAACTGCTGATTAATGTCAGGTACTGGTTTGCGCCAATCCTGATTATCGTAGCCATGCTGGGTGTGCTGGCCGGCGGTATGTTCTCGTGGGTGGGTCTGTTCCTGCTGGGCACCGGCATCGTCATTGATTCACTGATGCGTTTTCATACAACCGGGGCAGGTGTTGATGAGAACGGTGAGACCTACGGTATACCCTGGCTGCAGAATGGTGTGATGTACTCAATGCTGGGCGTGTTCGTGCTGTTGCAGTTGTCAATCGCCTGGCGCATCTACCAGTACGTCAACGGCGTTCCGATAAGTGCCGGCTTTGACCACATGCTGTTCGGTATTCTGCCTTATCAGGAAGGAATCACCGGGCTGAACCTGGTCGGGGCAGCAATATCCAGCGGTATTTTCGCAGGTATCGGTATCATCTACGGACACGAACTGAGCCATACCAAGGGCTTTACCTTCATCATTTCACGCTTGATGATGGGGCTGAGCGGAAAGTCGCATTTCAGTTACGCGCATGTCTATAACCACCACCTGGAACTGGCTCACGAGGACGACCCTGCGACATCACCACGTGGTCGCAGCTTGTATCACCATTATCCGCTGGCGGGTATCGGGCAGTCCCGCTTCCTGTACCGTATGGAACAGCAGCGCCTTGAGCGTCGCGGAAAACCTTTCCTGACCTGGGAAAACCGCTGGTTGCGCGGCTACGCGATGAGCCTGCCGACACTGTTTCTGTTCTGGTTTGCCGGTGGCTGGGTTGGTATCGGTTGTCTGGCCATTATCTGGTTTATCTCAAACTTCGAGCTGGAGACGCTCAACTATCTTGAGCACTACGGCCTGATTCGGGAGAAAGGCCAGCCGATCGATTACCGGCATTCCTGGGATAACGCGACGATGTTCACCAGCTGGTTCTTTATCGAGATCGGACGTCAGGCTGATCATCACGACCGTGGTGAAACGCACTTCTGGGAGCTGGACGATGTGGGTGCGCCGGATGTCGGCTGGGGTTATTTCACCCTGTTTTCCCTGGCACTGGTACCGCCTCTCTTCCATGCATACTACAAGAAGGAACTCGCAAAATGGGATGAAGAGTTTGCATCCGAAGGCGAGCGCCAGATTGCTAATCGGATCAACGCGCAAGTAGGGTACGCATAATCGTTCCGACCAGGCAGCAAGAGGATAATCCCGCACCCATATGAGGTGCGGGATTCCACTGATACTACAGACGTCTACATGCTCACCGGTCACACCGGGATGCACGTCAACGTCCGGGATTTAGGTGCCGGAATAGTCGATGTACAGAAGGCACTTGAGTCAATTGGCGTTTGCGAACAGGAGAGCAACGAATGTGTTGGCAATTCTGTAGTCGATGAAAACAAAATTGCCGGTGTTTGCAAGTCAGCTAAACAAAATCGCTTGATCTCAAAGGAGAGAGTAGACATGAAAGTAACCTGGAACGAAGCAGTTTGTATACACGCTGGAAAGTGTGTCGCCGGTAGCCCGGAAGTGTTCAAGGTGGAAGATGGGCAGTTCAAGATCGACCTTGCTGCGGGTGAAGAGAGTCAGGTGCGCGCAACAGTGGCGGAATGTCCGTCCGGGGCGCTACAGATCGAGGAAGACTGAGCAGATAGTCGGACACAGTCCGGCCAATCAGACGCACGTCAGCACGATTAACTGACCTGGACATTCTGTTAACACATGTAGTTGTATGATCTAAGGAGAAATTATTATGTTAGGTGATCACTTGTCGGACAAAATCAAGCTTTATGGCAATCCCAAATGTATCAATACCGCCAAATGCCTGTTCACGGCAGCCGAGAAGGGTATCGATATCGAATCACATACCATCGGTCCCGATGGTGAAGGCGATGCGGCAGCCGCGGCAGCAATTTCACCTTATGGTTCCTTTCCCGTGCTTCGAGACGTGGATTTCGTCGTCTACGGTATCAATGCCATCATGTCGTATCTTGATGACAAGGGTTTCGGACCGTCTCTGGTGCCACGTAATGCGGTGGCGCGCACTATCATGTATCAGTCGATTCATGTCGCATCGGATCTGGCGCAACCGGATGTCGCGGAGCTGATGGCGGGTAATGGCGATACGGCCCTCGTTTCCCACTGGTTCGACGCACTTGAATCGAGCCTGGAGACAAAAAACCCGTCGCTGCGCGGCGATTACATCTGCGGTGCATTCACACTGGCCGATATCCACTGGGCGGCCCTGGCGCAGGCATGTTGTCTGTCCGGCGCCAGCGACATTGTCGACTCGCGCCCCGCAGTGAAGGCATGGTGGGGCCTGATCAAGGCGCATCCAAGCACCAGCAAGGAAAAAATCAAGGCCTACGATGTGTTACCAACCGCCAGTGATATACAGGGCAACACGCTGAGAGATATCTCGATAAACGCCTGATACACGCGGGCGTGACGCCAGCAGACACCGAGCGACAGGAGCACTGACTACCCATGTTTGGAGCATTCAAAAAAAAGGACTGGAAAGTGGAGGTTGGACCGTCGGGTAAGACGCTCACAGTCAAGGCCGGGGAGAACCTGCTCAAGTCAGCGTTGAGCGCCGGTCTACCCTGGCCACATGATTGCAGGGTGGGCAGCTGCGGAACCTGCCGGTGTACCCTGAAGGAGGGCAAGGTAAAAGAGCTGTCTGACTTCGCATATGTGCTTGACCAGGAGCAATTGAAGTCAGGGATGATACTCGCCTGTCAGGCGGCACTGCGCAGTGATATCGTTGTGGAAGTCGACCTGCTGGAAGACACCGGGGAAACCGTTAGCGTCACTTCCCATGCAGGTGCCATACACCGGGTCACCCCGCTGACGCATGATATTGTCGAGCTGGTAATAAAGGCTACAGACGATTTTCCACGCACAGCACTTGCCGGTCAGTACGCGGAAGTCAACGCCAGTGCCATAAGCAAACCACGCTCCTATTCCTTCGCCAAGACGCCTGAAAATGAAGCAGACAGGGAGATCACCTTTTTTGTACGACATGTTCCAGGAGGAGAGTTTACGGATTGGTTGTTTGCAGGGGATCGCGTGGGTGAAGCAGTCGTGGTAACTGGCCCCTACGGGTCGTTCTGGTTGAGGCCGGGTGATTCCCGGATCGTGTGCATGGCGGGTGGTAGTGGCATGGCCCCTGTCAAGTCGTTGCTGGAAAGCGCTCATAACACCGATACCGAGCGCGAGGTACTGTTCCTGTTTGGTGCGCGTACAAGGAGGGACCTGTATTGCCTGGATGTCATGAAGCAGCTTCAGGACAAGTGGAAAGCTAAATTCGAGTTCGTTCCGGTCCTGTCAGAGGAACCGGATGACTCCGGCTGGGAAGGCGCGCGCGGTCTGGTGACTGACTACCTGCAGCAGGCCTATATCGACACCGGAAAAGTGACCATGTCTGACAGTCAGGGCTACCTGTGCGGGCCGCCGCCGATGGTGGATGCTGCGGTAGCTCTGCTGCAGAATGCCGGCATGGCAAAGGAAGACATTCATTTCGACAAGTTCCTGGATGCGAGCAGTATGCCCGGGGGCAGGAAGTAGGGCTTGCCGAAGAACAGAGGGCGTGAACAAGGTCGATGACCGGAGTGCGTCCAGAGTGTAGTAACGACCACCTAATCAAGAGGAGATTATAAAATGGCTTCATTCAAGGCAGTAGTTGTAATGTTGATTTTTTCAGCCGCCGTCGCCTTCGGTTTGAATGCGACCGGACTTACCGCAAACCACCAGGATCCACTGTATGCACTGGCTGGCGCTGTTGTGTTGCTGGTTGCGCTGATCGTGAATGTGACGCTCTACCTGAAGATTGCAGGGGAAGCCCCGTTCAGGTGGTTTAAGGACTGACAGTCGGGAGGATCAAGAATCATGGGATTATTTTCGCGGAAAAAAAAATCGCAGGGAAATATCCATATGCGGGGGTTTCCCGGGCATGTGGATACCTGTAAATGCCTGTACCTGGCTGCCGAGAAGGGCGTGCCGCTTGATACTGACCTGCTTGACCTGACGGGACACGAGCAAGAGGCAGACGCTTTTCGCGCCTTGTCCCCGTTCGGGAAAATTCCGTGTATTGGTGACGGAGACCTGGTGATATCAGGTGCCGCAGCCATCCTGCCCTATATTGATGTCAAGGGTGCAGGACAGTCACTGACGCCCAGGAAAGCGGCACGTCTCGGTGAACAGAACTACTGGATAGAGGTGGGTCAGCAGCAGGTGATGCCGCACGTCAATACCTTGCTGGAAGAGCAACTTTTAAAACCCATGTCGGACACGACCTATACACCGGACCAGGAAAAGATCGAAGCCGCTGTCAACGAGATCGACCAGGCCCTCGTCTTTGCTGACAAGCAGCTGGAAGGCAGGGATTACTTTGCCGGTGATTTTACCTTTGCGGACATTCACTGGGTGCCATACCTGCATTTCTGTGAGATTACCGGTCACGCGGATCTGCTGGAGAAGCGTTCGCACCTTAAAAAATGGTTCGACCGCATCAAGTCAAGGAAAAACGGCGCCCGTCGTACTTACGACGCCTTGCCAAGCCTTGATCAGATCAAGGGCAAGGAACTCAAGTATGTGGCCTGATGACGACGGCGGCTGCTTGCCACTTAAGTTGCGCCATAAAGCGCACAGAATACAGAATATGGTGAACTGAAATGAGCGATTTATTTGACTTTGGCAGATCTGCAAGCAGTGGGGCATCGGAAGCCAGCTACGGCTTGGGCGGAGACATGAAAAAGACTCAGTATGTGCTGCAGCTGCTGGGGTTCCCGGGGCACGCAGACACACTGAAATGTCTGATCACGGCAGTGGAAATGGGGATGGAAACCGATAGCGCTGTACTGGATATCCTCGAGGGCCAGGACGAAAGCAGTGACTACCTCGAAATCTCGCCGTTTGGCATGGTCCCCGCCTTGAAAGAGGCTGACTATTATGTGGCCGGTGAGTATGGAATCATGAGCTACATTGAGGCGCGCGGCCTTGGAAAAAGACTGCCGCCGAAAAATGTTGCACTACTGGCGGAGCAGAATTACTGGTCCGATATTGCCTGTACCGAGGTTGGACCGCACGTCAATACACTGGTCCAGGAGCGGATACTGGCACCAATGGATGACTCCGTCTACATGGTGAAGACGGATGCTATCGAGGCGGCCAGGAATGCACTGCGTGCCCCCCTGGACGCACTGGACAAGCAGCTGGCCAAGAATACATTCATTATCGGGAACTATTCCTTCGCAGATATTCACTGGACTGCCTATATACACTTGCTGTATGAGGCAGGCGAGGGTGACCTGGTCGATGATCGGCCGAATATCAAGGCCTGGTTTGACAGGATTCGCACACACAAAAGTTTTTCCGGACAGAATGTGGTTGCCTACGAGCTCCTGCCAAAACTCGGCGACATCAAGAAGAAACAACTGAACTCTATCGTTATCGATGATTTTTGAGGACGGCCAGCAGGCTGCGTGCGATCAACATTATGATATGGCCTTTTAACAAAACAGACACAGGAATTGAACAGGCTGCGTCGACGTTGAACCCGTTTATTGCCGAGGCTTTAAGCAGTTTGGAAGGGCAGGTATTGCGCGATCAGATTCGCGCCAGGACGCTCACAGAGTGCTACATCTATGGCGCTATACGCTATCTTGCATCCTATGACGATATGCATCCTTCCAGTACCGGAGATTTGATGCAAAGCATGCTGGTCAGGCACTTTAACGCGGACAGCATAGAGGTGAGCAATTGCCTTAAGTATTTTTCGGGAATCAAGGATGGCGGAAAAGAGCATTTTTACATGGTGGAGGGTGCCAGCGCGCTGCGACGCTGGCTGGTTAACGGTGATCGAACGGTCGCCAGTGACCTGAAAGGTTTGCTGGATAAGGATATGTCAAACTGACAGCCGTACCGGCAACGCAACGGGGTCCTGTGAGGCAGTCCGGCTGACCCGGGCATTGCAACTTGCACAGGCTAATAACGAAGTATCATCAAAGAGGAATTTATCATGTCTCAGAGTGGCGGAAACAATGTAATGGTCTTTGTAACGTCGATGACTATCGGTGTCGGAATCATGGTGATCGCGCTATATCTGTCCGGCGCACTGGGTATGTTGCTTGACATGTAGTCTGGAGCATCTATCTGGCAGTGTCAGTGAAGACTGCGGCAGGCAGCAAACCGGCGCGGCAGATGACTGAAACCGCATCCAGCGGATACAAAGATACATAGCTGCCCGGTAATAGACTGCTTTTACAGTTTGCCGGGCAGTGTTACAGGGTCACACAGAATGATCTGTCAAATAGAGACTTGTCTCCGCCATGAGAGAACTGTTTTCAAGCCTCGTGGCTGTGGCAAAGTACCTCGATATGCCACTGTTTATGGTCAATCGGTGGATCGCGAAGGACGGCAATCAATGGCAAGAAATGGTGCCCGAATCCTGTCTGCGCCAGCTGAAATATGTCCTGGTAAGCGAGCACAGGGGGCAGCATGGCGCTGGCAACAGGTAATTCTCTCCATTATGGCCGCTGCTCTACACGCACTGATTTTCAGGTAGTCAGACGGCGGTATATATCAGCAATTCGCTGTGGCAGTTTGTCGGCCTGATCGATGATAATAAAGTCGGTTTCGCCGTACATGTGGGTAAGATATTCACGTGCATCGGTATCAATGGTGATGCAATAGGGGTGTACACCCAGGTGGCGAGTTTCGATAAGAGCCTTGCGGGTGTCCTCGATACCATAGGAGCCACGGTAACCATCGATATCATCGGGACGTCCGTCCGTGAGCGTGATCAGCAGGCGAGTGCGTGCTTCAACCCGGCTCAGTCGGGAGCCAAGGTGACGGATGGCTGCGCCCAGCCGGGTGTAGTCCTGCGGCTGGATACCTTCTATGCGATTGCGCACGTCTGCGTTATACGGCTCGTCAAAACCCTTTATATGAAAGCACTGGCAATGCCTGTTACCTCGCCCTGAAAAACCGTAGATGGCATAACGGTCACCCAGGCGTTCCAGTGCTTCGCATAACAAAACCAGTGACTCACGCTCGACCCGGTTGATCCATCCCGCGGTAGAGGCACTCATGTCAATCATGAACATTACGGCAACCTGGCGTTCCCGGCGGCTGGTCTGTGTAAACACGAGTTCGCTGGCTTCCAGACCCTGGTGGGTGTCCGACCAGGCTTCCACAACGGCATCGATGTCGATGTCGTCTCCATAGGGTTCGCGTTTCTGGCGGCGATTTTCCTGACGCAGGGCTTCAAAGGTGCGGTGCAGCTGCTTCAGCAGGCCCCGGTATTTGTTCAGGGTTTCATCGATGAAGTCGCCGCTAACCGGCGCGATGCTCTGCTCATGCAGCAGGCACCAGTTTCTGCGGTATCGCTGGCGTGCGTGATCCCATTCGTCATAGCTGAAGTCATGGGTGTCCCGGGTGCCAGCGCTTGCCAGTGGCTTGTCCGGTTCGGGTTCCCCGCTGGCGGCACCGGCATCGACACCGTGAAGATAATATTCCGGGACATCACCGTGGTCCTGGGTGATCGAATCCAGCAGGGTTTGCAGCTCCGGGTCTATATTCACCGGCGTCTTTTTGTATTCCAGCGTGGCACGGGACTCTCCAGGTAACTGGCTGGTACCTGCTGGTGCCAGGTTAAATCCCGCCTGGCTGTCAGCCGCAGGATCGTCCTGGCTGGTCAGCGTCTGCTGCAAACGGGTCAGTTTATCCTGCAAGGCCTGACGTTCGCGTTTGCCGCGTTCTGCAATAACGGCATTAGCCTTTTCTGCATGTAATCGTCCCTGGTACAGTGCGGGTTCCGGATCGATGTCGAGGGGGAACAACTGTGTGAGCCAGGCCAGGCTGGTGTGCACGTCGGCATCCGGGTTTCTGAGTTCTGCTTGCGCTTCCTGCCAGCGGGGATGTAATGGATCCGTGGATCGAAGCATTGCCATGTCACGAGCCACACCCGGTAATACACGTTCCAGGCAGGCATCCAGGCGCAGGGTTTCCAGCCTGTGAAATACGTGTAGCGCCCGTTCCGGGTCCGGATAGTCCTTGAGCGCGTCCACGATATCTATACGCCAGGTGCCAAACCAGGTCTGCGCCCATTGATGCACCAGCAGCGCCTTGTACAGACGGAAGTTCTCGTCTCGTGTCGGATAACGGCTGATGTGCGCAGGCAGAAACAGGGTTTCCGTGTCTGTATAGCTTTGCTCCGCACTGGTTAATTTCAGGGCGCGGCCACTGAGTCCCCGGATAATGCTGTCGAGCACACGGGCAACATCGGTAAAGGCAATACTGCCGGAGGCGGGTGCGCGCGCTCGCTGGTATGACTGGAATGCTTCTATATCGAGAATAAAGGCTTCAAGTCCCTTGCTTTTGAATGTTTTTAACAAACTGTTGACCCAGGGTTCCCAGGTCGCGTCGTCCAGTTCGGCAAGTGCAGGTATTGCCAGCAGGCAGAAATGGAAGGCAAGTTCCGGCTCGTTGAGCGAGATGCGATCGACGCTGGCGATAAACCGCTCCTGTTCCACCAGGCTCAATTTTGCAAGTGCCGTGGCCGGCTCGATTACGCTACGGTGGCGTGTTAATACGGGATCCAGCAGCAGCTCCATACGTGCCTGTAATTCGCGTACCTGCATGCCGCCATAGCGTGCCGTTGAACGGGCCCTGGTCGGCCCGTTTTTCTGCAAATGCGCTGGCTTTTTTTTCCATAACCCGAAAATCATGTTAGCTCCCGGTTGTTCTGACAGACGATCCCGGCTTATCGATTAGCGTGGTCGGTGTTCTATGTGCAGAACTACACGTGCCATGACGGGATTCCTGTCTCCGGACAGCTTGTTTCTGCTGATTACTGACACGTACTATTTGAGCTGAATCAATATCCTGGCACGACAAGTGGATGATAATCGGTTTCAGTAAAAATTATTCTTGTTGTGCCCGTAGCAGGTGTCGCATTACCGCGTCCGGGTTCAGGGTGAACCGCCATGAGAACACATGAATACAGTGACGATAAAATGATCAGACTACATGATTTATCCTCCATTCTCGTTGCACGGTTGATTAATAAGAGAAGCAGCAGCTGTGGTGGAAAGTATAGCCCGCAAGAGCAGCACTGCTGGAGGTGTTGCCAGAGTTGAGAATGCCGCTGGCTAAACAGGGTCGAGACAGGCATTGAAGTCATGCAGCGAGAAGCACTGATGGCATCGCTTGCCTATGCCGTTGAAATTGTTCATAAACAATTCGAGGAGGAAAATCATTATGTTGATTGCTGACTCTGAGAGCGGTGCATTTGGCTAATGGGAGTAAGGTTTTATCTGAAAAAAGCGCAGCCTGCCGAGACAGCCTGGCAGCATAACCCCGAGGCTACTGATCGTACTTGATGTACTTGAAGCGCGGGTCATCAGGCGTGCCCTCGAGCGGTCCCTGTTCCTTGCCCGGCTGCCACTGTATTACGTCCTCAATTTTGCGCGCCAGTGCAAAATCCTTGTCGGTAACACCCTTGGCGGAGTGGTTCATTAATTTAACAATGACAAAGGCGTAGGACACTGTCAGATCGGGGTGGTGGAAGGCCGCTTCAGCCAGGTGTCCTATCGTATTGACGACCATTAGCGTCGCTTTCCAGCCACTGGTTTTATACTTGCGACGGATCCACCCGTTTTCAAGGTACCAGTGTGGCAGTTCTTCTCCAAGGCGCGCTTCGATTTCAGCGTCGCTATAGGTTTCGTCGTGTCCGCGTTGTCGCCAGCTCATTGCACATCTCTCCGTTATTTACGGCTTATCCTGAACCGGGGTTTGTGGCGCGCCTTGTGATCATGTATTGCTTTAACATCTGCTGCTTGCTCTTCAGTGTGCTTTATAAACAGATTATCGACTGTTATCTTTATTCAAAATACGTGGTTTTACGTGATTGTCATTGCCAGGAGTGCTTGTTTTTACCAGATCACGACGATCATGGTTCAGAAATAAGGTTTTTCCGGGGCATTTTTGTACATTTCTATGCTATCGAGGATTTCTTTTTTGGCATCGTCGACACCACACCAGCCTTCAACGCGCACCCATTTGCCTTCATCCAGGTCCTTGTAGTGCTCAAAGAAATGTGCAATCTGGTCGAGTGTGGCTGGCGACAGATCCTGAAAATCCTCTACCTGGCGATAGGCTGTGCAGAGTTTGTTTATCGGAACAGCGAGCACCTTGGCATCGTCACCCGACTCATCAGTCATCTTCAGTACGCCAATCGGTCGACAGCGTACTACTGAACCACTGATCAGTGGCACGGGGGTGAGGACCAGCACATCAATCGGATCACCGTCTCTGGACAGGGTATGCGGCACATAACCATAGTTGCACGGGTAGTGCATTGCCGTGGTCATAAAACGGTCGACAAACATGGCCCCGGTGTCCTTGTCCACTTCGTATTTCACCGGGTCACTGTGCGATGGAATTTCAATGATGACATTGATATCGTCGGGACAGTTCTCTCCGGGAGAGACGCGATCAAGATTCATGACGTGATTTCGCCTGCTTTTCGTAGGCCATACTTGCCACGCAGATCAGGCTAATGCAACCTGCTAGGAGCAGGAACCCGTCTTGTCCGGGCTGTGGCTGTGTTCCAGCTCTGACATATAAGCATCCCGGCTGAGATCCAGTTCGGCCAGGTAGCTGCCCAGTGCGCTGTTCGGGTTCTGCTGATCGCGCTGAAATTGCTGCGTCAGGGACTCATCGCTGGTGTTCAGGTAGAACACCACGGCTGCGAGAGACAGCCCGAGCTTGAAATCGAAGTTGCGGAACTCGTCAGAATCCGGGTCGGGTTGCGGCAACTCATTGCCCATTTGCTCAAAGAGCTCTGCAAAACCGAGCAAACCTTCGCGAACCTCGCCGTTCAGCTTGTAGCTTTCCACCATCGTATACAGCACCTCGGATACCTGTACACGGGTGACATTGTATTCATTCAGCTTTTGCCGCAGGTCAGTTATGTTACCCGGTTGCGTGCAACCAGTGGTCTGGATGTGGCTGGGGTAGTCGACAGGAACGGCGTCCTTATGCGCCAGTACAGCAGTGCTTGCCATGCAGCACAGGCTGATGATGGCGAGTCGCGGTGCAATTCGCATATTGATTCTCCTCGGTCTTTCGTGATCAGTCCGGCGCGCCAGACATCACGCGTACGCAATTATATTCAACGGGTGCTGCAGTTGAATATGCCATTACCCCCAAGGGCAGTCATGGAGGCTTCTACGCATGCATCGTAGGTTGGGAACTCGCCCAGTGAAGTCATTTCCGACAGGGCCCCGGCATCGGGGTATATTTCGGCTGTCCAGGGTCCTGAAGTACTACCGCCCTGTTCTCCACAGCCATACAGCAGGGTGCCGGAGATGAGTATTGCCGCTACAAAGGTCTTCTTCATTCATAAATCCCCTGAGGTAAATGACGTTTATAGACCTGCTAACATGCACAGGGCATGCCATTCACGGTAGACGCTGAATACCGGCTGTTAAGATGGAACCGTTCGCTGCAAAAGCTGCAGGAATGCAACACTATGACGCATATCTGGCACATTGTTACGATGGTATGGCGATCGTTCCAGCTGACTAATCGCTGCCTTGTGGTCCCCGGTCTTTGACTTTTGTGCGAAGCTGGCGTAGCAGGCCGAGTTCGCTGCTGTCTTGCGGGCTAGTGACGAACCGGTACAAGCCATACACAGATGCATCACCAATGTCCCTGGCGGCACCCGGTTTTTTTCTGCGTCAGCCTCCTCATCGTGAGGCTCCTGTTCTTCCTTGTCATGGTGACCGCCGGTCTCACGGATATTCCTGCGACTGACGCAGGGCAGATTGCCGGTCAGCATGAGGTTATCAGTAATCCCGCAGGTAACGCCCGGTACCGGGTTGGTTAATAAGTCTGTGCTGTGCACAGTCTCGACCGTACCGGACATTTGTTGAGGGGGAGGTAGTGTTGGCCGAATGAATCCGGCCTTACAACGGTAATCTACCCGCTCGATTTGGTGAGAGCCGAAAAGAATACTGTCCTGCACACCGGATGCTGGCGCAGCTGCCTGCTGCTGTATAAAAGTGAGCATGAGTGGTCAGCTGCCAATTGTTTTGAGATGTCTATGGGTTTCCATTAACATAGCCGGTGTAATAGCGCGCTGACGCGGTACGCTTTATCCATTTACATAAACAAAAGAGGCTGCATTGACTGATTCTTCCCTGTCTACCCGTGTCCGCTACGCGTTACTTGTCCTGGCTGCAGTGTTGTTGACTGCGTGCGCTTCAACACCCGAATCGGCCACAGCAGACAAGCAGGCTGATTACGGCCCGTTTCCGGACGATTATCAGTCAATTGCTAAGGCCTATCTCCAGGCTCAGCCGACGGTATTGCCCTTGAATACTTCTTCAGCGCAATTCCTGAATACGCCTGACAAGTTTATTTACAGCCAGATGGGCAGGCAGGATAAATATGGATATCGTGTCTGTACGCTGGTAAGTACTGCGGACGGCCGGAAGACGGTGTCCAACTTCCTCCTGATAAACAACGACAAAGTCATCGTGTATCTGCATGATACCGGCCTTATCAAGCTCTCGGACAAGTTTTGTAATGTGCAAATGTTACTGCTTGATGCGCATCAACAACCGCCTGTTACTGCAGAGGCGGCACCCGTGGTTGTAGCGGCTGTACCTGAGGCTGCGGTTGATAAACAGGGTTTTAAATACATCGTCTGTCGTGCTGGTGGAGGGGAAAGATTCTTTGCATTTGATGCTGAAAAAAACCAGTTGCTGGAACAGCGAGACGGGCGTGTAGTAACAACCCTTGTGATGGAACAACTCTCGGATACCTTCATCGTCGCAACCGGGGCAGATAACACCCGGGTATCGATTAATCGTGTTTCAGGAACCATGCGTTACCAGCACGCAGGAACCGAATCGGAAGGTAGTTGTGAACTTGCCAGTCGACAGAAGTTTTAGTGCTTCGTTGCGGAGTAGCGCAGGCGTATCGATTTGCAAGACCGAGGCCTGACAAATCACTGTCGCGGGCTGCGATGAATAAAGTGTTACAAAAAGACCGGTGAAAGCGGCCTGTTTTTCATAATATTAGCTGAAAATCAGCCTCTCACCCGGATTCCTTCAATAATTGCGCTCGGGTCATCTTCACCCATTTACCTGCCTGCCAGCAAAAAAGCCCGGCTGAATGTCCCAACCGGGCTTTTACTGTTTACGAGCTGCTGCAAACCGTCCCCATTCAGGGCTGATAGGCAAAAGGTGCGGACAAACCCACCTTGTCATGCTGTTTCCATTCCACATTGTAATCCTTGTAATGCGCTTCAGTCGAAGCGGATATCTGCACAGGATTACCCGGAGAGACGGCTAGTGGATGGTTGGAGACCATGACATCACCGCCATCCTCCCCGGCGAGGGCCTCTGTAACGTTCTTGCCGATACCGGGTATATGGAGAAAATGCGTTTTGCCTTCTTCCTTGAACTCGATGGGCACCGATTTAACTCCCATCAGTTCACCGACGAGACCTGCAAGTACCGCCGGGTGTCCACCCACTTCGCCACCATATATTTTAGTGAGTGCAGCAGTCTGGGCTTCATTGGCACGTTCATCAATATACAGAGCCAGCCGCCAGCCACCCCCGGTCAACTCACCCGGTGAATGCAGCCACGCTGCCACAGTCAGCCCATCCAGGTTGACGTCGTCCATGTGACCTTTTTCTACGTGCCAGCCCACGAATGCCTCGCAGAATCCCTGGGTCGGTGGGCGCAGAAAAATGCAGGGGCACACCAGGTCGCAGTTGCATGACTCGAAATAATTACCCTGAAGACTCCAATCCGATTCATTTGCCATAGAATTATCCTCGTATCCTGATTATCGTGCGGTTTTGTGTAACAAAGATCACCAGGAAGGGTGCTTTTACGCGTCCCTGCTCCGGGCATACTGCTTGTCATACTAGTACAAAATTATTGAGAAGCATGAAATTTTGTCACTACATTATAGACTAGTGGTTTGTTGGCGACAGCCATATAGGTATTAATACGTGCTTTTAGCCTGCCACTCGTCTGGAGCTTCACAGGAAACTTTTGTATGGTTTTCCTGAATACGTTCTAATAGGTTCTGCCACCAAGCGACTACGGAATAAAACTACCATGATTGATTCGCCTTCATTAACGGACGCCGTGCCAGTTCCACGCCTTGGCACTCGTGAATACCTGATTGTGGGCGGCGGCCTCGCGGCTATCGCGCTGGCAGGGTGGGCCTATATGTTCTACATGGCATGGGCCATGGCTAATATGGACAAGGTCGAGATGTGGATGCCCCCGATAGCCACCGCAACCTGGACAGCCTGGGATTTCTTCATGCTCTTTGTGATGTGGGCGACCATGATGGCCGCGATGATGACGCCGTCTATCCTCCCCATGGTAACGATGTTCGCCAGCCTGAACAAAAATCGTCGCAGCCGGCAGCAGCCGTATACGCCGACTTTCATCTTTGTCGCAGGTTACCTGCTTGCATGGACGGGGTTCAGTGTGCTGGCAGCGATCGCGCAGTGGCCTTTGCACACCGCAGGCCTGTTGAATCCCATGATGGACAGTCGCAGTTATCTCTTGAGTGGCCTGGTGCTGGTCGTTGCCGGAATTTACCAGTGGACACCTGCCAAGGACGCCTGCCTTGTTACCTGCCGCAGCCCTCTGGGTTTTCTGATGACGGAATGGCGGCAAGGCGCTATGGGCGCGCTTATCATGGGCGTGCGCCATGGTATCTACTGTGTCGGCTGTTGCTGGGCACTGATGCTGGTATTGTTTGGTGTCGGGGTGATGAATATGCTGTGGGTACTGCTGATCACCGCGTTCGTGCTGGTTGAGAAGATTGTGCCCGCACCAGGGGCTTTCAGATTCGTCAGTGGCCTGGGGCTGGTTTGCTGGGGTGGGTACTGGCTGAGCCTGTACTTCGCCTGATCGCCTGCGGCCCGGCATCGCGGTTAAGGATATTCATGCTCTATTCTGTGTAGAGCTTGCAGTCATTGTCAGATCAGGCGTTCTTCGTGTCAGGGAACATCTTCGCCCTGTCTGGATTCAGCAGCCTCCGGATTTGTTCGATGGTCACGTGTGACCGTTACAATCATGTTCCGATTCGATCCGATGAACCTGCTGTTTGACAGTCTTTGTGCATAGGGTCTATTTGGTTCCGCGTGTACTGATTCCCAGCAGTGAATATGGAGGGCACCAGCCGGTAAGACCGGTAGCCAGTGGTACAACACCGATCCAGCCCCACGCCGTCTGGGGTCCTACAAACACGATGCTGATCAGACCCAGCCCGATGATAATACGAATCAGTCTTTCAATATTGTGTACGTTCTGTTTCATTTTATGTGCCTCATAATTGGTTGACAGGAAGTTAACCGGGTACCGTGCTGGATCAGGTTGGTGGCAACCTGGCAGACCATCCGCCTGGTCCCCTTGCTGTACTGAAATCCGATCCAGCCGTCTGTCATAGCGATCGTTTCCACAGTCGTTGCGTGCATACAAGCACGTCAGGTATCCGGATCAGCATGCAGAATCAGATGTGGTTATATGCAGCACATCCAAACAAGCAGTTGTGATCCGTTCCGGTCATTCGTTGTTCATGTGCCGGACCTGCTATCACAAGTAGTCGTTCGGGTGAGATGACATACAGGTACCCCTTGCCGAGTGTCCGTCAGATATGCCTGAGCTGCCATACGTAGTTTCCCGTATTTCTGTCTGTCTCTCTCAATGAGGCGGCTTTTAGAGACCTCGTAGAGAGGGTCCGTAATCCCCCTCCAGTGATATCCGGCCCGGTATCCGTGATTTTGGAGTACAATAAAAACGCCATCGAAGTCAGTAGGAAATGAGCAGGTATGGACCCCGAACTGCAACGCCAGGTTGACCAACAACGCACCACAGTCAACGAGACCCTGCGTCCCCAGACTGTGAAACTGGCGATACGCTGTCGTCAATTGCTTGGCGACCGCGAGGCGCTGGAACGCGTGCTGCACAAGACCATGCTGACACTGCCCTATTGCAAGTACCTGTATGTCCTGGATGCTGATGGTTGCCAGATCACTTCGAATATCAGCCGTAACGGCGGCACCCAGCCCGACCAGTACGGGCGCGACCGTTCCGGGCGTCCCTATATGCAGGGAGTGGGGGAGGCTGAGCTTGATTTCAGCCTGTCCGGCGCCTACATCAGCCGCAACACGCGACGCCCCTCGCTGACTGCCGTCCAGGTCATTCGTAACCGGGACGACAAAATAGCCGGCTATCTGGGGATCGATTACGATCTTCGCGAACTACCCCATGTCGAACGACTGCACGAAGCCGAGAACCGCTGGACACAGGCCAAGGGAGATCCGTCCATCCGCGGCAATGTGTTCAACCAGAGTCGTGTTGAAAGCCTCCTGGACAGTCGTGTAGACGAGATCATTGCGCTACTCGTCGAGCTGATGTCGTGCCACGGTGTTTTTCACGGCAAACTGCACTTCTCCAGCAGCCGCGCCACTATCTGGACGACGGACAACCCGTACAGTTATCGTATCCTCGACTTTGAAAGCCTGACCGACCCGGATATCTGTCTGGCCTATCCGCATCGGGAATACCTCGACAAGGCAGTGGTTCCGGTTGACAGGATTGCGCCGATATTTTCCATAATGCGTGAACTGCGTTTCACCGATGAAACCATTTACCTGCGTGCCGGATCACTCAACCTGTGTAATGGCATGGTGTCGTTGAATTTCTCCTGTGACGGCTCGCACTATATTCCGTACGACGAGTTCCTGAACAAGGACCTCGCGTTCTGGTTCGGACAGGACAGTGGCCAGGCGCGCACGGCCTCGATCGAGGCCGAAGTTGAGCGTATCTGCAATACGGGATGCACTCGAGTAGAAGAGATCATTGCCGATGCGGACAGTGGTAAACCAATCCCGGAATGCGCGGGCCTGAATGCGGCCGACAGTGACGAAGTACTGGACCGGTTAAGATGCATCATGGCCATCTACAACGCACGCGAAACCTGACGGCCTGACCCGGCTGGTTAAAAGCTTACTGCATACCCTGGCGATCCAGGTCAGTGGCAGGGCTACCACCCGTGTGATTTGACTGTTTGGTTTGCACCACCATCAAAACCGCTTACCCTCTCTTTTCCAACTACTGAGTTTCAGATCGGGCAGGTATCTTCCGGACTGTTGCTTCAGGTCTCACGGGTGCTGCAGGTCAGGACTGGTCTCGAGTCCACCCTGCGCCTCCTTGCTGCGTGGTCACCGTTTGTCCGGTGTATCGCCCGGCCCGGCAAATGCCGGATTCGTTGCAGGCCCCGCAACTGTATTTCAGGGTAGACATGCCCGCCCTTTAATCGCGCACGGGGCCTGAAAGCCGTGGCGATGCTCCCGGATACCGGGCGTGCCACATCCACACCGATGCCTCTCTCTCGATCACGCGGAGTGAAAAATATAACAAATATAGTCACATGCGATATCTGGCGAGATATGAATAATTAAAACTATAAATGTCCTGGACAAAAAATATAATTATTGTATAGTTATTAGCATAGACTTATACAAATACCATACACATCCAGGCAAGGCAGGAGAAAGGCCATGAGCAACTATGAAATGCAAATCCACGCAACAGCGGAGGAAAGACCATGAAAACCGCGACCGGAAATTCAGCGTCCAGTCGCAGAAGGTTCGCACATCGAGGTATGAGGCAACTGCGAAACGCCGTGGCGCGCCGCAAACTGCAGGAACTGCAAGACGAAAAGGTCCTGCAATTCTGGCTGGCAGAAGTATGGGATCAACCTGCGTGTTCTGATAGATACGACAGGAACAATCACTTTCACTAACAGACTGAGAGGAATTTAATCATGACACAATCAAACCTTGATCAGCAGAGGCGCAAGCTTCTGAAGCTTGCGGTCACGGGTGTTGCTGCAGTCCCGCTGGGCACTCTTGTTGCGCAAGGCAATGCGTGGGGTGGAGAGCTGGCGCATTTGAGTGAAGATGACCCCACTGCAAAGGCACTGAACTATGTCCATGATGCAAAAGATGCGCCTGTCGATAAACGCAAGGAAGGGACGTACTGCAAGAATTGTAATCTGATTCAAGGACAGGAAGGAGAATGGCGTCCCTGCTCCATATTTCCTGGCAAAGCAGTAAATGAAAATGGCTGGTGTGCCGGGTGGGTTGGCAGGGTCTGACCGGCTTTGCCAGTCGTTCAGGACAGGCGGGCATGGTTTAACCGGAGACCGGTACGGGTTGCATGATCATGATGGAAGGGCCCGGTGACAGCCTGAAGGCAGTTGTCATTCAGGGTTAGAGTCGCCACAGAAGGTCTCGAACCTCGCGGATGAACTAGCCCAGCAGTCCATCAAGACCGATAACCAGTATTCCAAGTCCTGTTGTCCAGATGGCACAGGCAATCAGGTCGTAGAGTGTGTACCTGGCAGGTGACAATCCGCTAATGCCAGTCAGGAGAGGTACAACGCTTCTGATCGCAGTCAATAGACGACCAATGATGATGGCTGTTTCTCCATGCTTGACCAACATGGCCTCTGCCTTGTCGAAAATGATTTTGCGCTTGATGGCGAATTCAGTGTGGTGAAACCCGGGGCCAATCCATCTGCCTATGTAATATCCGCTGTGATCGGCAATTGTGGCGCCCAGAAATGCCAGCGGCAACATCTGTGGCAGGGTCGCAAGACCTTGCGTGTAGAGCACGGTACAAACACTAAGCAGTACGGCGCCGGAGATAAAAAGACCGATTCCCGGGCAGGCTTCCAGAAACGCGATTGCAGGCACAATGAACAGCGCGTACTGCTGGTACTTTTCTGTCCATTGCAGGAAGATATCGCCGATGACATGTGTCTCGCTGGAACAACGAGGTGCATATTAGCACTGGTGGAGAGAGAGCTCTAGCACTGTCTATCCCGGCAAAAGACGCCATGCGCCGTTGCAACCACGTAGTATTGATCGTGTCGAACGGTGAATCGAAGAGGTAAAAGGGCATGAGAAACGGGAACCAGGCACCGGGTGGTGTTGCGCTGCTGCTTGTTGGCGGCTTCATCCTGGGCGCGGGAGAAGTCATGGCAATTGAGGAATCCAGGTATACAGTTGTCGAGCAGGCGGATAATTTCGAGCTTAGATGGTACGAGCCCAACATCGTTGCGGAGACCCTTGTCGAGGGGGAATTCTCCGCGGTAGGCAGTGAGGGCTTTCGCCGCCTGGCCGGCTACATTTTCGGCAGGAATCGCAAACAGGCGTCTATCGATATGACCGCGCCGGTCAGCCAGGAGCCAGGCCCGGAGAAGATTGCCATGACGGCGCCCGTCAATCAGGAAGCGGAAGACGGGATCTGGCGTATCACCTTCACCATGCCTGCCGGGTACACCATGGACACCTTGCCTGTGCCCCTGGATGACAGGGTAACGCTCAAACAGGAACCTGGTCGGCTAATGGCAGCACTCAGATACTCTGGCACGTGGGGCAAAGACCGCTACGAGGAAATGGAAACAAGTCTCAGGTCACTCATAAGTGAACAGGGTCTCAAGGCAACGGGAGAGCCAGTCTTCGCGCGCTACAACCCGCCATTCACGCTCTGGTTCCTGCGCCGCAACGAAGTGCTGATTCCGGTTGAATGGTCGCAGAACTGATTGCCCGTAACAGGCATGTTGTAGTGGTCAGCAGCTCCCGGAAAATGCCGCAAACCTGTCGTTCAGTGTCCGGGTAATGTTCATCGATTAACCAGTACGACCTGTCAGGCTGAACGTTGCTACGGTATTGCGTCAGGGATTTCACTGGGCGTTGTATTGATGTTGATGTTGATGTCGAAATCAAGGGCGCTGAGACATTCGAGGGCAGCGCCGTAGAAATCGGCTACAGAACGCGCCTCGAGCGGCACAACTCGCTGCGCCCCGTCCGTCGATTGAATTACCAGTTGGTGATCGAGAAAATCGAAAGAGATTTCGAAGGCCCTGCCGCCGCAGGGAACCAGTGAGGTACAAAGCCCTCGCGCAGTCACGTAGAGTGGCACGTGCCAGGAATGATTGGTCCATGGCGTCTGTGACATTCGAATCCTGCCGACTATCTGCGTCCACATGTGCAGAGTGGCAGCAGTATCCGACCACTCCGCAAAGGGAAGATCGGGCCAATCAGTACTCTTTGAATGTTCGCCGTTGTTCATGCGTAATACGATGCCTTGGCCATATCAAGAGTATAGGAGGTATTCTGAATCTGTCTGCCAGCTGTGGCTTTGTCCTTTCGAGACCTTTACAGATTCAGCTATAATCCCGGCATAGTCAGATCGCCGACAGTTCCCGGCCCTGTGTTCGTGCCGGCGGGTGCAGGTGCAGTATTAATTAACCGGGCAATCTTTCTTGTAGGCCGGGCCGCTGCCAATCAGTATATAAATAAAATAATCAGTCTTTGCCTTATAACCGCTATAGGTTTCACCTGCCTGTACATGAAACAGCGCAAAAAATCCTTTATCTGCTATTAGACTTGACTTGATCCTGGCACCATCGCTTTCAAACAATTCAGAAAGTTCCTGCTGCGAGCCCGAATGCAGGCTTACTGCTTCCTGCCAGCCCTGACGATCTTTTAGCGAAAGATAATAGCTGTCTTCCGGTTTCTCTATCTTTATCCAGGTTTCGCCATCGCGAACCAGCGAATAGCAACCGGCAAAAACGTCCTCTTCGCAACGGGCGGACGAGCTATGAGACAGAAAGAGTAACAACACAATGAAATGCCGAAACCCGCTCATGGCTTATTCTGCTCCTGTTGGTATGGGAAAGTTTTAACGATACTCCCAACAAACGAGTTTCGCCAAACAGGATTCACCGGCTTTACAGACCGCCTGTCATCCAGAGGAGCCTGCCGCGTGTGTGGCGGGCCTCATCTTTGAATTCGGATTTGTGTCGGGAAGGCGAGTTGATCACCCGCCTGGCAATAAGCCCGTGTGACGGTATAGATGATTGAACGGCAGCGCCAACAGCCACTGATTTTGACAAATGTCAATGTACGGTGGCCGGTAAATTGCTAGCATTTTCAGCAGTGCGCAGATGCACAGTCATCTGCAGTAAGACTTGTTCATAAAGGATTTGCCCTGACTGGCGGGAGCCGTTCGGGCAGCTTGTGTTTGACCAGGGCACAAGGGGAGGGGGCGGTGTTGCCGTACATGAACCGTGACAGGTTGCCTGTGTACTTCAAAAACACGTTATTCACAATTGTGGTCGTGTCTGCATTTTTTGGTGCTGTGGAACTTGTCCTGGCAGCTTTTGGTGTGACCCCCGTGTTGCTTACCGAGGATCCACTGGTCGGGTTTGCCGAGAATGTCCCGCAATTTACCGAGGCCACACAGGCTGATGGTCCGGTAGTCATGAAGACTGCGAATAACAAACGGGGACTGTTCAACTACCAGGCGTTTCCCAAAGAAAAAGGCAGCGACACTTACCGCATATTCTGTATGGGGGGATCGACCACCTATGGCCGTCCTTACGCAGACCCGGTGTCATTTTGCGGATGGTTGCGCGCCTACCTGCGCGCGGCCGATGCAACCCGCAACTGGGAGGTCATCAATGCCGGTGGCATCAGTTTTGCCAGCTACCGTGTTGCCAGGTTGATGAATGAACTCAGGCACTATCAGCCGGACCTGTTTATTGTTTACTCGGGACAGAACGAGTTTCTTGAGGAACGTTCCTACGGCACGCTTGCCAGTCTTCCGGCATGGCTGATCAACCTGAACGCCACACTCAGTGGGACGCGAACCTACACGGCGATGAAGCATATTATTGATGCCGTGCAGTCTGCCTCGTTCAACCAGACACAGTCGCGTCACAGCCTGGGTGGCGAGGTCGATGAAATACTCAACTCTACCATTGGCCCGGAGAGTTATCACCGTGATGATGACCTGAAGCGACAGATCATTACCCACTATCGTCTGAATCTCATACGCATGGTCAGGATTGCGCGCAGTGCAGGTGCAGACATTGTGCTTGTACAGCCGGCGATCAATATCAAGGACATGTCCCCGTTCAAGAGCGAGCACAGGGAGGATCTGGGTGAGCAGGAACAAAGCGACTGGGAGGCATTGTTCCAGCGTGCAACAGAGCTCTATGCTGCGGGTGATTACAATGCTGCCTTGATGAAATACAACCAGGCGCTGGAGATAGACGATCGCTATGCAGACCTTCATTACCGGATTGGTCAGACCCGGTTCCAGCTGCAGCAGTATGATGAAGCGGAGCAGGCGTTCAGGCGCGCCGTCGAGGAAGACATCGCTCCCCTGCGTATACTGGCTTCCATGCAGCAAATCGTCGAGGAGGTTGCTGCCACGGAGAATGTCCCGTTGATCGATTTTCCGGGTATTCTCCGTGCTGCCTATACGGCGCGATATGATCACGCTGTATTTGGCAAGGAGTATTTTCCTGACCATGTGCATGCAAACAAGGAAGGCTATCGTCTCCTCGGCCTGGCGCTTTTTGATGAGCTGGTCGAGCAGGGCATAGCGACCCCTGATGATGCCTGGAACGAGGCCCGTATCGAGGCTGTTACGCAGGAAGTGATTGCGCAGATTCCTCCCCGGGCAGAAGGTATCACCATGCTGAATCTCGGCAAAGTGCTTGATTGGGCCGGAAAGTTTAACGAAGCCCATGACGCATTAACGCGCGCGCTCGAGATACTTGGCCCCAATCCGGTTATCTATGACCGGCTTGCCAGGACTTCGTACGGTCTGCGTAACTATGACGAGGCTACCGGTTATCTCAACGAGATACTGCGCATTGCACCGGAAATACCTGGCGTGCATACAAGACTGGCGATGATTTACGGGAAGCAGGGCAGGATAGATGAGGCCATCAGGCAGTGCCGCGCAGAGCTTGAAGATGATCCTGATGATTACTACGTTCATGCGGGGCTTGCCAAGCTGCTCGAACAGAAGGGAGACACCGCCGCCGCGCTCCAGCATTATAACAATTCGCTGCAATTCAGGCCTGATTATCAATATGCCCATGTAGAACTGGCTCATCTTCTGGTCAGCCTTCACCGCTACGACGAAGCCCTGGAGCATGCCAAAACTGCTCTGCGCATTGATCCGGATCAATATCGGACGCATGATGTACTCGGTCTCATTAATAAAAATCAGGGCAATACAAGCGAGGCCATTCAACATTTCAGGGAGGCCCTGCGGCTGCAGCCAGACGATAACCTTGCGAAAGAAAACCTTCAGCAGATGCAAATGGTGCGCAACAGGAAAGGTACCGGCGACGACCGCTCATAGGAGCAGGGTGAAGCATGAAACTGTTTGATGTGCTGTTCTCTAAAGATTATTTGCCACCACGGCTCAATCATGCACTTCAAATTATTCAAAATATGTGTCTATACTTTCAGGCGTAATTAACAATAGAGGAGGATATTTCAATGAAAACATTAAAACTCACACTGACAGCCGCCGCACTCGGTGCGCTGGCCGCTCTTCCGGTTACGTCCGCCCATGCCTGGGGCGGTTGGGGTCCCTGGGGTAATCGTGGCTACAATGACGGCTGGGGCGACGGCTGGGGCGATGGCCTTGGCGATTTCTTCGGTGACGGCGATTTCGGCTTCAACATGTATGGCAGTGGCAGCGGCCGGGGTCATGGTTATGGCAGAGGGTACGGTGATTACTATGGCGACTACTACCGTGGTTATGGCTATGGGCCCTATGGCTACCCCGGCTGGGGCGGCTATCCTGGCTATGGTTATGCTCCTTATGGCTATGCGGCACCGGTAGCGCCCGCAGCCCCGGCTGAACCGGCTACAGCACAGTAGCAGCCCGTTAACACGGATCCGGCGGTTGCGCATCAGCGCAACCGCCGGGGTGACGGCTTGTTCAGAGTTACCATCGGGGCTCAGTTACCCTGGAGACTGCCTGGACCTGGCCCGAAACCGCATGTCAATCAATGGTTGTGCAACGACACCGTTATCGATATGCAATGGTCGACTGGAGCATGACCCGGGTTCAGGCCCATTCCCGGGATCTGGCGGGCTTGTCAAAATAGCTCGACCCGATACGGCAAAATGATGGTTGTTCCAGTGTAATTTTGAGAAAGGGCACTCTCTCGGTGAGTTGCCTTAATAACTCCAAAGCGTTTGTTCTTTCCTCATCAGTGCAGTCATCACGTTTCAGTCGGTTGCTCAGCCGGTTGGCATATGCAACAGCCTCCAGGGTGGTCATGGTAGCAACTCTTTCCAGGCCTTCTTCCTGCGCGAACTTATACATCAACATTTCCTTTGTGACTTGTTGCACTTATCCACTGATTTAGCGACCAGGCGTGCGCGACCCTGAAGCTCCACAGGTGCGATCTGATTTCTGTATCGGACATTAATGCCACTTGCTTTGTCAGCCAGACTCAGCAAGCGGCCGCGTGTTGTTCTTTGCAGCATCAATACAACTGTGCTCATGCATTACGGACGTTCCAGTGGCACGGCTCAGGTATAAAAGGCATTAACTGTCCTATACTCTTAAAGTAGTTAACTGCAGCCGGCACCATCGCATTGAGGCATAACAATAATGTTTTCAATTCACCCGGTTTGAACCACACGGATTCGTGAACGACGTCGACTCCCATTCCCCGCTGCTCGCCTACGACGGTACCTGCCGCTTTTGTGCCTACTGGGTGCGCTACTGGCAGCGCCTGACCGGTGAACGTGTTCGCTATGCCCCCTACCAGGAGGTTGCTGCCGACCATCCCGGTGTGTCGGAGGAAGAATTTGCCCGTGCGATCCAGCTTTTCGAACCGGAAGGGGCGCATTACCGTGGTGCCGATGCGGCATTCAGGGTGCTCGCCCGCGCATCCGGCAGGGGTACGGGCCTGTGGTTATATCACCGGCTGCCCGGTTTTGCGGTGCTCAGTGAAGCCGCCTATACCCTGATCGCACATCATCGCGAGGCGGCCTACCGCTGCTCGCGCCTGCTGTGGGGGGCAGAGCGCTACCCCCCGACATTCCATCTTGTGAGCTGGCTGTTTCTGCGTCTGCTGGGACTAATATTTCTGGTGGCATTCGTGTCGATCGGTAGCCAGATAACGGGGCTGGTCGGCAGTGACGGCATCCTGCCTCTGTCGGAGAATCTGGTCACACTGTCGGCAGAGCATGGCCCGTGGCGCTTTTGGTATGCCCCCACGCTGTTCTGGTTCAACAGCTCCGACATGGCGCTGTTACTGGCTTGCCTCGTTGGTGCCGCCGCGTCCGGGCTGATTGTGCTGAATGTGCTGACGCGGTATATGCTGGCACTGGCCTTCGTGCTGCATTTGTCGCTGTGGGTTGCGATGCCCGTCTTCGGCAATATCCAGCCCGATGCCCTGATTCTGGAAGTGGGTCTGTTCGCAACCTTCCTCACGGCGGGTTCGCGCATTGTCATCTGGCTGTTCCGCTGGCTGCTGTTCCGGTTCATGCTGCTATCCGGCCTGGTCAAATTGCTCACCCACGATTCGAGCTGGGCTCAACTCACGGCACTCAACTTCCATTACGAAACGCAGCCACTGCCCACACCGCTGGCCTGGTACGCGCATCAGTTGCCGGAATGGTTCCAGCAACTTTCGGTGTTGTCGATGTTTGGTATCGAACTGCTGCTGCCCTGGCTGATCTTCATGCCGCGGCGCCTGCGCTTTGTCGCGGCATGGGGTTTCATCGTCCTGCAGGTCGCCATTACCCTGACCGGCAACTACTATTTTCTGAACCTGCTCACCCTCTTCCTGTGCCTGTTTCTGTTCGATGACCGTGCGCTTGCCGGGCTGCTGCCGTCGCGGCTTGCCGCACACTGGCACTTCCGCCGGCCCGAGCCGGGCCGGCTGGCGACGGCCGCGGCGGCCATGCTGGCCACTGTCGTGGTGGTGGTTAACCTTGCCGATATCTGGCAGCGCATTGAGCAGCGGCCACTACCTGAACCGCTGGCTACCCTCGTTGCGACGACTTCACGTTTCGGTATCACCAATTTCTACGGGTTTTTCGGTGTAATGAATACCGTGCGGCGCGAGATCGTCGTGGAGGGCTCGCGAGATGGCGAGCACTGGCGTGCCTATGCGTTCCGCTACAAACCCGGCGACGTACATCGCTGTCCGGGCTGGAGCATCCCGCATCATCCGCGCCTCGACTGGACGATGTGGTTCGCCGCCGGCGAATCTCCCTTTCGCAACCTGTGGTTTGGTGACCTGCTGTACCGATTGCTGGAAGGTGCTCCATCGGTCGTAGCGCTGCTCGCCGACAATCCTTTCCCCGATGAGCCACCGATGTGGGTGCGCGCCACGCTCTATCATTACCGTTTCACCACTCCCGAGGAACGGGCCACCACGGGTGACTGCTGGGTTCGCGAGCCGCTGGGTCCCTACGTCCCGCCGCTGCGCCTGGAGGTCTGGGGGACCCGCTGAGGCAAGCGCAGGTGCGCGACGGGCTGAAAGGAGTTTATGAGGGATCGATCACTTGCGCGCATAGCCTGTCGGTGCCAAGAAGGATAGCCGACGTTGTGTACTGCCCGATGGGGGTCTGGCTGAAATGTGAAAACCCTGCCTCTATGGGCAGGGCTGCAGTTACTTCTCGGTAAAGACAGGGCTCAACTTGTAACTGACGGGGCTCCTCAGTTCGATATCCAGCAATCTGGCAAGCTCTTCGACCTCAGTGCAAACCTTGTTGACTGCGTCATAGCCTGCTTCAAGGCTGATTTCCAGTACCTCATTCGGGTCGATATAATTCTGCAGATCTCCGGCGCTGTCTACGGCCTTGCCCAAACTGATTGAAGTAGAGGCGGTTTTGCTGACAGAGTAGATTGATTGCAGCAATTCAAGCACGCGGGGGTTGGTTGATTTGTTCGCGGGGTTGACCTCCATCGCCTTGGGAGGTTCAGCGACAGAATGCAGAATGGGATCGGCCATTATGTTCTCCTTAGCAGGTTGTGTTGGATAGCTTGCCTGGAGTATCAGCATACTCCGCACGGCCGCTGATTATCCTATCTAACCGATCAGGCGTCAAAGTCATTTGTGAATCGCCTTCGCAGAATTCAAATGCGGCAGGCCAACAGGCGCTGCCTTCTGCCGGGGACGGAGGGCTGGAGGTTGCGCTGCAGACAAGGCTGTACAGAGCCCGGACTGTGTTCAATCAGAAACACCTTGTCATTGGCTGCCAGCAGGGGACGCAGTACCTGTTTCAGCAGTTCGCGGATTTCGCAGCCGATATTTTGATTGTTCTGAAAGTAGCGCCGGGTCTCACGGGCAGTCATGCGTATGGGTTTCGGGAGCAGGGGAATAATAAATGGCAAGGTGTCGCCGGTTACAGCATGGCAATGACGAAAATGATATAGACAAGGCTGGAGAGCGTCAGCCCTGTACCCCAGATCGTCATCCAGTAGTGTTTGCTGCGCAGACCGGCGAAGATAAAACCGGTGCCGATGAGCAGGCTGAGTGCGGCAATTGTCAGGAAGGCACCCTGGTCAAGGGTTATGGTTTCTGCAACCGGTTGCTCGCCGATTCTGTAACGCATTTTTCAATAATGTCGCTGCCGCAAGTCATGCAAAAGTATACGGCAGCTGTTTGAATGTAAACAGCCGGGTTCGCGGGATGAGGGATTTTGAATGAAGAAAACAGTATCTTGATTTAATCCCCACTCCTGGTATGACGGGACGCTCAGCGTCCTGTCGTGCCGGGATCCAGACAGCCTGGCATTCTCATTCAGAACTGTTTGCCGACGGGGCTGACTGCACAGCGCCTAGCGTGGCTTGATATATTTTGTCGCCTCCTTGGCGCCGCCTTCGATCCAGCGGTCGATCAGAGGCTTGAGGGTATTCAGGGTGACGACCTTTTCTCCAGCAACCGCCTTTTCCAGATTTTCGCCCGTCCCCTCACGCACTTCCACCATCAGCCGTGCACCGCTGACACTGTCGGTGATCTCGCTTTCCACGAACAGGGTCGCTTCTTCGGGTGCACCGGAAACGGCACGGGAAGCTGTCGTTAGTATCAGGGCCACGGGAATGAATTGATAGGGCTTCAGCGACTCGGTTTCCGCGCCCACGTCTGTAATCGCAGAACGCAATCGGGCCACACCCGGCCCCGGTGTGTCTACGACCTGTACCACAGCTGCCAGCTGTTTTTTCAGCGCGGTGTTGAGATAGTTCACAACATCATTAATGGTTGCCTGGCTGACTTTTTCACTGGGCCGGGGTTCCGGGTGCATCTGTACCGGCTCGATCATCACGGCATGATAATTGTCGGGATTGAAGTTCGGACTGACCATCCGCAACAAGGACTCACCCATCGGATCCGTGGCTTTCTCCAAACCGGAATAATCCTCGATGAAGCCCGAGTACTGTTGATCATTCGTGCCTGCTGCCGGGCCATAACCAGGCAGCAACAGGCTTGTGCCGATCACTACCCACTGGCAGATCCGATTGAACTTCATTACATGTGCTCCTGCTAAATGATGATTGACGATCCTGCTGACAAACGCAGCGAAACCGTTGGCCGGATACCGCCTTGTCCTGCTAGGGCCTTTTTTGAACGGTCTGTCATCAGCCTTCGACAGGTCTGTCAGGTTACAATGAAGGTGCAGGTATGACAACCGCTGCGGTCGAGTGCGCGCGGTTCAGGCGACAAAATTGTGCAGCTGAACCGGCTGCCGTCGTGCACCCCAGTGTCCATGACCGGCTTCAAAGAGGCCTGCACAGGGCGTGCCGCAGGCGGTGCACTTGCCGTCCGCAGTCAGCCGCCAGTCGGTCAGTACATACCAGTCGCGCCCGATCAGTAGTTCGCCACAGTGATGGCAGTAGGTGCTGTCACCGGCGGCATTGTGGACATTGCCTGTATAGGCATAGTGCACACCGTTCTGCAGGGCGATGTCACGGGCACGGATGAGCGTCTGCTTCGGTGTTGGCGGGACATCCATCATCTTCCAGTCCGGATGGAAGGCGGAGAAATGCATTGGTACGTCGGGACCCAGTTTGTCCACGACCCAGCCGCTCATTTCATCCAGCTCTTTCTCCGAGTCATTCTTGCCGGGTATCAGCAGGGTGGTCAGCTCCAGCCAGACATCGGTTTCGTGCTTGATGTATTGCAGTGTTTCCAGCACCGGCGCCAGGTGCGAACCGGTGATCTTGTGATAGAAATCCTCGCTGAACGCCTTCAGGTCCACATTGACGGCATCCATGTAGCGGTAAAACTCCCTGCGTGGCTCAGGGCAGACATAACCGGCCGTCACGGCCACCGACTTGATGCCATGTTCATGGCAGGCCCCGGCGACATCAATGGCGTACTCGTGGAAAATGACCGGGTCGTTATAGGTAAAGGCGACGCTGCGGCAGTTGAGTTGCTGCGCCGTGCGTGCAATGGCCTCCGGGGAGGCCTCATCGGTCAGGCGGTGGGTTTCTCGTGACTTGCTGATGTCCCAGTTCTGGCAGAACTTGCAGGCGAGGTTGCAGCCGGCCGTGCCAAATGACAATACCGGCGTGCCGGGCAAAAAGTGGTTCAGCGGCTTCTTTTCAATGGGGTCAATGCAATAGCCGCTGGAGCGGCCGTAGGTGGTGAGCACAATCTCGTCATCCAGGTTTTGCCGCACGAAACACAGTCCGCGCTGCCCTGCATGCAGCTTGCAGAAACGCGGACACAGGTCGCACTGGACCCGGCCATCGTCCAGTTTGTGCCAGTATTTTGTGCTGACAATAAATTGATCGTGGGCGGTCATAGGCTGAAACCCTGTCTCCAGTCGAGAGAATGCTGCTTGCCTGTGTACAATTATAGCAGAGCAACGACATTACCCTGATCACGCTGGATATCCGACCAGCCTGCATGTTTCGACTGACCCCGTGACCGTCAGTGTGCTGACTGTTGAACAACACGGAAGCCTGCAGCCGCAGCACCACGACATCGATCGCGAAGCCGGCTGATCACGATGCTACACTGAAAAATACCAGATTGAGTTTTGCAACCCGGAAGGAGAGCGCATGGCATCATGAACAGCACCGCGTGCGACATCAGCGATCCCGGACTTGCGGAGCAGGGGAACCAGCCTGTCCAGTGGCCTTGCAGAAAATGCCGGTGTTGCGAGAGCGCGCCACGCGCTTCTCACATTCGACACACTGACCGCTGCACAGGCGCACTATCCCGCGCTCTGGCAGGAAGACGCCAGATGACGCAATCACACATGCCATGAAAGCATCCAGTAAACGCATGCTCGAAGAGATTGAGCAGGAGGTAGCCTATACCAGCGGCTTGATTGGCAAGCACACACTGGATCCGCGGGTCATGGCGGCGATCGGCAAGGTGCCACGTGAAGCCTTTGTGCCGTCAGAGCTGAAATCCTGTGCCTATGAGAATGGTCCGCTGCCCATCGGTTACGGGCAGACCATCTCCCAGCCATACATCGTTGCACTGATGACCGATCTGTTACAGCTGGAGCCGGAGCACGTCGTGCTGGAAGTGGGTACCGGCTCGGGCTACCAGGCGGCCGTCTTGTCGCAGCTGTTGAAACAGGTCTTTACGATTGAACGCATCCAGGCGCTTGGCGAAGCCACGACGGCACGCCTGAAGTCACTGGGATATAGCAATGTCGAATGCCGTATTGGCAACGGCTACGACGGCTGGCCGGAGCATGCGCCCTATGATGTCATTATCGTCACGGCCGCCGCCTCGCACATTCCGCCGGCACTCATCGGGCAACTCAAGCCCGGCGGCCGGATGGTCATCCCGGTGGGATTGCCGTATATGCACCAGGAACTGATGCTGGTGGAAAAAGACCGGGAAGGGGACGTGCATGCCCGTGATATTCTCGGGGTCGCCTTTGTTCCTCTGCAGGATGAGGCCCCGATCGCAGAAGAACCCTGAGAAATCGCTGCCTTATTGCTCCGGGTGGGGCGTTGTCGTGCAGCCGAACGACAAGGGAGTTCAGGTACGAATCGCCGAGAAATCATGGCAACGCGGATGCCTGGACTCGCTGCTGTCCTGCCGGTTGCGCACCAGCCAGGCCGTTCGCATGCCTGCATCAACGGCGGCATCCAGTTCTTCCCTGCTGTCAGACAGGAACAGGATCTGGCCAGCATCCAGATCAAGCTCTTCGGCAATTCGCTGGTAACTGCCGCTGTCGCCTTTCATACCGATGGTGGTATCGAAGTAACCGCTGAATAGCGGGGTCAGGTCACCCAGGTCTGAATGGCCAAAGAGCAGTTTTTGCGCGGCGACCGAGCCGGAGGAATAGACATACAGTTTGATACCCTCGTCATGCCAGCGGCGCAGGTGCTCGACGGCATCCGGGTAGACATGGCCGGTAAATTGCCTGTCCGCATACCCCTGTTTCCAGATCATTCCCTGCAGGGACTTCAGTGGGGTCGCCTTGCGGTCCTGGTCAATCCAGTCAAGCAACTGTCCTATGGCTTGTTGTGTTGACAGCGGCTGGCCGACTTCCCGGTTGATTGCGTCCAGTTCCCGCTGAACGGCCGGGTTGTCCAGGTTGCTGCGGACAAACCCGGCGATATGCCTGCGCGCATAGGGAAACAACACATCGAAGACAAACGAGATCGAAGTCGTGGTGCCCTCGATATCGGTCAGGATGGCCTTGATGGTCATGCGTATCGAGAGTGGAAGGTCTCGTAGCTGACATGCCGGGAGGCAATGTCGTTCCCGGTGAAGTCACCGACCCAGCCGTCCGGGATGACGAAGAAACGAATGCACTTGAAGTCGGGCTTTTCCCCCATGTCAAACCAGTGCGTGGTGTTTTCAGGAACGCTGATCAGGTCACCCTTTTCACACAGGACGGCGTACACCCTGTCAGCCACGTGCAGGTAAAACAGGCCGCTGCCATCGACAAAAAAGCGCACCTCGAAATCGCTGTGGGTGTGTTCAGCCAGGAATTTGCCGCGATATTCAGCCGCCTGCGGGTTGTCCGGTTTCAGGGCAACCACATCGACCGACTGAAACCCGTACTGCCGGCTGAGGGTGGCGATTTCTTCGGCATAGGCGACCTTTACCTGTTCGGTATCCGCCTCGTCCGCAATATCCCGGACAGGCCAGCGTTCCAGCCGGACACCGATTGAATTCAGGGTGTCGGTAATGGACTGATAATCCCGGGTGACTTCTACGGCATCACCGCCGCTGTCAGGATAGATCGCAAGAATGGTCATTCGGGTGAAACTCCTTTGCGGCGCATTTCACAATCAAACAGGAACTCAAGGGCCTCAACATGTCTCAAGGCATCCTCTACACTGTTGCCCCAGGTATAAAAGCCATGGCCGCGAATAAGGTAGCCATGCAATACGTCTTCAGTATCCGCCATGCGTGCCTCGACGACCGAGGCTAAACGGCTGATATCCTGATCGTTTGCAAATACCGGAACGGTAATTTCGCATTCGTGGGTATTGACGCCGGGGAAAGCCTTGAGGATCTCGTAGTCTCGCAGCACAATGTCACCCTCGGCGAGCAGCGACAGCAGGGTGGCATTCACGGAATGCGGATGCAGTATACATCGCGCGTCGGGGAAACGATTGTAAATCTGTACATGCAGCAGGGTTTCCGCGGAAGGCCTGTTGCCGTCGAGGCCATGGCCGGCGGCATCTACCGGCATGATATCGTGTTCTGCAAGGCGTCCTTTGTGGCGACCGGAAACCGTAATGGCCAGCGTGTTATCGGCCAGCCGTGCGGACAAGTTGCCGCTGGTGGCCGGTACCATGCCCATGTGATAGAGCAGGCGGCCTGCGTCGACGAGTTCTGCGGCACGTTGTTGGAATTCGGGCAACATAGGGGCGTACCAGGATGTCGTAGTTACAGAATCGGGTCGTTGTGCAGGGCCATTGCTTGCGAGTTCGTGCCACGCGCGCAGACTTTATCACCGAATCACCCGGCATTTCCATTTTCCGCACGGGTGTGTCACGAGCGACAACAGGAGCAGACGTCGAAAATCCCGCGGCTGAGCAAAGCAGACTTCGATCGGTTAACATATAGCCCAGGACTGCGTCTTGAACCTGTAGTGCAGGACGTTTTGCCGGTCTCTGCAATGCAAGCGCTTTCAAGGACTTGGCGAGTAAAAAAAACATCTGTTGACGGCGTCTGGCCGCGCTTCCTACCATACGAAGTAATTGCGGCGTCTGTCGCGTGAAGGTTTGTTCAACATGACATATTGTGTGGCTATCAAAGTGAACAAGGGCATGGTGTTTGTCTCGGACTCACGCACCAACGCCGGCGTCGATCATTTAAGCACCTATAGCAAGATGTTCACCTTTGGCCGCGAGGGAGAACGCTCGTTTGTGGTGCTCACCGCCGGTAACCTCGCGACCACACAATCGGTCATTTCGCAGCTCAAGCGCGATATCAAGCGAAACAGCGACACCAGTCTGATGACGGTCGAGAACATGACCGAAGCCGCCGAGTACGTCGGTCATGTGAGTGCATCACAGCAGCAGAAGCACAGTACCGCGGTGGCCGGAGGCGGCTTTAATGCCAGCGCCAGTTTTATTCTGGGCGGCCAGATCGGCAGCGGTTCACATCGTGTCTTCCTGATTTATCCGGAGGGAAACTTCATACAGGCCACTGCAGAGAGTCCCTATCTGCAGAGCGGTGAAATCAAGTACGGCAAACCGGTACTGGACCGCATCATCACCCGCAAAACCGATCTCGAGGAAGCGGCGCTGGCCGCCTTGGTGTCGATGGATTCCACCATGCGCTCCAATGCCACCGTGGGACCGCCGATCGACGTACTGATCTATCAAAAAGACAGTTTCAGTCTTACTCGTCACTTCATCCTGCAGGCAGATGATCCGTACCTGACGGAGATCAAGGCGGCCTGGGACCAGAAGCTCAAGGAAGCGTTTGCCGAACTCCGGCGGGTCAACTGGAGCGAGCCTTCATCCGTCTCCGTTGTCGCCGAAGAGTAGCCTCGTTCATTGAGCGGGTAGACGCAGCCACCCGGCATACGGGAAAACAACGGTCAGTCGGTAGTTGCCGTTACACCGCAACATCCAGATCCAGTGAGAACCAGGTGGCGGAGATAAGCTGGTGCAGGTTACCGAATTCGAACTGCAGCTGGTCGATGAAATCGTGCAGTCCTTCCGCGCGCAGTTCCCCCGCATTCGCTTCTGCCACCAGACGCTGCAGGCGCAACACCGCACGCAGCGGTTCCTCGCTGTGCGACAGATGCTTTTCGAAACAGGAGGCGATCTCGCCAAGCGTGTGTGCGACGGCCCGTGGGAACACCATGTCCTGCAACAGAAAGGCCAGTACCTGGTCGGGCTGAATCCGACGGCGCACATACTGGCGGTACATCTGGTGTGCGCTCAGCGAACGTAACACGTAGGTCCACAGGCGATTCTCCAGGCGTTCCAGTTCTACGCCGGGCGCGATCAGCGTGGCCGAACCCACGTCGATCATGCGCGTGGTCATGTCGGCGCGTTCAAGGTTGCGCCCCACGCGCACGAACTGATAGGCCGGGCCGTGGCTCATGGTGCCGGCCAGTAACCCTGTGATCTGCTGGCAGCGCATGACGATTTCTGACAGAAACTCGTGGCGGTCCTTGAGGAGAGTCTTTCCTGTGAGTTTTTTCCTGGCGAACAGGTACAGTTCATTGACATGCTCCCAGCCCTCACTGGGTACCAGATCGCGGGTGGTGCGTATGTTTTCCCGCGCCATGGCCAGGCTGGAAAGTACCGAGCCCTGGGTGTCCGTATCGCTGAGCATGAACTTGACGACATTGCGCTCGCCGGAAGAGCGGTAGTTTCTGTCAAAGTACTCATGGGCGCCGCTGACATCTACCAGCTGGCGCCAGGTGAGGCCGACCCCGTTGGGCAGATCCAGCATCATGGAGGAGAATACCCTGACCAGGCGGGCGGTGTTTTCGGCGCGTTCCAGATAACGCGCCGTCCAGTAGAGTCGTTCCGCTACGCGCGATAGCATGTCAGTTGCCTCCTGTGTCCACGATCCAGGTGTCCTTGCTGCCGCCACCCTGCGATGAATTGACCACCAGTGAACCCTTGCGCAACGCGACTCTTGTCAAGCCACCGGCCGTCACGTAGGTACGATCTGACTGCAGGATAAACGGCCGCAGGTCGAGGTGGCGCGGTTCGACATGCTGCCCGCAGATGGTCGGGGCGGTCGACAGACCCAGGGTGGGCTGGGCGATGTAATTGCGTGGATTGCGCTTGATGAGGTTGACGAACTTGCTGCGCTCGACCGTGTTCGCATGCGGTCCGACCAGCATGCCGTACCCTCCCGACTCGTTGGCCGGCTTGACCACCAGCTTGTCGAGATTGGCGAGCACGTATTCGCGTTGTTCCTTGTCTTCGCAGCGCCAGGACGGGACATTGGGGATGATCGGGTCCTGGTCAAGGTAATACTTGATGATGTCGGGCACGTAGGTATAAATCACCTTGTCGTCCGCGACGCCGGCGCCGGGTGCATTGGCGAGCGCGACGTTGCCGGCGCGCCAGGCGCGCATCAGTCCGCGTACGCCCAGACACGAGTCTTCGCGGAAGGCGTCCGGATCGAGGAATTCGTCGTTTACCCGCCGGTAGATGACATCGACGCGCTGCAGGCCGTCAATGGTCTTCATGTAGACGCAGTCATCGGCACCGACCGTCAGGTCACCGCCCTCCACCAGTTCTGCGCCCATCTGCTGCGCCAGATAGGCGTGCTCGAAATAGGCCGAGTTATAGATGCCGGGTGTCATCACCACGATCTCGGGATAATCCAGCGGTCGCGGTGACAGTGAGGCCAGCATGTCGAACAGGTGCGCGGGATAATCATCCACCGGCTGGATGCGGTGCTTGCGGAACAGTTCCGGGAACACGCGCTTGGTGATGCTGCGGTTCTCGATCATGTAGGAGACGCCGGACGGTACGCGCAGGTTGTCTTCGAGGACATAGAGGGTACCGTCGTTGTCGCGAACCAGGTCAGACCCGCAGATATGCGCCCACACGTTGAAACGCGGGCTGGCGCCGACGCACTGCGGCAGGAAGCTTTTTGATCCGTTGATCAGCTTTTTCGGCACAATGCCGTCGCTAATGATCTTCTGCTCGTTGTAAAGATCATGAATGAACATGTTGAGCGCGGTCATGCGCTGCTTCAGTCCTTCCTCGATACGTGACCATTCCTTTTGCGGGATAATGCGCGGGATAATGTCGAACGGCCAGGTACGGTCGATGTTGGTCCCTTCACTGTAGACCGTAAAGGTCACGCCCATTTCGGCGATCGCCAGATCGGCTGCGTTCTGGCGGCGGCCCAGCTGCCGTGCGCTGAGCTTTTGCAGGTAACCCGCAATGGCGCGTGCGGCGCGGCGCGGGTTACCGGGTGAACTGATCATCTCGTCATAGAATTCGCCCGGGTCATAGGTGGTCCACTCAATTTGCATGCATTGGGCTCCGGTTTGGCGTCGTCTCCACCCGGGACTGCTTCGGCAGCAAAAAGATTACCGGGCTATGGATCAAGTGGGGAGTATGCCTTTTGCAGTGATGCTTTAAAAGTGCCGGCAGTCACGCACAGGGTGCCCTGACCGTGATCAGTCAGCAGAAACCCGGGGTATTGCCAGTGAATCAGAGGTCGAAGGTGTCGATCAGTGCCTGCTGCAGCAGACGTTCCTCACGCAACATCTCGATACGTTGACGGGCCTTGCTGGCCGACTGCTCAGACTGGACGGCATCTGCCCATTCTGCCTTCTCGTCCGGTTCATAGTCATCATCCAGAGGCTCCTGCCATGCCGTTGATGAGGCCTGCTGCCGGGGTTGTTGCGCCTGCTGTTTGCCGGCTGGCTTTCCGGGCGCTTGCTGCGGCGGCTGTATGGCGGCCCGTCGACTGCCTGGTTTGGCAGCCGCAGACGTTTGGCGGCCCGTCGATAAGCGGACACGGCGATTCAGTACGGTATGCGATGTTGTATTATTGCGCGGCATCGTCATCATCCACAGGCAGGGCTTCCTGCTGATCTTCTTCATACATTGGCTCAGCCGGTGGCTCATACTCCACCTGGACGGCCTCATCCTCAATGAGTTCGCCGCGCGAAGCCAGGCAGCCCTCGACATATTCATCGACCAGCTCGGGAGAGATGCCGTAATCGGTGGCTTCCTGGCGACAATCACTAGCGGCATTGGCCGAGGCAGAGGCCGTGTAGCCCGTGGCGGACAGTGCCACCAGCAGGTATGCCAGTACTGTGGTGAAAATTGGTTGTTGCATAGCTTTTCTCCGGGCTACATCGACACGTGACTGATCAGTAATCATCCTTGCCGCACTCCCTGGCGCCTGAACGTATTTACTTTGTTGCATGTATGGCTTCGTCCCGATTGCGGTTACACAGGAACCAGCATATGCAGTGCATGTATAGGGTTGTTATGATTGGGTGGCAAACGAAATATACTCATGATTACGATTAAAACTATTTATCGAAGGCTGATACCTCATGGACATCGAACTACTGCGTACGTTTCTTGAGGTGGTACGTACCCGCCACTTTGGCAAGGCTGCCGTGGAGTTATGTGTTACCCAGTCTGCTGTCAGTGCGCGCATACGCCAGCTGGAGCAGGCCATGGGCAGGCCCCTGTTCACCCGCCAGCGCAACAACATTCGCCTGACCCCCGGGGGGCTGCAGTTGTGGAGGCACGCCGAGACCATTGTGCAGGCCTGGGCGCGGGCGCGCCAGGAGACCGGGCAGCGGGAGGAGGTGACCCGCAGGCTTGCTGTGGGTGCTCTGTGGGACCTCTGGGAAACGTTGTTGCGGGACTGGCTGCCGGCCATGCACCGGGACATGTTTAATGCAGCCCTGCAGGTTGAGGCAGGAACATCCGCAGTGCTGGTTCGCAAGCTCGTTGACGGCATTATTGATCTGGCCGTGATGTTTGAACCGCCGCAGTTGCCCGGACTGGAACTCAGGGAACTGGGTTTTATCAATCTGGTGCTGGCGAGCACGCAGCGTGGACAGACGCTTGAGCAGGCATTTGATGCAGGCTACATTCTGGTGGACTGGGGTACGGCTTTTGCGCAGGCACACGCACGTTATTTTCCGGATTTGCCGGCAGCGATGTTGCAGGTCAATCCGGGTGCACTCGCCTTGCGCCATTTACAACATGCGCACGGTGCCGCGTATCTTCCCGAGCAAATGTTGACGACCACAAACAAACGCCGCCGGCTGTATCGCGTCAGGCATGCGCCGCATATCGAGCGGCCGGTGATTGCCGTCTATCGTGCGGGTTCAGACAACGAGGACAGCATCCGCCAGGCGCTGGGTCTTGTATAGGCCGGGCAGTCGCCCGGAAAGGCAGAATACCGGTCCACGCCGGTCGCAATGCCGTGCACTCAGTAACTGCCGGCGCGTGTGTGGTCGAGACGTCGTACGAATTCACCCATGACGATACGGTAAAGCTCATCGCCCAGGTACGCATCCTCCACACCGCGATCAATCGACGGGTTGTCGTTGACCTCGATAACAACGGCGCGCTTGCCGTTTGATTTTATGTCCACACCAAACAGTCCGTCGCCGATCAGCCGGGCGGCACGGGTGGCTATTTTGCTGACCTCGCGCGGTGCATGCTGGATGCCGATGGTATCCGCGTTGCCGCTACGGTTGGAGCTGGCGCTGGCGGAGTGGTTGTAGATTTGCCAGTGCCCGCGCGCCATGTGATATTTACAGGCGTACAGCGGTCGGTTATTGAGAATACCAATGCGCCAGTCATAGTCTGTCGGCATGAATTCCTGCAATAACACGATGGCCGAACGCTTGAACATCTTCTTGACGCATTTTTCGAGTTCCTTGCGGTTTTCCGCCTTTTCCACGCCGATGGAAAAGGAACCGTCCGGAATCTTCAGGATGACAGGGAAGCCCGGTTCCTGCTCGATTTGTTCGTAATCAACGGGCTGACCACGTAACAACAGCTGGGTAACGGGGCGCGGAATATTGTGCGTATCCAGGAGTTCATTGAGAAACACCTTGTTGGAACAGCGCAGGATGGCATCCGGTGAGTCGATGACGACCAGCCCTTCATTCTCCGCGCGTTTTGCGAACCGGTAGGTGTGGTGGTTCACCGCGGTTGTTTCGCGGATAAACAGTGCATCGTACTCGGCCAGGCGGCCAAAATCGTCCGCGGTGATCAGGTCTACATCAAGCCCCAGTTCGCCGCCGGCGCGTACGAACTTCCTGATGGCGCTGCGGTCGCTTGGCGGCAGGGCTTCCTGCGGGTTATGCAGGATTGCCAGGTCGTATCGGTAGCGGCGCCGCGGACGTGGCCTGCGCCAGACGCTTTTGCAGAAGGCATCGAGGCTGTCGCCGAACAGGGATTGCTCCGTATTGTCGAGTTCCTGCAAGACACCGAACTCGACCGTGACGATCTTCCAGACCGGAGAGCCTGTCAGTGTTACGCGCAGGATGGGGGCGCTGTAGCGTTCGAACAGGGTGCGGGCAAACGGGGCCAGTTCCGGGATGGCACATTTGCCAAACACGATCAACAGTGCCAGTACGTCAAGATCGGTCTTGTCCAGCTTGCGCAGATAGGATTCGACCGCACGTTCCAGCCCGGTGTCGAACAGCCGGTAGTGATCGAAATTATGCAGGTCATTGATGGTGCTGACGGAAGGGATGACCTTCTCGCCCCTGGCTTCCCCCAGCAGCGAACAGTAATAGCCGGTGCCCAGATACTCGAGGCCGCTGCACAGATTGATAATATAGCCGGGATTTTGTGTTGCCTCGGTCTGCTGCAGGTAATTCTCTGCAGTAATGATATTTTCACTGGGGTAGTACGGTGACCAGGCAGCAGCATCATCGACGATGATGCGGAATTGTTTCATGGATTACAGAACCCCTCGCAAGTTCTCTGCCACCACATGTGGCGGCGCTCAATGTCGCACCAATAATGGCGGCTGGCAAGCACTTTCAGCGTGCCGTCTGCTGCTGCGTGCGGTACCCGCTGGTCTGGCTCAACCACCCAGGCAGACTTTTTCTATGAGCCGGTTGATGAGCCGTTCACAGTGGTGCAGGGCATCCAGGGTGACATATTCATCGGGTTTGTGCGCCCGCGCAATGTCCCCGGGTCCGCAGACGATCACTTGCATGCCGAGTTGGTGCAGGAAGGGTGCCTCGCTGCCAAAGGCGACGGCTTCCGCCGGACAGCCGCTGAGGTCCTCCAGCAGCCTGACCCAGTCCGAGTCTGCTGCGATCTCGTAGGCAGGGATCACCACGTCGAGGGGATGCAGCTGCCAGCTCAGCCCACTGCCATCCAGTGTCAGCGCCAGCCGCTGTTGCAGGTCGGTCATCAGGACGTCCCAGTCCATGCCCGGCAGGGTGCGCAGGTCGAAGTGCAGTTCACAGCTGCCGCAGATACGGTTGGCATTGTCACCACCGGAGATGCGTCCCAGGTTCAGGGTCGGGAAGCAGACACTGAACGCATTGTTGCGGTGTGACCCGGCCAGCTCGATGCGCCAGTCGACCAGCGTGTTCATGGCCTCCCTCATGCCGTCCAGGGCATTGTGTCCGGACTCCGGGTCGCTTGAATGGCCGGCCTGTCCCTTGATTTGCAGCGCCAGCATGCCAACGCCCTTGTGCCGGTTCACCGGGCGCATGCCCGTCGGTTCACCGATCAGCGCATAGCGGGCCCGTGGTGTGCCGAGTTCCACCAGGCGCTGGGCGCCCAGCATGCTGGACTCCTCGTCGGCGGTAAACAGCAAGGTGAGAGGGTGCTGCAGTTGCCGTGTGCAATAACGGCTGGCAGCGACAACGGCCACCGCCAGAAAACCCTTCATGTCGGTGGTTCCGAGTCCGTAAAGGCGATTCTCGCGTGATTCCAGTGACCAGGGCGCGCTACTCCAGAGCCCGGGATCGCAGGGCACCGTGTCTGTGTGTCCCGCCAGTACCAGGCCATCATCACCGCTACCCAGGGTAGCGACCAGGTTGGCCTTGGGGACAGGGGTATCCAGTGCAATCCGATCACAGTTAAAGCCCAGCGGTTGCAGCCAGTCCTGCAGTTGCTCAATGAGCGCCAGGTTGCCCTGGTCGAAGGCCGGATCACTGCTGCTGACCGTGGGCATGGCGACGAGGCGTCCGAGAATTTCCTGCAGCGGTGGTAGCATGGCAGATCCTGATAAGGGTGGATTGTGAGTCACTCGCGGCTGAAAGCGCTTAAAAATACTTTCCCGGGGCAGTGCTCTGGCATCATTATATAAGATTGGCTCCAACTGATGCAGATTACTCATGACCCGTACCGCCACGCTGGAAGATATCGATGCCCTGGTTTCGCTGGAGCAACAATGCTTCATCGATGACCGTATCAGCCGGCGACAGTTCCGCCACATGCTGACCCGGGCGAATGCCGTGGTAGTGGTGGAAGAGCGTGCAGGACGCGTCGTTGGCGATGTGGTGGTGCTGTTCTCGCGTGCCACGTCCATCGCGCGCCTCTATTCTCTCGCGGTTGATCCGCAGTTGCGCGGCCAGGGGGTGGCGAAAAGCCTGATGCATGCTGCCGAGGAGGTTGCCTGGTCGAAGCACCGCGCCTACATACGTCTGGAAGTGCGCAAGGACAACCGTGCTGCCGTAAGCCTCTATGAGCGGCACGGTTACCGCCGTTTTGGCGAGTGGGCGGATTACTATAACGACCATGCCGATGCGTGGCGTTACGAAAAGTCACTGTCACCGGAACTGCATCCGTCCCTGCGCAAGGTCGCGTGGTACGAGCAGAGCCTGGACTTTACCTGCGGCCCCGCAGCGCTGATTATGGCCATGGCGACCCTGGATCCGGTGGTAACGCCGAATCGCAAGCTGGAGTTGCGCCTCTGGCGCGAGGCGACCACCGTGTTCATGACTTCCGGACACGGCGGTTGCGGACCCTACGGCCTGGCGCTGGCCGCTGCGCGGCGCAATTTCCGGGTGCGGGTGTACGTCAGCGACAAGGGCGTACACCTGGTGGATTCCGTGCGCAGTGAGGATAAAAAGGAGGTCATGCGGCTGGTGCAGGAGGACATGAGGGAACAGTTGCGTGCACTCAGCGTGCCGGTGCATCACCGCGCCATGAGCATCGACAAGATGGAGGCCGAGTACACCCGCGGGGCCATTCCGCTGGTATTGATTTCCTCCTGGCAGATCTACGGTGAACGCTTTCCCCACTGGGTGGTGGTCACCGGATTCGATGCAAGCTTCGTTTACGTGAACGACCCCTACGTGGATTACGCGGCAGGGGAGACCTCACTGGATTCGATCTACATGCCGATTGCGCGCGAACGCTTTGCTGCCATGACGCGCTATGGTCGGGTGAAGCTGCAGGCGGTGGTTTTGTTGTCAGCAGCGGAAGCAGTGGACGCCGAATCCGGCACGGATCCGCAGGTCACGGTCGGACAGGCCTGAGCCGGCACGTGTGCAGGAACCGGGGTCCCGGACATGCAGGCTGCAGTCAGAGCCATTTTTTCCGGTAGAACACGCTCAGCAGTATTACCGCAATGGAGAGCATAATGCCGAGCAGGATGAAATAGCCGGACTGCGAATGCAGTTCCGGCATGTGCTCAAAGTTCATGCCATAGATGCCGGCAAGGAAGCTCAGCGGCACAAAAATCGACATGACCACGGTAAGGACTTTCATGATCTGGTTCAGCCGGTGCGAAGTGACCGATATGTAACCGTCGGCGAGATCCGAGGCCATTTCGTAATACAGCATTGCGAGGCTGCTGGCGCGTTCCTGCTGTTCATACACATCGACGATCTCGTGATCGCGTTCGGCGGCTATCGCGGGGAAGGTGCCGGTTTTCAGTTCGCTGAAGATCTGCTGATGGTAGAGAAATACGCGTCTGAATTTTTTCAGCTCGGTTTTGTAATTGAGCAGTTCAGCCAGTATGGAATCATCCGGGTGCTGCATGATTTCGACTTCCAGTTCCTCCAGGCGTGGTTCCAGGTTGAGCAGGATCTTGAGGTAGTGGTCCACCAGGCGGCGACACAGTCGCAGCGCCAGTGATGCCGGTTCTATACCCAGCAGATCTGCATTGCGTGTTGTCTCCTCGAACAGTACATCGGTAACGGGTGAGTTACCGCTGCAACGGGTCACCAGAAAACGCTCGCCGATAAAGATCGCGAGTTGAATGCTGGCAAAATGCAGGTCCTGCGACTCGTCACTCAGTGGTTTCAGCAGGAGGAAGGTGTAATCGTCGAATGATTCGACCTTGGGCGGGTGCCGTGGCCGCTGCGCATCCTGGATTGCCATCGGATGCAGGCCGAAGCTGTCCTGCAGGAACTGTTTTTCCTCATCCTCCGGTTCTCCTGAACAGTCGAACCAGATGCGGGTATCTGCATCCTGCTGCCAGACGCTCACCAGTTCCTTACCGCCGCTGGTGACTTCGCTGCTTGCCTTGTTGTATAGAATGGTCCTGATCAATGCTGATTACTCCGCTTCAGGAATCAGCATGATGGGGCGCTGGCATTTTCCCAGCAGACCTTCATCCGTAGCATCCAGCAGGGCACAGTATACCGGACCGTGCCGGTGGCAACCGAGAATCATCACATCGATATTCAGCCGCTCGGATTCCTTCAGGATCATTTTGGCCGGCTTGCCTTCAACCAGCAGCGCCGTGGCATCAACATCCCGGTCCCGCAGGCAGCAGGCGAGATGCTGAAGGAAATCGTGTTCATGGCGATATTCGGCAGCAATCTCGCGGCGTAAGGTCTTGCTATCGACATTGAAGGGGGCCTGACGGACATGCGGGACTACGTGGAGGATCCACACCTTGCTCGAAAAGGCACGTGCCAGTTCAAGCGTGTGCTGCATGATGGGTGATGCGATTGTGATGGCTTCACAACTCTCGATTGCCACGAGCAGATTTTTCACGGTCAGATGCTCCTTCGTCCAGATATCCGCTGCCGGGTTTGAAATCTCGTTAATTATCGCGATGGTTCATGCACGAACGTCATTGTATGGTTATTCATGCAGTATGCCTGCCCTGCACACGCACCACAATATGGCATTCGCGTGCGGACGTAAATAGCGAACTGCCGGCCTGCGTTACACCATGGATTGTAATAGACGTACTATACTGCATGAGTAAAATCAGGACCTGACCAGAGACGGGCTATGGACACCTTGCTTGCCAGGCACTGGCACCATCTGCCACGGGACGAAGTGGTCACGCTGCTTGAAACGGATGCCACCAGAGGACTCGACACGTTCGAGGTGGCACGCCGGCAGACGCATTTCGGGCCGAATCGCCTTACGCTGAAGAAAGGTAAAAGTCCCCTGATAGTGTTTCTGCTGCAGTTCCATCAGCCGCTGGTGTATATCCTGCTGGGTGCGGCAGTCATCACCCTTGCATTGCAGGAATGGGTTGATAGCGGTGTCATTTTTGCCGTTGTGCTGGTTAATGCCGTCATTGGTTTTATTCAGGAATCGAAGGCAATGAAGGCCATCGAGGCGCTGGCGTGTGCGATGGAGGGTGTCGCCATGGTCATCAGGGCAGGAAAAAAAGAAAAAATATCCACCACCGGGCTGGTCCCCGGGGACCTCGTGCTGCTGCAATCCGGCGACAAGGTGCCCGCGGACCTGCGTCTGCTGCGTACCCGGGAACTGCAAATCGATGAGTCGGCTCTCACCGGAGAATCCGTGCCGGTGCAGAAGCAGTCGGAACATCTCGCACAGCCAACGCTGCTTGCCGATCGCAGCAATCTTGCCTATTCATCCACACTGGTAACCTATGGAACCGGTGCAGGCGTTGTGGTTGCCACGGCTGACGGCACCGAGATCGGACAGATCAATGCACTCATCGCCAGTGCTGACACGCTGGCAACTCCGCTGACCAGAAAGATCGCGCACTTCAGCGGAATCTTGTTATGGGTCATTCTGGGTCTGGCCGGTTTGACGCTGCTGGCTGGCTGGTACCACGGGACCCCGCTGCTCGATAACTTTATGGCGGCAGTGGCGCTGGCAGTGGGTGCAATACCGGAGGGCCTGCCTGCGGCAATGACCATTATGCTGGCGATCGGTGTGAGCAAGATGGCGCAGCGGCATGCGATTATCCGCCGGATGCCGGCTGTTGAAACCCTGGGCAGTACCACCGTCATCTGTTCCGACAAGACCGGTACGCTGACCCAAAACCAGATGACGGTACAGCAGGTCTGTGCAGGCGCTCAGTGTTACGAGTTTACGGGTATTGGTTATGTGCCTGCCGGGGAGGTTTGTGTTGATGGATCCCCGATCGATCCACAGTCGCATCCTGTCCTTGCGGAGTGTCTGAAGGCCGGACTGCTATGCAACGATTCATGTCTGATCAAGAAGGAAGGGCAGTGGGGTATCGAGGGCGATCCGACAGAAGCTGCGTTGATCACCGCTGCCGCCAAGGCGGGCTTGTTGCGTGAAGCGCTGGAGCAGGAATTTCCACGTATCGATACGCTGCCGTTCGAGTCTCAGCACCAGTATATGGCAACGCTGCATGCTGCGGAAGCAGGGGCAGCGGCAGTCATTTATCTGAAGGGTTCCGTTGAAAGTGTTTTGTCGCGTTGTCGCGACGTCTACAGCACAGGGTCCGAAGCCGCTTTACTCGATCAGGAAAAAATCCACCGGCAAGTGGAACAGATGGCCGCAAAAGGGCTGCGGGTTCTGGCCTTCGCCCGCAAGTCAGTGGCATCCAGCAGTCAGTCAGTCTCGCATGCCGAAGTGGCAGATGGCATGCGCTTTCTCGGTCTGCAGGCCATGATGGACCCGCCGCGGCAGGAGGCGATCGCGTCCGTCAGTGCCTGCCAGCGGGCTGGTATCCAGGTCAAGATGATCACCGGCGATCATGTGGCGACAGCCGCGGCGATTGCACAGCAGATTGGACTCAAAGGGACTGCTGCCGGCGATCCTGACAGCTTCGCCATCAGCGGGCACAGGCTGTCGCAGCTGGCCGACCATGAGATGGTGGATGTCGTGCAGCGGACAGCGGTATTCGCACGGGTCTCGCCCGAACAAAAACTGCGTCTGGTGGAGGCGCTACAGGCCAATGGTCATGTGGTGGCGATGACCGGCGATGGCGTCAATGATGCACCCGCGCTGAAGCAGGCCGATATCGGTGTCGCCATGGGAGTGGGCGGCACCGAAGTGGCAAAAGAAGCAGCGGACATGGTGCTCACCGATGACAATTTCTCCACCATCGAGGCGGCCGTCGAGGAAGGCAGGGCGGTGTTCGACAATCTTGTTAAATTCATTACCTGGACCCTGCCGACCAATATCGGAGAGGGGCTAGTAGTACTCGTGGCCGTATTCGCCGGACTTGAACTCCCGATTACACCGGTACAGATTCTCTGGATCAATATGACAACAGCGGTGTTGCTGGGCCTGATGCTGGCCTTTGAGTGCAAGGAGCCGGGAATCATGGAGCGACCCCCGCGCCGTCCGGAGACTCCGGTGATTACGGCGGAGCTTGCGCTACGTGTCGGTCTCGTGAGCGTGCTGCTGCTGGCCGGCGCCTTTGGTCTTTTTGAGTGGACGTTACTGCATGGTATGAGCCTCGAAACGGCGCGTACCGTCGCGGTCAATATGTTCGTCTTCGGCGAGCTTTTCTACCTGCTCAATTGCCGGTCATTACGCTATTCAATGTTCAGACTGGGGGTTTTCTCGAACCGCTGGCTGGTTCTCGGTGTCGTCATCATGACCTTGCTACAAGTCCTGTTTACCTATTCCACGGCGATGAATCAGCTGTTCGGCAGCGCGCCCATGGGACATATCGAATGGCTATGGGTTCTGGGTGGCAGCCTGGCCATCTATGCGGTGGTGGGAATGGAGAAATGGCTGCGTTGCTGCACCGGCGCCAGAAACGGGCATGGTTCCCGACATCAATGATGGATCACGCGAAAGGATAATGTGACAGAGCACTGTAAAAATATTCGCGGCCAGTCTGGGAGGTTGAATACGAACTCATGCGTATCTTCATGAGCCTGCTGCTTGTGGCCGGCATGGCAGTCAATGCTGCGGTCGCTGGCACAGGAGTACCACCGTTACCGCTGCAGCTTGCGGATCCGCAATGGAGGCCGTTGCTGGAACGGGTTGATCTTCCTTTGCAGCGGCAACTGGAACTGGGGCTGCGAACGCAGACCGGCTGGTACGCCCTGATCAGACACCACAAACTTGCAGTGGCACTGGTGGATCTCGGTCAACCGGAAAGACCGCGCTTTGCCTCGGTCAACGGCAACAGCATGATGTACGCCGCCAGCCTGCCGAAGATCGCGATCCTGCTGGCGGCGGTGGATGCCCTGGAAAGCGGGCGACTGCAACTGGATGCCGGGTTCGATCAGGACCTGAAGGACATGATACGCAACTCCAGCAACAGTGCGGCGACACGCACCATCGACCGCCTGGGTGGTCTGGAAAAGATAAATGAAGTCATGATGGAACCCCGCTTTGATTTCTATGACAGGCGAATGGGCGGTGGTCTATGGGTGGGTCGACGTTATGAAAAAACCAGCCGGCGTTTACCCGATCCGGTATCCGGCATCTCGCATGGCGCAACGGTGACACAGGTGGCAAGGTTCTTCTACCGCATGGCCACCGGCCATCTGATCAATGTCCGGGCATCACAGCGCCTGCTTGACTACATGGCGGAGCCGGGCTTGAGCCACAAGTTTGTCAACACCCTGCAGCGGGTGGCCCCCGGGGCCAGCCTGTATCGCAAGTCGGGTACCTGGCAGGACTGGCATTCCGATGCTGTGCTGGTATGGGGCCCCCGCTGGCGCCGCTATATTCTGGTGGGCATGGTCGAAGACCCTGACGGTGAGTCTATACTGCGCTCTCTGGTCACGGTTGCCGAGGGTGCGCTGCTGGATGTCTATCCGCTGCAATTTCCGCTGCTGGATGAATAAGGGTCAGGTACTGTCAGCTGATATTGAAACCATCACGGTGATATAGCCGACCAGCCGATTTTAATGCGTCGGGGTTGCGGCGTTATCAAAAGCGTTTGATTCAGGATAAAGTATACGCTGTTCAATACGTTTATCGGGGAGCTATTCATGGAAGCCGTATCGGTCAATACCCTGATATGGGCAGGTATCCTGGTTTGCGTCAGCCAGTCCGCCATGTTCTCCGGACTCAACCTTGCCTTGCTGGGCATCAGTCGACTGAGACTGGAAGTGGAGGCCACTTCAGGCAATCCCGCCGCTGTGAAAATCCTGGCGCTGCGCAAGGATTCCAATTTTCTTCTCACCACTATTCTCTGGGGCAATGTCGGCATCAATGTCTTATTGACCCTGCTGTCCAATTCCGTGATGACCGGGGTGACGGCCTTCTTTTTTTCAACGGTTCTTATTACCTTTGCCGGTGAAATAACCCCGCAGGCGTATTTTTCCCGCCATGCCATGCGCATGGGTTCTATGCTGGCGCCGCTGCTGCGACTCTACCAGTTACTGCTTTACCCGGTTGCCAAACCCTGTGCACTGATACTGGACCGCTGGCTGGGTGAGGAGGGTGTCAGCTATTTCATGGAACGTGACCTGCATACGGTGATACACAAGCATATCGAGGCGGAAGAATCGGATGTGGGACGGCTGGAGGGCATCGGCGCCATGAATTTCCTGGCGCTGGACGACATAGCCGTCACACGGGAAGGTGAATACGTCGATCCGGAGAGCATCGTCACGCTGCCGACGAAGGCGGGTATGCCGGTGTTTCCGGCATTTGAACGTGATGCGCGCGACCCGTTTTTACTTGATATAAACAGTTCCGGCAAGAAATGGATCATCATTGTGGATGAAGTCAACGAACCCTGTCTGGTGTTGAATGCCAATGCCTTCCTGCGGGATGCGCTGTTCGGCAGCGGAACGACCAACCCTTATAGTTATTGTCACCGACCCATCCTGGTGAGGGACGCCACGACCCTGCTCGGAAAGGTGTTGCCACGCTTGCGGGTGCAAACGCGCTCCGAGGCAGATGATGTCATCGATGATGATCTTATTCTCATCTGGACGGATGAAAAACGTGTGATTACCGGGGCTGACATCCTTGGCCGGTTATTGCGCGGTATCGCGCTGCGGGAGAAAGGCTAGCCGCCATCAGCCGTGTGCACGCTGTATCCGCTATGCGGGCTTTTGGGACGATGCAGCCGCAAGCCGGGTTTCTCCGCTCGATAGATGATCGCCAGGTTCTCCGGGGCCTGCAGCGCCGTCCCCTGAATGGACCGTGATCTGGGTGAAAGGTATCACCCAGCCTTCCCGGTTACAGGCTTCGACACAGGCCTGCTGTATCATACGCTGTGCCCTGAAATAGGCTTTCGCCGCGCGACCATTGAGAATGAGATAAATCTGGTAATCCAGTGAACTGGCACCGGCTTCCCTGAACTCGACCAGCAGGTCCTCGATAGCATCCTTCAGACCAGCGTGTTCAAACCGGGCGACGACCGCCTCCCGGAAACGTTCGGGCACCGTATCCAGGCAGATTGCCTGATGCTGGTAGTCGATACCGAAGGTACTGGCGACGCCAAATTTCTCGAAGGACAGGTTGCGGACACACTGTGCAAGAAAGTCTCTGCTGGGGATCTGGACCTTGCTGTCACGTATAGAAAGTTCTACCAGTTCGATCGTCTGGCGCAATACCAGCCCGAAGCTGCCATCGGCAAGCAGGACATAGTCGCCTGGCTGGGTGGGGAACCACGGCTCCTGGGTCGCGGCGGGTCGCGAAGCGTGCGCATTAATGGCGTGCAGCGGGAGTCGCACGACCCCCTCGAGGGCGGGATTGCGCAATACAGAATAGACACTGAGCGATTCCACGATAAAGGGTATGCCATCGAGTACCAGCCGTTCATTTTCCCGTACGGGGCCGACACCGAGCAACAGCCGTAATTCCGCGGTGTAGCGCGGCAGGGTCTGGCGCAGGGTGAGCGCGGCACCGGCGAGCGCGATCAGTGCGAGAGTGAGGAACAGTACGTCGCCACGCACGTAAAACACCATGAGAATGGCAAGCACGATGAGAATCGCTGTCGCGAGTCGGTAACTGTAGTAGACCAGCGGCGCGCGCGCGATGCCGATATCTTGCCGGGCCTGAAAGAGCCATCGCCAGTACAGCCACAGCAGGCCCTTGGCGATCAGCCAGACGGCCACGCTGGCGATAATGGCCAGCAGCAGGGTCAGTCCGCGGCCGCGTAAAAAATCGGCGAGTGCCCCTTTGGCAGAGGTGTACCACGCGGTAGTTTCTGTTTTCAGGCTGGTGAGCTTGAAGCGGGTAATTTCCAGTGCGCGCTGTGTATCGTCCCTGCGTTGCTCCCAGTCAAGCAGCAATCGGTTGACCGCTTCCGCGGCCACAGGAGGCAAGGACTGTTTGCTGAAGGAATGAATCGATTCAAGTGCCTTGTTGATAACCTTGAGCTGGTCTTCCTGCCGATCGAGTTCCCTGCGCAAGCTGTCTATCTGGCGTGGCTTGGCTGTAAGTTCCTTGAGGGTGGAGAGCAGCGGTCGGCTGACCTCCTCGATTTCTACCTGCCAGTCTATTTTCTGCTCGGGCTGGTCTTCAAGGATCGACTGGTTGATACCGCCGAGCGCGATATTCTCGAACGCCAGTTGCAGACTGGTTAGATCCTTGTTAATGCGCTCGATCTTCTGCTCCAGTGCCTGCTTCTCGGAGGGATCTTCCTGCTGTTTCAGTTGTTCCCTGAGTTCGCGGACGGTAGCGCGTTTTAATTCGATGGAACGCTGGATGTTCGCCAGATTCTCGATGGCACTCTGCGGCTTCGCATCGGTTGTGGCGTTCTGAACCTGACCCGCCGTGGCCTGCGCATGGACAGGGGAAGATGCGCATGCAGCAAGCAGCATAAGCAGCGACAGGCTCCTGAACGAAGCACCTGCGGTCCGTAACATGATTTCAGTAAAATACATGGTTAAAAAAGTCTCTGTATTGATCCGGGCTTGTATTCTGGGTGAAATGAGCCGACCGGATTGATGCTGTAATTCACTACGGCTGAAGTTTTTTATGTGTCCCGCAGGTGCGCCGGGGGCGACGCGCCTGCTCATGCGTATTTCACAACAATCTGGAGAACAGTGTCGCCAGACCGAGGAAGCTGAAGAAACCGACCACGTCGGTTACCGTCGTGAGGATGATGGAGGCCGACTGGGCAGGATCCTGGCCCAGACGGGTCAGCACCAGCGGGATGGCTGCCCCTGAAAGCCCTGCCAATGCCATTGAAATAACCATGGCTACAGCGATGATCAGGGCAAGACCTGTCGACCGGCTCCACAACAGGACACCAAGCCCGGTAACCATGGCGATGGCGATACCGTTTAGAGCCCCGGCGAACACCTCCTTGAACAACACACGCTGCCAGTGGCGCACCTGGATCTCGCGAACCGCCAGACCGCGCATGATGACAGCGAGCGCCTGTGCGCCGGTGTTTCCGGACTGGCCGGCAACCACCGGTAACAGTACGGCCAGTGCCGTAAACTGCGCGATGGTGTTCTCAAACAGACCGACGACGGCAGCGGCAAGAAAGGCTGTCAGCAGATTGATATTGAGCCAGGGCAGACGTTTGCGCATCGCGGACAGTGGCGAGGACAGCGCACGTTCATCCCGGCTGACACCGACCATGGCCTGCAGGTCGGTTGCCGCTTCTTCCTGTGTTGCCTTGATTACGGTGGACTGCCGAATGACGCCGAGCAGACGGTCATCGATATCGACAACCGGCAATATGCGTAGTCGGTAGCGGGTAAAAAGGTCGATGATTTCCTCGCGCGGTGTCAGTGCATTGACCCGAAACGGCGTGGTGATATGCACCAGTGTCTCCAGGCGGGCGCCAGGATCTGCGCGCACAATATCGACAAGATCCAGCAGTCCAAGCAGCTTGCCACTGTCATCGGTTACCAGCAGGACGGCAGTATCGCGCGGTGCAAACCGGCGCAAGCGGTTCAGCACCTGCTTTACCGTGAGACGGGCAGGAAAGCTGGGGGCGCGCGGTTGCATCAGGCGTCCTGCACTGGCCTCCGGGTAGGACATCAGCTCGCGGAGTTCCCGTGCAAGCCCTGCATCCAGCTTGTTGAGCTGTTCTTCCCGGTGCTCAGGCGCCAGGTTGCTGATCAGCAGGGCGGCATGGACCGGATCCATGGCGGCCAGGATTTTCCGGAAAGCATCCCGTTGCAGCTGTTGCAACGCTGCTAGCGCAAGTGCCGTTGAGATGTGGCGCAGAATTCGTGCGCCCCGTGCCGGTGACTGCATCTGCAGTAGCTCGACGATCTCGTTGACGGGTGCAGACTCCAGGACTTCGGTTGTCTCCTGGGGGAACTGGTCGATAAAGGCATCTGCCAGCGTGCGCGTGAGGGCACGCAGATCAGTCACGGGGTACTCTCTGTGTCATCGATGTACCGCTCGCGATTAATGTATCCAGCAGCTGGCCTGCTGTAGCGGCAAACAATGTACCCACGGCGATAAAGGTTCCGAGCGCATTATGTGCGGGACCTGCTTGCAGCAGTTGTTCCTGGAGACGGCGCATGGCTTTCTGACGAATGATGCCGATCAGGACGTTGTTTTCGTCGGTAACGGGCAGTGCGTGGTATTCCTGCCAGTACGGGCTGTTGAATACTGTCAGCATCGACTGGGCGGGGGAAAGCGTGATCACACGAGGCTGCATGACCTGGCTGATGCGATTGGCTGGCTGTGCATTGATCAGTTCATGCAGCGTCAACACACCGCTAAGCTGGCCGGTTGCACTGGATGCATAGACATAAAACTTCATGCCGCGACGTATCCGTTTAATGCGCTTGAGTGCGTCCCTGACCGATAGTTCATCCGGGACACTGGCCAGCGGTGCTTCCATGAGTGCGCCGGCGGTACCTTCGGGGTAGGGAAGCAGGCTTTGTATTGATGCCGCCTGATCCGGTCGCAAGGCACCTAGCAGCGATTCGCGCCTGTCACGGTCGAGCAGGCGCAACAGCATAATCTGGAGATCGGGGAGGAACTGGGTAAATATCTGGCCAGCGGCCTGTGGTTCGATGCTGGTCAGGCAACTCGCTGCATACCCCGGTGTAAAATGCTCGATGACGTGCACGGCCGTCAGCGGATTTGCAACCGCAAGGTATTTCGCGCTGCTTTCCGCAGGGAAATCCTCGAGTACACGTGCCGCGGCATCGGGATGATCTCTCAGAAACGTTGCACTCAGCCGTGAAAGCGGATTCATGCCTGGGGACCCATGGAAATATGTACCGACTCCTGTTCACTGAATCGCTTGGCCGGAATCAGTGTCTGCCCCTCGGGTGTTTCCAGAATCAGGCTGGTGTGTGTGATACGGAGTATTTTGCCCTCGATATCACCCATGCGGATGCGGTCACCCGGACTGTATACCTGTGCGACCGACTGCGCGGCCAGCAGGTTGGCGATGGTCGTCTTTGCCCCGAAGGAGAAGGCCAGTGCTACCGCCCCGAGCATCACACCGAAAACGATGGCAACCAGGACGATCAGCAGCGTGTTGTCGATGCCGATCTGTCCGGCGGCGACAGAAAACACGATCAGCAGAACCAGTATCTGGCCCAGGCGCCCAAGCACCTCGCCCTGTTCGATGCCTATCGTATGGCTGGTTCGCCTGATTACGGCCCGTGTCAGTTCGGCCAGCCACAAACCGATAAACAGCATCAGGAGGCCGGCGAACAGGCGCGGGAGATAGGCCGTGACGCTGCTGAGAATGCTTGATATGACCTCCAGTTCCAGCACCTCGGACGCCGCAATCACAAAGAACAGCAGCACTACCCAGAATACGATGCGGCTGGCAATCGTTGGCGCGGCACTGTAGGAGCGCGGCTGCTGCACACGGGTGTCCATCGGCCGTGTGTGGGCCAGTCGAACAACTGTCTTTTCAGTAAGCTTTTCCGTTGCATAACGCAAGAGTCGCGCCACACCCCAGCCGACGAGTAACAGCACGACAGCTCCCAGTACAGCGGGCAGGTGTTCGAGGATTTGTATGGCGACGCTTCTGACGGATTCAGTCAGGGTGGCAGTCCACTCCTGAATTTCAACGATCGGGTTCTGGGGTTCCATAGTGCGGCAATCATAGGACGTGCGCTGTATGGCCGCAATACAGGTTTGACGTCATGCCAGCAATGGTTACTGCATATTTTCAGTAGCCCGGTAACGGTCTGACTGCATTGAAGCGACTGGCACACAATCGCCGGTGAAAAGCAGTGATGACCTGTTATACTGTCGAACTCCAGCTGGCGTACTTCAGCTGGTACTCGCTCAAGGCCGTGATACAAACGTCGACAGCAGCAAATTTCTGTTTCGCTCGGGGTCGAACCATACGGCACAGCGACGAAGACAACTCTCGGGAAATGCAGGACACCCTGCGCGCGGGTAGCCATGAGCAGTACCAGGAATGTTGACAGAAAAGACCCGCTACCGGTTATTGGCTGGCGCGAATGGATCGCCCTGCCTGAACTGGGCATCGACCGCATCAAGGCCAAGACCGACTCCGGTGCCCGGACCTCTGCGCTGCATGCCTTTTATGTAGAGCCCTTTGAGCGAGAGGGGGTTGGCTGGGTTCGATTCGGTATCCACCCGGTGCAGCGACGGGATGACCGGGTGGTGGATTGCGAGGCACGGGTCCATGACCGTCGACCGGTAACGGATTCCGGCGGTCATACGGAGGAACGTTATGTCATCCAGACAACTGCCCGACTGGGTGAGTTGCACTGGCCGATCGAACTGACGCTGACCAACCGGGATACCATGCGGTTTCGCATGCTGCTTGGACGTATTGCCCTGCAGGACCGGTTTCTGATTGATACCGCTGCGTCTTACCTGATGAGCGGGAAGGTTCCAGCACCGCTAGTTAACGAAGGAGAAGTGTAATGAGACTCGCCATCCTTTCACGGAACAAGAAGCTGTATTCGACCCGGCGCCTGGTCGAGGCGGCAATGAATCGCGGCCATGAAGTTCAGGTGCTCGATACACTGAAATGCTATATGGACATCGCATCCATGCGCCCCAGCGTGCACTACAAGGGCGAACGGCTGGAGCCCTTCGATGCGGTGATCCCGCGCATAGGCGCCTCGATTACCTTTTACGGCGCAGCCGTGTTGCGGCAGTTCGAAATGATGGGTGCCTACCCGGCAAATGAATCAGTTGCCCTGACCCGTTCCCGTGACAAGTTGCGCTCCCTGCAGATCCTGGCGAGGGCGGGGATCGGCCTGCCCCTGACCGGGTTTGCCAATTCACCGGACAGCACCAAGGATCTCATCAAGCTCGTTGGCGGGGCGCCGCTGGTCGTTAAACTGCTCTTCGGTACACAGGGTAAAGGCGTGGTGCTGGCAGAAACCATGAAAGCGGCAGAAAGTCTTATTGACGTGTTCCGCGAACTCGATGCCAATTTTCTGGTACAGGAATTCATCAAGGAAGCCGGCGGCTCGGATATCCGCGCCTTTGTCATCGGGGAGAAGGTGGTTGCCGCCATGAAGCGTCAGGGAAAGGAGGGCGAATTCCGCTCCAATCTGCATCGCGGCGGTACGGCTTCACTCGTCAGGCTCACGCCCGAGGAGCGATCGACCGCCGTCCGCGCGGCCCGCAAGATGGGGCTGAATGTATCCGGCGTCGACCTGCTGCGTTCCAACCACGGGCCGGTGGTGATGGAGGTCAATTCCTCACCGGGTTTGCAGGGGATCGAGGTGGCGACGGGCAAGGATGTGGCCGACCTCATTATCCAGTTTATCGAGAAAAACGCCAAGCCACACGCCTCGCGTACGCGGGGCCAAGGGTGATGTGAACGGCCCCGTCCTGATTGGTCAAGTCTCGGTTGCGCCCGGTGAGCGGCGCATCATCAATCTTCCCGTTGCGCGACTCTATACACACGCCGACTTGTCCATGCCGGTGGAGGTGATCAATGGCCGGCGCGATGGCCCGCGGCTGTTTGTCAGCGCAGCCATCCATGGTGACGAACTGAATGGTGTTGAGATCATTCGCCGCCTGCTGCGGCACTCTTCGCTGAAACGCCTGCACGGCACCCTGATCGCCGTCCCCGTGGTTAACGTGCATGGCCTGCTGCATCGTTCCCGCTATCTGCCGGACCGGCGCGACCTCAATCGCAGTTTCCCCGGCAGCGATCACGGTTCACTCGCGGCACGGACTGCGCATCTGTTCATGCGGGAGATTGTTGCCAACAGTACCCACGGCATCGACCTCCATACCGGTGCGGTATACAGGGACAACCTGCCCCAGGTGCGCGCCAACCTCCAGGAGCAGGAGACACGCACGCTGGCCGAGGCATTCGGGACCCCGGTATTGATCAATGCGGACCTGCGGGATGGTTCACTGCGTGAGGCTGCCGCGGAAGTTGGAATACCGATGTTGCTGTACGAGGCCGGTGAAGCACTGCGCTTTGACGAGGTCGCCATCAGGGTGGGCCTGCGTGGTGTACTCAATGTCATGCGTTCACTGGACATGCTCCCGAAGGTAAAGCGCAAGGAGCCACGGGCGCGCCCGGTGATCGCCCAGGGTTCCAGCTGGGTGCGCGCGCCCGAGAGCGGCATTTTATGGTCCGGTCTGGCACTGGGTGCGCGTGTGACCAGGAATGATGTCATCGGGCGTATTGCCGCACCGCTGATGAACTCTGAACATGTCGTGAGGGCACCTGCTGACGGCATTCTTATCGGGCGTACGCATTTACCGCTGGTGTATGAAGGTGAGGCCCTGTTTCATGTGGCACGTTTTCACCGGGTCGCGGCGGTTGCCGAGCAGGTTGAGGCGCTGCAACAGCTGGAACCCGCGCAACCGTCCCAAGGCGAAATCGACTGACAACACGAACCTGCGGTAGCGGGATACCTCACCCGGAGCGCGGGTGTTCCTGTGTGGGTGGCCCATGCACCCCCCGGGCTGAAGCGTGAAAACCGGGACCCTGCCCGGGGGCGATCCTGCCTGCAGGCGGGTTTGTCCCCGGAACTCCCCCGTCCTGAATGAATGCCCCTTGTTTCGGTATTCCCGTATAGCCTGGAACAGGTCTATGTGTGATAGTTACCTCAGCCGTGTCCCAATAATAAACAGATTATTCAACGAGTAATATGTTCCCGATCCATGCTGTAATGAGAGAACCGGACATGCTGATACGAGCCACCGCACCTGGGCCGTGTTTTGCGTCCGCAGCGGTCACGGCTACAGGTGGGTTGTTCCGAATGAACCTTCAGGGTGAGTGGATGACATGCGCGTAAGCAGGACCCTGTACCTGGTGGATGATGACGCGGCCGTTTGCCACGCGCTGTCGGTATTTCTTGAGGCCAGTCGCTACCACGTGAAGACGTTTTCTTCTGCCGAGGAATTCCTTGAGGTGGCAGTCAAAGACCCGCTGGAGGGTGTCATGCTGCTGGACCAGCGCATGACAGGATTAACCGGCCTGGAATTACAGGAAGAACTTGTCAGACGCGGTATTGAACTCCCGATTATCTTCATTACCGGTCACGGCGACGTGCGGATGTCCGTAACGGCGGTCAAGGCCGGTGCCATCGATTTCCTCGAAAAACCGTTCAGTAACGAAGACCTGCTCGTGAGCATCAGGGAGGCCTTTAAGCATGCTGATCACTATAAAAGGGAACATGAGTGCATAGCCGGGCTGCAACGTTCACTTGCCAGCCTGACGGCCCGCGAACTGGAGGTCATGCAGCTTGTGGTTGCCGGCATGTCGAACAAAAGCCTGGCGGAACAGCTGGGTGTCAGTGACCGAACAGTTGAAGTTCACCGCTCCCGGGCCATGAAAAAGATGGGTGCGGCATCGCTACCGGACATGGTAAGGAAATATACCCAGTGCCAGGAAGCCGGCCTGGTCTGATCTCCCCCTGCAGAGCGGTAAAAAAACGGTAACCGCTTTACGGTTACCGTGGAGGAGTCATCATGAAATGGAAAAAACAACAGGTTCAATATAGTCCAGGCATCACTTCATGACAATTAGGGGATATACTTACGGCTGGCCCCAGCCATCCTGCGCAACGCACCTTCAGCTAACAGACTATAAAACAAGGCGATCGGTCTATGAACAGCACGGATAACTGGCTGGTACATGAGCACTCACTGTATGAAGACCTGCTATCCGAATGCAAGAATGCCGCGGAAATAGAGGATTGGGAGAATGTGCAACTGATCTTCGAACAGCTTGTTACGCACCTGAAACGGCATATTGCCCTGGAAGAGGAGGTGTTGTATCCCGCCTATGAATCAGCCTCCCACGCACCACAGGGACCGACCACGGCACTGCGCGAAGAACATGGTGCATTAATTCGCCTGATCCGGGACCTTGCACAGATCATCAACACCAGGGACTCGGAACATCTGCTCGAGAGTCTGGCTTATCTGGAAAACCGGATGATAAAACATCATGAAAAGGAGGAGGATATCTTCCTGCCCATGGCGAGCCATATTCTGAATGCCAGCCGCGATGAACTGTTGCGCAGACTGGGTGAGTTCGATGCCTCGAAAACAGTCAGAAAGTGGGCTGTTTGACCCAGGCCAGAGCTGTTTCTGTCATCTAACGTTGGGGACCGATGCGTGACAGGCTGCCTAGGGCAGGAGACTGACCAGGTTCTGCGCGGTTTTCTCGACGATCTTGCTGAAGGTGACGGGTCTCTCGCTGCCGGTGTCCCAGGAGTAGCTCATTTCTTCCGTGCCTTCCCAGGCGATGGTTCCCTTCTCGCTGTCCCAGATCTGGAAAAACAGCCGGATATTCGCTTCCTTGGTTTGCAACAGCCGCAGCCCGAAAACACTCAGGCGGGAATTGGAATTCTGGCTGAATTCGGAAAGTTTCAGCTGTGCCAGATAACGCGTCCCGGTCGCGTTGGCGACTTTCTTCAGCAGGTCGCGCTTGAATACACCGGTATCCCGATAGTCGACATACATGCGCTTGTAGTCTTCCGTAATATTGGCAATGTTGATGGCGCTGATGGTCTCCGGCAGGGTGACGAGACGGATATCGGGACGTGCTTTATGCATGGAATTCGCGAAGGCGAATGCCAGTGTCTGCTTGTCCTCTTCCTGCCCTGTGACGGTGGAAGGCGTAATGAAAGCCAGACCGAAAGTCTCCAGATCATTTTTGTTCAGGGAAATATCGGTATGGTCGGCAGTGGAATGGACCTGGTCGATCGAGCAACCGGGCAGTAGAGCAGCAACCAGCAGCATGGTCTGTAACCAGGAAAGCTTGCGCATCAACAAAGTCATTGGCAGTGCCTCGGGAAATCGCGGTGTGCACTATTGCAAACGGCGAAGTCGATGTCAATTTACAACACGGATGCCCGCCACGCCCGGCAGGCGCTGTCGTCATCGAGATTGAATGGATTATTCAAGGCGCATTTCCTGCCGGCATACGGCTGGTCCGGATAGCAATTGTTCATAATCTTGCCGGCTTGTTCCATGATACCTGGACGCGGCAGATGACTTCATCCGGCAGCGTGGTGCATCGGCATATGTCGGGATTCACCTGCTCATGAATTGACTGTCAGTAACCGCGGAGCACGGGTGAGGGCCTTTGAGTGAACGGGTGTCATGCGAATACGGCCTGCGCGGTTCTGTCGAAGCCCTTTGCAAGGGTCTCGATGGTATGGCGCATGATCTCGCGGAACACCTTGTCCCTGTCGCTGTTGACGATAATCGGTATATTGGTACGGTCGGCCTCTGACAGCAGGTAGGACTGCAGCCGCCAGATTTCCTCGAAATGCTTCAGGTAGCGATCGCCGCGACGCTGCGGCGCGTCGCTGCCCCGGCCGCGAATACGTTGCTGCAATTGTTTACGCTTGAGCACGCCCAGCATGATGGGTATAACGACGGCGTCACCGTCCGTTGTCAATTTTTCCACGACGGCCGGGTGGATGTGGACACCCTCCAGGATCAGTGATACCCGCTCGCGCAGGGCGCGCTGGATAACGGCTTCAATGGCAACGGCAAGTAAATCTGCCTGGCTTCGGTAGCCATTAACCAGCAGCGTGTCCGATACCTCGTTTTTAACTGTCTCCGGTTCGCCGGGCAGCGCCGTCCAGGCGGCAAATGACGAGGTATGCAGCACCGGCACAAGCTGCCGGGGCATCATGATGCGCATGACCTCGCGAAGCATATCGGTCGACTGGGTGCGGACGATGTCCAGGCGGTTGGCAAGCATGGTGGCGATGGTGCTTTTGCCGCACCCGGCGGTACCGCCGATAAGGAAAATCAGCGGCCGGCCACTGTTGACAAAATCACGCCACACCAGCCAGCGCTGGGCAACCGCCGGCCCCAGTTCACTTGATTGCCGCAGGTAGCGGTAGGTCAGCTGAGACAGGCGCCTGGAGGTGATCAGTTCAATGCGCCGGTCAACCAGGTGTTTGTAGACGGTAGCCACGATGTCCATGGACTCTTCGCCGGTGAGGCCGATGGTTTCCAGGCCGTGCTGGTATTCGAGCCTGGAAAACTGTGTTTGCTGTCCACTGCGCTGTTCCACATGGATGGCAAAGTCGAGTTTCTGTTTTTCGTAGCGGGTGATGACATCCAGACCCGCCCGGGACTTCAACTCGTCGAGGACCCGTTGACGCAATCCCTCGGTGCTGATCAGCATTGAATCGCCAAGATCTCGCCGGATTTCCGTGGCCAGTTCATAGGCGCTATCGAATGGCAGACCTGCATCCTGCAGGGAGCGGATCAGGATGCCGCGCAGGAACGGCACACGTGTCTGCTCCTCGCGGTCCTCGACAATAATTTTTGCCATGAAACTTCCTCCCTGCTAGCGTATCCTACTGCTTCCTGCAGGCATCTTTGCAAATAATAACGGTTTTACGGCTTGCGGTTAAGCTGCAGTTGCGCACGCCGGTCGAATGATAAGGAGAAAAATCATGTTCAGAACAGCCGAGCTGGGGCAGAAGGTTTCGAAAAGCGAATACAACGAGCGAGAACCGCTACTCCGGCAGGCCTTGCTCGAGACACAGGCAAATCTCAGGGTGGACAGCGAATTTCCGGTCATCATTCTGTTTGCCGGCGTAGACGGTGGTGGCAAGGGAGAAACGGTCAACTTGCTCAACGAGTGGATGGATCCACGCTGGCTGGTCACGAGGGCCTATGACGAGCCTACCGACGAAGAGCGTGACCGGCCGGAATACTGGCGCTTCTGGCGCGATTTGCCGCCGAACGGTCGCATTGGCCTGTTCCTGAGTTCATGGTACTCACAGCCGATACTGCGCCGTGTGTATGAGAAGGATGATGTCGCCACGTTCGATGACCGGCTCGATCGCATCCTGGCCTTCGAGAATGCACTGGCCGATGACGGTGCGCTGATCCTCAAGTTCTGGATGCACCTGAGCCGTGACGCGCAGAAAAAACGACTGAAGAAACTGGAAAAGGATCCCCTGACGAGCTGGCGCGTTATCCAGCAGGACTGGGATCACTGGCACATCTATGACCGCTTCGAGGCAGCGGCAGAGCGAACCATCATGCGCACCAGCACCGGTACAGCGCCATGGAATATCGTCGAGGGCCTGGACCCTCACTACCGCAGCCTGACCGTCGGGGGCATCGTGCTCAACGAGATCAATCGTCATCTTGAAGAAACCAGGAACAAGGCTTTACTGCTGCAGGAACTCGAGGCGCAGCACGCGTCAGGTGATGCGGAGACACTGACTGCCGCAGTGACTGCCGGTGAAACGGATGAAGCGGCCGGTGTGCCTGCGCCCCTGCCCGGAGCCACGATCCTGTCCTCTCTGGACATGACACTGCAGTTGCCGAAATCCGATTACAAGAAACAGCTGCAGAAATGCCAGGCACGACTGAACCTGCTGCATCGTGAGGCGCTGAAAAAGAAGATATCCACCATCCTGCTGTTCGAGGGACCTGATGCCGCCGGCAAGGGCGGCGCGATCCGTCGCATCACGGCGGCACTGGACGCACGCCACTACCAGGTGATCCCGATAGCCGCGCCTACGGACGAGGAACGGGCCCATCATTACCTGTGGCGTTTCTGGCGCCACCTGTCCCGCGCCGGGCGTATCAATATCTTCGACCGCAGCTGGTACGGACGGGTACTGGTGGAACGGGTGGAGGGGTTCGCCTCCGAGGCTGAATGGAAGCGTGCCTTCGCCGAGATCAATGATTTCGAGGAGCAGTTGACCGATCACGGCATCCTGTTGCTGAAATACTGGGTGCATATCACCAAGGACGAGCAGCTGGAACGCTTCAAGGCACGCGAACAGACGCCCCACAAGCGCTGGAAACTCACCGAGGAAGACTGGCGCAACCGCGAGCGCTGGGATGACTATGAGCGGGCCGTCAACGATGTCGTCGAGCACACCAGCACCCATTCGGCACCCTGGGTACTGGTGGAGGGCAACGACAAGCGCTACTCGCGCATCAAGGTGATCAGTACCTTCTGTGACCGGCTGGAAGCGATGCTTGAGGGCAAGAAATAAGCATTCCCCCGGTTAGCTGTGTATCAACAGGAGCTGTTTGCCGGTTGCGCGTGCGTTCAAGAGAGACAAAACAAGCCGCGATTTCCATGAGTTGTTTGATCTACATCATTAAAAGGCGATACATCAGGCGATAACATCCGCAACTGGGAGCTGGCCTGTAACCACTTGGCAGCGAAGGCCACAGGAGATAATAACCATGTCATCGACAAACCCGTTTGCCAACCTCTTTGGCAAGTCACCGTTTACAGCCTTGCAGGTCCATATGCGCGTTGTGCTGGAGTGTGTGCACAATGTGCCACCCCTGTTTGAAGCACTTGCCAAGGGTGATGATGAGGGTGTGAAATCGGCAAAGGAAAGGATCTTCGAACGCGAAGCCGAAGCCGACAAGATCAAGAATGAGTTGCGCAACCGCCTGCCTAAGAGCCTGTTTATGCCGGTGGACAGACGTGACCTGCTGGATGTGCTGCAAATGCAGGATTCAATCGCCGATACGGCCCAGGACATTGCCGGGCTGCTGGTCGAGCGGCCCATGGAATTACCCGAATTCATGCAGGAGCCCATGCTGGCACTGGCGGGTCGCTGTGTTGATGTCTGCGAAATGTCGGCAAAAATCATTGAAGAACTGGATGAGTTACTGGCCATGGGCTTTCGTGGCCGCGAGGCCAGCCACGTCGAGGAGATGGTGGGCGCGTTAAACCGGATCGAGGATGAAACAGACGAGCTTGGACTCGAGCTTGCGCGCCGCCTGTTTCAGCACGAGGATGAGATCAAGCCGGTGTCCGTCATGATGTGGTACCAGCTGATTCAATGGGTTGGCGACCTGGCGGACTATGCCGAAAAGGTCGGCGATCGACTGCGTCTGCTGATCGCCAGGTGATCAACTAACCACACAGGAATGAATACGGGCAGGGCCATGCAAGAGCCCGGCGCAGGGGTATGTCACTAATTAGAAACTGATCCAGGACTAATCCAATGGAAATAATTGCAACTTACGGTTTCATCTTTATGGCCATGGCCGTTGTCTTCGGGCTGTACATGACCTGGGGTATTGGTGCCAATGATGTGGCCAATGCCATGGGGACATCCGTTGGGTCGGGTGCAATCACTGTCAAACAGGCCATTATTATTGCCGCGATCTTTGAATTCACCGGTGCGTTTATTGCCGGTGGCAATGTGACAGAGACGATCCGCAAGGGCATTATTGACACCTCGGCGATTGCCAACCAGCCAGAAATTCTGGTCTTTGGCATGCTCGCAGCCCTGCTGGCAGCAGCTATCTGGCTGATGGTCGCTTCAGCCAAAGGTTGGCCGGTATCGACCACGCATACGATTGTCGGTGCCATCATCGGTTTCGCCGTGGTGGGTATCGGGGTGGATGCCGTGCAGTGGGGCAAGGTTACCCAGATTGCGGCCAGTTGGGTGGTCTCGCCGTTGCTGGGAGGCATTATCGCCTTCCTGTTGATGATGAGTATCCGACGACTGATTCTGAATACGGCAAATCCGTTCGAGAGCGCCAAACGCTGGGGTCCCGGTTACATCTTCCTGGTCGGTTTCATTATCTCTCTCGTCACCCTGTTCAAGGGCCTGAAACACCTCAACATCGAAATGACTGTCGCTATGAGTTTCGGGGTGGCAGTGGTTTTCGGGGTGGTCCTGGCGCTCATCGGCTGGGTCCTGATCAATCGTGTGAAAATCGATCCGGCTGCCGATCGCGACTTTCACTTCGCCAGCGTCGAGAAGGTCTTTACCCCCATGATGATCTTTACCGCCTGTGCCATGGCCTTCGCGCATGGATCGAACGATGTCGCCAATGGCATCGGTCCGCTTGCCGCTGTCGTCAGCATTGTGCAATCCGGTGGTGAGGTCGCGCAAAAGGCGTCTTTGCCCCTGTGGATACTGGTTCTCGGTGGTACCGGTATTGTTGTCGGCCTTGCAACCATGGGTTACCGGGTGATGAAGACCATCGGCAGCGGCATTACCCAGCTCACCCCCAGCCGTGGCTACTGTGCAACGCTGGCGGCGGCCGCAACCGTGGTGCTGGCATCGCGTACCGGTCTGCCGGTCTCCACCACGCATATTGCCGTGGGCGCCGTGATTGGTGTCGGCCTGGCGCGCGGTGTCGGTGCCATTGACCTGCGCGTGATCGGCGGTATCATCGTCTCCTGGCTGGTGACCTTGCCGATTGGCGGTGCGCTGGCGGCCATCTTCTTTTTCACTCTCAAAGGCATGTTTGAATAAGGTCGGTGTGTTCACGACCAGGCTGACGGGTCACCTGATCATACATTCGGTTAGCATAACGATCAGGCCATAGCGGCTTGTAAAACTCTCATTGCCCGGCGCGCGGCACAGGCAGTCGGGCCCGGCGTACGCTGCTATTTGATAATCCGGAAATGTGTGATGTCCTTGTGTAGTGTCGAGGTCGAGGAAATTGACTGGATCAAGGGGGTTCCTGTTCCGCGTGATGTGCGCTTTCGCCAGCTCATCGTCACCGGACCACCCGGCAGCGGCAAGTCCAGCCTGATCCAGAAACTGGGTGGCTGGCCGGAAGAAGGTTGCATTGACCTGGCGGACGATCACTGGTGGCGTAGCCGGATACTGGCATTCAGACCCAGGGAAGTTCATTTCAGAATTCCGTTCAAGAATTTTCGTGACAGTCATACCGTGTTTGACCGGGCCTGGCTTGATGCCCCGACGCCGGTGGACTATAGACGCATCCATATCCCTCCGGGAAAAATCTGGTTTTTTCAGAGCAACTGGAAGACGCGATTTGTTTTCGATTTTCAGCTGTCGCCCGCGGAGCGTTTGTACACCATTCGCAAGGCCCGTGCTGCGGTTCAAAGTCACCCGGTTGACCGGACATTCACAAAAAAGGAAATCGAGCGGCAATGCACAGTGTATGAATTACTGGCGCAGCACTTTCATCGCTGCGGCATGCGGGTCATTGTGCGAACCGATTTTGAAGGCACACCGCGGACGATTATTGATGCGGAAGATTCCCCGTAATCCTCCAACCTGAGAAAGATAGAGATTATGGCCACGGAATCCACGGAAAACACGAAAAAAGAAAAGCCTTAGAATTCATATTTCCGTGTTCTTCCGTGGATTCCGTGGCCATTAAATACAATAGCGGGTACTCGATTTAATTTGATACTGGATCTGCCATTATCTGTTTCAGGCTGCTGTCATAGCAGCCTGTTCATTCAGCCACGCGCTCAGCGCCTCAACAGGGTAGATATGCGGCACCGACGTGCCGTCGATGCCAATGAATAGTCCGACCCGGTCGGTTCGTGAACTGATGACGACGTGGTGTTGCTTAATCTGGCCTACATTCAGCCACAGGGTCCCGTCGGCGGAACAGGGATAGTGTCCGACAATAAACGGAACATCGCTGCCAATCTCCAGACCCTTGCGAAACTGACGGACATCGCTGCGGGTATAGCCAGTGGGGAAGGCCGGGGTCCTGATCCTGTTCCAGGTAATGTCGTGGACGATGTCGGGGAACTGGTGTGCATCGATCATTACCTGTGGCGAGATTTTTCTGCGCACAGGCCCGGCGTGGCAGGTAAAAAAGTCTTTTGCAAGCGCCAGCAAGGGTGACTGTAGATAAAACAGTTCCAGTTCCGTCTTGTATTCCTCGCCCCGTGAGGACAGCACATGTTTTTCCCAGAGCAGACCCTGGGGTACACCCTGCTTCATCAATTCGTGATGAAAGCTGTCATGGTTGCCAACGAGATAGTAGAAGCGATCGGGGAAGCGTAGTTTTAATCTGAAAATCAGGTCCATCATCAACAGCGAACTATCCATTTCATCGAGCTTGCCGGGTTCCTCGGGATGCACACCATCGCCAATTATGACCAGCATCGCCGTGCCTTTCTCCAGGCTGTCCAGGACAGCATTCTCGGCAAGGACCGTGAGCAGGTTATCAATACGGGCATGCAGGTCGCCAACAATGACCGGCGTGACGTTTTCCGGCAACTGCAGGACGCCGCCAGGGTTGCCAAGGCTGTCCAGGGGATGGCCGGCCTCGTTCCTGAGATGGACGTTTACCTGTTTCAGGGTTGCAATGGCCTCAGGTGGTGACAAGGGTTGCAGCGGCCCTCCGAAGATTTCCACTACCCGCCGCAGGGTGGCCCTGCGCTTGAGCGTGTGTCCGGGAACTTCCTGTGTCTCCCCGCTCAGCGAAATATAGGTGCCCAGTTCCGATATCGGGTCCCTGAAAATCAGGCTGTCACCGGCGTGGGCAACGGAAAACTGGCGACGAAAGGCATCACGTGGCGAACTGAACATCTGCTGCTGGTATTCAATCTTGCGGTCTATGGCAAGCGTGCTACCGGGATTCAATCTTTGGAAATGGGCGACTCCATGGCCATAGCGCTTCGGGTCGTAGAGTATGAAGTCACTGACCGATGCATCCTTGCCGGCAGCGATGTCAGGGGCAGGGGACAGGATGAGCGTCTGCTTGCCCATCTCGATCAGGAAGTCCTGGTAGCCGCCGAGAGGGATGCGCAGTTCCTTGCCAGACAGGCGCAGCCTCTGCGTGGGAGCCGGGATAACGGTTTCCTGCCGGGGTCGTATGTGTTCCCGAATATTTTTCCAGATCGATTGACTAGTCATCCACGATGATTCCATTTATAACCTGGTAATTTCTCTCCATTGACGCAGAGAAAGCATAACGATCAGCCATTTATGTCGATAGTTTATACCTTTGTAATTCCCCAGGGATCGCGTCGAGCATGGTTATTCCCGGGTAGTAACTGTGGCTGGACCCGGTGTGTAACTGAAATATACAGGGTTTCAGGAGAGCATGTGTGCAGATTATCAAATGGATAGCCGTTGTTATCAATCGGTCTCGGTCGTATCCCTGACTGTCTCGGGGTGGATCACCCGGTCAGGCGTAAAATGACAGCTGAAGCGACTGCCGCGCCCGATAGTGCTGCTGATGTTCAGTGTGGCGCCATGACGATCCAGGATGTTCTTGACGATGGCGAGTCCCAGGCCTGTGCCGCCCGTATCACGCGATCGGCTGCTGTCCACGCGATAAAGACGCTCGGTCAGGCGCGGGAGATGCCGCGCGGCGATGCCTTCGCCGTTATCACTGACGCTCAGGCGGGCCCCGTCTGCATCGGTTTGCCAGTGGATATCAACTCTGGTCCGGTTCGGTGTGTGTTTTATGGCATTGCTGACCAGGCTGGAAAGTGCGGTATAGATATCTTTTCCAGACCCCAGCAGACTGGCTGACGACTCGATGTGCACGACGATGTCATGGCCACTTGCCTTGCCCAGGGTACGCGCTTCGTCGGCAATTGCCGTCAGCAGCGCCTGCACATCGATCGCGTCTGTCGCCGCTGGCTGCTGGCTTGATTCAAGGCGTGAGAGCGTCAGTAGATCCGCAATCAGTTCATTCATGCGCATTGCCTGGCTTTGCATCAGTTCAATTGAGCGACTGTCGGTCGGCGTTTCACCATGCCCTGTTTGCAGCTGTTCAAGCAGGCCGTAAATAACCGTCAGGGGCGTGCGCAATTCGTGTGAAATGTTCGCCACAAAGTCCAGTTGCGCGGCGTCCAGGTGATACTGGCGGGTAATATCGCGGGCGATGACCAGTTGCTGCTGTCGCCTGCCAAGCGAGGTCACACGCAGGGTCACGATTCTGGACCTGTTGGCGGGCGGACTGAAGATCAGCGGTTGATCAAAGACCCTGTTGCCCAGGTATTCTTCCAGAATCGGGTCACGCACGCGATCCAGCAACCGCTGACCGTGCGAACCGGGATAGTCAATCCCCAGCAGTTGTACGGCGGCCGGGTTCATCCATTCAATATGCCCTTGTGGCCCCAGTATGATCACGGCATCCGGCAATGCGGAGATCGCGTCCTGGAACTGGTTCTGAATCTGACCCTCGAGCCTGTGTTCGCGCGCCCGTATATCGCTGTTCAGAAGGTCCAGTTCATGATAGATCTCTTTCCAGACCCCGTAGGGGCGTGAGGTACCGGGTGGAAGTCCGCCAGCGATCAGCCGCGGCAGGCGCAGGAGCTGTAGCAAATGCCATGCAAGATAGGCGAACAGGCCCGCCAGCAGGCACAACAGCAGCCGCCCCGTCAGCAGGCCTGCCACAACCGCCGCAGCCGTTATCCCCAGAAACAGCCACAGCTCTTCCTGGAGAAAAACCGGCATTTTGCGCTGAAGTATGGCCATGCCCGATTGTCTCATGCTCGCATCTCCCTGTGTCTCGACCCGGGTGAGGAGTGGGTCAGAGACGTACGGAAAACCGGTAACCGGCACTACGAACGGTCTGTATCAACCGGTCATGGCCGGAGGGTTCGAGCAGCTTGCGCAGGCGGCGGACATGGACATCAACGGTGCGCTCTTCCACGAAGGCCGTGTCCCAGACCTGTTCGATCAGCTGCTGGCGGCTGTAGACGCGTTCCTGATGGGCCATGAAAAAATGCAGCAGGCGAAATTCCAGTGGTGACAGTTCAAGGGGTGATCCAGTGTCCGTGACCCGGCAAGTCCCCGGATCCAGCCTGATGCCGTCGACCTCCAGCAGTTCTTCGTTATTCTGCGGTGCAGTGCGGCGCAGTACCGCCTTGATTCGTGCCATCAGTTCATTGACAGAAAAGGGCTTGGAAACATAATCATCAGCACCCGCTTCAAAGGCGGCGATCTTGTCGCCTTCCTGGTCCCGTGCGGTCAGCATGATGACAGGCGGGTGGTTGCGGGAACTGTCAGTATGCAGCTGGCGGGCCAGTTCAAAACCGGATTGTCCGGGCAGCATCCAGTCGAGCAGAATCAGGTCGGGTCTTCGCGAAGCGATTTGCTGGCGCGCTTCCAGTGCACTGCCGGCCTCGAGCAGCTCGTAGCCTGCGCGAGTCAGCACCATGCCAACCATTTCGCGGATGGCGGGGTCATCATCAACAACCAGGATACAGGGCATGGTAAGCAAGCATAAGGCAGACCGGCAGCAAGTCAACGTGGGTTGCAAGAAGACACCTGGCCAAGAACTCTGCCACGGAAACACACGGAAAACACGGAAAACACGGAAAACACGGAAATATTTCCAGTGAGGCAGTTTTCCTTCCGTGTGCTTCCGTGGCTAATTGTATGTTTTCAGTGGCGGCCCGGCTTAAGCAAGCAACATAAGGCCTGTTGATGTGGAGCGAGTAAACCCGTCCTGTGCAACTGGAAAGCTGTAATCCTAGCCGTAACGGCCTTCGATGTAATCCGCGGTTTCCTTCTTCCGCGGTGTAACAAACATGTCTTCCGTGGCCGTGTGCTCCACGACCTTGCCCATCAGCATAAAGATGCATTCCTCACTGGCGCGGCGTGCCTGGGCCATGTTGTGGGTGACGATGAGGATCGTGTACTTGCCGCGCAGTTCCCAGATCAGCTCTTCCACGGCCTCGGTACCCTTGGGGTCGAGCGCCGAGCAGGGTTCATCCATCAGCAACAGGCCGGGCTTCACCGGCAGCAGGCGGGCAATACACAGTTTCTGCTGTTCCTCCAGAGACAGTTCGGTGGCCTTGCTGTTCAGCCGGTCCTTGACCTTGTCCCACAGCAATACCTGGCGGAGGGCATCCTCGGCGATATCGTCCTGTTCGCTGCGCGTCGCACGCCTGTCCTCCGAATGCAGGCCGTAGCCGAACAGCACGTTGTCGCGGATGGAGATCGGCAGGGGGTTCGGTCGCTGGAACACCATGCCGACCTGTTTTCTGACCTGCACGAGTTCCACGGCCGGGTCATAGATATTGTGACCAAAGACATCGATGGTGCCGTCGATGCGAACATACCCGAGCCGCTCGTTAATGCGGTTGATACTGCGCAGAAAGGTCGACTTGCCGCAACCTGAGGGACCGATGAGGGATGTGATAATACCCTGTTTGATGTCGAGGTTGACGTCGAACAGGGCCTGAAAGGTCCCATACCAGAGATTCAGGTGCCCGGTGTGGATGGCATATGCCACGGGATTATCACTGACGGCTTGACTGCTTGTATGCATCACTGTTCCAGTTAAATTCCTGAGTATTCAGCTAACCACTTGCCGTTGCAGGGACGAGTTCACTTGTGCCCGGCGCTTAATCGGGTATTTGGCCAACAGCCTGGTCGAATAAATTCGTCGCTACAGTTCCATATCTCTGTGGTGAATAATTACAATCCTTTTACCCGAAGCGTCCCTCGACGTAATCCCGGGTGCGCGGGTCCTTGACCTCGCCGGTAAACAGTTCCTCGGTCTCGCCGATTTCCACGCACTCGCCATTGAGGAAGAATGCGGTGCGGTTGGCAAGGCGCCGTGCCTGTTGCACCAGGTTGGTGACCAGGATAATGGTCATTTCCTGTTTCAGCTCCTTGAGGACGTCCTCGATGCGCATGGTCGTCACCGGGTCGACCGCGATCGAGAATTCGTCCAGCATCAGCATCTCCGGTTCCTGGGAGAGTGCGCGGGCAATAGTCAGGCGCTGCTGCTGACCGCCGGAGAGCAGACTACCGAGTGAATTCAGACGGTCCTTGACCTCGTCCCAGAGCGCCGCGCGGCTCAGGCAACGCTCGACGATAATGTCGAGGTCGGCCCTGTTCTTTGTGCCGGACAGGCGCGGTGCGAGGGCCACATTATCATAGACCGTCATCGGCAGTCCGACCGGCAGGGGGAATACCACGCCGATGCGTGAGCGCAGGGCGTAGACGTTTTTCAGGTGACGGATATCGAGACCGTTGAAGAGGATCTCACCGCTGACATGCATGTTGGAGTTGAACGTGTTCATACGGTTCAGCGTCTTCAGAAACGAGGTCTTGCCGGCATTGGCCGGTCCGATAATGCCGAAAACCTCGTGTTCGCGGATATCCAGGCTGACATTGCTGAGTACCGCCTGTTTGCCATAGCTGATCGTCAGGTCGCGGACCTCCAGCTTGACGGGTGCCGCTTGCGTTCCCGCTGCGGCTGCGCCTTGTACACCGGTTACCATTTCTTTTTCCCGCGCAGGTAGATTCGGAAGGCAATCGACAGGCTGTTCATCAACAGTACCATGGCGATCAGCACCAGTGCCACGCCATAGGGGAGGTCCTCCGGGACCCCGGGTACCTGGGTGGACACCACGAACAGGTGTAGCGACATGGCCATGGTCTGGTCGAAGATGCCCTGCGGCAGGAACGGTGTGAAGAACACGGCACCGGTAAACATGATGGGCGCGGTTTCCCCGGTAGTGCGCGAGACCTCGAGGATGACACCGGTAAGGATGCCGCTGACGGCGTTTGGCAGCACCACGCGGCGGATGGTCTGCCAGCGCGTGGCGCCCATGTTCCAGCAGGCTTCACGGAAGGCGAGCGGGACCGCCTGCAGCGATTCACGGGTCGCGACAATGACAACCGGCAGCGTCATGATGGCCAGCGTCAGGCTGGCCGCGAGGATGCTGGTGCCAAACTTGAAAAACAGCACGAAGGCGCCGACGCCAAACAGGGCATGGACAATCGACGGTACACCGGCAAGGTTGATAATGGCCAGGTTGATGATGCGTGTGAACCAGTTTACACCGGCGTACTCACTGAGATAGATGGCGGCCGCGATCCCCAGCGGCACGGAGATAATCAGCGCTACGGCTACCAGCCAGATGGTGCCGAACAGTGCCGGGAAGATGCCGCCGGCTGTCATGCCATCAGTCGGGTTGGTGAAAAGGAAATCGATCGAGATCACCGAACCGCCTTTTACGACCAGGGTCCCGAGGATCAGCAATACCGGAGTGATCAGCAACAGCGTCATCAGCAGAAACAGGATATTGAACAGTCGCTGGACCCGTCGGTTATGTATGTTGAGTGCGGATGTCTCGAACATGGTCTTAGCCCTTGCGTACGCCGCGCACAATCAGGTCGGCCGTCAGGTTGATAATGAAGGTAATAATGAACAGGAAGATGCCAATGGTGAACAGTACCTGGTAGTGATCAGAACCCACGGCGGTTTCACCCAGTTCGGCGGCAATCGTGGCGGTCAGGGCGCGTACCGAGTCGAAGATGCTGTGTGGTATATTGATCGAGTGACCGGTTGCCATCAGCACCGCCATGGTCTCCCCGAAACCACGACCGACGCCAAGCAGCACGGCACCCAGCAGACCGTTTTTTGCAGCAGGCAACACCGTCTTGTAGATGACCTGCCAGCGGGTAGCGCCCATGGCTTCAGCGGCTTCCCGGTAGCGGTCGGGAACCGCCTTGAGTGCGTCCTCGGCGATTGAGGTCATGATGGGTGCGGCCATCAGTCCGAGGATGATGCCGGCATTCAGTACGTTAAGTCCCACCGGGACGTCAAAAAGATCGATGATCAGCGGGTTCATGATGCTGAGGCCGATGAAGCCCCAAACCACCGAGGGAATGGCGGCCAACAGTTCCACCAGCACCTTGAGTGCCTCACGGGTCTTGCCACTGGCGAATTCGGCGATATAGACCGCTGCGCCCAGTGAAAACGGAATGGCGACCAGCATGGCGAGTCCGGTGACACTGGCGGTACCTGCAATCAGCGCCAGAATACCGTATTCAGGGGCATCCTCATCCGCCGGGTACCAGTAGGGAGAGGTGAAGAATTCCTTGAAATCCAGGGTGTCGAGTATAAAACCAAGGCCTTCCTTGGTAATGAACACGAAGATGCCGACGACAAAGATGATGGCGGAGATGCCACCAATGAATACCAGTACCTGCACCAGCTTGTCGATATACCAGTCGGCATTGCGGCGATCGAAGGCCGCCCTGTCAATGGTCTTCGTCGACGCTTGACCGTGCATCTCAGGGTGCTCCCTCGCCGCGCAGGGTTTCCATCAGATCGCGTATCTGGACCGCCAGGTCCCGGTAGATTTCTTCCAGCCGCCTGGTACCGGTTTCATCGTCATTTTCCGGGGCAGGGCCAACGTCCCATTCCAGCGGTGTGGTGTGGAACGGGATCTGCTCGAAGTAGGATTTGACCGGACCCTGCACACTGACGATGACGTGCTGTGTCGTCAGCTCCAGGGGTGTCATGTCAACGGGGCCGGGCCTGGCGGACGGGGCGACATCGATGCCATGGCTGTCAAGAAATTTCACCATGGTCGCATTGAGACTGGCGGCAGGCTGGCGCCCGGCGCTGCGGTAGTGACCGCTCTCGGGGAAATTCTTGCGGGCAATGGCCTCGGCCATCTGGCTTTGGCAACTGTTATCCTCGTCAACGAACAGGATGTTGAAAATCTTGGGTGTCTTGGTGCCCCCGGTCGCCGCGAATACCGTTTCCTCGCAGAGATTCTTGGCCTGGTCCGCGACCCGTTTCAGCTGGTTGAAAACGGCGAACATCGCCAGTGAGTTCTTCACGGCATCGCGATTGTCATTGGACATCAGTTCGGAATAAATGATGTCCAGGTCATTCTCCATCTGCTCTTCCATGACCATGGTGCTTTTCGCCATTTCAGCGTTGAGTTCGTTGAATGCCTTGATGGACTGGCTCAGCATGAGTTGCGTCTCGCTGCCGACGCGTTCCATCTCACGGGACAGCGGACCCTTGGGCGGTTCTGACAGCTGTAACGACTCCCGGGCGATGACGACCGCGTAATCGCCGATCCGTTCCAGTTCGATGTTTGCCCGGATAACGGAAGACAGCAGCCGCAGGTGCCCTGCACTCGGCAGGTGCGTGGCAATGAATTTGTGACACAACTGGTCGATGAGCCGCATGGAGCGGTTGATGGTATGGTCAGCAAGTACGGTGGCGGCGGCGAGCTTGTGGTTGCCGGTTTGCAGCGCGTGCATGGCATTCGTAATTGCCGTTTCCACCAGTCCGGCCATGTCTGCCACTTGCGCACGGATAGCGGCAAGGTCTTTTTCCAGACGTTCTTCGTAATGGCTCATTGTCTAGCGTCCCGTGGTCGTTACTTGAAAAATTCGTATTTTATGTCGGTTATAGAAAAAGCGCTTGCTGCAGGAGCGTTGTCCCCGGCGCGATAATTCGCGGCGAGACGTCGCTCCTGCAGGGCCTGAGCCTGAAACTCACCAGGTGGTGAATAAATTACTGCCTAGTCGCACTTGACGTCGTGAATCGGGGCGTAGCCTTTTTTCAACAATATACACTGACCGGCGTCGCTCGTAATCCAGTCCAGGTAGGCCTTGACCTCGCCCTTGGGTTCCCCGTCGGTGTACATGAACAGCGGGCGCGCGATGGGATAGCTGCGGTCACTGGCCGTTGCCACACTCGGGCTTATGCAGTCCTCCGCGTCGGTGGTTGCGACGCAGACCATTTTGATGTGCTCCGTGGCATAGGCCAGACCACTGTAGCCAATGGCACAGGGGGTTTTCTCCACCAGGTCGACGACATCCTTGGAACCCTGCATGTCCAGCGTGCCCTGGCGGTATTTGCCGCCCTTGCCCAGGATAGTCTCCTTAAAGTAGGCATAGGTGCCGGAATTGTTCTGGCGGCTGACGACCACGATCTCGTCCTTGCAGCCCGGTACGGTGATGCCCATGTCCGACCACTTTTTGACCTTGGGATCGCGACCGAAGATATTTTTCAGCTGCTCAAAGGTCATTGACTCGATCGGGTTGTTCTTGTTGATAAATACCGCCAGCGCATCGTAGCCGACGACATGCTCGACCGGTGTCTGGCCGTTCTTTTCGGCTTGTGCGATTTCACTGTCCTTCATCTTGCGGCTGGCGTTGGCGATATCCACCGTGCCGTTGATCATGGCAGCAATACCTGTGCCGGAACCACCGCCGGAGACGGCAACTGCCACCTCGGGATTGACCTCGGGATAGGCCTCTGCCCAGGCCTGGGCCACATTGACGAGTGTATCCGAGCCCTTGTTCTGGATCAGGGTGCGTGCCTGTGGTGCCATGGTGGTCAGCAGTGCAGACACCAGCAGCGTCGTCGTAAGTAAGAGTTTCTGATTCATAAAATATGGCTCCAGTGTAGGTAATTTCATTGCATTTGAATGCCGGTTATCACCCGGTAGTTCTTGCGTAGCCACCTCACAATGACCTTGCTGCGATCCCTGTGAAGGTGCCCGTTTGTCAGGTCGATGCGTGAAAACTGCAGCACTGACAACGTTAGAAGTCTACTAGTGTAATGTTACCGTTTTGTTACCATATGATGCCTTGTTCGATGCGGGGTGACACAGTATAACTGTGAATAAGTAGCGCCCCGGCGCTGGCAAACGACCGTTATTTCAGGGGGATTTCCGCACAGGCCGGAAACGGCAGGGGCTCAGCGATATTGACGCCGGGTCGAGGCTCTACTCTTTCTGCTTGCCTTTCTTTTTGTCTTTACCCTTACCTTTACCTTTACCTTTCTTTTTATCCTTGTCCTTTTTCTTCTTGTCTTTTTTGTCTTTCTTGCCCTTGCCTGCAGGCTTGTCTTCCTTCACGGATTTGCCACCCTTGTCTTTGGCGGTTTGGCTGGTCCCTGATGCGGCGAGCAGTTCGCCAGCGGCGGCGATTACACGGGCGGCACGTGATTCACTGAAGCCGGGGACGGCGCTGACGGCCTCGACGGATGCACTGGCAAGCTTCGCCAGCGTTTTGATGTGATGTTCTCCCAGTGCTGCTGCAGCGGCCGGACCTACGCCGGGAATATCCGTGATGACTGGCTTCATGATGTTGTCTCCCCTGTTGTTTTTTTAACGTGAGCTGTTTGATGACCTTGCATGCTGGCACCCGGTGGCACCAGGGGCAATAGCGAATAACCGAATTATGGCACTTATTTGATCTGGATCAACTGCTGCGGCGTGGACACTCAGCGGTGTCGTGAACGGGCAAGCTAACCTAGACCGTGAACAGTGCCCGGAGCGGATAAGTGCAGCTTGATATCTTCCCACAGGTCTTCATAACAACGGGCTGAGCGGCTGTTGGGGGCATACTCGGCCAGCGGCGTACGGTAGGTACCCATGCGTTCGACGTTACTGTCATAGGGAATGGCGGTTTGCAGCAGGTTCTCCATGTTGTCCGGCGGACTATCCACAATTGAACGGTGCAGTTGCTTGCGCCGGTCGGCCATGGAGAAAAACGGCATGACCTTCGCCGGGTCCAGTCCCTGCTGGCTGAAAAACTTCCTGATTTGTTGATAGGTGCGCAATGACAGGGTGGTGGGTATGGTGGGCACCAGTATGGCATCGGCTGCCTCGAAAATGTTTTCTGATACCAGCGAAATACTCGGAGGACAGTCCAGAAAGACATAATAGTATTCGCTCCTGAAGGGCTTCAGCAGTTTGTGAAGCTGGCGAACCGGTTTTTTTGCCTGCTCCAGGAACAGGTCCATGTTGCGGTAGGAAAAATCCGCCGGCAGCAGATCAAGCAGTTCATAATCGGTGCCGCGAATAAAATCTTCCAGGTCCCGTTTGCCCTGAACCAGGCGCTTGCCGCCGCCCTTGATCTTCGGTTTGATGCGGAAGTAATAGCTGGCAGCGCCCTGGGGATCGAGATCCCAGACCAGCGTGGGCGCACCTTCGCGTGCAGCCAGCCAGGCGAGATTGACGGCGGTGGCTGTTTTCCCGACACCCCCCTTGATGTTGTATGTGGCAATGACTTTCAAACGTGGGTTTCCCTGGCTAATGGCTGACTGCGAACAGTTTCCTGAATCGCTCCTGATTATCCTGCTGTGAGAAACTGAGGTACCTGCCGTAAAATTCCTCACGTGCCAGGTGCTGGCGTTGTTCCAGGTCACTGATCAGAATACCCATGGCGAGTAGTGTATCAGGCGGGACGTCGCCTTCTTCAACCATCTGGTGACTGAATCGTTTCAGGGTGTTGACCTGTACCTCGTAATCCTGGAAATCGCCCAGGTTGTCCTGCAGGGTCTTGAGTACCTTGACCAGCCCCTTGATATCACCGCTCGGGAACAGGCTCTGGAAGAACTCCATCAGGTAGCGCAGTTTTTTACAGGTCTTGCGCAGTTCATGAAGGGCGTCGGCGGATGACTCCGCAGTAATGGCATTGCCCTCCTTGATGGCGAGCCGGTAGATACGCCAGATGCGCTTGCAGGCAACCTCAATGACGGGGCGGGCGGCATTTTCCAGCGTGGTGCGTTCGTTGACCGGCTCGTCCAGAAACAGGCCCCAGCTCCTGATCAGCCGGCGGTAGCGCGCCGAATCCAGTGCCTTGACCAGGAGCCGGTGTTCTTCTTTCTGGTGCCGGATGAGGAAGTCACGCAAGGGCTCGATGTCGGCCTGCATGTGCTCGGGCAGGCGGTCACGGTATTCATCAAAGTCCAGCAGGTAGACATCCAGATCACGGCTGGGGCTGGTCATCTGTCCGAGCCAGGCAAATTCGGTCTTGTATCGGCCAACCGTTCGCTGCGGGAAGACCCTCTTGATCTGTGTCAGGGCGGAACGGGTGCGACGTATTGCCACACGGAAATCATGCAGGAACTCGGTGTCTGTCCCGGTGCGCGTACCGGCCTCATTTTGCAACATGATATCCAGGAGTCGGCGCAGTATGAGCTTGCTGGCCTGGTCTGCGCGCATCGCGGGAGCCAGCGTCAGGTCCAGACTGGAAGAGTAACTGCCCGGGGTTTCCCCGAACAGGGAGAGGGTGGTCAGCATGAGATCATCCTGTGCCGGCGTCAGACCCTGCGCTTGCAGGAGCCTGGCGACCTCCATGCCGGGTTTCGGGAAGCCTTTGACCGGAACGACGACTGCACGGTTTTCCAGCGTCCCTGCGCGCAAGCCCTTTTGCCGTGGCAGGGTATTTTCCTCTATCACCAGGTAGGCCACCGTTTTCTCGTCCTTGTTCAGGATTCGCAGGGTCTTGACCCTGGAGCGGATCCTGACTTTCGGGACGAGTTCGCGCATCTCCAGCAGCGGTTCAAGCCGGTCCCGGAAGTGGCCCCGCGGCAGGTCATGAGCAAAGCGGGGTGCCTTCTGCAGTTTCAGCCTGGGATTACTCTGGCTACCTTTCAGGGTTCGCCATACCAGTGTGTGTTCGTTGCCATCCCGGGTTTCTTCGAGTATGGAATTGTTCGAATACAGTCGCCAGTCAAAGCTGTCGTACCAGGTGCGTTGCAGCAGGCGGGGTGATTCGGAACAATGTCTGAACCTGTCTTTTACCCTGGCAATCAGGTCATCGGATTCCAGCCGGGGTGGGAGAAGGAATTCCTGTGTCGTACTCACGCGGATTAGCCAATAAGAGCCTTTGACAGGGCTAAAATCGGTACAATCGACAGCGCGCTAGCAGTGTTACCAATAGAAAAGCCGCTGGGATTCATGTTCATGGTGATAAATAATGACACCTTGACGGTATATTGTTATGTTTTGATTGGATATTTGCCATTGTGTCACTAATTCAAACCGGTTTGCAATACCGACCAGAAGAATCAGAACGTGAGGAGATGCCCGGGTGGAAATAACGCTGTGGATTGAAGTGGTACTGTTTATTGTCCTGATGGTGTTCTCCGGATTCTTTTCCAGTGCCGAGACCAGCCTGTTCTCGCTGAACAGGATGCAGCTGGAGCAGATGCGCCGTGATGACATCCAGAATCTGGGTCTGATTGAGCGATTGCTGAGTCAGCCGCGCCGCCTGATCGTCACCATTCTGATTGGCAATGAATTTGTCAATGTGGCCGCCTCGGTGATATCGGCGGCCATCGTTATCCAGTTGCTGGGGGCCGAGAACAAGTTTGTGAATCTGTTCATTATGGTACCTATCCTGCTGCTGTTCGGGGAGATCACACCAAAGACGCTGGCAATCCGCAATAATGTCGCCTTCGCCAGCTTCCAGAGTCGCCCGATAGAGTTCTTTGCAAATCTCATATCACCCTTGCGCTGGCTCGTCCGTCTGGTCGCTGACCGGGTGACGACATTGCTCATTGGCAAGGAACGCACGCGCGCCAACCTTGTGACCCGGGACATGGTCCGCACCCTGGCCCGGGAGGCTGTAGGAGAAGGGGCACTGGCACCGGCAGAGGCTGTGTATATCGATCACATCTTCAATTTTGGCAACAACACGGTCGAAGAGTTAATGACGCCAAGATCCAATATATTCTTTTTGCCTGCAACGATGCCCTTCCCCGAAATGGTGCAGGAATTGCGGCGTACGCGACGTACCAAGGTTCCGGTCTACGGGCAGAGTCGGGACGACATTATCGGAATTCTCTATGCCCGGGATCTGCTGGGCATCGATCCGGAAACGGTTTCAGGGTCAGAGGAGAGCCTGCGTCGTCTGTTGCGCGAGCCATATTTCGTACCGGAGTCAAAACTGGCTTCCGATCTTTTTCATGCCTTTCGCAAGCGCAAGCAGTCGCTTGCCCTGACGGTAGACGAGTACGGTGGTGTGACCGGTCTGCTCAGCATGGAAGACCTGCTGGAATGTATATTCGGCGATTTGCCAAGCGCATCCGATATCATGACTGCGGCGAAACCAGGGGAATTGACCGGTGTTGGTATTTCAATTGACGGCAGTTTGTCTATAGACCAGTTCAACAGCGACTTCGGCGAGGACTTGCCCGGGGAGGGCCCTGAAACGGTTGGTGGTCTGGTCCTGGAGCGTTTCGCCGAATTACCGGCAACCGGGTCAAGCATCGACATCGGGGGGCTCGAGTTCGTCGTCGAAAAAATTGCAAGTAACAGGATAGAATCGCTTTCCGTCAGGAAACCTGTCCGCAAGAATGACATGCATGCAGGCAGACCGGGAGCGGGCGACAACGGAAACGGGTGGCAGAACCGGGATGACCCGGGTGCCCGTTCTGAAACAGATGCCAGCCGTGACGCAGACGATCAGCCATGACAGACATCCTGATAACCCTGGGGATCATGGCGGCCTGCCTCCTGGCCGAGGGTTTTTTTTCAGGTGCTGAAATCGGCGTAATCAGTGCCGATCGTGTCAAGCTGCGTCACGCAGCGGCGCAGGGGTCCCGGGGGGCAATCCTGGCGCTGAAAATGCTCAACAAGCCCGAGTGGCTGCTCTCCACCACGCTGATAGGGACCAATATTTCAGTCGTGACCAATACCACCATGGCAACAGCACTCATGATCCAGCTGTTTGGCGAGGGCGGCAGCTGGTTTGCCGTGGTGCTGGTTGCACCGCTGATCTGGATTTTCGGGGAGATCGTACCCAAAAGTATTTTTCAGCAGCGCGCAGATGCTATTACACCCGTGGTCATTTTTCCGTTGCGGCTGTTTTCCTACCTGTTCTTTCCAATCCTGGTGATATTCAGTCGGCTGACACGGCTATTTGTAAGTCTGCTGGGCGACAATACCGGCACACAAAATCCCTTTACCCTCAGAGAGGAGATCGCCATGCTGATGCAAATGTCCTCGGATGGCGGTGATATCCAGTCGCATGAGAAGACCATGATCCGGCGCTTGTTTGATTTCGAGGAGACGGCCGTGCGGGAAGTCATGATGCCGCTTATCGATGTGGTGGGTGTCGAGCAGGATGCCACCTGTGGAGAGGCGATTCGTGTGGCACGGGAGCAATCACACAAACGATTGCCGGTCTATGCAAAACGCGTGGACCATATTGTTGGCGTGCTTGATACACTGGAGTTGCTGGGTGTCGACCAGGCGCTGGCGATCAAGCAGTTTATCAAACCGGCAGATTATGTTCCCGGGTCAAAAAGTATTCAGGCCCTGTTGCAGGAAATGCAGCGTGATCATCAATTGCTCTCCGTCGTTGTCGACGAATTTGGTGGTGCAGAGGGAATCGTCACCCTTGAGGATATTGTCGAGGAAATCGTCGAGGATATCTCTGATGAATATGATGCGCACGAAAAGCCGGTGCAGTGGGTGCGCAAACTGGGTGAAAACGACTATCTCGTCAGCGGGCGTATCGATCCGGGTTCCTTGGAGGATGAACTCGGAATCAGCCTGCCGGAAGGGGTTTATGCGAGTCTGGCCGGGTTTCTCCTTGAAAGGGTACGCGATGTGCCCACGGCGGGAACGGTTGTCAAATACAACAAGATTACCTTTACCGTTGACCGTGCCTCGGCACGGGTCATCGAGGTCGTCCGGGT
>Ga0210065_1000001_pt1 | contig 174755 bp, 130 predicted proteins | sample Muzzi_PWB_D1_FD_185533 | JGI IMG/M metagenome (GOLD analysis project Ga0210065, IMG submission 185533) | Wetland microbial communities from San Francisco Bay, California, USA, that impact long-term carbon sequestration - Muzzi_PWB_D1 (SPAdes) | ecosystem: Environmental > Aquatic > Marine >... | reverse complement strand
ACGTTAGGCTGATATACCGACGGGATTCATGGGGTCATTGACATAGCATGGGAGCCGTGCTAACATGATATTATGATAAGGTCATTCAAAGACGAAGCGACTGAGGACATTTTCAATGGCCGTGGGACCAAAAAGGCCCGCCGAGCTTGCCCTTCTTCGCTTTGGCGAATTGCTGGCAGAAAACTGGAAATGTTGGACTCAGCTGAGCAGCTGGAAGACCTCCGGGTCCCGATTGGGAACCGACTTGAAGCGCTTTCTGGAAACAGAAAGGGGCAGCACAGCATCCGAATCAACGAGCAGTATCGCATCTGCTTCGTTTGGGCTGGCGACGGTCCGTCCAACGTAGAAATCGTTGATTACCACTGATAAGTGAGGCGGTAAAACCATGGTCCTCGTACCGACACATAGAGAACCCACCCATCCTGGCGAAATGCTTCTGGAGGAATTCCTGAAGCCCATGGGCATTTCCCAGAGGGACTTGGCGAATAACATCCATGTACCGTATCAGCGAGTCAACGAGTTGGTGAATCGCCGCCGGGGAATTACGCCTAGTACGGCGCTTCGGCTTTCAAAATATTTTGGAAACAGCGCTGGTTTTTGGCTGTCGTTGCAGCACCGTTGGGATCTTTATCAGGCAATGAAGTCTGAGGCCCAAGAGCTGAAGAAAATTCATCCGGTTCAGGTGCCCAACTAGACAGCCTAACATGAGCTTCCACCCGACAAAGCCGCTTGTCACGGACCTGGCTGGCGCCAGGTCCGCGCCAAACGACTTGGCAGGTGAAGCCAACGTTAGGCGATCCGGAAGTTTGGGTGAACAATACAGAGGCTGTTTGGGAGATACTCGTGAATTTCAGACTTGGACTAACGACAGTGCTCCTTGTTCTTTTTGCTGTTGCCGGTTGCAGCGAGGACGTTACGACACCAAGTGGCCAACCGGAAATCGATCGCCTTGCGGGTGTTTGGCATGTGATTAGTGACACATGGGGCGAAACAACGAGACCATGGCCGGAGGGGAGCACATATTGGCATTTCAAGCACGATGGGCATTACTGCAGTGAAACCCGAGTTGGACACGGCTACGGCATCACCGCATGCGGGGAAGTAACTCGAAGTCTTGTCTTAACTGAAGTGTTTCACACTGGGACCGTCAAGAAATTCCAGTTGGTACTTTCAGAAGACGGAGCTTCTCTTAGTTCGTACATTATAGAAGCCTCGGGGCCAACTGCGGACAGATACGACTTGGTGCGGTCCGCTGACCGAGACGCGATCGACTGCGAATGTGAGTAGGGCGGACACAGGCTTGATTGATAGAGTGCGAGAAGTCGCCTAACAAGAGTTTGCACCCGACAAAGCCGTTCGTCACGCACCTGGCTTTCGCCAGGTCCGCGCCAAACGACTTGGCAGGTGAAGCCAACGTTAGGGACACAATTGGTAGGGGCATAGAACGGTGAGGTACACCGTGAATTTGAAGAGTAAATTTCTCGCTGTCTTGTTGATTTTTGTGCCAGTGGTTGATTCGGCCGGCGAGTCGATTACGGTATTTCCGCTACAGGAGTTGCAATGGGTGGCGGTTGGGTCTGAGGCAGGAGAATACGGCGGGTCTGCTGTCCTGCAAGTATCTCCATCGCGGCTTCCAAACTCTATATCCGGCGTCACCATTCAGGTGTACGGTAGCGCTACATCTGGCGAGTTGAATTGCTTATTGACCGTTTGGCCACTCCAGATAGTGGCTTCAATTGAGAGTTGTGCTTCCGGTCAAGTCTGGAGTGGGTCTACCAGTGTGGGCGACAATTGGTCGTCTCAACCACTGGGCAGTTTCGGGGTTGTCACAGGTCCTTTTGATGGCCTGTTGGAATGCCTTCACCTTGGCGCATTAGAAGTGCAGTTTTCTGGCGCAGGGGTGCCGTTAGCACCTGAATGTCAAGAGGTTGTAGCCTACCCCTCGGGGACGTTGGATGCCGCATATCTTTGGATAGAAGGGGACTATCCCGTGAGCGTAAAAGAGAGTACTTGGGGAAGCGTAAAGAGCCTCTTTCGTTAGCTACTCTATTGGGCTTGGTCCCTAACAAACGCTTGCAGCCGACAATCGCTTTTGTCACGCCTTGTGCTTGCGCACAAGCCGCGCCAAACGCCCGCCAAACACGTTTGCAGGTGAAGCCAACGTTAGGTAGAGAGGAGAACCATGAAGCCGTCACCCGCTGATGAAGTGCGCGATATGTACGACGAGACGGCAGAAACGTACGCTCAAATGATGGATACTGAAATTGGATTGCCTGTTTATGCCGATGTCTTGAGCCGCTTGCAGCAACGCATCGCGAACATGGGCGGTCCGGTGATCGATACGGCATGCGGGTCCGGCCATATGTTATCCATGTATCGTGAGAATTGCGATTCCGATCGGCCTCTCGTGGGTGTCGATATTTCCTCAAGAATGGTGGCAATTGCTGAAGGCAAGTTCGGCTCCAATGCACAATTGGTTGTGGGCGATATGCGTGTTCTGGATGGCGTTGAGACATCGTCATGCGCCGCAGTTCTAAACTTTTTTGCTCTTCACCATCTCGATTCCGTGGAAGCAATGCGTGCTTTTAGAGAGTGGTATCGGGTCTTGGCTCCTGGTGGCCAGCTCGTTGTAGCAATCTGGGAGGGTCGAGGAGCAATCGACTACGGCGATGAATCGGAAATCGTGGCGCTCATGTATACTAGCGCCGAGTTGGAGTCTTGGGCGAAGGTCGCGGGTTTCGAGATCAACAGCTGCAAAGTTGAGCCAGTGGAAGACTTCCCGATGGACGCGGTCTATCTCGAGGCCAGTAAGTTAGCTACCTAACAAACGCTTGCACCTGACCACCGCGTCTGACACGCCTTGTGCTGGCGCACAAGCCGCGCCAGCCGCGCTTGCAGCTGAAGCCAACGTTAGCTATGCATAATTTTGGAGGGCGCAGGAGCTCCCTATTGACTAGAGCTGCGGTATCGTATATAATACCATTATGAGACCCAAAGTCGTCTTAGATACAAACGTCCTGATTTCGGCGCTCCGGTCCCGAAACGGTGCTTCTTTTCAGATCTTGAGCCGCGTCGGCCAGGGCGACTTCGACATTGTGCTCTCTGTGCCGCTGATCATCGAGTACGAGGACGTCGCGAAGCGGCAATCCCGTGCGCTGGGGCTGCGGCACGCCGATATCGATACTGTCCTCGACTACATGTGCCATGTGGGCGAGCTGAGAGGCATTTTCTTTCTGTGGCGGCCCTACTTGAAGGACCCGCTCGATGACATGGTCTTGGAGGTCGCGTTTGAGGGTGACTGCGATTTCATCGTCACCCACAACATTCGCGACTTTGAGGGAATAGAGAAGTTCGGCCTTTCGGCTATTCGGCCGGGGGCATTTCTCAAGCGTCTGGAGGACTCGCAATGAGCGCTATCAGTCTCAGGCTCTCCGAATCACTCCACAAGCAGGTGCGCGAATTGGCGCGCCGCGAAGGTATCTCGATCAATCAGTTGATCTCGTCTGCCGTAGCCGAGAAGTTGTCTGCTCTAATGACTGAGGAGTACCTCGAGACCCGCGCCAAGCGTGGGAATCGGGCTGCATTTGATGAAGTGTTGAGCCGGGTTCGCGATGCCGACCCTGACGAAGGCGATAGTTTGGATAGCTAACAAGCGCTTTCACCTGACAAGCGCACCGGTCACGCCGCTTGCCTGCGCAAGCGCCGCGCCCTGCCGGCTTCGCCGGCTGCACTTGCAGGTTAAGCCAACGTTAGACGTCATGAAGTGGCGCAAGTGTGACAAAGGAGCGCGTGTATGGATTCATCGACCATGCAAGCCCAGATCGATGCCGCAAAGGCGTACGAGCAATTGATGGTGCCCTCCCTGTTTGGAGAGTGGGCATTCAAGGTCGCGGATGCTGCGAGGATTCAGCCCGGAGACCGCGTTCTTGATGTCGCCTGTGGTACGGGGATCCTGGCACGGGCCGCGGCATCGAGCGCCGGCGCCGAGGGTTCTGTGGCGGGCGTGGACCCGGCGCTCGGCATGTTGGACGTGGCCAAGGGGCTAGAGCCGGCCGTGGAGTGGCGGGAGGGCGTCGCCGAGTCCTTGCCATTTGGGAACGAGGGCTTCGATGTGGTGCTCAGCCAGTTCGGCTTCATGTTCTTTCGTGACCGGCACAAAGCCCTGCAGGAAGCCTTGCGTGTGTTGAGGCCAGGCGGTCGGCTGATCATCGCAGTCTGGGATTCCCTAGACCAGAATCCCGGGTATGCGGACGAGGTTGGCCTGGTCGAGCGACATGCCGGTGTGCCCGCCGCCGATGCTATTCGCCTCCCGTTCGTTCTCGGCAATCGAGACGAACTCCAAGCGTTGTTCGCGAACGCCGGGATAGCCGACGTGGTGGTCACGACTGAGAAAGGCAGGGCTCAGTTTCCCAGTCTCCGCACCATGGTCGAGGCGGACCTCAGGGGCTGGCTGCCGCTAGTGGGCATTAACCTCCAAGAAGAGACGATCGAGACCATCCTTCAGGACGCCGGGACAGACCTGGGCCCGTATCTAACCGACGACGGCATCGCGTCCTTTCAGACATCGGCCCACATCGTAAGCGGCACGAAACCAAGGGTCCGAAGTGACGTCTAACAATTCATTGGACCCGACGCCGCTTCGCGGCGCGGGTCAATTCAAACGTTAGATACAAGTCGAAAGAACTTGCAGCGTAAATACATTGTAGGTATACTGAGTTAATGGTAGAACTAAAAATCGAATGGGACCCGCAGAAAGCGGCCGCCAACCAGGAGAAGCACGGGGTTTCTTTTGACGAGGCCTCGACAGCCTTTTCGGACGAAAACGGCCGCTTGATTCCGGATCCGGATCATCTCCGCTCGAAAAGCCACCCGGAGTGAGCGGGCTCAGTACGGGGCTAGGAAAAAATGAGAAAGAACTACGACTTTTCTAAAGGGAAAAAGAATCCCTACGCCAGCCGGCTAAAAAAGCAGGTAACCATTCGCTTGGAAGAGGGAACGGTTGCCTACTTCAAGAACCTGGCTGAAGAGACCGGGATTCCGTATCAGACCCTGATCAATCTTTATCTCAGGGACTGCGCGACTACAGGTCGCCGGCTTGATATAGAATGGAAGCCCGGTAACTGAGACTAAGGGGTACCTAACAGGAGCTTTCACCTGACAAAGCCGCTTGTCACGTACCTGGCTGGCGCCAGGTACGCGCCAAATGTCTTTGCAGGTGAAGCCAACGTTATGTGGAGGAGCAAGGCATGAAACTAGTCCAAATATCACTAGTAGTGCTGTTGTTTTGCTGTGCAGCAGGGGCGGTTGCACAGTCGGAGCGTCGCATCTCGGTGGGAGATTCCGAGATCGTCCTCACAATTTGGGATGGCGGTAGAACTGCAGGTACGGCCGTTCTTCTGGTTCCGGGCTGGAGCGGCGGCCCGACTGATCAACTCGGCATCGGAGAGTATCTTTCCGCACATGGGGTATCGGTCTTTGTGCTATCTCCCCGCGGGTGGCATGGGAGCAGCGGAACGGCGACTTTCGCAAACGCCCTCGAAGACATTGGCGCTGCATTGGCCTGGGCTCGATCCGCTGCGAGGGGGCGAGTTCTTCTGGGCGGTCACAGCTGGGGCGGCGGAATCTCTTTGGCGTATGCAGCTCGTGATACGTCCGTCCGCAGAGTCTTTTCGATCGCGGGAACGGATCACGGGATTTTCATTCGTCAATGCCAACGCGATCCGGCTTATGCCGCGACTATTGAACAGGTGCTTGAATCGACAGCGGCTCCCTCCGGCCCCATCCGCTTCGACGTCAGCGCAACGCTTGACGAGTTGGCCCATGGCCAGAGTACGTATGGACTTATCGAAAATGCTCGGAAGCTGTCCGACAGGTCAATCCTCCTGATCGGCGGCTGGGAAGACGAGAGCGTGACGATAGACGAGACACTTCTTCCCTTGTACCGCGCCTTGAAAACCGCTGGGGCGGGGAAAGTCACTTTTCTCACCTACCACGCAGGCCATTCATTCTCCGGGGTCAGAACTGCGATGCATCAGGATCTTTTGGAGTGGTTAGAACGCTGATGCTGGGATCCACACATAACAAGCGCTTGCAGGTGACCCCAACGTTAGAAGGATATTTGGCCAGTTCGATCGAGTGGCGAAAAAGGGGTTGGCGGGGATAAAAAAGATATATAATATATACCTATAATGCATGCAGGAGGCGCCGTGGAGTTCGAGTCCGATCCAGCCAAAAGCCAGGCAAACAAGGAAAAGCACGGTATCGACTCCGTTGAAGCCCAGTTGCTCTGGCTGGACGATATGTTGCTGGAGATTCCGGCTCGAACTTCCGACGAACCTAGGTACGTGATCATCGGCAGAATCGGCGACAAGCACTGGTCCGCGGTGGTCACCTACCGCGACGGCCGCATTCGGCTCATTTCGGTCAGGCGGTCTCGCAAGGAGGAGGTTGGTCTCTATGAAGGCTAGCGATTTTGACAAGAAATTCGACGCCGGCGAAGACGTCACGTCGGACCTGGATATCTCGAAAGCTAAAAGGCTGAATCAGGAACCGAAACGCATCAACGTCGACTTCCCGATGTGGATGATCGAGTCGTTAGATCGCGAGGCGAAGAGGCTAGGGGTCACGCGCCAGTCCATCATCAAGGTCTGGATCGCAGAAATGCTGGAGCGGAAGGTTTCCTGACCTTCTAACAATAGTTTGCAGCTGACAGAGCCGTCTGTCACGCGCCGTGCTGACGCACGGCGCGCGCCAGTCATCTTTGCAGCTGAAACAAACGTTAGACCAACTGGAGATTTTCGAATCAGTTGCGCCGAATAGACCAATTAGGATAAACTATAGGAGTACTCGATACGGAGGACTCTCATGACGACAATTGACATATTGCATGAAAAGCGTGAAGACGTACTTGAAGTGGCGGAACGACATGGGGTTACGTCTGTTCGCGTTTTCGGGTCTGTGGCTCGTGGTGATGAATCGGCTGAGAGTGACATCGACCTGCTTATAACCACCGGCCCCAATGTTAGCCCGTGGTTCCCTGCCGGCCTTATTCTGGACTTGGAGCAACTCCTGGGGCGACATATCGATATTGTCACGGAGTCAGGTCTCAATCCGCTTCTTCGGGATCAGGTCCTGACTGAGGCGGTTGCCCTGTGAAAAGCGACAAGGCCTATCTTCAACACATTCTGGAAATGATCGGTCGGGTGGAAGCCGCGACCGAGTTGGGCAAATCTGCTTTTCTTGGGTCCCACCTTCACCAGGACGCCGTGCTTCGCAATCTTCACACCATAACCGAGACAACTCAGCGGCTTTCTGCCGAACTCAAGGCGTCGCATCCTGACATCAAATGGGCGACCCTTTCCGCATTTCGAAATGTACTGGTTCACGACTATCTCGGTATCGACATGGAGTTGGTCTGGACCGTTGTGTCTCAGGACATTCCTGAGTTTAAAAACCAAGTCTCTAGGATTTTGAAAACTATTGAATAGTCTGGGAGTGGTCTAGCAAGAGCTTCCACCTGAAAAAGCCGCTTGTCACGCACCGTGCTTGCGCACGGTCCGCGCCAATCGTCTTTGCAGGTGAAACCAACGTTATTCAGAAGATAGGGGGATTTGCATGTTGAACCGAAAATGGCTAAACCAAGGATTGGGCGTCGCCCTTGGGCTCTTTCTGGCAACGGCAGTCGTAGTCCCACTGATCTCCGATAGGACGTTTAGCGAGGGATTGCGCAGAGGTTTGTTTGCAGCTGCCCTGGTGTTTGTTGTCTACGTGATTATTGCCGCCCTAAAGAAAGAGCAGCGTCTAGAAGGTTCAAAGGACGGGGGTGGGGATTCGAGGTAAGGTACACGGCAAATGGGATGAGCCAGTAGCGTATCGAAGCCAGGAATTGGTTGGTTTAAATGCAACTGAATAACGGCCGCTTACACCTGGCACCCGGGCCGGTCATCCGGCTTGCAGGGCAAGCCGGCCGCCCTGGCCGCTACGCGGCCCCCGGTTGCAGCTGAAGCCAACGTTATGGAATCGGGAGATAGTTTGCACCAGGGAAGTAGATATATTTCGGGAGTTCTTGTCTGCGTTCTATTGTCAGGATGTACGACCTATCAAAAAATGCCTACCCACTCTCAAGTTGATTCGTTGAGTGTTGCTGAATCAAGTGTTGAGGATCTTCACATTGGTGACTCTCTCCGAATCACTACACAAAGTGGGGCAAGACTGTCAGGAGCACTTGTGAATCAGTCACCGGACGCACTGGTTGTATACGTAGATGATGGCGTAAAAAGTGCTAATTACAGAATTAATCGGAGCGACATAGCGGTATTGGAGAAAAAAGCAGGAAGAGGAGACGAGGGATTGTTTATTGTGGCTATTTTGGCAATTGTTCTGGGAATTGTTGTTGCGTCAGGTGGAATAAATGTTTGGGGAAACTGAGTTCCATAACAAACGCTTGCACCAGACAAAGCCGCTCGTCACGCACCGTGCTGGCGCACGGTCCGCGCCAACCGCCTTTGCAGTTTAAACCAACGTTATACGAGAATCCTATTGCGGGGGAACGCCATTAAGCGTACCGTTAAGCGTACCACTGGAGGTGCGTTATCGTGAAAATTCCTGATATCATCCCCGTGACTGATCTGCGGCAAGACGCGGCAGCGGTCCTCAAAAAGCTCCAAAGCGCTGTTGGCCCGCTGGTTGTAACGCAGCGCGGTCGTGCAATTGCAGTTATCCAAAGTATTGACGCCTATGAGAAATCCGAGAATGAACGTGAGCTATTACGGCTTCTGGCGACCGGCGAAAAAGAAATCGCTGCAGGCGAGGGCCATTCTCTGGCGAGCGTCATGAAAGAGGCCGATGCCATTTTGGGGGGCGACGAGTCTTGAGGGTGAAGTTCACTCCCTCAGCTCGCGCCCAGTTTCTTGAGGGGCTGGAGTACATCCGGCAAGATAGCCCGACTGCTGCTCGGCTATTTCGCGAAAAAGCGGAAACTATTCTCCGTCGCCTCGAGAAATTTCCTGAAACGGGTCGGTCGATTCCTGAATTCCCGGACTTGCCTCACCGTGAAGTCATTGTCCGGCCGTATCGGTTTTTCTATAGATTTTATGGGAAGACCATTTGGGTTGTTGCAGTATGGCACGGCGCTCAACTTCCAGAAGGGCCGCGTCGCTGAGGCTCGTATAACAAGAGCTTCCACCTGACAAAGCCGCTTGTCACGCACCTGGCATGCGCCAGGTCCGCGCCAAACGACTTTGCAGTTGAAGCCAACGTTAGGCGGACTAGGAGGTAAACGGTGCGGAAGCAATCAATTCGTATCGTGAAAATCGTGGCTAACTTTGTCGCTCGATGCGTACCTTTGTTTCTAGGGCTGCCACCGTGCCCTCCCGGGCCAAAGGCGCCCGCAGTTGATAGACGACGCTAGGCGGAGTCGGAGACCTGATCCGGGGAGGGGCAATACGCGTGCGCAGTGGGGCCGTGGCGGGCTTATCTCCCATTTCTGGGGCCCACCTGACAAGTGCTTGCAGCTGAAACCAACGTTTGACAGCGGAAAGACAGTCATGACGCGCACAAAGATATGCTGCATCAGCTCTGTTGCCGAGGCAAAGCTGGCGGTGCGCCTTGGTGCGTCGGCGATCGGCCTGGTGTCCGAAATGCCAAGTGGTCCGGGGGTCATCCCTGAGGCGCGTATCCGGGAAATTGCGGCTACTGTTCCGCCACCGGTAGCGACCGTTCTCCTCACGTGCCGAGTGTCCTCCGGCGACATCATCGAGCAGCAGAAGCGGTGCCGGGTAAATACGCTTCAAATTTGCGATCGAGTCGATCATGATGCCTATTCTGAACTACGGGAGGCGCTTCCGGGGATCGCTCTAATCCAGGTAGTCCACATAACTGGTGAGGATTCGGTGTCGGAAGCGCTGGAGGTGGGCCGTTGGGTCGATGCACTGCTTTTGGACTCCGGCAACCCATCTCTGCGCGTTAAGGAGCTTGGCGGAACCGGTCGTACCCATGATTGGACGTTGAGTGCCAGAATCGTTGCGCAATCGCGGGTGCCGGTATTTCTGGCCGGCGGGCTGAATTCGGAGAACGTGCTGGAGGCCATTCGACAGGTACGGCCGTTTGGTGTAGACGTTTGCAGCGGCGTGCGGACGGCTGACGAATTGGACGAGGACAAACTCGAGAGGTTCATGAGTCAGGTGCGCGCCGCTGTCTAACAAGAGTTCGCTCAGGCAAAAGCCGCTTGCCATGCCCCTGGCTTGGGGCAGGCCCGCGCCAATCGTCTTTGCAGGTGAAGCCAAGGTTATGCAGCCAGGAGGTGCAAGATGTTGAGGACGTTTTTGGCAACCACATTGGTTTTCTTGGTACTGTCGTCGAGTGCAATCGCCGGGTACGGTTCGGGGTCCGGTTACTACCCCCTGTCGGACTCCAATAACGTGGTCGCCCCTGTTTGGATCGAGGGTGAGGGGCTGTTCAATCTGGAGGTCTCTTTGGACTTTCTTGGCCGACCGGAAGATACCAAGCTGTACAAGTCGGATTCCTACACCCAGCTGATAGACCGTCTTTCGGTTAAGTGGCGGTCCATCGCATTGGATAAGATCCTGGCCGTCAGTACAATTGAGATGGGAGGGATGGCTGACTTGAAGAAGGAGATTGAGTTGGCCGTCGACAAACTGGTAAAGGACGAATCCGCCAAGTTGATGGGAGACCAGAAAGTCGAAGTGGTCTACTCCTTGTCGCGCTTCATGCTGCTTGAACCACGGAACTAGTTGCGGTGGTTGCCCCGTTTAACTTCTTGGGCACTCGATTCAGATGAGGTGGTCATGCGAAATCCATTTGCCCGCGGCGTCGGCGGAGTCCTCAGCGCGGATATCGCGGTGCCGGAGCATGAGCAGGAGCTCAGATTCTACTCACGGATCCTGACGACAGGGAGTGCCCCCCTTTGGCGTGACGACTTGAAGAACAATCGAGGCCAACCGGTCATCGGCCTGGGGGCACGTTCCCCTGAATACGAGCTTCTCCCCTTGCAGTGGATGCCGCACTTCCAGGTTTCCGACGTTGGTGCCAGCGCGGCACGCGCCCTTGAACTTGGTGGCAGCGAGCTTATGCACGGCAAGAGCGAGGACGGTGAAAGCCAGTGGGCTGTTCTAGTCGACCCCATGGGTGCTGCGTTCGGTATAATCCCGGTCGTTGGCGCCGAATCGAAGGCCGCAGACCAATCTGAAAACGTTGGTTGTATTTCCTGGTTGACGCTTGTGGTCTCGGACGTCCCGTCGACGTGCGAATTCTACGAACAGGTCGTCGGATGGTCGCCAGTCCCGACCGAGATCGACGGCGGATTCGAAATGCGGCGACCCCCCGGTGTGCCTGCGGCGGAAATCTGCCATGCGGGCGGTGATAAAGCGGGAATCCCACCGGTTTGGATACTTAGCCTGCCTGTCGATGACTTCGAGGAAAGTCTTCGCCTCGTTCGCGAGGGCGGGGGTGAGATCATCAAGGGGTCGACTGACGCCGGGCATGCGGTCATTCGAGACCCCCTCGGTGTTTACATAGCGTTGCAGGCGCGGTAATTACGAAGGTGACCGGTTCCGAACCTGAGGCATGTCTTTTGGTGGATATTTTTTGAACCGCGGAAGGCGCTGCTCACGGACGGCACTCTTCCCGAGTTCAGCGAGTGGGAAAAGGGGAAAGGCAACTTCAGTTTGTGCTGACGGACCAAGGATGGATAATAGTCCCGGTTATTTGAGAAGGCGAGTAGCAGTTCCGGAGCAGGGTTTGCAGGTCCTGGCTCAGTTTGAACCCAAACAGGTGCCGTTGCCGTCTCCATGATCTTTGTATTATTTGGGCGTAAGGTCGCGTCCACAGCCGGCCTCAAAGCCGTGTTTACTGTCGATCTGCCTGCGACCCCTCTCTCGTTATCTGGCATGTACTGAAGCAGTTCGACCGTAGACGGCAAGCGCTGGCACCTGACATTGTCGCTGAAGCCACCGTCAGCCCCCAAGTGAAGATGGGGTACCCGAATGAGCCTTTTCTACAAATTCCAGTATCTGGTCGGGATGACCCCGTGGGAAAGGATGCCGTCGCTTCCCATAGGCGAACAGGCCGTCGCTCTGCTTCACCGATTGGAGAGCGATCGGGAACAGCCCTATGGGCGTGCGCTCGATCTCGGATGCGGCACCGGATTCTGGTCGGTTCTCCTGGCCCAACGCGGATGGGAGGTCACCGGCGTCGATATCGTGCCAAAGGCGGTGCGCGCCGCACGCAAACGCGCACGTGAAGCCGGCGTGGAATGTCAATTCGTGGAAGGGAGCATTACGACGCTCGCGGCCGCGGGCGTTGGCTCCGGAATTCGCCTCATCCTGGACTTTGGTGTCGTCCATGGTCTCTCACCCGAGCAGGTAAGGGCGGTGGGCCGTGAGGTCACGGCCGTTGGCACCGAGGATGCCATCCTCCTGATGTACGCGTTTTCACCGGGTAGCAGGGGTCCCCTGCCGCGAGGAATCAGTCGGGTAGAAATCGAGCAGGCTTATGGGGGATGGACGATCACCGACGAAGAAGCTTTCGATTTGACCGACGCCCCGCTATTTGTGCAGAAAGCGGCCCCCCACTTCTACTGTCTTCGCCGCAGCCCATCGTGAAGGCAGCGGCACTGCATTGTCTCAGCGTCGTGGGTTTTGACAGGAAAATGTGGGGTTGGTGGGGAACGCGCCCTGCCGGCTTCGCCGGCTCCTGCCGGTGAATCACAACACCCGGTTGGCCAAAAAGTTGGATCTGAGGCGCCGATTCTTTAATTTGATGAAAGGTGCCCCCACAGTCTGGAGAATCGGTATGGTACGATTTGCCGCTATATTTTTTTGCGTGCTCTTTTTGAGTTCTTGCAATTCGGAGCGCCCCGATCCGGAGCCATGTGGCGATTGTCCGGAGAGGATTGTGGACGTCGCGCTCGAATGTCTGCCATGTGGTGTTGACGGGCCGATAGAAATTGCCATGGAAAACAGCGGCGACTTTGCCGTCCATACGGACGTATGCAGTTGGCGCATTATTCACGTTGATGGTGGGAATCATCGACGTCCGTTTTTCCGGGAAGTGGTCTACACCCCGGACTGCTCAACGGAATTTCCAGCTGAGGTTGAAGTTCCGCCTGGGGGTACCGTGACGATGACGGTGGAAGTTGATCCCGCGGCAATCCCGCAATTATCTGAGTATCCGTATATAGTTTTGGAATTGACTTTCCGGTGGGTTGACGGTGGTGTCCCTGGGTCACTGGACTTGCAAACGGGGCCCGTCGAAGTGGGTATGCCGTAGGCGGCAGCCCAACAAGTGCCTGGGCCCGACAAACCCGCCTGTAACTTGAAGCCAACATTAGACAATCTGAGGAGAACAGTGGGAAAAGGATTTGGATTCCATTGGGCGCTGTTCGCGCTGGCGTTGATTTTCGGAGTGGCTATTTCATCCCCCCGGTACTCCTATGCCAATGTCAGTGAACCAGCGGATACTACGGGGGAGGACCTGGCGGGGATCGCTTTAATCGCTTCGAATGCGGCGGTTTCCATTTATCTTGGAACGGGTCTGAATTCAGGAAAAACAAGCAATGCACGAGGCTTGCTTGGTGTTGGATTCGGGGCAGCTTCCATCGTGTTAGGTGTTTCGGACAACACTTCCTTTTCCGGTGGAGTCGCCATTGCTGGGGCGGTCAGCTTGACACTAGGGGTGCTCAACTTTGTTGGTCACGGACCGCCGCAGAAGGAAAAGGAGCAGAAGCTCGACCTATCGCGGGAGTTTTCGGTTAGTCCGTTGATTGTTGATGCGAAGGGTGAGGAATTTGGAATAGGCCTCCTTTTGTCCGCTTCGTTTTAAGAATCTGGAAAACGGTGGGTGCACTGTTGTCTAACGAGAGGTTGCACCTGACAAGGCCGCTAGTCGCGCACCTGGCCGGCGTTAGGCCGGTTTCCAAATATCAGTTGTGGACAAGCGATTTTTCGAGCGTGGCTATTGATGGAGTGGCATGGAGGAGTTATGAATAGCTGGTATTGCAAGAACCTGGGTGATGCCATGCTGTGCCTTGAAGTTCAAGACAAGTTGGCGCAATATCTCACGTCAACATATGCGAAGGCCGGCAATCCCATTGATTTGGCCGCTTTTCTCAGGCATGAATCGGAGGGGCGACTCCATTGTGAAGTCAAAATCTACTTGTCGCCTGGCTCAGCCACGGCCGCACTCGAAATAGGCGCGGAACCGTGCGGCCGGCCATCGGGATTTGGCCTTAGCTTGCTTGCTGGCCGTCAAGAGTCCTGGGAAGTGCTCTTCCCCGATCACGGCCATAAGTGAACGAGTAGTTGAACATTTTTGACGAACCGGGTCCCAGGCCTTGGGCTGGTGCCCAAGCCGCGCCAACCGTTTTCGCAGCTGGACCCAACGTTAGGCATTCAGCGAATTTTTCAAGTTCGACGGGAGAAACGATGGCTCTAGGAAACTCAAAAGTCTTTCTCTTGGTGCTCGCTCTTAGTCAGACTTGCAGCACATTGACGTTGGCGGATGAGCTGAACCCAATCAGAAGCGAAGTCTTGAAGACCGAAGCGGGCGAACTTGTACTTGTGCAGGAAGTAGTGATCGAGGCAGCGGTAAGCGATGTCTGGAAAGCGTATACCACAGTGGATGGCTGGATGGCTTGGGCTTCCCCCCTTGTCGAAATTGACCTTCGTGCAGGAGGTACGATTAGGACCCACTACGGCCAGGACGCGAAGATCGGAGACGAGGGGACGAACACGTTATATATCGTAAACTATGTTCCGGAGCGATTACTGACTCTACGTGCGGAACTGTCCGCGCGCTGGCCTGATATCATGAGGGAGGACGACGGTAAACTAATGAATGTGATAGTATTCGAGTCGGCTGGTGAAAAACGTACGCGGATATTCTCGTATGGCGTCGGCTATCGAGACTTGCCGGCTTATGAGGAACTGATGAATTTCTTTATCCCCGCGAATGAAGGCTTGTTTCTTAAATTGAAGGAATATCTTGAGAATTAGTGTATCGGGCCAGGAAACCTGTAACGCCCGGGGAATGGGCACAAACCACGCTTGCAGGTGAAGCCAACGTTGGCCGGTCGAAGGGAACTGGGTGCCTTTCAGGGGCTTTTATGAAATTTATTGTCTCAATTTTGATCATTTTAGGCGTCTCGTCCGCGAGTAGCGCCCAGGAAATGGATGGTATTCTGCGTGTCGCCTGGTTGCAGGGTTGCTGGGAGCTCTTGTCCCCCGACACCACTATTGAAGAACAGTGGATGGCGCCGCGAGGCAATAATATGGTAGGAATTAGTCGCACGGTTCAAGACGATACCCTCGCCGCTTACGAAATAGTAGTCATTCGGGAACTGGGAGATGGTCTCGTATTCGAGGCACACCCCTCTGGTCAGCCCAGCGCTTCTTTTCTTTCTGTAAGTGTTCGCGATTCTGCCATTGTGTTCGAGAATATGGACCACGACTTCCCCCGGCGTATCGGCTATCAGGTCTGTTCGCCGGACTCGTTGAATGCGTGGATAGAAGGAAATATTGGTAGTGAGGAGCGGCGGATAGATTTTCCGTACCGTCGAGTTGATTGTGCTGGCGAGTGACCAGGGGCAGGTTTACAAGCGCATGCACCTAGCCGTCACGTCTGTCCCGTACGGTGCCGGCGCCAAAGAAGGCCAGCCCCGCTTCCGGGTTCTGCCAGGGAAATATTTTCGATTGGAGCAATGTTATGCACCGACGATCGCTGCCGCGATTGATTCCTCCACCTCGGGAGATGTCGTGGAGATAGGGTGCGGGGTATATGTCGAGTGGGGGCTCATTGTATAATCAGGTATTACGATTCGCAGCGCATCAGGCCAGCCTGGTTGCGTCGCCATTGACGATTACTGGAGGTCGGGCGAGCGACTCCTTCTACGGATCACATGGTGGTCGAATGGTCATTAGTCCGGGGTCCTCACCGACCGTCAAACAGTGCGTGAATACTGGGAATTATGCGAAGTCCGGAGGTGGAGTATCAATTTTCAACAGCAATCCTACCTTTATGGATTGTGAAATTTATGGAAATGAGAGCTTGTTCTATCCAGGTGGCGTTGAGGGTGGCCTTGAGGGATATTCTCCAGCGCGTGCACCTGGAAATCGCCCCGTCAAACCTTGTGCCGGCGAACAATCCGCGCCAACCACGTTTTCGAGTGAAACCGACGTGGGATCGAGGAGAAACCTCATTCGGAATACTCCATCGGCAACGACTTTGACGAAATTTTGAAGGGTGGATTGAGTGAAGGGCATCAGGCTGATATCGGTTCTAGGCCTCCTGGGGTTGTCGGCGGCCTGTGGGGGAGCCCAACCCCTGGATTGCGAGTGGTGTGGAACCGCCGAGGCTCCGGACTCGATTTCGTGGTCTACCCAAATCGCTCCCGAAAACGAATCTGGGGAAAGGCTGGTGGTTACCGGGTATGTCTTCATGGCCGACGGAAAGACACCCGCGCCGGACGTTTTGATATACGCCTACCATACCAATGCCGAGGGGGTATACCCGAAACGCGGAGACGAGACCGGCAACGGACGTCGCCATGGGTACCTGCGGGGGTGGATGAAGACTGATTCAACCGGGCACTATCGGTTTGAGACTATCCGGCCGGCTCCGTATCAGTCACACGGTGGAGAGCCGGCCCACATTCATTACACTGTCCAGGCGCCTGGCCAGGCCGAGTGCTGGCTGGATGGGGCTTGGTTTTCTGACGATCCTCGGGTAACCGATGAGGTCATTGCGGAACTGACGCGACCGGGAGGCTTTGGCAACGTCATGTCGGTTTCCCGCGATTCACTCGGTGTTTGGCATGGACGTCGCGATATTCGTTTGGAAACCTATGAACAGTAGCAGCAAGAGGGTCGGACAACAGCTTGCAGGTGAATCCGGCGTATGTCCGATCCCCGGATTCCGCTGGTGGAGGAGGCGACGTGAAGAAGTCGGATTCGTCCGGGAGTCAATCTGCGTCCGAGCAGATTGACGCGATTATTGCAGACCTCGGAAACTGGCGGGGCCAGACTCTCGGGAGCGTCCGGGATCTCATCAAACACGCCGACCCTCAGGTGGTCGAGGAGGTGAAATGGAGGAAGCCGTCGAACCCGATGGGTGTTCCGGTGTGGTCGCACGACGGGATCATCTGCACGGGCGAGGCCTACAACGACAAGGTCAAGTTCACTTTCACCAAGGGTGCCTCTCTCGAGGACCCGGCAGGTCTCTTCAACGCCAGTCTGACAGGAAACGCCAGGCGCGCCATCGACCTCCGGGAGGGAGAGAAGGTCGACGCCGGAGCCTTCAAGGCACTCATCGGTGCCGCGGTCGCCTTCAATGTGTCCGGAAGCAAGGCGAAGTCAGCCTTGGACGGACGCAGGTAAAATCGAGGAGGGGAGCCGTGCGGTTCCGAATACCGATCACTTTTGTTTTAGAGGTCCGGCCTTTCTCATCGAGGGCGATTCGAGGTTCGTGGTAGGTGTCAGTTCAGGGCAGAGCACCCGTGACACCGGGGGCGACCGGGAACTTTGACGCCAATACCGGAATTCAACCGGTTCGGCTGAGTCGGGATTGGACATGAAGCAGCCCCTCACCGAATTCACATCAGCAATAAGTGAGGCCACGCCCATGAAATTTCGCCATATCGGATCAATTCTGGCAATCTGCACCGTTGCCGGTTTGGCTCTGGCTGAACAGGAAACAGCAGCACCCTTTGAAGCCGGCGAAAAGCTCCAGGAGCTCGCCTCGTTAACCGAGGGACTTACGGTCACCCACGCACCGGACCCGGTGCTGTACACATTATATACCCCCAGTCTCAGCGGAGTTCAGTGGCAGCACAGCACAACCGTCTCTTCAACAGTGGGCCCCGTGAAGATCGTTGAATTCGGCTATTTCGTCGAAAGGAACGGACAGTGGGAGTTCCCTTACGGGGTCGAAATCCCGTATGCCTATTCCTCCAGTGACTTTGCTGAAAAGTATGATTGCCCGAACGCGGAATTGCAGCCCGGGGGATCTTATACCGATCCGTCGACCCGGAGTGTCATTGACTGTGTGCCGGAGCAGGTTGTCAGGTGGTATTTCATTGGTCTCGATTCCGAAGGCCATCGGGTCAAGGGAGAATCCACGGTGAGGCTGCTGGCCGAACTCGACCCAAGCGAATACGGCCCCCAGAACTGATAACCACAAGTGATGAAGCTGGTTAGGCGGGTTGTTCGGCGGTTCAGCGGACGGCCTCGACGCGCCGCCGCCGAACGGGGGGCCGGCGTTTATGCGACGACACGATCGAACAACCTCCCCATGATAAAGGTTCTGAGTGCCCTGGGCTTTGCCCGGGCCGGTGTGCCCTTTCGTCGTCGTGACCACCCGGCCCTTCGAAGGGGACTTGCCGGGTCAGGTTTCCTTCCGGAGAAAAGATTTCCATGGCAACCAGCACGTCGGTCGGGCGAGTCCGCGTACATCAAAATGACGATCAGCCGGGATAATAGGTTTGCAATAATATGTAGCCCCAACCGGTCGGCTCGCGTGGTGGCAACTTTGCCTTCCACATGAAAGGAACGCGATGATGCGAACTTGCTCAATAGCCCTAGCGACCGGTGTGATCTGGGCTCTCGTGGCGGTCACCTCAGGCATGGCTGCAGGCGAAGTCGAGCCGATTGATGCTTTTGAACTCGGGGACTTCCATGTGGACGTGAGATTTTTCGACCCCACGTGGGGAGTCCCTCAGATGTTTCCGCGATTCGACCTGGGTGATACGACAATCACCAATCAGCAGTTTTCGGATATGTGGCTGGAGTATCTTTATGGCTCCGCGCTTTACCTGTTTACGGTGACGGATGGGGACGGACGTCTGGTAATGCACTTCTGCATGCGCGGCGACGGGAGTGTGCGAAATTCCGCGAGGTTTTATAAGGTAGAGGTGATTTCCGACGAAGTCGGCGAGCCATTCAATCCGAACGCCGAGGAATACGGCTCCGCAGTAGAGAAGGAAATCACAAGTCTTAAAGTCGGAGGTACGATGTTTGAGGATATGGAGGGATTTGATTGGCCGGAAAACTGGAAGTATGTCGGGAATGGGGTGGAGTTTCTGGGCAAGTACCGCCGTGTTACCCCTTACGTTGAGGTCAAGAACGCTTTGCTGGCCATCATGAAGAGTGAGCTCGGTGTCGAGTGACGGCCATCACCTGGCAACCACCGCGCTCGCCAGTGAAGCCGGGGCCAGGAGGACAAGAATGGGGAACGACTCATGAGCCAAGATTCCAAACCGTCACGGATCCTCGTTCCGCTGGGGCTGCTGGCCGGCCTGGCGTTTGTCCTGAGCTTATCGCTTGGCGTGTTCCGGCCGGACCGTCCGATCGCCACCATCGTCCCGGGATCCTCGACGGGCCCGTCGTTCGTGGTGCAGATCATCCGGCCCCGGCTCGGCTTGCCGCTCGGCGGTATCCTGCCGCCACAAATCTTCGGTCAGGAGGCCCACCTGGGGTTCGAATCGGCCAGCCCGGGGGCCTCCATCGGCACCGTCGGCCCTGGTCGCCTCGAACTCGGGGCTGAGGGCTGGAACATGGTCCTCGCGCTCGACGCGGAGGGGCGGGTGACCTCCGAAACCCAGGTGGACTTCGAGTTCGTGTTCGAGAATCGTCTCCAGAAAGTTCGCTGCCGCCCCGACGATCCGGCCATCGGAACGCTCCGCACCACCCGACTGGCCGAAACCGGTGAACTCAGCGGCAGCTTTGACGTCGAACTCGCCCGCTGTGAGAATGTGGATACCGGGAATGTCCTTGGTTGGCCCCCGAAGCCCCTCGTTCTTCACGGAAGCTTCGACCGGCTCCCGCTGGACACGCCAACGGACCGCCGTTAGGTGACATGCAAGACAATCATGGGATGGGCCATTTGAACGGGCTCGGAGAGCCTGCATTCATGGAGTACTGCGAGAGGTGTCGTTATGGCGGACATAAAATTGGAAACTTCACCGCATGCCTGCGCGAGAACGGCTGGGGTTCTGTACCTGGTCATCATCGTTTGCGGGCTGTTCGGCGAAATGTTCGTGCGATCGTCGCTCATCTCTCCGGGAGATCCGTCTGCCACCGCCAGCAACATCCTGGCGGCAGAGGGGCTCTTCCGCGCCGGATTCCTGGCTGACTCGATCATGTTCCTCAGTGACGTGGCCCTGGCTGTTTTGTTTTTCGTTCTTCTGAGGCCGGTCAACAAGACTCTGGCTCTTGTCGCGCTCGTCTTCCGCCTGACCCAGGCCGCGGTGCTCGCCCTCAATCTTCTCCACTACTACGCGGCCGTGCTTCTTCTGAAGGGGCCGGGCTACGGGTCGGCATTCACGGCAGCCCAGGTCCATTCGCTTTCATCGTTGTTCCTCGATCTGCACAGTCACGGGTACGATCTCGGTCTGATCCTGTTCGGTGTTCATTGCCTGGTTCTCGGTTACTTGATCGTGAAGTCACTGTTCATGCCGAAAGCCCTTGGCTACATGGTGATGGCGGCCGGCGTTACCTACCTGGTGGGCAGTTACACCCGGTTCTTGTTCCCGGACTTGGTCGGGGCGGTGTCCCCTATCTACGTGGTTGCCGTCATCTCTGAGCTTTCGCTGTGTTTGTGGTTGCTGGTCAAGGGGGTGAACCTGGTCCGCTGGAAGGAAGTGACCGGAAGGGCACGGCTGTCCTAGACGCTCGGCCATCCGTCTTTGCAGTTTGGCAGTTAGAGGTTGATCGTGAAAGAGTCCGCACCGCGTCGACGCTGGATCCGGCCCTTGATCCTGGCCCTGCTGGCTGTTGCCATTGTAGGTGGCGCGGGGTCGTTCCTGTTGCTTTCCCAATGGACCGATGTGACACAGGTGACCCCGGCAGAAGTCGACCGGGTATTCAGTGAAGCCATTGCCGAAGCCGGTGGAGGGCTTCCTTATGTCGAAATCGTGGACAATGGAATCATCATTGTCCATCGAGAGCAGGAAATGGATCGTGCCATGGGTTTCAACACCCTGACGCTGCTGGCCTGGAGTCCCCGCGAAAATATGATGATTCGGATGGATTACCCGAGCTGGTTCGTACGGCTGAAAACCTCGTCATCGCTGAATTTGGGAACCATGATCGCAGCGGCAAGCAAGGACTGGGGTCACTTGGATTTGAGAATTTCTTATGCAGATCTCCTGAAGCGAGGTCCCGGCCTGATCCTGAATCACAATTCCGGGACAGGGGCGCGGATTCTGATCTGGACCTGGGCGGACTGAACTTTCCCCGATCCCTGGACACTTCTTAGGTTGTCATTAGCACTTTAGTGGAGTCAAGCGCACCATCGTGCCCGGCGTCCGAGGCTTTTCACGGACATCCCCGAGGACCCCGGTGGAGGGGAGGCATGAATCAGGTCAAGTTAAGTCCATTATCGCAAAATTATTGGGGCTTTGGGGCTATTTGTCCAAACGACGGGACATGGTGAGGCAGGATTTTGCAACCTCCCTTATGATGTGCGGGGATTGTAAGTTTTTCCTGATATTTCATACTTGTAACTGGAGGGAGAGTGGCCATGAATTTTCTGCGCGTAACCCTAGTGGTTTTGGCAGCTGGTCTTCTGCTGGTTGGTTGTAGCCAGCAGAATGATCTGAATGCACCCCAAAGAAATTCCAATGCGATCGGACCCTACAAGGACGGAACGGAATACCTGGGCGAGATCACCATCGCTGCGGGTTCGGGATTCGTCGAGGGTGGCGTCGGCATGGTCGGCACCGAAACCGGAACCCTGGACATCACCGTGCCCGCAGGAGCAACGGTGGAACAGGTCCTGCTGTACTGGGTCGGTGGCACCACCTCCAGTGACGGCGATGACGAAATCACGGTCAACGGCAACCCGGTGACGGGTGCCATGATCGGCGGCGGCACCAATTTCTTCGGCAATTACGATTTCTACGGCTACCGGGCTGACGTGACCGAAGAGGGCTGGGTCGTTCCCGGCGCCAACAGCTTCGAGATCTCCGGCTTCGACTTCGACCACTCGGGCGGTTCCCTGGATGAGAACGACGGTGCCGGCATGATCGTCATCTACGACGACGGCACCCTGGCCGATCTCCAGCTCTTCGACGGGCTGGACATGGCTTTCTTCAAGTTCTCCGCGACCCTGGACGCCACCGTTCCGGTGACCTTCGACTTCCTGGCCGAGCCCGCGGGGCGGACCGGTCATCTGGTCGTCCTGGCCGGCAGCGTGGGCGCCGATCGTCCCAACATGATCAAGGTGACGACCTCCGCCGGCGAGCAGACGTTCAACAACCCCCTGGGCAGCATGGACGGCATGCTGTTCGATTCGATCACTCTGGACGTGAACATCCCGGCCGGGGACACCGAGGCCACCGTACAGCTGTTCAGCGTCGTGAGCGAGGAGCCCCTGGGCGCTTCCCTGGGTTGGCTCGGCACGGGGCTGTCCGTTCCTGTGACGACGACGTCCGAACTCTATTGCATCGGCGACCTGGTCTGGTTCGACGAGAACGGCAACGGCTGCCAGGATGAAGGGGAAATGGGTGCCGAGGGTGTCACGGTGAATCTCTGGGAGGGCTGCCCTCCTGTCGAGGTCATCGCGACGACCGTCACCGACGCCGACGGCATGTACAGGTTCTGCAACCTGATGTCCGGGGATTACACGGTGCAGTTCGTGGCTCCCGACGGTTACGAATTCTGCGAGCAGTACGCGGAAGGCTGTGGCATTGAGGGTGACAGCAATCCCGGTTCCGACGGTATCACCGAGTGCGTGACTATCGACGATGCTGATGATCTTACCATCGACGCCGCCCTGTGCATGGCTCCTGACCTGGCCTGTCTGGGCGATTTCGTGTGGAACGACCTGAACATGGACGGCATCCAGGATGCCGGAGAAGAGGGTATCGCGGATGTCTATGTCGACCTGATGGACTGCGAAGGCCGGGTCCTGGAAACCACCATGACCGATATCGACGGCCACTACATGTTCTGTGGGCTTGAGGCCGGGGACTACAGCCTCCACTTCGAGTTGCCTGACGGCTATGCCTTCAGCCCGCAGGATCAGGGCAATGACGACGCCCTTGACAGCGACGCCGACCCCACAACCGGGGACACCATGTGCACGACGCTCGAGCCCGGCGAGAATGACCTGACCTGGGATGCCGGCATGTACATGCCCGAGGATTGCGGCGAGTGCGACGGCAAGGTCACCGAGTTGACCCTCCAGTACAATGGCGACACCGCCGGGTACGTCGAGGTCTTCACCAAGGGCAAGGACCCCGTTTCCCTGTTTGCCGGTAACGTCGATCCGGGAGACAGCTTCTTCTTCGTCGGCCAGGACAAGCACGGCACCATGGGCCCTGAAATCAGCCTGTACATCGACGGCGCGCTGAATACCAAGATCCACACCAGCTGCTCGCAGCCCATTGGTGTGGGCATGGTCAGCGGCGCATTCGAGATCCTGTCCGGCGCCAGCCTCAACGGTGGCGCCCTGTGCCCCTTCGACACGCCCCCCGACGGTGGCGGGGACTGTGGCGAGTGTGACGGCAAGATCACCAACCTGACCCTGAAATACACCGGCGACAGCGCCGGTTACGTCGAGGTCTACACCAAGGGCAAGGATCCCCAAATCCTGTTCGCGGGCGATGTCAACCCGGGCGATCAATTCTCGATCGTCGGCAACGACAAGCACGGTACCGTGGGCACGGAGATCTCCCTGTACGTCGACAACGAGTTGAACACCAAGATCCACACCAGCTGTTCGCAGCCCATCTACATCGGTATGACCAGCGGCGATTTCGAGATCACTGCCGGGAGCAGCCGTAACGGGGGCAAACTCTGTGAGATGGATGACATGTTGGCGCCATCGGCAATCCGTTTTAATTAGAACCGCCTCAGGGCGTCAACAGGGGGAGGGCCGCCATCTGGCGGCCCTCCTTGTTTTGCCAAGAGCCAGGAAGGCGCCCAACGCTGTTGAAATCAAAAAATTTGATTTTCAATTCGAAAGGTGCTCCGAGTAAACTCAGAGAGTGGATCGCGGAAACCGGGACAGAGGCAAGGGCGACCGAAAGCCTTGAATTGGCGAAAGGTATACCATGTTGACCCCGCTTCTTGTTCCCTTCCTCGCCGCCATGTTTCTGGCTGTCAACATGGGGGGCAGTGGAACCGCGCCTTCTTTTGCCGTCGCGTACGGCGCGAACTTGATCCGGAAGGATCGAATTCCCGGTGTGTTCGGGCTCTTTGTGCTACTCGGTGCCATCATTGCGGGGAAAAAGGTGTCATTGACCATCGGGCGGGATATCTTGCCTGCCGATGTCATGTCGCCTGAAATGACCACCCTGATCCTCTTGTCGGTCGGAATCGCCATGTTGGTGGCGAATCTTCTCAAAGTACCCCAGTCCACCACCCAGACCACGGTGTTCGCCCTGGCCGGTCCGGCATTGTATCTGGATGTCCTGCAGACCCGGCGGCTGCTCCTGGAGATCATTCCGATGTGGGTGGTGCTGCCCTTGTGTTCCTTTGTCCTTACGTACCTGATCGGACGTTATGTACATGGCCCAGCCCGGCTCAAGTGGCCCAATTTGCGAGGCAGCGGTCCTCCGATTCCCGTTGTGGTCTGGGTTGTCATCATCGCGTCCTGCTATGTGGCGTTTGCCATCGGCTCCAATAACGTGGCCAATGCGGCGGGCCCGATAGTCTCGATGACCATCAATCAACTCGGAATCGTTCCGGGGACCTACAATTATCTTCTCATTCTGATCCTGGCTACCTTGATTATTGCTCCGTGTTTTGCCATCGGAAGCTCTATTTTTGGCGGTGGTCTTGTCGACAAGATAGGTAAGGATCTCATCGACCTGGGGCCCTTCACCGCGATCACTATTTCGGTAGTGACGGCGACACTTCTCCTGGTTGCCTCGATAACGCGAGGTATTCCGACCTCTCTGGTGCAGATGAATGTCGCGGCCATTATCGGTATGGGCATTTCGAAACATGGCTGGCAGAAAATGAAGAACGATACGCCGTTGTTGAAAATCTTCCGGGTCTGGTTTGTGGCCCCGATTCTGGCCATGGGTATTTCCTTCTTGATGACGGCGATCGTCAAGAATTTGGGGTTTCCCGGGTAAGGCCAATGGTTGTGCCTTGGAAATTGTGTCCGGATCCGGAGGATGCCCCATAGGGGCTTTATTCGGCTGAAAAAATGACAAAATGCAAAAAAGAGGACCCCCTCGGGGGTCCTCTTTTTGATAAAACCAAAGGCTCCATACCCAGACACAATTTCAAAGCCACAACCTTTGACTTCGTCGGCCGATATTAGCTCAATATAATATAATGTTGACATAATATAATTTCCGCATTATATTTTGTCTGGGTGGCCTTTGAAAGGCCGATTACCCCGAAAACTTCCGAGAGAAGCCGTAATAAATGCCGAGGAGCAATAATGGCCAAGAGGATTTGGGACAGACTGACGCCAACGGAAAAGGAGGCCCTCAGCCAGGGCGCGAATTTGCTGGGCAAACTTCGTGAAAAGGTCCCACCGGAGTGGCGCGAGCAAGCCGCCGAAGGCCGAAAGATCCTCATCGCCGGTCCGCGTCTGCGGGAGTTGCGCGAAGCACGGCAGATCTCGCAGGAGGAGATGGCTGCCCGGCTTGGGCGCACGCAGTCCGCAATATCACAAATCGAAAAACGTAGTGATCTCCTGTTGAGCACACTTACGCAATATATCGAAGCGGCCGAAGGGGAACTCGTGAACTTCACTGTCCAGTTTCCGGAGGGCGAGATTCGGGTCGTCCCGTTTCAGGCCAAGCCGGAGGATTCAGAGTCGTAGGTGAAAGGATTTTCAAGGACAAATCATCGGGCCCGTTTTGACTGTTACCAATGCTTTTATTAGGTCATGAATCGAAATTGCTTTGAAGAAAAGGAAACAACATGAGTGCTTTGACATTTGGAGTCATCGGGACTTCAAAAAAAGAAAATGAACGTCGAATTCCCATCCATCCCGAGCATTTGCCGCGCATTCCCGAACACGTTCGTCGCCAGTTGATATTTGAAGAAGGTTACGGGGCACCCTTCGGAGTGGCGGACCCGGAAATTGCTGCCCAGACCGGTGGCGTCGCGACACGACACCAGTTGTTGGCCGATATCGGAAATGTCATTATTCCCAAACCGGTGCTTTCTGATCTGGAAGAACTTCGCGAGGGCGGAATCATCTGGGGTTGGCCGCATTGTGTCCAGCAATGGCCGATAACCCAGGCCGCGATCGATCGCAAGCAGACACTCATCGCCTTTGAGGAAATGTTCGTCTGGGGACCCAACGGGCAAGTTGGCCGCCATACCTTCTACAAGAACAACGAAATGGCGGGCTACTGCGCGGTGTTGCATGCCCTCCAGCTGAAAGGTATCGACGGGCACTATGGGAACCAACGGAAAGCCATCATTTTCAGTTTTGGCGCGGTCAGTCGTGGCGCCATATACGCCCTCAAGGCACGGGGTTTTAGGGATATTACCATCTGCATTCAGCGTCCGGACCACGAGGTTCGTGAGGAGGTCCTTGATTGTCATTACACCACTATTCGTGAAGGCATCGAGGGCGAAGCGCGCATGTTGGTGGTGGAACACGATGGCACGGAGCGACCGTTGACTGATCTGATCAGCAAATCAGACATCATCATCAACGGAATCTTCCAGGAACCCGACAACCCCATGAATTTCGTGATCGAAGAGGAAGAAGCATTTCTCAAGCCCGGCTGCCTGATCATCGATGTCAGTTGCGATGAAGGAATGGGCTTCTTTTTCGCCAAGCCGACAACATTTAAGGATCCAATGATTAGAATTGGAACCATAGATTATTATGCGGTGGATCATACACCGAGCTATCTCTGGGACAGCGCGTCGCGATCGGTCTCCGGAGCTCTCATTGTCCATTTACCGACCGTTGTGGCCGGTCGTGATGCCTGGCAGAAAAATGAAACCATTCGTCGGGCGGTGGACATTGATGCGGGCGTGATCCAGAAACCAAATATCCTGTCGTTTCAGGACCGCCAGCCGGACTATCCCCACGAGGCCATCCTGGTCTAGCGGGCTCGCGCGTCCTGCCCCCATTTGCGACGGGTCGACGGCTGACAGGGGATCTGAGAGGAATTGATGGACACCTATATTGCCCTGATTCGCGGCATCAATGTGGGCGGCCGCGGGCGCCTGCTGATGAAAGACCTCAGGTCCGTTCTGGAGGGCCTGGGGTTGGTTAACGTGAAGACGTATCTGCAAAGCGGCAATGCCGTCTTTCAGAGCCGGTCCCATGATGGCCAAAAGCTTTCCCATGATATCGGCGAAGCCATACGTGAAATCAGCCAGGTGACGCCGGAGGTTGTTGTCCTCACCGTTGAAGAGCTGCAATCTTCCATGGCATCCAATCCGTTTCCCGAGGGTGAATCCGATCCGACGTCGTTGCATGTCTTTTTCCTGAAATCCCGCCCCGAAAACCCGGACCTGGCCAAACTGGAATCGCTCCGGACAAACACCGAAAAATTCGAACTGCTGGGGACCTGTTTCTATCTCCATGCCCCGGATGGTATCGGACGGTCCAAACTCGCGGCCAATGTGGAGAAGGTGCTCGATATAGGGTTGACCGCCCGGAATTGGCGTTCGGTCAAAGCTGTCATGTCGCTGGCGTTGGAGGTTGGGTAATAGGCGGTCCCGGCCGGAATGAATATTCCGCCTGACCATGATCGCCCATGCCGCTCGACTTTAGGCCCATATAGGAATATGCTGGCACCCGCCTTGGCGGAACGGAGAAGGATCGGGCCATGGCCGCTCAGCTGAAGCTGAGTGAAGAACTCGAGGATTCAGGGAATTGGTTTTTATGCTGGAGGGGCGAACCGCCATTATGGACGTGAATGGAAGATAGCGGGAGATAATTCTTGGAAGGACCTGAGATTCTGACCCGGCGGCTGAGATTGTCTCCCCTGACGGCGAGCGATGCGCCGGCGATGTATGAATATCGCTCTGACCCCGAGATTTGCCGGTATCAGTCTTTTGAACCCGGCTCCCTTGAAGAAGTCGAGGATCTAATCGAAGGCCAGCAGCACACTGCATTCGACACGGCGGGTACCTGGTTCCAGTTTGCCGTCCGCCAGCGGGAGGACGGCGGACTCGTCGGCGACATTGGAACCCATTTTCTTGCCGGGGACCCGCGCCAAGTCGAAATCGGCTTCACCGTTTCACCGAAATACCAGGGCCGGGGGTACGGGACCGAAGCGGTCAACGGTGTCCTTGGCCATCTCTTCGGGCCCCTTGGCAAACATCGTGTTTTTGCCTCCGTGGACCCCGAGAACAAGTCCTCCATCGCCCTGCTGAAGCGTGTGGGAATGCGACAGGAAGCTCATCATCGCAAAAGTTTCTGGTTCAAGGGGGTATGGGTCGATGACCTGGTGTTTGGCATCCTGGGTACGGAGTTCGGGAAAGGACCCATGTCCCCATCAGGGAGGTCACAGGGGTGAGACACAAGGATAGGGAGAGGCATTATTCATCCAGGATCGGCTGGCTGCGCGCCGCCGTGCTCGGCGCCAATGACGGCATTGTCTCGACAGCGAGCCTGGTGATCGGGGTCGCGGCAGCCAACGCGGCCCGGGGCGAGATCCTGGTGGCCGGAATGGCGGGCCTGGTGGCCGGGGCGATGTCGATGGCCGCGGGCGAATATGTTTCGGTGTGTTCGCAGGCCGATACGGAGAATGCCGACCTCGCCAGGGAAAAACTTGAACTTGAAACCGATGTCGAGGCCGAGCTGGCCGAGTTGGCGGCCATATATGAAGCCCGCGGGCTTGATAAGTCGCTGGCGATGAAGGTGTCCGAACAACTCATGGCCCATGATGCCCTGGCGGCCCACGCGCGTGACGAACTGGGGCTAACGGAGATACACAGTGCCCGCCCCGTCCAGGCGGCCCTGGCCTCGGCGTCGACCTTCGCGGTGGGGGCGGCCCTGCCTCTTGGCATCGCCTGGCTCGTGCCTGGCCCGGTGATGGTGCCGCTGGTTGCCGGGGGCTCCCTGGTCTTCCTGGGTGCCCTGGGCGGACTTGCCGCCGGTGTGGGCGGGGCAAACGTGTATGTGGGAGCGGCCAGGGTGACCTTCTGGGGCATTCTTGCCATGGCGGCCACCGCCGGGGTCGGCAAACTATTTGGGGCGGTGGTATGAACGAATGGCGGATACTAACTGGCCGCGACAAGGAGGAATCGGTTTGAAGATCAATGGCAAGAATGATTATCACGGTGCCCCTTTGGTCAAGGTCAGGGACCTGTTGCGGAAAAATCCGAGTGGGTTCGGCGAAACATTGTTGTTGCAAAATTTCGGAGAGCCGGGACAAGGGATATTGAAGGCGATGTTGAAGGATGGGTATATCGCCAGAGATCCGATTCGCGCGGGGGAATTCGAGTTGACGGCCAGGGGCCGGCAACTCGCCAATGCCACCGCGGCCCGGAAAGTAAAGCGGGCGACGGCGGTTCGGTCCCTGCTCCGGATGCTGGAGCGCGTCGGGGAAGTCAATGAGGACCCGGAATTCCTGTTTCGCATTGCCGACATCAAGGTCTTCGGCAATTTCCTGAAGGATGTCGAATCCCTGAGCGATGTGGACCTGTGCGTCCATTTGATGCCGAAATATATTGATTACGTTTTGGAGGAGAAGTCAAAAAGCCAGGTGATCGAGGAGAAGAATAAGGGTCGCCGCTTTCAAAACATACGTGATGAGGTATCCTGGCCGCGGCGGAGAGTCCTCGCCCATTTGCGCGCCGGGGGGAGGTCTTTGAGCATCATCGATGATGAGGGTCCCCTCCTTGAGGACGCCGAATGGGATTACCTTTATCGAATCGAAACCGGAACGAACGAGGACAGGTTTCCCGAGTTGAAAAAACAGAAGGCCTGAAAATGACATGGGCAAAACGGTAACCGGGAGGGGCGCGTGGAGAACATCCTCGGGGCATTAGGAAATGACGGGGTTTTTGTGGTGCGATTGCTGGTGGCCATGGTGCTCGGGGGCCTGGTCGGCATGGAACGCCAGACCAGGGGGCGGGCCGCCGGTTTGCGGACCAACATCCTGGTTTGCCTGGGAGCCGCGGCCGTGGTCGTCGCCTTTCAGAAGCTGTCCCTTGAATCGACCGTTGGGGCGGAATCCGTCATTCGGATGGACCCTGCCCGTGCCGCGGCCGGCGTGATCACCGGAATCGGGTTCCTGGGCGCCGGCACGATCATGAAGAGCAAGGAATTCGTCCGGGGCTTGACGACCGCGGCCTCCATCTGGGTTGTCTCGGCCATCGGGATCACGATCGGTTTGGGGGAATATGTCATCGGGATCGTGCTGACCCTGCTGGTCCTTTTTTCCCTCTATGCGCTGCATCATCTCCGGATCAGCGGGGATTATTACTTTTCGCTGGATCTGAGGTGGACCGGCGATCTGGGGCTGCTTCGGGAAATTACGGATGACCTTTTCGAGGAGCAGGTCCAGGTCACTCATTCCCATGTGGTTCGCCAGCCGAAGACCGGACAATGCCACGTGGCCCTGGGTTTGCGCATGCGAAGACAAATCGCCGACATCGTCACCCTCGACAAACTTCAGCAGGATGACCGGTTCGACGAAGTGGGCTGGAATTAGCGTCCTGGGGAGGAAGCGGTTCCTCTGCCGGATCCCTGTCCGGGGAAACCCTGGATTCCTGGATTGAGCTGATGGTCATGCTGAGAGGGAGATATGGCATTATATTGGGCCGTATTTGGATGAACATTTTTTAAATCAAGAGCAGCGGGCCGCCTCCGGTGAAGGCCAGGCAGCGGTCGCCCCTCGGGGAAAATGGCATTGAGTGGCAATTGGACGGGGTCGATTTGGCCTGAGGATCGTCATGAAAAGAAATCGGCTCGAGGCCTTCAGCGATGGCGTCATCGCCATCCTCATCACCATCATGGTGCTTGAATTGTCCGTGTCGGGCGGTTCGGGCTTCGGGGCGTTGCGGCATGTCCTGCCGGGGCTGCTGAGCTATGTCCTGAGCTTTGTCTATCTTGGCATCTACTGGAACAATCACCACCACCTGCTGCATTTGTGCAAACGCGTGACCGGCGGCATTCTCTGGGCGAACCTTCATTTGCTGTTTTGGCTCTCCCTCATCCCCGCGTCCACCGGCTGGTTGGGCGAATCCCGGTTCGCCGCGGGGCCGGCGGCGGTCTATGGAGCCATCCTTCTGATGTCTTCGCTCGCCTACCTGCTGCTGCAACGGGCGATCGTGGCCTCCCAGGAAAACGAATCGATTCTGAAATCGGCCCTGGGGTCCGATTGGAAGGGAAAGCTGTCGGTGCTGCTCTACGTCGCGGGTATCGGAGCTTCGTTTTGGAGCAACTGGGTCGCCGTCGGTCTCTATGTTTTGGTCACTTTTCTTTGGCTTGTTCCGGACAGGAGAGTGGAAGTCGCGCTGATGGAAGGGGATGTTCCCTTCGGCGGCCAGTAAAGAAATGGGGGGATTCATGAGGTATGCTGTCATCATCCTGCTGGTGATCACCGGATCATTCGGGGTCTCCGTTTCCGCGAGGTCCGAAAGCCCTGTTCCTGGCTCTCTTTGTGTCGGTGTTGTCCCGGCAAGCGTGGCGGACTTCTGGCAAAAATGGGAGTCCGCCGATCTCGTGTTGTATGCCAACCCAACCCTTTCCCAATACAGCAACATGGGCAAATCGATCGTGGCCACGACCCTTCCCCCGCCAAGTTCCGAAAAGTTCCAGTTGCGAACGTATCAGGTCTGGAAGGGCCCGGTTTCCTTTCCCGCGGTCGAGGTCTTCACGGCCTGGGGCTATACCGTGTGGGATTGCGGCCAGCCCCCCGGATATTGTGTCTATAACCCCGAAAACTGTTCCCTCGAAGTGGAAACGGGGGCGCCACAGGTCTTTTTCCTGGAACTGGTCGGGGACCGCTGGGAGACCTATATGGCATTCGGCACCGGAGTTTATGACCTGGAGTGGCTGGAGACCGAGGTGGTCGACCCCGTGGTCGAAGGCTCAACCAACTGGGGCACGCTCAAGGCAGGCTATCGGTGAACCATTTCGCGCCGAAACTGAAACGCCAGCTATTGGCTGTTTTTTTGATCCTGGTCGCCGGGTCGGGGGCCCGCGGGCAGGCGGTGCCGGTCGAGATCGTGCCGATCGGCGACGGCGGCTGGCAGCTGGTGCGGAACGGGGAGCCCTATTTCATCCTGGGCGCCGGGGGCGGAGGATCGAAGGAACTGCTGGCCGCCGCGGGCGCCAACACGTTTCGGACATGGGGGGTGGGACCCGGGACCCAGGCCGAACTGGACGAGGCCAAACGGCTGGGGTTGACGGTCGTCCTGGGCCACTGGCTGGGTCATGAACGGCATGGTTTCGATTACCAGGATCAGGCGGCGCTCACCGAACAATTCGAGCGGGTGCGCCGGGACGTGCTCGCCTACAAGGATCATCCCGCCTTGTTGATGTGGGCGGTGGGCAACGAGATGGAAGGGTTTGCCGAGGGGGACAACCCGGCCGTCTGGGAACACGTGCAGGCCCTGGCCGCCATGATCAGGGAATTGGATCCCTACCACCCCATCATGACGGTGACCGCGGACATCGGCGGGCAGCGGGTGGCTGCGGTGCATCAGCTGTGTCCCGACATCGAGGTCATGGGCGTCAACTCCTACGGTGGGCTGCCGTCCCTGCCGGAGCGTTATCGGGAACGGGGCGGGACCAAGCCCCTCGTCATCACCGAATTCGGCCCCCCGGGCGTGTGGGAAATCGCCATGACCGATTTCGGTGCGCCGCCCGAACTGACCAGCACCCAAAAAGCGGAAGTCTACCGCGAGGCTTTCACCCAGGGATGTCTCGATGCCGGCGGCCTTTGCCTGGGCGGGTTCGCGTTCACCTGGGGTTTCAAGATGGAGGCGACCTCGACCTGGTACGGCATGTTCCTGCCGAACGGGGACAAACTGGGCGCCGTGGACGCCATGACCGAGGTGTGGTCGGGCGAACCGCCGGCCAATCTTTGCCCGGTCATCCACTCTTTCGGGCTGGAGGGACCGGACGTGGTTCCGCCCGGCACCAAGGTGAAGGTCTTCCTGGACATCAGTGATCCCGAAGGAGCCGACGTCGCCGTCAGGTGGACGGTGCGCGGCGAGGCGAGAGAGTACCTCACCGGGGGCGACGCCCAGGTGGTGCCCCTCGAGCTGGAGGGGATCATCTCCGAAGCCTCGGCCGAGGGCGCGACCCTGACGCTGCCCGGCGGAGGAATCTACCGCCTCTACATGGTCGCCAGTGACGGTTCCGGCGGCGGCGCCACCGCCAACGTGCCCATCATGGTCGACGGTCCTCCGGGGTCCGTGCGGGTCAAGATGCCCGTGGTCGTCTATGCCGACGGGGAGCCCGGACCCTGGGTGTCCTCGGGATGGATGGGCGGTTACGACGCCCTGGCCCTGGACCCGGAATCGACCAACACCCCCCACAGCGGCGCCACCTGCCTGGAAGTGGTCTATGACGCGCCGGGCATGTGGGCCGGCGTGGTGTGGCAGGACCCGGCCAACGACTGGGGCGACCTTCCGGGCGGTTACGACCTGACCGGCGCGCGGAAACTGACCTTCTGGGCGCGGGGGGAGGAGGGCGGCGAAAAGATCGATTTCGGGGTCGGCATCATCGGCACCGACAAGCCCTATCCCGACACGGTGAAGGAAACGAAAAAAGGCGTGAAGCTGAAGCGTGAATGGAAGCAGTATTCGATCGACCTCAAGGGCAAGGACCTGACCAGGGTCAAATCGGGCTTTTCCTTTGCCTTTGCGGGGCGAGGGCGTCCGATCGTGTTCTACCTGGATGACATCCGTTACGAATAGCGGCCGGGGGACCTTCAGTCCAACCGGTTGTCGGGATGATCAAGACCCACCACGGAGTTCAACCAGTCGCCCCCGATCCGGATTCGCCAGCCTTCCAGCTCTCCGAAACGATAGCCGATCCTGATGCGGGGAAAGGAAAAAGGCCCCACCTTGGGCTTGCTCTGGGAATAGCCGAAACCGGCGCCCACTTCCCATTGCGTATTCGAATCCCCGGACACCGCGCGTACCGAAGTGTATTCCAGGGCGTTGAAATCGTAGCCCGCTTCGATAAAGATCCCCGCGTCGGGTTGATGGCCGGAAGTGGTGAAACCCAGCACCCGCCGGCCGCTGACCGTCACGTTGGGATGAAAAAATATCCTGGCGTCGGAATCGTCGGGGGAAATGTTGTTGACCTGGAAGCCCGGCTCGAATCCGGCGAAGTAGTGACGGCCCGCCACCACGAACTGGGTCCGCAGTCCCAGGGTCGCCAGCAGGGCGCTGCGGTTGGCCTGGGACTGGAAACCCGCGCCCAGATCCACGTGGGGCATCAGCAGGGAATTTTCCCCGAGGGGAATCACGAACTCCAGGCCCGGCACGAAACTGCTGACCCGGGCCACCTGAAAGGTGCCGTCGAGAAGCTTGTCGAAGTCGGTGGTGGCGAAGGTGGCGGCCAGGCGCAGCCGCAGACCATAGGGGTTTTCGGACCAGTTGCGCAGGGTGATGTTGATGGGAACGCGCAGGGCCTTGATGCTGCTGTCCCCTTCGTCGAGCCCCTCGAGCCCGCTTTCGATGGCGTAGGGATTGGCCGCCTGGACGGGTCCGGCAGTCAGCAGGCCGGCCAGGGTGAGGGCGAAGAAGACTTTGGCCGAAAGGGGCATGCGCAGCCTGGTACTCTTTTGCTGGAGGGGGCCGGCAGGGACCGTCAAGATCCTGCCGTCATTTCGCCGGCGATGGTATTTTACAACCCGGGCTGGCGTAATCAAGTATCTTGTACTAACTTGATCTCCTCTGATCGGGCTTCAGCCCGACGGCGGCGAACAGCTGGACCGTTTCTCATACCTGACTAGGTCCCGCCGCATATGACCCCCTCTTACCCTTTTGCTGTTACCTGGGTCGGAAAGTACGGCCGCGCCGTACAGGCTCAGTCTGTGCGCTTGCGGCGGAGAATAATCACTTATGTCAATTTCAGATCCCAAGACCCGGACCGGTTTCGACCAGTTCTGGCTCAATGAATCCCTCATGCGCGGCATCGAGGCCGCGGGCTTCACCTCACCCCGGCCCATCCAGGTCGCCACCATTCCCGCGGGCCTTCAGGGCCGCGACGTGCTGGGCCTGGCCCAGACGGGCACCGGCAAGACCGCGGCTTTCGCCCTGCCGTTGCTGGACCGCCTGTTGCAGAATCCCGGCCGCTTTCCGCGTGCCCTGATCCTGGCGCCCACCAGGGAACTGGCCAACCAGATCGCCCTCGAGATCAAGACGCTGGCCAGGTTCACGCGCCTTCAGATGGTGACCATCTTTGGCGGCGTTCCGCAATACAAGCAGTTGAACGCGCTGAACATGAAGCCGGAGATCATCGTGGGCTGCCCGGGTCGTATTCTCGACCTGCTCGAGCAGGGTGTGCTCCCGCTGGACCGCATTGAAACCCTGGTCCTCGATGAAGCCGACCACATGTTCGACATGGGCTTCCTGCCGGATATCCGCAAGATCATGCGCGCCCTGCCGCACCAGCGACAGAATCTGCTGTTTTCGGCCACCATGCCCAGGGAAATCCGCAAGTTGGCCGACGACCTGCTGAGTGCTCCCCAGGTGGTGGAGCTGGCCAACGCGGCTCCCGCCGCGACCATCGAGCACGCCCTGGTGCTGGTCTCCGAGAAGCGCAAACGCGACCTGCTGGAGACCGTGCTGCAGAGGCAGGACTGCGAATCGGCCATCGTTTTCACGCGCACCAAACATCGGGCCCGGCGTCTGGCCGAACAGCTGAGCAAGGCGGGCCACCGGGCCGTGGGGATCCAGGGAAATCTTTCCCAGGCCCAGCGGGACCGGGCCATGCGCGGGTTTCGTTCGCGCCACTTCGACATCCTGGTGGCCACGGACATCGTGGCCCGGGGCATCGACGTGACCGGCGTTTCGCACGTGATCAACTTCGACGTGCCCAACACGCCGGAGGCCTACACCCACCGCATCGGACGCACGGGCCGCGCGGAACGTGAAGGCATTGCCTGCACTTTCGTCACCGGCGCGGATTACGGCTGGCTGCGGGCGACCGAGCGGATGATCGGCTCAACCATTCAGCGCCAGCAGGTCGCCGGTTTCGAGGCGGACCCCGAACAGATGGGCAAGAAGGCTTCCGGTTCCCGGGGACGAGGCGCCCGGCCCGGCCCCTCGCGGCCGGCCCGACCGGCCCAGCCCGCGAGTCCCACCGGATCTCCGGGCGGTTCCCGGGCGCGTTCCGGCGGCATCGGCAGCCGGCGTCGACGGACCCGCTGACCGCTATCGGTTTTCCGACAACAAAAAAAGGCCGCTCCTTCTGGAGCGGCCTTTTCGTCAAGTCATGCACGCGAATGGGATTCGCCTCGCACGGGACCCGGAATCGGGCCTTCACCCATCATAACGTAAAATCGGGGAAAAGCAGGACATGGAAACCGACGGCTAGGGAGCGCCACGGGGAATGTTCATGGTGATGCACCGCAAGGCGCCCCTCATCCTGATGAGTTCGGAGGCGTCGATGCCCACGACCTGACGGCCGGGCAGCAGGCGACGGTAAAGGTCCAGGGCCTGTTGGTCCAGCTCGGGGCAGTACGCGGGGTAGACCGGAACCAGCAGCACGTCATTGGCGAAAACCACGTTGGTGTAGGTTCGCCAAACGTCGTCGGCGTGGTCGGGCATCGGGACCCGCGCCACGCGCAGGGGACCTTCCAGGGTCGTCATGCCCTGGAGCCTGCCGGCGAGTTCATCGAGCAGGGAGGCATTTTCGGGATCGACTTCGGGATCGTAGCTGCCGACCAGGACCAGGTCGGGCTGCAGGAACGCGCAGAACATGTCCACGTGACCGGTGGTTTCCCCCTGCAGGGGATGAGCCAGGGTGATGTCCTCGAAGCCCAGGACCGCGGCGAATTCCCGGACGGTCTGCTGGGGATCACGCTCCAGGTAATGGGCGTTGCGGTTGGTCACCCTGGTCGACATCAGGCACAGACCGCGGCCGTTGCCCAGGAAATCGCCGCCTTCGACCAGGAGGGGACTCTTTTTCAGGGGGAACCCCATATCCCGGGCCAAATACCCGGGCACGCTGTCGTCCAGGGCGTTACCTCTTCGTTCGCGATAGTGGAAATCCACCATGCTGCGGCGGCCGGCCGCGTCGAGGACGGTCACCGGGCCGAAGTCCCTCACCCACATGGTCAGGATGGGAAGGTCGAGGATGTCGACGGTCCCGGGGTCCAGACCGTGGTTCTCGAGGGTGGAGATGATCAGGTCCTTGTTGGCGGCCGATCCGGACAGCAGCCGGATCCGGATGTTCCCGGCCGCGGCCCGGATGATGTCGACCATGACCTGGGGGTGCAGTTCGGCCAGCTGGGATCCCCCCAGAAGGAGATATTCCTGGGGAGAAAACTCTCCGGGCAAAAAAACGGCGTTGGCCTGGAAATCGATGGTGGGGCCCGCGGGGGGGGCGGCGGCATCCCTGGACCAGGGGCGCAGAATCAATAGTGTCCCGGCCAGGACCAGAAAGATGATCGCCAGCAGGAGGGGCACCGGTCGGGATTTCGCGCCGGTGGCGGAGGGGGGTGAAGGTGATTTTGCCATGACCGGATTATGTCGGAAACAGGGGGGAAGGGCAAGGGACCAACATCTTTCCGGGACAAGGAGGTGTTGGCGGCGGTCCCCGGGGGCGGCCGTTTTGCATGGCCCTCGGCGGACGATTGACTTGGGGCTGTTCCTGGCGGACAATCATCTGGCAACCGTTGTCCGGCACATTCCGGCCCTTCAAGCAGAGGAATCCATAACTTGAAGAACCTTAAGAAGTTGTTCGAGAACAACCGGGAGTGGGCAAGATCCATCAACGAAGAGGACCCGGAGTTCTTCGCCCGGCTGTCCAGGCTGCAGGATCCGGAATACCTGTGGATCGGCTGCTCCGACAGCCGGGTCCCCGCGAACCAGATCGTCAATCAGCCTCCCGGCAGCATCTTCGTCCACCGGAACATCGCCAACGTGGTGGTCCACACGGACATGAACTGCCTGTCGGTGATCCAGTTCGCCGTGGATATCCTGAAGGTCAAGCACATCATCGTCTGCGGGCACTACGGGTGCAGCGGGATCGCGGCGGCCATGGACGAAAACACCCACGGCCTGATCGACTACTGGCTGCTGCACATCAGGGATGTCAGCCGGTTCTTCGAGAAGGAACTCGAGGGCCTGGCCCACGCGGAAAAAATCGATCGCCTCTGCGAATTGAACGTCATGGAACAGGTGGCCAACGTCTGCGAGACGAACATCGTCCAGGAGGCCTGGACACGGGGGGCCAACCTTTCGGTTCACGGCTGGATCTACAACATAGAAAACGGTATTTTGAGGGATCTTGATACCTGCATCACGTCCAACGACGAACTGGAAGATAAACTGCGGGGCGATTGAAAGCACCCGGGAAGGAGACCCCGTGGCCGGAACCGATGTCGGATTTGTCGTGATCTACCGCTGGACGATCCGCGAAGACAAGGTGGAGGATTTCCAGGAGGCCTGGGAAAAGGTGACCGCGGCGATCAAGGCCGAAAGGGGCGGCCTGGGATCACGCCTGCACCAGGACGAGGATGGTGACTGGGTGGCCTACGCCCAGTGGCCGGACAGGGCCGCCTGGGAGGATTCCTGCGAACTGGGACCGGTTGATGAAGCGGCTTCGTCGGTCATGACCGAGGCGATCGAAAAATCCCATCATCCGATCCTGCTGACTCCCGTCCTTGATCGATTGGCCTGAACCGGCTGCCAACCAAATCCCCGAAGGGAGCCCACGTGATCGGCGAGAACCTGCTGCACTACCAGATCCAGGAAAAGATCGGGGCCGGCGGCATGGGCGAGGTCTACCGCGCCCATGACAGCAAGCTGCGCCGCAACGTCGCCCTGAAGCTGCTTCCGCCCGAGGTTCTGCATGATCCGGACAAGATGGCCCGCTTCGAACGGGAAGCGCGGGTGCTGGCCCAGCTGAACCATCCTCACGTCGGGGCCATCTACGGTCTGGAGACCGCGGGGGACAAGACCTTCCTGGTGCTCGAGCTGGTGGCCGGTGAGGACCTGGGCGCCGTGCTGGCGCGCGGGCCGCTATCCCTGGACCAGGTGCTGACCTTCGGGCTGCAGATCGCCGAGGGACTGGAATCGGCCCACGAGCAGGGCATCATCCACCGCGATCTCAAACCCCAGAACATCATGCTGACGCCCGAAGGAACGATCAAGATCCTCGATTTCGGCCTGGCCAAAGCCTTCGAGGTCGACTCCCAGGAATCCTCGCTGACGGCCATGCCGACGGTGACCAGCGCGCGCACCATGCCCGGAACCGTCATGGGCACCGCCGCCTACATGAGCCCGGAGCAGGCCCGCGGCACGGCGCTGGATCGGCGCACCGACATCTGGGCCTTCGGCTGCGTGATGTTCGAGATGATCAGCGGCCGCCGGGTATTCGAAGGCGAAACCGTTTCCGATGTCCTGGCTTCGGTGCTGAAGACCGATCCGGCCTGGGACATCCTGCCCGCCGATCTGCCGCCGGCCCTGCGCCAACTCCTGCGGAGGTGCTTCACCCGTGATCCGCGCAAGCGTCTGCGCGACATCGGCGAAGCCCGCATTCGCCTGGAGGCGATGCTGGCCGGGGATCTGGGGGAGGAGCCCGAAACAGGGGCGCCGGTTTCCGGTCCGGGGATCGGCCGGTTGATCGGGGTGGCGCTGGCCGCCGGCCTGGTGCTGGGGGCCGTGGGTCTTTTTGCCGGGCGGTCCCTGCAGGGGCCCGCGCCCGAACCGGTCCTTCGCCGTTTCGCGTTATCGGTGGCCATCGACGGCGAGTCCCGGCGATCCGACCCCACTATTTCGCCTGACGGAACGCGGGTGGTCTATGAACAGGGCGGCGAGCTTTGGGTGCAGGAACTGGACCAGCTGGAATCGCGGCGCCTGGACGGCATCGAGGGTGCCGAAGCCCCCTTTTGGTCACCGGATGGACAGGACATCGGGTTCTTCGAGAACAGCAAGATGTGGCGCGTGCCCGTGGCCGGGGGAAAGAAGAAACAGGTTTGCGACCTGGGAGGCATGGTGGCCGGCGGGCGCGGGGCCAACTGGACGCCCAACGGCACCATTCTCTTCAGCCGTGGCAATTCGGGCATCATGTCCGCACCCGCGGCCGGGGGTGATGCCCGGGAAATCATCGCCGTCAACGACAGCACCGAAGGCGATCTGCACGAGCCCTACCTGATGCCCGACGGGGGCATCTTGTTCGTGGTGCACCCCCAGGGTCAATCTCCGGGCCGGCTGGTGATCGAAAAAGACGGCTCGCGTCAGGTTCTGCTGGATTTCGGGGATCGCTCCATCTGGAACCCGCGCTACGACGGGCATGGATATATAATCTTCGAGAGGGCCGGGGCGGAAAACTCGGGAATCTGGGCGCTTCCTTATTCGGGGAAGGACGGCGCGGTGGTCGGGGAACCCATCCTGATCGTTCCCAACGGAGCCCGCCCCAGCATATCGGCCGGAGGAGTTCTGGTCTATTCCCTGAATTCCATCACCGGCGGTGAGGAACAAATGGTCTGGGTGGACATGTCGGGCCAGGTCCTGGAGGAGATCACCGAAATCGTGGACGGCACGGGGGCTCCGGCGCTTTCACCGGACGGTCGCCAGCTCGCCATGGCCATCAACGAACAGCAGGAAGTCGACATCTGGGTTCAGGACCTGGATCGGGGTTCGAGAACGCGTCTGGCGAATGAAGGGGTCATGGATGTGCCCAGTTGCTGGACACCGGAAGGGGACCGAATCATATTTTTCACCGCGCCTCCGTCCAGGCTCATCGGCATCCGCGGCCTGGATCCCACCGCGCCCTTCGACACCCTGGGCACCGGATTCGGATCGAGCCTGTCCCCCGACGGCCGCCATCTGGCGTTCGAGGATTACAGCACGGGTAAAGCCCGGATTCAGCTCATGGACCTGGAAGGGGAGGAGGCTACGGTCACCCTGATCAGCGGGCCGGGCAGTTACAATAAACCAAGGATTTCGCCCGACGGGTCGTACCTGGCCTATGTGTCGGACGAATCGGGTCGCGAGGAAACCTACCTGCGGACGTTCCCGGGCGGCACCCAGCCGGCGCGCATTTCCCTGGAGGGAGGAAGCGATGTCCGGTGGAGCCGCGACGGCCAAAAACTGTACTTCGACGACGGGGCCGCCATGTTCGTGGTGGACGTCCGGCGGGAACCCCGCCTGCAGTTGAGCCGTCCGACCAGGCTCTTCGATGCCCGCCAGGGTGATTTCCAGATGGATCGGGGATTCGACGTTTCCCTGGAGGGCGATCGATTCGTCCTGGTCCGCAAGGCAAGGCCCGAGATTAACCAGACCAGCGCGGACATCGTGCTGGTCGAAGGATGGCGGCACCTGTTGGGAGACAGGCCCTAGTCGGACTCCGGCTCCGGCTCCGGCTCGGGTTCCTCCTCGATTTCGGGCGTGACAAGATCGCCCACGAACAGGCTGGCGTTCTTGACGAAGAACACGTTGGGCAGCCCTTCGGACAGGGCTTCCATCCTTTGGGCGGCCTCGGCTTCCTTGCCCTTCTCCGGCGTGGCGAGCCCGAGCATGACCACTTCGGCTTCGGCGCTTTCCCGCAGGATGACCTCGGCGACCTTCTCGTCGGGATCCTTCAGCAGCACATGTATCCTGGCGTCGATTCTTATCTCATCCACCAGTTCCCGCAGGAATTTCTCGTTTTGCACCTTCATCAGTTCGGTGGTGGCCAGGCTCATGATGTGCACCCGGGCTCCCCGCCAGGACGAGTTCCGGGTCAGCAGGAAGGTCAGCAGGAGCATGAGGTCACCGTTGCGCTGAAGGCCGCCCCACCAGATGAGGATGCGGCGTTCGGCGTTGGCCCGGGGGTACAGCAGCTGGGGTCGGATGCGCGCGAAGATCAGGGACTTGTGGAGGACTTCCAGACGGCGCAGGGCCCGCAGGAAATCGACCTGGAGGTCGGTGTTCGAAGGCCACCCAAGTAAAACGGTGTTGCTGGAGATGCCCGCGATGCCGTTGGCCTGGGAGACGTCCAGGATGCCGTCCACCAGATCCTTGACGATATCCACCTCGGGAAAGGCGACCACGCCCTCGGTGGCCAGCACCTCGCGCATTTCGTCCCGGCTGACGGCGGCTTCGGGAGGATCGTTCATGAGGTCGCCCACCACCAGCTTGCAGACGGTGACCACCCCGCGGCCCTGGCTGAACCAATCGGCGAACCGCACCAGGTCCAGCTCGGTGCGGATGTCCTCGACGAACACCAGCATGTGGGGGCGCCAGTTGCGCGGCGTCATGGGGTGGTTGGCCAGGCGCACCAGGGCCCAGCGGATCAAGGTTTCATAGAGGCCGCGCCGGGCGTCGCCCCAGCCCGACTTGCGCTCGCTGCGGGACAAGGCCAGCCACAGGAGGAGTTCCAGAACAACGGCCGCGAATCCGACCAGGGGGCTGATCAGGATCATGACCGCCAGACAGGCCAGTCCTCCCAGCAGGTTGATCACCCAGTGGGAGGTCAGGCTGGGCCGCCAGGATGGGTCGCCGCTGATGGACTCGAAGGCCGCCACGAAGTTCACGGTGCCGTAGACCGTCAGGAAAAACATGGTGACCACCGAAGCCACGGTGTTCAGATCGCCCAGCAGGACCGCGCCCAGGGCCAGGACGAGCGAGACGATCAGGGCGGGCAGCAGGTCGGGCGCCCCGTCCTTGACGCGGCTCAGGAACCGGGGAGCCAGACCGTCGCGGGCCATCGCGCCCAGGGTGCGCGGCGCGCCCAGGATGGAGCCCAGGGCCGACGAGAAGATGGCGGCCCACAACCCCGGCAGGATCAGGACCGGGCCCAGGGGCGCGATGCGCGTCCAGACCATGGGATCGTTGCGAAGCTGGTCGGTGGTGGCCCCGATGGTGAGCAGGAACGGCACGATCAGGTAGATTACCAGGCCGACCAGGACGGCCGAGAACGCGCCGCGCGGCAGGGAGTGCATGGGATCCTTGAGATCGCCGGACATGCCGAGCCCGGCCATGACCCCGGTGACCGCCGGGAAAAAAACCGCGAATCCCGTCCAGAAACCGACCGTGCCGGATCCGCCACCGAGGGGAATGGAGTCGACTTTGGTGTTGAGGAGTGCGCCGATGCCCAGGGCCAGGATGGACAGAAACACGAGAATCAACAGGGGAAGCTGGGCCTTCAGGGCCTTCTCGGCGCCGCTGTAGGCCAGGATGCCCACGGCCAAAATCACGCCGAAGGTAGTCGGCTGCAGGGGCAGGTCGGCCCACACGAAGCGCAGCGACTCGGCCAGACCGTAGGCGTACAGGGTGACCGACAGGGCCTGGGACAGGAACAGGGGCAGCCCGATGGCGCCGCCGATCTCGATTCCCAGACTGCGGGAAATGACGAAATAGGCGCCGCCGGCGCCGATCTGGGTGTTCGAGGCCACGGCCGAAAACGACAGGGTCGTGATCAGGGTGATCATGTTGGCCAGCAGCACGATGGGGATGACCTTGGCCAGGCCCAGGTTGCCCACCAGCCAGCCGAAGCGCAGGTACATGATCACGCCGAGAATGGTCAGCAGCGTGGGAGTAAAGACCCCGTAGAAGGTACCCAGTTTTCGATCCAAGGCGGGACGCCCCTTTCCGGCGACGGTGGTCGCCGCCTGCACACTATGGTCAGGGACGGAAATTAATCAACCAAACATTGCATCCCGGGGTGGTGACAGGCGGTGGAACCGGTTGTATGGTTATTCCGTGATCATCAAAGCCGGGAGGACGGAACGATGTTGATTCGCCAGGAAAAACCGGGTGACAGGAAGGCCGTGCGCGCCCTGAACGAAGCGGCGTTCGACTCCCCCCTCGAAGCCAGGCTCGTCGATGCCCTGAGGGATCTGTCGAGCCGGACCATCTCCCTGGTGGCCGAGGACGGCGGCGTGGTCGTCGGCCATATCATGTTTTCCCCCGTGACCCACGCGGACCATCCCGGACTGAAGGTGGTCGGGCTGGCGCCCATGGCGGTGGCTCCGGACCGGCAGCGGCAGGGCATCGGCTCGGTGCTGATTGAAGATGGGCTGGAAAAGTGCCGTCAGGAAGGGTATGTCGCCGCGGTGGTCCTGGGGCATCCCACCTACTACCCCCGCTTCGGTTTCCGGCCGTCGACCTATTTCGGTATCGATTCGGCCTACGAGGTGCCGGCCGCGGTCTTCATGGCCCTGGAACTCGTGCCCGGAGCCCTGGCGGACAAAAAAGGCAGGGTGGATTACCACCCCGCCTTCGACATGCTCGACGCGGACTGAAACCGCTTTACGGCTGGGCCAGCTTGGCGGGCCAGTTGATGACGATGTCGCAAAACCCCGGGGGATCCGAAGTGACGGTCTGGACGGCGATGAACTTCTGGCCGTCGCCGGTCATGTCGATGAGGGGTCCCTCGAACTGGACATAACCGTGGTCGACCAGTTTTTCAGGGGCCGAGATCCGGAAATTATCACCGACGGGTGTCAGGGTCACGGCAAACGAGGTCCCGGTTTCGTCCTGGAAAACAAGTTCTTCCATGTCGTCCCTCCAGAAAGACCAGGTCCCCGAGGTCGTGGATACCTGGCGCGTGGACGTCAGGGCCGGCCAGGGGGTCAGGTAGACCTGACCGGTGCCGGTTTCCTGGGACCAGAAGGAGATCCATTTGCCGTCGGGGGAAAACCTGGCCGCCGCGTCCTCCGCCTTGGACTGTTTGACAAGGATCGGCTCGGCGGCCCCTGTCAGGTCTCCGACCCAGAGGTCCCAATCGGTGCCCTCCCCCTGGACCGAATAGAGCAAAGACGACCCGTCGGGTGAGATGTCGAATATCAGGACATCGGAACCCAGATCGAGCACGGGTTCGGTTCCTCCGGTCCCGCTGACGGATTTGCGGAAGACGGAGAGGTATTCGGTCCGGGAAGAGGAGAAGTAGAGGTACCTTCCATCGGGCGACCAGAGCGGATAGCGCTCGTCCCCTTCGTCGAAAGTGAAGCGGGACTTGAACTTGCGGTCAATGTCGTAGATCCAGATGTCCCGATTGTCCGAAGCCTGTTCCAGGACCGTCAGGGCGATGAATTTTTCGTCGGGGGACAGGACGGCGGTATCGAAGGGGGACTGGTCCTCGATCTCCTCCAGGATTTTGCCCTGCCGGTCCATCCAGGTCAGATGGGCGGTGGAGACATCCTGGCCCTGCAGGAAACAAAGGGTGCCGTTGGTGGAGGTGGAGAAGGCCCCCTTGGCGGCCCCGTTGATGACCAGGAGATGGTCGGTCACCACGACCGGGTCGGCGAGAAATTCCAGGAGGTCGGGGTCGAACCGCTGGGCCATGAGGACCTGCTTGTTCACGAACAGCAGGTATCCCGAGGCGTACTCCACACCCAGCGGGTTTTCCATGACAACCCGGGTCGAATCGCCGTCCAGGCTGGCCACCCGGATCTCGGTTCCGTTGTCGCTGGAAGACCGCGCCACGTAAAGGAATCGGCGGCCGTCGGGAAGGAACCAGGGGTGGCGATGGGAATCGAAACCCTGGTCGTTGGGCAAATCGGTCACCGGAACGGATTCTCCGCCCAGGGCCGAGACCTTGTGGATGGATGAACCGAAATCGGGGGCGAACACGATGGTGCCATCGGCGTTCCAGGAGCCGCCCTTGCCGTTGCCGGCCGTGCAGATGGTCTGGTCGGGTCCCCCGCCCACGGGAATCTTCTTGAGACCCTCCTTGCGGTCGAAAAACGCGATCCAGCGACTGTCCGGAGACCAGAAGGGGTACTGGGCGTCGGTGGTTCCGTCGAGGGCCACGGCCTGGTTCGAGGCGAGGGCCCGCAGATAGAGCTGAACGGTTCCTTCGCCATCGGACCGGGCGCCGAAGATGACGTATTTTCCGTCGGGCGAAACCACCGGCAGGCTCGGGAACGCGGAACTCAGCTGGAAACTGGCGTCCTCGGGCGCGGGAATGGCCAGCTGGATGGGGGTCGGATCCTCGACCGGACCAGGGCCCCGCGACATCGTGAACAGCAGCCCTGCCACGGAAACGGCGACCAGGCCCCAGGGCAGAAAACGAAGCCACCCGTTGGATTTTTCGCGGATGGGCGTGATGGGACCGGTGAAGAAGCCGGACTCGGCGTCGGGCTCCTCGAGGCGAATGCGGGCCTCGCCGATGTCCCGCAACCTCTGGCGGGCATTCTTGGTCAGGCACCTGCGGATGACCCGCTCGACCTGGTGCGGCAGTCCCTCGGGCAGCTCCTTGTAGTCCGGTTCGGTCTTCAGGATTCCGGCCAGCGTGTCGCTGATCGTTTCGCCGGCGAACAGCTGCTTGCCGGTGAGCATTTCGAAGAGGATCACCCCGTAGGCCCAGATGTCGGTGCGGCGGTCGACGGGCAGGCCGCGGGCCTGCTCGGGGCTCATGTAGGCCGCCGTGCCCAGGATGACGCCGGCCTGCGTCACCGCGGCGGTCATGGTGGGGGTGCTGCTGATGCTCTGGTCGTCCTCGGACGACTGCCCGGCCATGGCGCGGGCCAGGCCGAAGTCGAGCACCTTGACCTTGCCGTCGGGGGTGCGCTTGACGTTGGCGGGCTTGAGGTCGCGGTGCACGATGCCGTTTTCATGGGCCTCCTCGAGACCGTCGGCGATCTGCTTGGCGATATCCACCGCGTCCTCGACGGACAGGGCGCCGTTCTTGAGCACCTCGGAAAGATCATCGCCCTCGACCATCTCCATGACCAGGAAGATGCCGTCCGGCGTTTCCTCGAGACCGAAGATCGACGCGATGTTGGGATGGTGCAGCGAGGCCAGCGTCTTGGCTTCCCGGCGGAAGCGGGCCAGGCGGTCGGGATCGCTCGCGAATTCGGGAGGCAGGACCTTCAGGGCGACATCCCGGCCCAGAACCGAGTCCCGGGCCCGGAAAACCTCGCCCATTCCGCCGGCGCCGATTTTTTCCAGAACTTCGTAATGACTGGGTTTGTCGCCTGGCTGCATGATTTCTCCGGGAATGTTCGGATGTGCGTTGTGTGAAGCGGACAAGGAAAATGATGATTCCAGGTATGATAACGGAAAACAAACCGGTCGGCACCCATTTCAATGGGACCCGCATATTGACACGCCCCCGAAATGGGTTTACAATCATATCCGTTGTTCAACCAATGACCTGAACAGATCGTGGAGACATGAACCTCGACCTTCACACCGCTGCACCGGCCGCCCCCTCGTGGTGGCGATGGTCTTCCTGGCGCTGGCAAAGCGCCCGGGTGGACGCGTTCGCGTGCACGGAAGGATGAGGATACTGAAACAGTAGATTCCTGTACCAACCGTCTCAGAACCCGCCATCCGATCGATGGTGGGATTTTTTATCCCCTTTTCGATTCGGATCGCGGGTTCCCCAAACCAAGGCCCGGATATCCAGGCCTGGAGGAAACAATGATAGCTCCGACGAGAGCCGAATACCTGAAGCAGATCCAGGACGGGAAGACCGTCCCGGTGCGCGCCGTCATTCCCGCGGATCTGGAAACGCCCGTCTCGGTGTTCATCAAACTGAAACCCAAGGGTGCGGCGTTCCTCTTCGAAAGCGTGGAGCGCGGCGTGCAGATGGGCCGGCATTCCTTCATCGGGTTTTCCACCGGCGTGGAAATCAGCCTGCAGGACGGGAAAGTCACCACCCGGCACGGAGGCGAGGTGGACACCGCTCCGGTCGACCCGTCCGACCCCCTGGGGCCGGTCCGCGCCGAGTTGAAGCGGTCGCCGCTGGTGCGCGACCCGGACCTGGCCCTGCCGCCGCCGTTCGCCGGGGCCGTTGGGTACATCGGTTTCGACATCGTCCAGTATTTCGAGAACATCGCCACACCCGCCGGGGGAAGCGACGACCTGCCGGATTACCGCTTCATGTTCCCCAGGTCCCTGGTGGTCTTCGACCACGTCAAGAGCGAGATCGAGATCCTGACCCTGCCTCCGGCCGGCGACCCGGAAGCCGGACACGACGCGGCCTGCAGCGAGATCGAGTCCATTCTCGAGGCTCTGAACGAACCCCTGCCCGAATCGGTGCGGCGCGAACGCACCCTCGACCGGGGGGGGCGGGCCATCCCGGCCCATGCCGACGGGGAACTGGTCTCCAACATGGACCGCGGGCAGTACATGGGCGTCGTGGAAGCGGCCCAGGAACACATCCTGTCCGGGGACGCCTTCCAGATCGTTCTGTCCCAGCGCCTGTCCGGCGAAACCGACGTGGCCCCCTTCCAGATCTACCGCGCGCTGCGCATTCTCAATCCCAGCCCCTACCTGTTTTTTCTCGATTTCGACGATTTCCAGCTGGTGGGTTCGTCGCCCGAGATGCTGGTGCGCCTGACCGACGGCGTCCTGCAGGTCAATCCCATCGCCGGCACGCGGCCGCGGGGGGCGGGCGTCGCCCAGGACAACGAGTTTGCCGACGACCTGCTGGCCGACGAAAAGGAACGGGCCGAACACGTGATGCTGGTCGACCTGGGCCGCAACGACCTGGGCCGGGTGTGCGAGATGGGCACGGTGAAGGTGGACGACTTCATGACCATCGAACGCTACAGCCACGTCATGCACATGGTCTCGCGCGTGTCGGGCCGTCTGGCCCACGGTCTGGACATGTTCGACGCGCTGCAGGCCACCTTCCCCGCCGGCACGGTGTCCGGCGCGCCGAAGATCCGGGCCATGGAAATCCTGTCCGACCTGGAGGGGACCCGCCGCGGTCCCTACGCCGGGGCGGTGGGGTACTTCGGGCAGAACGGGGACATGGACCTGTGCATCACCATCCGCACCCTCCTTTTGCGGGACGGGAAATTCAGCGTGCAGGCCGGGGCCGGCATCGTCGCCGACAGCGATCCCGGCCGGGAATATCAGGAAACCCTCGACAAGATCCGGGCCCTGACCCGGGCCGTGCGCATCGCCGAAGAAGGGCTGTAGACATGCACCTGCTCATCGACAACTACGATTCGTTCACCTACAACATCGTGCAGGCCCTCGGGGAACTGGGCGCCCGGGTGGACGTGCGGCGCAACGACACCCTCACGGTGGCCGAGGCGGAGGCGCTCACTCCCGAATCGCTGATCATCTCGCCGGGACCGGGTTATCCGAAGGATGCCGGCATCAGCGTGGACCTGATCAAGGCCTTCGCGGGCAGGATCCCCATCCTGGGCGTGTGCCTGGGGCACCAGTGCATCGTCGAGGCCTTCGGGGGTAGGATCACGCGCGCCGAACGGGTGATGCACGGGAAGACCAGCCAGGTCTACCATGACGGCGGGACCATCTATCACGGGTTGTCCAATCCCTTCACGGCCACGCGTTACCACTCGCTCATCGCGCGGGAAGAGGACCTGCCGGCGGACCTGAAGGTGGCCTCCTACACCTCGGGGGGGGAGATCATGGGCGTGCGGGCCAAGGACCTGCGCATCGAGGGATTCCAGTTCCATCCCGAATCGATCCTGACGCCCGAGGGCGACAAGCTGCTGGCCAACTTCCTGCAGACGACCGGGCAGGCGGGGGCGCGGTCATGACCGTGGGGCCCGAATTCTCGATCAGGGTGCTGGAGGGCGTGATGGCCGGCCGCGACCTGTCGCGGGCTTCGGCGCGGGACTTCATGAATCTGGTCATGACCGGCGAAGTGCCCACCGCCCGGTTGGCGGGCATCCTGACGGCCCTGAGGATCAAGGGCGAGACCGTGGACGAGATTACCGGTTTCGCCGAAGCCATGCGGGAAAACGCCGTGACCGTGACCCCGGTCCGGGACGGCCTGATCGACACCTGCGGCACCGGCGGCGACGGCTGCGGCACCTTCAACATTTCCACGGCGACGGCCCTGCTGGCCGCGGCGATGGGCATTGCCGTGGCCAAACACGGCAATCGGGCGGTCTCCTCGCGCAGCGGAAGCGCCGACGTGCTGGAGGCCCTCGGCGTGCGGATCGACCTGTCGCCGGCCGAGGCGGCCGCGGCCATCGACCGGGACGGCATCGGTTTTCTCTTTGCTCCGAACCTGCATCCGGCGATGAAATACGCCATGCCGGCCAGGCGGGAGCTGGGGTTGCGGACGGTGTTCAACCTGCTGGGTCCCCTGACCAATCCCGCGGGGGCGGCCCGTCAGCTGCTGGGTGTCTACGATCCGGAACTGTGCGAGCCCATGTGCCGCGTCCTGGCCGAACTGGGTTCGGACCGGGCGTTCGTGGTGCACGGGGCCGGGGGGCTGGATGAAGTCTCGCCCCTGGGGGAGACCCGGGTGGCCGCGCTGGCCATGGGGCAGGTGCAGTCGTTCACCTTCCATCCCGGGGAAGTCGGTATCCAGACCTGTGGGGTCGCCGACCTGGCGGGCGGCACTCCCGAGGAAAACGGGGCCTGTATCCGGGCCATCTTCCAGGGTGAGGCCGGACCTCGCGCCGATGCTGTTCTGCTCAACGCCGGGTTCGCGGCCGTGCTTGCCGATCGCGCGGAAAATTTCGCGGCCGGCGTGGCCGCGGCCCGTGCGGTCATCGCCGACGGTTCGGCCATCCGGCTTCTGGACAGCCTGGTCCAGGGGGTGGAGTCGTGAGTTTCCTGGAAAAGATCCGCCCCTTCAAGGAAGCCGAAGCCGAAGTCCTGCGCGCCCGTTACCGGGTGACCCAGCCCCGGCGTCCGGAGCCATGGCCGGTGCGTGATTTCGCCGGGGCGGTTTCCGGGGGCGGCAAGCTGATCGCCGAGATCAAGTTCAAGTCGCCCAGCCATCCCGAATTCCGGCAGGACATCGCCCCGGCCACCCTGGCCGCGGTGTATCAGCGGCACGGGGCGGCCGCCCTTTCCATCGTGACCGACAGGGCCAACTTCGGCACGTCCCTGGATGACATCGCCTCTTTGCGTGAGGCTTCGGACCTGCCGGTGATCGCCAAGGATTTTATCATCGACCCGGCCCAGGTCCGTGCGGCCTGGGAGGCCGGCGCGGACGCGATCCTGCTGATCGCCCGCATGCTGGACACGACCATGATCGATCACCTGCTGGAGGTGACCCGGAAGCTGGGATTGGCTACTCTGGTGGAATGCCACGACCAGGCCGATCTGGCCATGGCGCAGAACGCGGGAGCCGACCTGGTGGGTGTGAACAACCGCAACCTGGCCACCTTGACGACCGACCTTCGGCACGGGGGGGCGTTGCTGCCGTTGATTCCCCCGGGGGTGACGCGGGTGAGCGAAAGCGGTCTCAACTCCAGGAGCGACATCCTGACCATGACCGACCTGGGCGCGGACGCCTTCCTGGTCGGCCACGCCCTGCTGCTGAGCCGCGATCCGGGACGCAAGGTCGCCGAGCTCTGCGGCCGCCTGCCCGAGACCGGAATCCGCGTCAAGGTCTGCGGGATCACCAATCCGGCCGACGCGATTCTGGCCTCCCAAAGCGGGGCGGACATGGTGGGGGTCATCTTCGCCAATAGTCCCCGCAGGGCGGAACCGGACCGGATCGGGGAAATCCGCGCCGCCTTGCCCATGACGAGGCTTTGCGGGGTCTTCATGGATCAGGACCTGGAGGAGGTGGCCGATGCCGCGGCCAGGTTCGAGTTGGACATGGTGCAGCTTCACGGTTCGGAATCGCCCGGGTATTGCCGGGAGCTGTCGGCCAAGGTGGGCCTGCCCCTGATCAAGGTCCTGCGACCGGATGAAGTGACCGTGGAAAAGGTAAATGATTATGAAGCCGCGGCCTATTTCATGGTGGACCTGCCCAAAGGGACCAGATCACAGCCCGGGCCCGCCGAGGCGGCGCGGGCCGCCAGGATCATCAGTGACCGGGGCCGGGATGTTTTCCTGGCCGGAGCCCTGACCCCCGACAACGTGGCGGCCGGCATCCGGACCGCCGCGCCCTATGCCGTCGACGTGGCCAGCGGCGTGGAAAAATCCCAGGGTGTGAAGGACCCCGATCTTGTTCAGGCATTCTGCAAGGAGACACGCACGTGAAAAAGGCCTCCGACATCATCGCGGCCGCAGGGCCGGGCCGGTTCGGCATCTACGGCGGGCAGTTCGTGCCCGAGACGCTGATTCCCTGCCTGAAGGAACTGGAAGAGCACTACGCCGCGGCTTGTGCCGACCCGGAATTCTCCGCGGAGCTGGAGGATCTGCTGACCCACTACTCCGGCCGTCCCACCCCCCTGTACCGGGCCCGGCGCCTGGAGGAGGCCCTGGGCGGAACCGCGCGCATCTACCTGAAGCGCGAGGATCTCAACCACACCGGCGCGCACAAGATCAACAACTGCCTGGGTCAGATCCTGCTGGCCCAGCGCATGGGCAAGCGGCGCATCGTCGCCGAAACCGGCGCGGGACAGCACGGGGTGGCCACCGCCACGGTCTGCGCGCTCATGGGCCTGGAGTGCACCGTCTACATGGGCGAGGTCGACATGGCCCGTCAGCTGCCCAACGTCAAACGGATGAACCTGCTGGGCGCCGAGGTGAAGGCCGTCGGCACGGGCTGCCGCACCCTGAAGGACGCCACCAACGAAGCCATCCGCGACTGGGTGACCAACGTGGGCACCACGCACTACATCATCGGCTCGACGGTGGGGCCGCATCCCTACCCCGCCATGGTGCGCGACTTCCAGGCCGTGATCGGGAAGGAATCCCGGGCCCAGATCCTGGAGCGCGAAGGGCGTCTGCCCGACGGGGTCATCGCCTGCGTGGGCGGCGGCAGCAACGCCATCGGGATCTTCACCGCGTTCTTGGAGGATGACGTGAAACTCTTCGGCGTGGAGGCGGGCGGATCGGAAGCGGGGCACTCGGCCGCCCTGGGGCTGGGCACGCCCGGGGTGCTGCACGGATCATTGAGCTACCTGCTGCAGGATGAGCACGGGCAGGTCAGCCCGGCCCATTCCATCGCCGCGGGCCTGGATTATCCCGGCGTGGGACCGGAACACAGCTTCCTCAAGGACACCGGCCGGGTGACCTACACCACGGTGGACGACCGCGAGGCCCTGCGGGCGTTTGCCGACCTTTCCCACCTGGAAGGAATCATCCCCGCCCTGGAGTCGAGCCACGCCCTGGCCTACTGCCGCAACCTGCTGGCCGAACCCGGGCACGGGATGTCGCTGATCGTGCTCAACCTTTCGGGCCGCGGCGACAAGGACATGGACGGGATCGGGGAGGTGGCCCCATGACCAGGCTGGAGCAGCTCACCTCCGACCTCAGGACCCGCGGGGTCAAGCCCCTGGTGCCGTTCCTGACCGCGGGATATCCCGACGAACCGACGTTTCTGGCCCTGATGAAGGCCGCCGCGGATGCCGGCTGCGCGATCGTGGAGATCGGCATCCCCTTCAGCGATCCGGTGGCGGACGGCCCGGTGATCCAGGCCTCGTCCCAGCGCGCCCTGGAGCAGGGCATGACCCTGACCCGGGCGATCGAGCTGGCCGCCCGGGTCCACGCGGACCACGGGCTGGCCGTGGTCCTGATGGGTTATCTCAACCCCATCCTGCACCTGGGGCCCGAGGTTTTCGCGGCCGCCTGCCGCGAGGCCGCGGTGGCCGGCGTCATCGTCCCGGATCTTCCGCTGGAGGAATCGGGCGGACTGCGGGCGCTTCTTCTGGAGGCCGACGTCGATCTGATCGACCTGGTGGCCCCCACCACGGACCAGGCCCGTCTCGAACATCACACCGCCGCCGCGGGCGGATTCATGTACCTGGTCTCGACCACGGGGGTGACCGGCACCGGCGCCGGGTCGGGCGACGATCTGGAAAACTACGTGGCCCGCGTCCGCGCGGCCAACCCGCTGCCGCTGTACGTCGGCTTCGGCATCGCCACGCCGAAGGACGCCGCGCGGGTCGCCGCCTGCGCCGACGGCGCGGTGGTCGGCAGCGCGCTGATCCGGATCATCGACCAGGCCGGCTCGCCGGCCGAAGCCGTGACCGCCGCCGGGGAATTTCTGACCCGGATGAGCACCGCCCTGAACCCGGAAAAAGGATAGTGGAATGATCATCGTCATGAAGCAGGACGCGTCCCTCGCCGAGCTCGGCCAGGTCATCAAGGTTTTGGAAGACAAGGGATTCCACCCACGGCCCTCGCACGGGGAAAAAGGCACCGTCATCGGGGTCATGGAGGCCTCGGCGGGCGACCTGGAGGGGCTGGAGACGCTGCCCGGAGTCGACCAGGTGTCGCCCCTGTCCAGCAAGTTCAAGCTGGTCAGCCGCGGGTTCCAGGCCGAGTCCACGGTGGTGAAGGTGGGTGATTTCGAAATAGGCGGCAAGGACTTCGTGGTCATGGCCGGGCCCTGCGCGGTGGAGTCGGAGGAGCAGTACCTGACCACGTCGCGGCACGTGCGCGACTGCGGCGGCAGCATCCTGCGCGGGGGCGCCTACAAGCCCCGCACCTCGCCCTACAGTTTCCAGGGCCTGCACGAGGAAGGCCTGCGGATCATGGCCAAGGCCCGGGAGGAAACGGGGCTGCCGGTGGTGACGGAGGTCATCTCGCCCGAAACGGTGCCGCTGGTGACGCGATACGCGGACATCCTGCAGATCGGCGCGCGCAACATGCAGAACTACGCGCTTCTCGACGCGGTGGGCCGCCAGCGAAAACCGGTGCTACTGAAGCGGGGCCTGATGTCCACCATCGACGAGATGCTGCTGGCCGCGGAGTACCTGATGTCCAACGGCAACAACCAGGTGATGCTCTGCGAGCGCGGCATCCGGACCTTCGAACGCGCCACCCGGAACACGCTGGATCTTTCGGCGGTGCCGGTGATCAAGGAGGCCAGCCATTTGCCGGTGATCATCGACCCCAGCCACGCCGTGGGCAAACGGGCCTACGTCGAGGCCATGGCGCGGGCCGCGGTGGCCGCCGGCGCCGACGGCATCATCGTCGAAACACATCCTTTTCCGGACAAGGCCATGTCCGACGGGGAGCAGAGCCTGGACTTCCCGGGTTTCGCGCGCATGATGGAGGGCCTGAGGCCCATCGCCGCGGCGGTGGGGCGGACGATGAGGGCCGGGGCACCGAAACCGCACGAGGGCGGCCCCATGGCCGGATCCTATATTCCCTGAGCCCGGGGAATTTGGTATCCTGAGGTCATGGCCCACCGCACCGTGAAATCCGGCTACGACGAACTGGTGGCCCGCCTGAACCGGGCCCCCCAGGGCGCCCCTCCGTCCGCGTTGCTCAACCGTATCCTGGCCATGATGATGAACGAACGGGAGGCGGGCCTTCTGGCCCTGCTGCCCATCAAGCCGTTCACCGCCGCCAGGGCCGCCCGTATCTGGAAAATGCCGGTGACCGAAGCCCGCCACATCCTCGAAGCCCTGGCGGGTCGGGCCCTGCTGGTGGATATCGAGCGAAACGGCCGCTCGGTCTACGCCCTGCCCCCGCCGATGGCGGGCTTTTTCGAATTCTCCCTCATGCGCACCCGCGGCGACCTCGACCAGAAGGTTCTCAGCGAGCTTTTTTACCAGTACCTGAACGTGGAGGAGGATTTCGTCAAGGCGCTGTTCACCGAGGGCGAAACCCAACTGGGCCGCGTTTTCGTCCAGGAACCCGTGCTGACCAACGACCAGGCCGCCCACGTGCTGGATTACGAGCGGGCCACCGAGGTCATCCACACCGCCCGTCACATCGGCGTGGGCATGTGTTACTGCCGGCACAAGGCCCGGCACCTGGACCGGGCCTGTGACGCGCCCATGGACATCTGCATGACCTTCAACGGGTCGGCCGAATCCCTGGTCAAACACGGTCATGCCCGGGAGGTGGGGAAGGCCGAATGCCTCGACCTGCTGGATGATGCCTATGAGCGCGGCCTGGTGCAGTTCGGGGAAAACGTCCAGAAGCGGGTGAGCTTCATCTGCAACTGCTGCGGGTGCTGCTGCGAGGCGCTGATGGCCTCGCGTCGTTTCGCCCATCTGCAGCCGGTCCACACCAGCAACTACCTGCCGGAAGTGGACCCGGCCGACTGCAACGGCTGCGGCAAATGCGTGACGGCCTGTCCGGTGGAGGCGCTGTCGCTGGTGTCGGCCCATGATCCCCGGAATCCGAAAAGGAAAAGCGCCCGCCTGGACCCCGAAGTCTGTCTGGGGTGCGGGGTATGTGCGCGCGCCTGCACGCAGGAGAGTATCCGGATGAAGCCGCGCGCGGCCCGGGTCATCACCCCGGTCAACACGGCCCAGCGTTACGTGATGATGGCCCTCGAGCGCGGCAAACTGCAGAACCTCGTCTTCGACAACCAGGTCATGGCCAGTCACCGGGCCCTGGCGGCCCTGCTGGGGGTGGTGCTCAAGCTGCCTCCGGTCAAAATGGCCATGGCCAACGCGCAGCTGCGGTCGCGGTTTCTCGAGGCGGTCGGCCGGCGTGACATCTGACCGGAATCCCCGTGGAGCCTATTTGCCAAGACCCGCCAAATAGTTTAGGATATGTGCGATCCTGAAAATCATTTTCACCATTCGCGAAAGAATCCAAGACCATGATTGGCAGCCGGTTGGGCCATTATGAGATCACGTCTGTCCTGGGCAAGGGCGGCATGGGCGAGGTCTACCGGGCCACCGACACCAAGTTGGGCCGGGAGGTGGCCCTGAAGATCCTGCCGGCCGTGTTCGCGACCGACCCCGAGCGCATGGCCCGCTTCGAGCGGGAAGCCCGCACCCTGGCCTCGTTCCAGCACCCCAACATCGCCTCCATCTACGGGTTCGAGGAGGAAGGCGGCCACCGCTTCCTGGTCATGGAACTGGCCGAGGGGGAGGACCTGTCCGTGCGCCTTGCGCAGGGCCCGGTCCCGGTGGACAGCGCGCTGAAGATCGCCCTTCAGATAGCCGAAGGCCTGGAGGCCGCCCATGAAAGCGGGATTGTCCACCGCGACCTGAAACCGGCCAACGTGGTCCTGGGCCCGGACGGCCAGGTGAAACTCCTGGACTTCGGCCTGGCGCGGGCCATCGAAGGCGACACGCAGTCCGCGGTGCCGGACAACTCCCCCACCCTGACGGCGGCCTTCACCGCGCCCGGGGTCATCCTGGGCACGGCCGCCTACATGAGTCCGGAGCAGGCCCGCGGCAAGCCCATCGACAAGCGGTCGGACATCTGGGCCTTCGGCGTGATCCTGTGGGAGATGCTGACCGGCGAACGCCTGTTCGGAGGGGAAACCGTCAGCGACATCCTGGCCGCCGTGCTCACCAGGGACATGGACCAGAAGGCTCTTCCCGAGGACGTGCCCCTATCGGTGCGCGCCCTGCTGGCCCGGTGTCTGGAACGGGATCCGCGCCTGCGCTTGCGGGACATCGGGGAAGCGCGGCTGCTGCTGTTGGATCCTTCGGCCTCCTTCTCGATGATGAGCCCCGCGGGACTTCCCGGAGACGTGGAAAAGCGCCGCAAACCCGCAGCGGTGGTGGCCTTGGTCGCGCCCTGGCTGCTGCTGGCGGCGGTGGTCGCCCTGTTCTTTACCGGGGTCCTCGGCACCGGCGGGGGCGCCGAGCCCGAGCGCCGGGTGCGCCGCTTCGACATCGCCTTGAAAATGCCCGAGATCTACAACACGCGCACGGTGGAAATTTCGCCGGACGGCAAACACCTGGTCTATTTCGCGCTGGATGGATTGTGGGTGCGGGATCTGGACAACACCGAAGCCCGACTCCTGGTCGGGCCGGAGGATCTCGCCTACAACGAGGTGGGCATCACGCCCTTCTGGTCGCCGGACAATCAATTCATCGGCTATGGAGCCAAGGGCCGGCTGTGGAAAATCGGCCTTGAGGGAGGAAAACCCCAGGTTGTCTGCCCCCTGCCCGGCGACTGGATGGGCGGCGCCTGGGGTGGCGACGGCACCATCGTCATCTGCACCAGCCGCGGCCCCATGTACCAGGTCCCGGCCCGGGGCGGGGATCCCACGATCCTGCTGCCGGTCGCCGAAGGTGTCGATCTCGATTTCCATCAACCGGGTTATGTCGCCGACGGGGGCGGGTTCGTCTACTCCGTCCACCGGGCCGAAGGCGTGGACACCATCGAATTGTTGCGGGACGGCCAGCGGAAGATCCTGCTGCGCATCGAAGGCCAGGTCCGGGAAAACGTCCAGGTCCTGAACAATCCCGTCTATTCCCGGTCCGGGCACATCCTCTTCCAGCGCGACCAGGGCAACCGCGGCCTGTGGGCACTGCCCTTCGACGCGGTCAAGGGCGAAGCTTCCGGCCCGCCGTTCCTGATCGCCACGGACATGGGGCACCCCTCGGTTTCGCTGGACGGCACCCTGGTCTACACGCTGCTGCGGGAAGCGTCCTCGGGCCAGTTGGTGGTCGTTTCCCGGGAGGGAAGGCAGCTCGAGGAGCTGTCGAAGGTCATCATGGGGGTCAGCCATCCGGCCGTTTCAGCCGACGGCCGGAGGGTCGCCTTCGCCGCCCGCGAAAACCAGAACTCCGACATCTTCCTGATCGATCGCACGACCGGCATCACCAACCGGCTGACCCTCTCGGGGAATCAGGACTTTCATCCCACCTGGATTCCGGGAACCGACCGGATCGCCTTCACTTCGCCCCATGAAAACTGCAACGCTATCTGGGCCCTCAACGCCGACGGCACCGGGCAGCCGGAACTCATCGTCGAGGGAGGCGCCTTGCCCACCTTCAGCCCCGACGGCAAGGAATTGGTCTTCACCACGCGGTGCAGCAAGGAGCGGGGCATCATGCGGTTCCGGATGGGTGGGGATGAGGCTCCGGTCCTGCTGCGCGAGCATCCGGCCGGGATCGAAAAACCGTGGTTTTCCCCCGATGGGCGTTTCCTGTCCTACATGACCTGGGAGTCGGGCGACGCCTCCATCGAGGTCGTCGACTATCCGGATACCGATAGCCGCCATCTGGTGGCCCACACCGAGTCGCCCCTGCGCTGGTCCCGGGACCAGAAAGAGTGTTATTACATTTCCAAGGGTGACGTCTCCATGATGGCGGTAGAACTCGAATCGGGCCCGAGTTTCGCCGTCAGGGCCGAACGGCCCCTGTTCAACGTCGGCACCCTGGGTGGAAGCAGCTACACCGATTTCGATGTGAGTGCCGACGGCCAGGAGTTCTTCATGGTGCTCAAGCCCCAAGGCCTGAAGAATTTCAACGTGTTCACCGTGGTCGAAAACTGGTTCGAGGAATTCAGGGAGAAATAGCACGATGAATCCCGGCGACCGCCTGGCGGCCGAAGTCTCAGGCGGAAAATAGTCCCACCAGGAAAACGGCGGACCAGAGAATCGTGCGGGGCCAGTTGGTCCTGATAAGCATCGGCACGGTAAGGGCGGGCTCATCGCCCTTCGATATCCTGCGGTGCAAAGCCACGGAATACTTGAAGGTCACTCCCCAGCACATCAACACCATGGCCAGCATGCCCTGGACTGCCGCCCCGCCGCCGGAATAGGCGGCGAGGGCCAGCATGCCGAGCTGGGTCGTCATCAAGGGAACCACGATCAGGGAGATGAGCCGGGAATAGCGGGCGTGCCAGGCGACAAGGCGGTCCGGGGGGCAGTAGGCGAAGCCGGGATAGACGATGAGCTGCACCATCCAGATGACGAGGGCCATGCCGAAGTTGACCAGGTCGAGGGGTGTCAGCGACGGCGTCATGATCCGCTCTCACCGGATGGCCAACGGCTGATGGATCAGGCCGGAACGCCAGCGCTCGGGCCAGGCCCCGGGCCCGTTGGCAGCTCCCAGCAGCGCGCCCAGGACCGCGCCGCGGTAGCAGTTGTCCCCGCCGACCATGGTGTTGGCCACCAGGCCGTCTTCCGGCCGGTCGGCATACTTGCGGGCCAGATGAAAGGTCGCCGGGACCGCATCCTCGACGTAGCAGGCCGGCGACAGGATCCGGCCGATGACTTCGAGGTCGTCGCGGGAATCCCAGGACCGAAAATCCCCGGCCAGGAAGCGGTTTCCGCCAGCTTGCCGGGCCTGATCGATGGCCTGGGGAAGAGGCGTGCCGCCAAGGACCGGCAACAGGACATCGGCCACCGCGTCGAGAGCCTTTTCCATGGCCGGCCCTTTGTGTGTCAGTTCGCGATGTTCATGGGCCGCGGCACGGGCCGCCTCCGGATCGTCGCCATACCGGATCAGCAGCGCCACGGGTCCGGCAAGCCCCCCGATATGTTTCTCCTTGATGCCGCACTCACGTAGTTCGAAGCCCTGGGCCCGGCGATCGAAAAACGCCCGCAGCCATTCCTCGACGTAGGTGTCACGGTGACTGTCCGGGTTCCGCAGGAAGGCGACCATGCGGTCGAGGTACAGGTCGGCATCGTAGCGCCCGCGCTCGGCAACGGTCTCCAGCAGCAACTGGGCGAGTTTCAGGTTCAGGGTATTTTCCCCCGCGGCGAGATTCTGGTGGTAATGGACACCCGGGCGTCCCCAAAACCGGGCCTGGTCGTGGAGGATGTCCGCGTCGGGGTTGCGCGGGGTGTAGCGGGACCGGAACAGGATGCTGCCGGGATGGGGATGGCGCGGGGCGACCAGGTCGCGGACTTCACCATAGTCCCGGACCAGGGCCATCCGGTCGTAATACCAGTGCACCGGCATGGCCAGCGCGTCTCCGAGAAAGAGGCCCCACAGGGCTCCTGCAGCGCGGTCAGGGGAGGTGGCTTGCTCGTTCACTGTCGGCCCTCCTTCTGCAGGGGTCTTCATGATTGCGGCCCGCCCCCCAAAGGAAGCGGGCCGCCGGCGTCGGGGGATATGACGCCGTTTACTTCACCAGGGTCATGCGGCGGGTTTCACTGAAATCCCCCGCATCCAGGCGATAGAAGTAGAGCCCGGAGGACAGGTCGCGACCGTCGAAGGTCACGCTGTGCTGACCGGCCCCGCGGGTTTCGGCCAGCAGGTCCTTGACCACGGCGCCCCGCACGTTGAACACCCTCATCCGGACGAAGGATTCCTTCGGCAGGTTGAAGGAAATCGTGGTGGTCGGGTTGAAGGGGTTGGGGAAGTTCTGGGCCAATCCGGCCTCCAGCTTGCCCTCGATGCTGTCGTCCTCGACGGCCGAACCTGTGGTCGCCGGCAGGGCCAGGACACTGCCGTCGGGCAGGGCCGCGAACAGGCCGAAGGCCGCGCCGTCCTGGTTGGCTCCCGGGTTCAGGAAACCGGAGGCGAAGACCACGGCCGCGCCGCCGTTCAGGCCGCTCAGGTCGGCGGTGAAGGCCGCCACCACGGTTCCGGAATCACCGGCGGGGGTCACCTCGAGCGTGTACTTCTTGCTGAACAGGACCGAGTAGTCGGAAAACTCCCCGTAGGCCAGGTTGCCGAACAGCGGCCGGGAGTAGCCCCAGCGGGTCTGGTAGCGGATGTCCACGGCGGGCGCGTCGGTGGCTCCGTGGTAGGCGACCAGGGCGTTCAGGCCCCACCAGCCCTTTTCGCGGGCGCCGGCCAGCGGTTTGACGGTGAACCCGATGTCCATGCCGCCGGGATTGGCGGAGAAGGCCGAAGGGTCAAGGACGCCGGTCGCCATGGCGACGTAGGTGCCGTCGGCATCCAGGGTCACCGGGAAGGTGGCGATGATGCCATCGGCGGATTCGCTGGCGCCGGGGGCCACGCCGATGTCCAGCTGCACGCCCGAGGGCACGTTGATGAAGGGCGTCGCGTCGCGGAAGGCGAAATCGTTCAGCAGGCGCTCGCCGTTGACATAGATATCCACTTCGGCGGCGCCGGGGTCGGCGGCGTTGTGGATGACCTGGAGGCGGGCGGTGGCCATGCCGGCCTGGGGCAGGGCCAGGACCGTGCCGTCAGCCAGGGCGGCGAACAGACCGAAGGCGGCGCCGTCCTGGTTCAGCGACGGATCCAGGAACCCGGAGGCGAACACGAAGGCCGATTTGCGGCCCAGGCTGGTCAGGTCGGCCATGTAGGTGGCCACGACGGCGTCAGGCTGGCCGGGAAGGGTGACGTCCAGCTTGTATTCCCTGGCCAGGAGGAATTTGGTGCCGCCGATGTCGCCGTAGCCGACATTGCCGTACAGGACGGTGCTCCGGTCGCCGCGCCTGGCGACGATGTCCACGGCGGGAGCATCGGTGGCGCCGTGCATGGCCCGCAGGGCGACGGTGCCCCACCAGGACCTGGTCTTCACGTTCGCCGCGGGATAGATATTGAATCCGATGGGCCTGTCATTCGGGTTGGCCGCAAAAGAGGCCGGGTCGAGCACGCCGTTGGCGACGGCGACATAGGAACCGCCGCTTTCAAGTGTGACCGGGAACGTGGCGATGATGTCCCCGGAACCGGTGCTCGATCCCGGCGCGACGCCGATGTTGAGTGTCACACCGGCGGGCACCTCGACAAAGGGGGTCGCGGCGCGGAAAGCGAAATCGTCCAGCAACAGGTCGCCGTTGACGTATACGTCAACGGAGGCGGCCGCGGGATCGGCGGCGTTGTGGATGACCTGCAGCTTGGCGGTGGAGGCAAAGGCAAGCCCGGGCAGCATGAGCGCCAGGGCCATGGTGAGGATCATTTTCGATTTCAGCATATCTATTTCTCCCCTCGAAGGGTTTTGGGTGACTCGGGTGAACCGAAGCTACATATACAATAGTTATACAAAGTGATTTTGTCAAAAATAAAATACATGTGTAATGTGTTTGATAATATAGAGTTAAATTATAACTAATGTTTTTTAATAAATTAATTATTTTTTGTATATGAAAATTATAAAAAAATTGGGAGAAATGGATCGAGTTGCTAGCTTTCCTGGCTTACGGAAAGTAGCTTTTCAAGACAACGATCTTGATTTGCTGGATTCAGAGCAGGAGACATCGATGCAGCGGCGATTCATCCAGTTCCCAGTCACTGTTTTTGTCTCGCTATCAGTGATGGCGGCCATTGTCGGCTGCACTGATTGGTACGATCCCGCCCGGCCCCGGCCCGCTGCCGAAAAAGAGCTCACCATCCTGGCCCTGGGCGACTCCTATACCGTGGGGTATTCGCTGCCTACGGACTGGAATTGGCCCTGCCAGTTGGCCGACACCCTGGCGGCCGGTGGTGATTCCCTGGAATCCCTTGAAGTGATCGCCGCCACGGGCTGGACCACACGGGACCTGCTCGAGGCCGTCCGTGACAGCCTGGCCTTGGATGGCCTCGAATATGAGTCCTACGGTCTGGTCACCCTCATGATCGGGGTCAACAACCAGTTCAAGGGTCTGGATCCGGCGGTTTTCGAAGCGGAGTTGGACACCCTGATCAACCTGGCCCTGGAGTTGGCGGAGGGGGACCCGGTCCGCGTGCTGGGATTCTCGATCCCCGATTACGGCGTGACCCCGGTGGGCGAGATGTTCGGTCCGGCCCGCATCGCGACGGAAATCGACGCTTACAATGTCATCCTGGAGAGAATATTCGGGGAGCGTGGTATCGTGATGCTGGATGTCACCACGCTTTCGCGGTTGGCGGACGATGAACCGCAACTGGTCGCCAAGGATGGGCTGCACTATTCCCGCGAGATGTACGCGCGGTGGGTGACCCTGATGCTGGCCCAGGTCAGGATCGGCCTGGGGATCCAGGAATAACGGCACTTGGGCCGCCGGTCAAGTTGTCCAATTCCCGGTCAATTCCATTCCTCGATGATGGCGGCAAGGTGTTCCGCCGTCCGCCATATTTCGTGAAAGGTTCCGTATAGCGGGGACGGGCAGATTCGGATGACATTGGGCGGCCGGTAGTCCGGAACCACGCCCCGCGCGATCAGGGCGTCGCAGATCCGGTCGGCGCCGGAACCGCGCTCCAGGGCCACATGGCCGCCGCGCCGGCCCGGCTCCCGGGGATTGCCCACTCGGAAATCGTAGGGCGCCGCGGTCAGCCGGGCATCCACCAGGGCCATGAAGTAGTCGGTCATCAGGAGGGACTTGGCGCGGATGTCCTCGATGCCCGCCTCGTTGATCATCGCCAGCGATCCCCGCAGGGTCGAAGAGCCCAAAATGCCCGGCGAGGAGATCTGCCATTTGCCCGCGTCGGGCCGGGCGTCGAAATCGTGGGACATGTCGAACATGGACTCGCGCCGGTTGCCGAACCAGCCGGCCAGGACCGGGGCCTTGTCGAAGTGCCGGCGGTTCACGTAGAGGAAGGCCGAGCCGCCGGGCCCGGAGTTGAGGTACTTGTAGCCGCACCAGACCGCGAAATCCACGCCCCACCGGTCGAGTTCGTGGGGCAGGATGCCCGCGGAATGACAGCAGTCGAAGCCGATGAGGATTCCCTTCCGGTGCGCCTGGCGGGTCAGGTACTCCATGTCGAGCAGCTGCCCGCTGCGGTACAGGACCGAAGGCAGCCAGATGACGGCGACATCCTCGGTGAACAATTTCGCCAGGGATTTTTCGTCGAGGGTGCGTCCGTCGGCCGACGGGGCGAGGATCAGATCGTCCCGCCACGCGCGGCCCTTCATCTCGATCTGGCCCTTGAGGGCGTAGATGTCCGTGGGGAAATTGAGTTCATCGGCCAGGATCTTCACGCGCCGGCCTTCCGGCCGGTACAGGCTCGCCATCAGCGCGTGGATGTTGACCGTGACGGTGGCCGAATGGATGACCTGGTCGGGCACGGCGCCCATCATGCCGGCGGCCATCGCGCCAATCTGTTCGGCGCTGTCCAGCCAGGGGTGGTCGCCCTCGAACCAGCCGGCCACGCCGCGCGTTTTCCAGACCTCGAGGGTTTCCAGAAGCGAGGCCTCGGCGTCGCGTGACAACAGACCCAGGGAATTGCCGTCCATGTAGATCGTGTCGGGGATCAGGTGGAACCGGTCGCGGAATCCGGCGAGAGAATCTTCCTGGTCCAGGGCCAGGGCACAGGCTTCGGTGGGCTCGATCGGAATCTTCACTTTTTGGTCTCCCGGCTGAATGGAGTGTTTGCCGGGAAGACTACCAAAGACGGAGCGGCTGCGCTTGCGGGGATATTGGTTATCCCTGCAAAAAAGTGCCCCCGGGGGCACTTTTCAGACAGGAAAAGAGGCGGAATCATGCCCGATTTAATATGGTTGGTGGTTTGAAGCCCGGCTCAGCCGGATGGAATGAAACTGCGGGGAGCCTGGCGCCCCTTAAATAAATCAAGGATTGGTCATGAAAAACTTCAGTCGAATCGGGGTCCTGGCCCTTCTTGTCCTCACCTTCGCCACCGCCGCGAGCGCCGACTGGGAAGGCGAAAACACCACCGTCGACGGGGTGACCACCGTCATCAATCCCGAGACTCCCGCCCTCGGGGTGATCAAGCAGGACATGCGCGAACTGTGGCGCCGGGGCGGCGAAGAGGACGATGAGATCTTCTTCGGCACCATCTCGAAGTTCCTGCACGACGACGAAGGCAACATCTACCTGCTGGACGGGCAGCTGTCCGAGATCCAGGTCTTCGATCCGTCGGGTGAACTGCTGCGCACCATTGGACGCCAGGGCGAAGGCCCCGGCGAATTCCAGAACGGCGCCGACATGTTCTGGGGTCCGGACGGGCAGATCGGCGTGGTGCAGGCCTGGCCCGGCAAGATCGTGATGATCACCCCCGATGGGGACCCGGGTTCGACCTTTGCCCTGCCCTACCGTGACGGCGGCGGCTGGCAGTCGGTGACCCGGGGCGCGGGGCTGGACGAAACCCTCATCCTGGCGGGGACCGCCTGGACCCGCGAGGACGGCAAGCAGTTGCAGTTCACCTACCTGAAAGCCTATGACGCCACCGGGAACGAACTGGCCACCTATGAGGAAACCTCGCGTGAGACCCAGTTCGGCGACTATGAATTCATCGAGGAGGAGTATGTCGATTTCCAGAGGCGCTGGGCGGTGGCCCCCGACGGCCGGGTGGCGGCCGCCCTTTCCTTCGACGACTACCGGATCACCGTCTGGAACGCCGACGGTTCGATAGACCGCATCATCGAGCGTCCGGATTACCGGACGGTCAAGCGCACCGACGCGGAAACCGAACGTTTCCAGACGATGTACGACGCCTTCACCCGCTGGAACCGGGGCAGCACCTTCCGGGTCAGCGACCATCACCAGGCGGTCGAGAACATGTTCTTCCGGGAAGACGGCACCCTGTGGGTGCAGAGCGGGGCCGAACGCTGGCGTTCCGATGACGGCGTCTTCACCAGTTTCGACGTCTACGACACGGTGGGACGGTACCTGCAGCGCGTGGACCTTGTCGCGGACGCGGACGCGGTGGAGGACGGACTGTTCTTCGCCGGCAACCGGGCCTACGTGGTGACCGACCTCTACAACGCCATCATGGCGCGCGTGGGTGGGGACAGTGAAGAAGCCGAGGACATCGCGGCGGAACCGGTGACCGTCATTTCGTTTGAATTCGCCCCGGTGGTGGCGGCGGGACCCTGATGCGGGTCCCCTTGTACTTTTAAGGAAGATTCCATCATGGATCGAAAACAGGAAATGAGCCTGCAGCAGTGGCTGGCCCTCAAGGATAGGGCATTGGCCGCGGCCGCCGAGGGAATCACCATCGCGGACGCCCAAAGGCCCGAGCGCCCGCTGATCTATGTCAATGACGGGTTTGAAAGACTGACCGGCTACACCTCCGAAGAGGCAATCGGACGCAGTTGCCGATTCCTTCAGGGAGAGGATACGGATCCGGAAACCGTGCAGGTCATCCGGGATGCCCTGGACGGGCAACAGGACTGCTCGGTGGAGATTCGCAACTTCCGCAAGGACGGCACACCCTTCTGGAACCGGCTGTCCATCACCCCGGTGCGGGATGAAGCCGGGACCGTCACCCACTTCATCGGCATCCAAACCGACGTGACCAAAAGGCGGGAGGCCGAACAGGCTCTCCTGAAGGCAAACGCGGCCATGCAGCACGATCTGGATGAGGCCGCCAAGATCCAGAGGGCGTGGCTGCCCCAGTCGCTTCCTGAAATCGAGGGTTTCCGCTTCGCCTGGTCCTTCACCCCCTGCACGGAACTCGGCGGCGACAGCCTGAACGTCCTCCGCCTTGATGAACACCATGTGGCGATGTACGTCCTGGACGTCAGCGGGCACGGGGTTCCCGCGGCGCTGTTGTCGGCCTCGATCCAGCGGTGGCTCAGCGAGGTTCCCCAGCAATCCTGCCTGTACGTCCTGGATGAAAATTCTCCCGGCGGCTATGCCATCGCGCCGCCGGCGACCGTGGCGGCCCGGCTGAACCGGCGGTTCGAGGCCCAACCCGGAAAATTCTGCACCCTCGTCTACGGGGTCCTTGATCTTCGCGACCGTTCCTTCAGATATGTGACGGCGGGGCATCCGCCACCGTTGCGGAGCGGGCCCGGCGGCGTCGAAGTCTGTCCCCTGGCGCACGGCATGCCCATCGGGGTGGTCAAGGATGCCGAGTACGGGGAAGTTCGCCTGGACCTGGGGCCGGGTGACAAGGTGCTCCTGTACACCGACGGCGCCACCGAGACGGCCAATGCCGCCGACGAAATGTTCGATGAACATCATCTGCTGAAGGTTTTGGCCGACCTGTCGCCCGAAGAGACCCTGGACGACATCATGGGCGAGCTGCGGAACTGGGCGGGAACCGATGCCCTCGAAGACGACGTCACTCTCCTGCTGGTCGAGACCACCTGATCAGGTAATCCACAATAATGAGGCGGCCACTCATCTGAGCGGCCGCCTCTTTTCGTACCCGGTCATCCGGCCGGGGACTAGAACCCGAAGGTGACGCCCAGGCTCAGCATGGACAGGTTGTCCATGTTTTCGACATCCATGGCCTCGTATTCGAGACGGAAACCAATGGTCCCGAGGGACACGCCGGCGCCCAGGCCCCAGAGGAAGGAGGTTCCGCTGTCTTCTCCGACGTAATCGGTAACGCCCGCCGTGGTGTCCCAGAAGAAGGCGCCGGCCTTGGCGAACAGATCGAAGATCGACACTTCAAAGTGCAGCATGGCCTCGATGTCCCAACCCGAGGTGTCGGCTTCGAAGTTGAGACCGGAATCCTGGGATTCGATCATCCCCAGGTCACGGTAACCGCCCTCGAGTCCGAAGATGCCCTGGGATTTATAACCGCCGAACATCTTCCATCCGGTCGAGTTCTCGGAAATATCCATGGCCTGGTCGCTCAGGTCGCTGGAAGTGACGGTGGCGCTTTGCCAGGTATTGCCGATCGAGGCGCCCAGGTATCCGGAGGCCAGGGAGGGCAGGGGACTCAGCAGCGCAACAGCCAGGACGAGGAAAAGGATTTTCTTGATCATGGGCCAGGCCTCCTGGGATATACGGGAACGGGGATGTGATCCTTATGGCTTACCCCAGGATTCTAGTAGCAGGGGACACTTTGTCACCCATTATATATCGGGGGGCGACAAGTGATTCCCGGGCGGACAGTTAAGATCAAAGACTGGCCGGCAGTCCTTCGGCCAGGGTGGGGTATTTCAGGGTCACGCCCAGTTCCTCCCGCATCTTTCGATTGTCCAGGCGGCGGCTTTCCCGCAGGTACGACAGCAACCCCGGCGGCAGCTGCTGTTCGGCCTGGGCGAAGGTCAATTCGGGCGGCCGCGTCAATCCGGCCAGGTCGGCCACCCGGTGGAAATAGTCGGTCATGGTGGAAGGATGGCCGTCGGACACGTTGTAGACCGCGCCGGTTCCGTTTTCCATGGCCGCCCGGCAGACGGTGACCAGATCGTCGGCGTGGATCCGGTTGCTCCACGGCGCCTCGGCAGGCCGGAGAACGGGCATGCCCCGGCGCAGTCGCTCCAGGGGAATTCGTCCGGGCCCGTAGATGCCGGCCACCCTGAGGATCACCGCTTCGCCGCCGCCGGATCGGCTCCAATCCCGCAGGGCCTGTTCGGCATCGAGGCGGCGGCGCGACCGGTCGGTGACCGGGGCGACGGGCCGGGTCTCGTCGACCCATTCGCCGTCGCAATCACCGTAGACGCCACTCGTGCTGGTGTAGACAACGCGGGTTCCCTGGACGCCGGGTTCGAGGCTTGCCAGGAACTTCCGCAGGCGCGGATCGCGTTCCCCCTCGCCGGGGGGAGGAGCGAAATAAAAAATTTCAGGGGATGGGGGAATCGTGAGGCCATCGCGGTCAAGATCCAAAACGATGGGGGAGATTCCGATCTTTTCCAGTTGACCCGCGCTGGGGGCGGTCGCCACCACCCCGGTAACCGGCATCCCTTCGAGAAGGTATCGGGCCCCCAGTGCCCGGCCGATGTAGCCGCATCCGATGATCAACATGACTTTTCTGGGCCTTCCGCTCGGGTCCCTTTTTCACTCGGCGACAACAAAAGTGCAAAAAAATGAACAATTGCTTAAATTATTGCCATCATTGTCCTTCCATAATAACTCCGAATTTCACATCCACCTAAAGCCCGCCCCCGAAAATCCCGAAAATACAATGGCCAGTAAAGGGTTACGCGCCGAAGGACCGGCCCGTGGCCCGAACGCACCCGGGAGGGGTCTGCCCCCTGCCGGTGGCGGCGTATTTTTCCAGGGAAGGAACCGATTTCGTGAGGCCTGTTTTCCGCCTGCTTCTGGTCATTCCATTTTGTCTGTTCGCGGTCGCCGGAGCCTTGGCCGACGGCACCCCCGCGGGCACGGATATCACCAGCCAGGCGACCATCAACTACACCATCACCGGGACGGACCGCTCGGGGGTCAGCAACACGGTGACCATGTCGGTGGCCGAGGTGCTCGATCTCAGTCTGGTGTGGCAGGATGCCGCGCCGGTCGAAGTCCAGCCCGGCACGGTGGGCCAGGCCCTGGCCTTCCGTCTGACGAACACCGGCAACGGCAGCGATTCCTACTCGCTGGCGGGCCTCAGCACGCTGGCCGGCGACGATTTCGATCCCCTCCTGCAAAACATCCACCTGGACACCAACGGGAACGGCCGGTACGACCCGGGCCTCGACGAGCTCTACATCCCCGGGGGCAACGACCCCGTCCTGGCGGCCGACGCGTTCACCCTGCTCTTCCTGCTGAACGACATTCCGGCCGGGTCCACCGTGGGCCAGCTGGGCGACAGCCGGCTGGAGGCGGTCTCGAACACGGGGACCGGTCCTCCGGGAACGGTCGTGGCCGGTGCGGGGGAATTGGGTCTGGACGCGGTGGTGGGGGCGAACCGGGGCCAGGCCGGCGGGCGCGGCTCCTACATCATCGTGGCCGTGTCCGCGCAGGTGGCCATCCTGAAATCCGCAGTGGTCGTCGATCCGTACGGGGGATCGCAGCCGGTGGCCGGAGCGACCATCACCTACGAACTGTCCGTGATCGCCACAGGCACGGGCACAACCAACGACGTCACCGTCAGTGACGCCATTCCTCTCAATACAACCTACAACCCGGGCACCCTGATGCTTGACGGAATCCCTGTCACCGACGCGGTCGACGGCGACCCCGGCGACATGGGCGGAACGACACCCGGCGCGATCACCGTGAATCTCGGTGACGTGGCCGTCGGCGGTCCCGGCCAGTCCATCACTTTCACTGTCACGATCCAATGAACGAACGACTGAACCAAGAAGGAGGAATAGTCATGAGCAGAGCGATCATCGCAACCGTCGTTGTCCTGCTGCTGGCCGGCGTCGCGCAAGCGGACGTCGTGCTGGAAGCCGCGGCCCTGACGGAGATCACCATGACCAACGAAGCGGGTCAGGAGGTGACCACCCTCGCGCCGGCCGGAAAGGTCGTGCCCGGGGATGAGGTCATCTACTCGATCACCTACGTCAACAGCGGAACGGAACCCGCCGCCGACGTCGTGATCACCAATCCCATTCCCGACCACATGGTCTTCACCGAGGTGGAGGCAGGTCCGAGCGGAGCCAACGTCAGCATTTCCGCTGACGGTGGGTCGAGCTACGACTCGCCCCGGAACCTCACCGTCACGGACGCCAAGGGCCAGACACGCCCTGCCACGGCGGCCGATTTCACCCACGTGCGCTGGACCTTCGAGAATCCCCTCGATCCCGGCGCAGAAGGAAGCGTGTCCTTCCGGGCACAGTTGCAATAAACCAAAGCCATTTTGGCAAGGAGGCTGAAAATGTCTTACCGTAGCAAAACCAACCTGTTCGTGTTTTTGATGGCCGGCGTTCTCGCGTTCGGTCTGACCTCTGGGGCCCTGGCCCAGAACACGCCCGCAAACACCATTATCAACAACACCGCGACCCTCGACTACTCCGTCGGCGGGACGCCCCAGGCCCAGGTCCTCAGCAACACGGCCACGTTCCGGGTCGACAACAAGGTCGACCTGATGGTGACCACCGTCGACGCGGCCATCGTTTCGGTCATCCCGGGCGTCTTCAACCAGGTCCTGACCTACTCGGTTACGAACAACGGTAACGCCCTGCAGGATTACACGCTGACGGCCCTGAATTCGGCCACCGGCGCCTTCGGCGAGACCGAGACCTTCGACGCGGCGAACGTGCGGGTCTTTGTCGATTCCGACGGCAACAACACCTACTCCGCGGCCGACACCGACCTTTATATCGATGAGCTGGCTCCCGGCGCCTCGATCACGGTGTTCGTCGTGTCCGACATCCCCCTGGCCCAGGTCAACGACGACGTCGCCTCCTACGACCTGGTCGCCCAGACCGCAAGGGGCGGCTCCATCGGCGCCCAGGGCGCGGACATCCTCACCGATGACCGCCTGAACGCGGACGATCCGACCCTGGTCCAGATCGTGTTCGCCGACGGCACCGGCACCGCCGACGGTCCCCGCGACGGCCAGTTCTCGAGCAAGGACGGCTATATGGTCGTCTCGGCCGACCTGACCGCGGTGAAGACCACCACAGTCATCAGCGATCCGTTCAATCTGGGAGTGAACCCCAAGGCCATCCCCGGCGCGACGGTGGGCTACCAGGTCCTGGTGACCAACAACGGCACGGTGACCGCCGACAACGTCGCGGTCATCGATTCGACCCCGTCCAACAGCGCGTTTTTGGTGGGTTCGGTGGGTTCGGTTCCCGCCGGCGCGGTGACGTACTCCAATGACGGCGGCGCCACCTGGACCTATGGTCCGGTCGCCGGTCCCAACGGCACCGATGCCGCGGTCACCGACGTTCGCGTCGTGTTCCCCTCGGTTGCCGGCGGCGCCAACGCCCAGGTGAACTTCTCGGTCCTGATCGACTAGGTCAGGCCCGAAGTTCGGAGTCATCCGGGCGAGATCGCCAGTGGCATATTGGTTTAGCAACATGAACAGGTCCGGGCGTCCCGGAGGTGTCATGCAGACACGTCCGGGCGCCGGTATGTTCAGGACACTGGCATCCGCCCCGTGGCTTTTCCTGTATCTTTTTGTTCTGGGTGCCTGGGCCGGGGCCGCGAAAGCCCAGTCACCGCCCGGTACGGTCATCGACAACACCGCCGTGGCGCGGTACTCGGTGGGCGGGACGACGGGTCTGTCGGCGGTGTCCAACCAGGTGACCATCGTCACGGTGGATCTGCGGACACCTTCGAATGTGGAACTGCTTCAGTACGCACCGGCGCGCGCGGACGCCGAAATGGTCCGCGTTTCGCCGACCTACTACAGCACCGACGGGACTCCCGATGGAATTTTCCAGGAGCTGCCGCCGCCGGTGCCCCCGGGACGGGTCCAGCCCCTGGACCTGACCCAGCCCCTGCCTTTGACGGTGTGCTCCCTGATCCACCAGGGGGATCCGGTGTTCGCCCGGGTCACGGATTGGGACCAGAACCTGGATCCCGCCGTTCGGGAAACGGTCCTGTTGACCCTGGCGGTGACGCCGAGCAATGAACTCATCCTGCTGAGGATGACCGAGACCGGTCCGGACACGGGAGTTTTCACCGGGTACGTCCAGTCCGGGGGCGGCAACTCGGACCTGGCGGCGAACATCCGGCTCATCGTGCAGCCGGACCAGACGGCCGAAGGTCATTACGTGGACGCGCGCGACCCCACGGACACCGCGTCGGCCTTGGCCGCGATCGATCCGGTCAGCCGCGTCTTCGACAGCGCCACGGGTCAACCGGTGGACGGCGCCACCATCACCCTGATCGACACGGCCACGGGAATGCCCGCGGTGGTGTTCGGTGATGACGGGGCGAGTATTTTCCCGTCCTCGATCCCCTCCGGCGGCACCGTCGTCGATAGCGGCGGCCATCGGTACGATTTCCCCCCGGGAGGCTATCGCTTTCCCTTCGTCGTGGCGGGCAGCTATCGCCTGGAGGTCGAGGGCCCCCTGGCCTACACCGCGCCTTCGACGGTGCCGACGGACATCCTGCAACAGCTGCCCGGAGCGCCTTTTGCCGTCGCCGAACCCGGGTCGCGGGGCGAGGTGTTCCCGGTCAATCCAGGTCCGGCCGTGCTGATCGATTTGCCGATCGACCCCATCCCGACCTCCGACCAGCTGGCTCTGACCAAATCGGCGGACCGCGATCTCGTGAGTCAGGGCGATTTCCTGCAGTACACCCTGCGCCTGCAGAACCGGGGCGCCGGGGTGGCCCTGCAAACGGTCATCACCGATGAATTGCCCCCCGGTTTCGTCTTCCAGGACGGGTCGGCCTTCACCGAGGACCGCACCGCCCTCGAACCGAAGCTGTCGCCCGATGGCCGCACCCTCACCTTCGACCTGGGCGACGTGCTCATGTCCGGGGTGGTGGGGTTCAGCTACGTGATCGAAGTGGCGGCCGGGGCCCCGGCCGGCGAAGCGGTCAGCACCGCCTGGGCCAACGCCGAAGGCGGGGTGGCCTCGGGCGAGGCGGTGGTCAGCACCCTGGTCCGCGACGTGTTCTTCCGCGACACCGGATTCATCACCGGCCGGGTGGTGGTCGGGGAATGTGAACGGGCCCGGGACGAGGAAAGGCCCGGTGTGCCGGGCGTGCGGGTGTTCCTGGAGGACGGTTCCTTCTGCGTCACCGACGAGGCCGGCCGTTACCATTTCGAAGGCGTGCCGGCCGGGGCCCACGTGGTCCAGGTCGATGTCGGAACTTTGCCCGACCGCCACGAACCGGTGGCCTGCCTGGAGAACACCAGGTCGGCGGGCCGGCCCTATTCCCGGTTCGTCGACATCCAGGGCGGGACCCTGTGGCGGGCGGATTTCAACCTGCGCCTTATCCCCGAACCCATTCCGGAAAGCGAAGTCCGGCTGCAGCTGGCGACCTCCCGGATGGGCACGGTCCTGGGCTGCCGGGTGGAGATCGACGAAGGCGCGGTTGAACTGGGCGCCATGGGGCTGACCGTTGTCCTGCCGCGCGGCGTGGCCTACCGTCCGGGAAGCTCGCGGGTGGATGGCAAGGTGTTCGGGGATCCGGACATCCAGGACAATTTCCTGATCTACCGCCTGGACGGGGCGGCGGCCGATTCGATCCTCGTGTTGGGGTTCAAGTCCGACCTGACGCATCTGAGCGAAAGCCGGGATCTGCCGGTGGGCGCGCAACTGGTCTTCACCATGCCGGGCGGGCAGACCGGCCGCACGGCGCCCATCACCACGACGGTGGGCCTGCAGCTGGACGAGATGCTGACCCTGAAGCCCGATGTGGTTCTGCGACCCCGCTTCAAGACCTTCAGCGCCACCGTGGAAGATGACTATTACGAAGAGCTGGACCAGCTGGCCGCCCTGCTGAAGGAACGCCAGGTGCTCCACATGCAGGTGACGGGCCATTCGGACAACGTCCCGATCAGCGCGCGGGGCCAGAAGACCTGGGCGGACAACTACGTCCTGTCCATGGCGCGGGCACGGTCCATCGGGGAATACCTGGCCCTGGCCCTGGGACTGGAGCCGAACCAGGTCACCCTGGTGGGCAGGGGACCCGACGACCCGGTCGCGCCCAACACCACCCGGGAGGGACGCCAGCTCAACCGTCGGGTCGAGTTGCGGGTGGTCACCGCGGAAAAATTCAACCAGGCCAGCACCGACACCGTGACCCAGGTGATGAGCGTGACGGCTCCCACGGTGGGGCTGACGGCCAGCGAGGCCCGCAGTCGGGCCGAAGAAACCAGACCTCTTCCGCCGCCGCCGCCGTCCATGCCCGACATCGACAAAGCCTGGCTGGCCTCGGCCGAACCCGGGGCCCGCTGGGTGTGGCCTCCGGTGAACTACCGCCCGGTCATCCCCAGCGTCAAGGTGGCCGTGCAGCACGGCGACGCCAAGCATGTCGACCTGCTGCTGGATGGCCGACCGGTCGAGGCGGTGAATTTCGAGGGGACCAAGCAGAGCGAGGACGGCTCGGTCGCCGTCAGCATCTGGACGGGGGTGGATCTGAAGGAAGGCGAAAACCTGTTCGTGGCCATCGGCCGCGACGCGTCGGGGAACGAAATGTGGCGGCGGATGCTCCCGGTCAACTATGCCAGTCCGCCGGTGCTGGCAACCATCCTGCCGGACAGGTCGACCCTGGTGGCCGACGGCAAGACGCTGCCGGTGGTCGCGGTGCGGTTCACCGATCGCGAAGGCCAGCCCGCCCGCCCGGGGGTCATCGGCGAGTTCTCCGTCGATCCTCCGCACACCGCCCGGCAGGAATTCGAGGATCTGCAGAAGGATCCCCTGATGGGCATGCGGCGCCAGCGGCCCAGTTACGTGATCGGGGAGGACGGCGTCGCCCTGATCGAGCTCCAGTCCACCGTCAAGACCGGTGAAGCCGTGCTGCGTTTCCATTTCCAGGATCACGAGCAGGAATTGCGCACCTGGCTGGATCCGGGGGCCCGGGAGTGGATCCTGGTCGGCTTGGCGGAGGGAACGGTGGGTTACAACACCCTCAGCGGGAACATGGAACCCCTGGGCGCCGACGCTCCGGACGACAAATGGTACAGCGACGGCCGGGTGGCCTTCTACGCCAAGGGCAGCATCCAGGGTTCCTGGCTGGCGACCCTGGCCTTCGACACGCGCAAGAACTGGAGCGGGGACAAGGAGGCCCTCTATCAGGAAATCAACCCGGACCGCTACTACACCCTGTACGGGGACGGTTCGCGGCAGGACTACGATGCGTCCAGTTCCCGCAAGCTGTACGTGAAAATCGAGCGCAGCCAGTTCTACGCCCTGTTCGGGGATTACAGCACGGGCCTGACGGTCACCGAACTGGCCAGGTACACGCGCAACTTCAACGGGTTCAAGTCCGAGCTGAAGACCGACCACCTCGGGTTCAACGTCTTCGCCAACCAGACCGGGCACGGGTACCGGCGGGACGAGATCCGCGGCGACGGCACCAGCGGCATGTACTACCTGTCGCGCCGGGATCCGGTGATCAATTCCGAGGAGATCACCATCGAGGTGCGCGACCGCTTCCGCAGCGAGATCATCACCAGTTCCCGCAAGCTGACCCGGTACCTCGACTACAACATCGACTACGACGACGGTTCGCTCTATTTCAAGGAGCCCGTCGAGAGCAAGGACCAGAACCTGAACCCGGTCTACATCATCGTGGACTACGAAACCCGCGGCCAGGACGGCGACTACAACAACTTCGGCGGGCGGGGCGCGGTGACCACCGCGGCGGGCAAACTGGAGGTGGGCTCGACCTTCATCCACCAGGAGGAAAGCCTGGGCACCGGTGAACTGCTGGGCTGGGACGGCCGGTACCGGTTCACGCCGCAGACGGAGCTGAAGGGCGAATACGTCATCACCGACACCGACCTGGCCGGCCGCCACGACGCCTACCTGGCCGAACTCAAGAACACCGCCGGACGCCTCGGGGCGCGGGCCTACGTCCGCCGCAGCGAGGTGGGCTACGGCCTGGGCATGCAGAACCGGACCGAGAACGGGACCCGGAAGCTGGGTCTCGACCTGGACTGGAAGATGAGTTCCATGCTGACCCTGAAGGGCCTGACCTGGCGCGAGGACAACCTGCGGGACGGCGCGCGCCGGGACAACGTCGAAGGCAAGCTGATGTGGCGGGACCGGCTGTTGAGCCTGAGCGCGGGCGGGCGCTACGTGAACGACTCGTTCACCCTGCTGGAGGACCACGAATCCACCCAGGTCATCGGCGGCGCCGAGATCTCGACGAGCAACCGTCGCCTGAAATTCAGCGCGGAGCATGACCAGTCCCTCGGCAGCGACAACCGCAACGTGGACTATCCCACCCGGACGGTCCTGGGGGCGGACTATGAGATCATCCACAACCTGAACCTGCTGGGCCGCTACGAATTCACCAACGGGTCGCAGGGAAAAACCCAGGGCGCCCGCTTCGGTTTCGAAACCAAACCCTGGTCCGGCGGCCGGGTGTCCAGCAGCTGGGAGCGCAAGTTCACCGAAAACGGCGACCGGGCCTTCGCGAACCTCGGTCTGCGCCAGTTGTGGAAGGTGAGCCGGCACTGGAGTCTGGACTTCGGTCTGGACCACAGCCAGGCCACCGAAGGTTTCGACCAGCCCCGGGTCAACGAGACCGTGCCTCCGGCGTCGGGCGCGCTGAACGGGTTCACCGCGGTTTCGACCGCGGTCGGCTATCAGGCCGAGCGCTGGCAGTGGAACACGCGCTTCGAATTGCGCAACTCCGCCCTGGACGACAAGTGGGCCGTGGCGCCGAGTGTTCTGGTCGAGCCGCGGTCGGGGTTGGGCCTGGCGGGAAAGGCCCGGATCCTGGGCCAGGAGGGGGCCGACGGTTCACGCCGCAAGGGTTACGACGTGCGCCTGGGCCTGGCCCTGCGGCCGGACCGGGAAGGTTGGGTCATCCTGGAGCGGCTGGACTGGATCACCAACGAGCAGGTGTCGGCCCTCACCGACCTGTCGGGTTGGCGCATCGTCAATCACCTGAACCTGACCTATTTCTCGGGCCTCAACACCCAGATCGCCCTGCAGTACGGCGCCAAATACAACCAGGACGACATTTCGGGGCGCCGCTACAGCGCGTTCACGGATCTGTTCGGGGGCGAGGTGCGGCAGAACCTGAATCCGCGGATGGATCTGGGTCTGCGCGTCAGCGGGCTGCACTCGTGGCAGGCCAGGCAAATCGATTACAGCACCGGCGGATCGTTCGGGTTCCGGGTCATGACCAACATCTGGATGAGCCTGGGCTACAACTTCACCGGTTTCTACGACGCGGACTTCTCGGCCGCGGATTTCACGGCCAAGGGCCCGTTCCTGCGGTTCCGCATGAAGTTCGACCAGGAAACCGCGGGCGAAATTCTCAAGGCCTTCATGGGCGGTTCTCATGAGTAGGATTTTTGACATGTTCTGGAATAAACACAACCTGGTGCTTCTGCTGGTGCTGGCGGTATGTGTCCTGTCGGCGGACACGGCCGAGGCCAGGCGCCGCAACGTGCGCGGCACCATATACGAGGACATTCCCGGGGACGGCACCCTGAGCCAGAAAGCGGACGGGGTGCGGGTGCGCCTGTACGAGGACAACAACAACAACGGGGTCGTCGACGGCGGGGACGTTTTCCTGGAGCAGATCACCACCAACAACTCGGGAAGCTTCAACTTCAAGGTGCAGACCAACGCCACGGGCGATTTCTACCTGGTGGCGGTCGATTCCCGCAGCGTGTCGCCCGGGGCGGGATTCAACGCCGGCTACGGCATGAATGACGTCTGGGCCCAGCAGACCGTCGGGGACGATCCCTCGACCCAGGCGCTGGATGTGGGCCCGCGGTTCGGAGGGGCCGTTCCGGGCGTGAACGACAACTTCAACCCCGCCAGCACCGTTCCGGCCAACAACGCCTACCAGCATCTGGGCCGGGCCGATGTCAGCGCGACCCATGCCGACAACGTGGATTTCGCATTCAGCTTCAACGTGGTGACCAACACCCTGGGCACGGCCGCGGCCGCGGACCAGGGCAGCCTGCGCCGGTTCCTGCTCAACGCCAACGCGACCGCGGGGGCCAACGTGATGCGATTCGTGCCCGCGGTCCCGGCCAACGCCTCGGGCGGAGGCGGGCAGTGGTGGCGTGTCGGCCTGACGACGGTCCTGCCCGTGTTGACCGATCCCGGCACCATCCTGGACGGCGCGGCCTACGACGCGAGTGACGGGGTCTCGTTCCGGGATTCCAATACCGGGACCCTGGGAACGGGCGGGTCGGTGGGCGCCAACGGAACCGCCCTGGCCCCCGTGGCCCGGCCCGAACTGGAGATCCACGGGTCCACGGGCACTCCGTTCGGCGTGAGGATCCAGGCCGACCAGATAACGGTGCGCCATTTGTCCCTGCACAGCTTCTCCAGCTTCGGCTGGAGCAGCGTGATGGGGAACATCCTGGTCCAGGCGGGCGCCGGAACGATCATCGAAAACAACATCCTGGGCGCGGCGCCGGGGACGCTGACCGATCCTGGCGCCTGGCGTTCGGTGCCGAACATCACCCTGGCCGGGGCGACCGACGGGTTCATCCGCGGCAACGTGATCGTGTTCAGCGACCGCCACGGTGTCGAAGCCCGCGCCGGATCGGACCGGTGGTTGATCGAAGGCAACGAGGTGTTCGCCAACGCCCAACCCGACGGCGCGCAGAACGGCCTGAGCCTGGACGGGGTGACCGGGGTGGCGGTCACCGGCAACCTGATCCACGAAAACGGCGGGGCGGGCGTGGACCTCCTCGGCGGGGCGGACACCGTGACCCTGAGCGGAAACACGATCCGCCGCAACGGTCTGGCGGGGCAGGGCGGGGCCGAAACCTCCGGCGTGCGGGTCGACGGGGCCGGACACCTGCTGCAGGAAAACATCCTGGCCGACAATTACGGCGCCGGGGCCCTGGTGCGGCCGGGCGCGGGCCCGGTCACCCTCACCCGGAATTCGGTCTCCGGCAACGGGACCATCACCAATCTGGCCGGCTGGAGCCCCACGGGGCAGATAGGGATCGATCTGCTGGGGGCCGGGGACAACGACCGCGCGGGCACCGCCCCCTATGTCACCCTGAACGACAACGCCGATGCGGACGCGGGAGGCAACGGCCTGGTCAATTTCCCCGTGGTGGAAACCGCCCTGAACGTGGGCGGCACCCTGACCCTGAGCGGTTGGGCCCGTCCCGGGTCGGTGATCGAGTTTTTTGTCGCGGCGGCGGACCCCTCGGGCTTCGGGGAGGGTCAAACCTACGTGACGACCCTGACCGAAGGTTCGGCCCAGGACCTCGACGCGGCCATCGCGGGCTACGGTCCCCTTCCGGTCAACGGAACGGCCGTGGGGCAGGACGTCACCAACCGCTTCCTGTTCCAGATCCCCCTGCCCGGCGGGGTGTCCACCGGAACCCTGCTGACGACCACCGCGACCGTGGGCGGGGCGACTTCCGAGTTCGGGGCCGTCACCACCGTGACGTCGCTGGTCCCGGTGATCCTGATCAGCAAGACGACCGTCACCGAGTCCGACCCGGTCAACCTGGCGTCCAATCCCAAGGCCATTCCCGGCGCCGTGGTGCTGAACGTCATTTCGGCCACCAACACCGGTCCGGGGCCCGCCGATACCGACGCCCTGGTGGTGACCGACCCCATTCCCGCCAATACCGCGATCTTCGTGGGCGACCTGGCCGGCGCGGGTTCGGGTCCGGTGGTGTTCACCGACGGCCCGGTTCCCGGCGGCCTGAGCTACACCTTCGCGGGTCTGGGCAGCCCGGCGGACGACCTGGAATTCTCCAGCGACGGAGGGGCGACCTGGACCTATGTTCCGGTGCCGGACGCGTCCGGTTTTGACCCCGCGGTGACCCATGTCCGGTTGGCGCCCAGGGGGGCGTTCCTGGCTTCGGACGGGGTGAACCATCCCACTTTCACGGTTCGTTTCAGGACCCGGGTGCAATAATATCCAGACATTCTTGTAACTTGTTGTTTTATAACAAAATGATACTGACCGAGCATCCATCTTCTTTTTTCTATATTGGCTATTTCTGACTATTATTGTGAGGAGGATTATTTCTTTAACAGGGGTCCTTCCAGGAGAATCGAAATGGCCAAAGAATCCGCTTTTAATCCCTACTCGGTGGCCCAGGCCGAGTTCGACCGGATCGCCGACCTGATCGGCCTCGATGAAGGCGCCCGCCAGCTGCTGCGGTCCCCGCTGCGGGAATACCACTTCAGCATTCCGGTCCGCATGGATGACGGGAGCGTGAAGGTGTTTCCAGGATACCGGATCCAGCACAACGACGCGCGGGGCCCCTGCAAGGGCGGCGTCCGTTTCCATCCCCAGGAGACCGTCAACACCGTGCGCGCCCTGGCGATGTGGATGACCTGGAAATGCGCGGTCGCCGACCTGCCCCTGGGAGGCGGCAAGGGCGGCGTCATCTGCGACCCGCACAACCTGAGTCCCCGCGAACAGGAACGGCTGTGCCGCGGTTGGGTGCGCCAGGCCTCGAACAACGTGGGTCCGGTCCGCGACATTCCCGCCCCGGACGTCATGACCAACGCCCAGCACATGCTCTGGATGCTGGATGAATACGAAACCCTCACCGGCGGACATTACCCCGGGGCGATCACGGGCAAGCCGGTGGGCATGGGCGGCTCGCTGGGACGGACCGAGGCCACCGGTTACGGGGTCATCTACACCCTGCGCGAGGCCCTCAAGGAAAAGGACATCCGGCCGGAGGACACCACCGCCAGCGTGCAGGGATTCGGCAACGTGGCCCAGTACGCCATCGAACTGTACCAGCGCCTCGGCGGGACGGTGGTGTGCGTGTCCTGCTGGGATCAACAGGATGAAACCTCGTACAGCTTCGTCAGGAAAGAGGGGCTGGACCTCAAGGAGCTGCGGTCGATCACCGATCACTTCGGGGGCATCGACAAGGAAAAAGCCATGGCCAAGGGCTACGAAGTGCTGCCGGGCGAGGCCTGGTTGACCCAGGAAGTCGACATCCTCATCCCGGCCGCCCTGGAAAACCAGATCACCGCCGTTTCGGCGCAGACCATCCACGACCGGGTCAAATTCATGGCCGAGGGCGCCAACGGGCCGACCTCGCCGGAAGCGGATCCCATCCTCCGGGAAAAGGGAATTTTCGTGATTCCCGATTTCCTGGCCAACGCCGGCGGCGTGACCTGCAGCTATTTCGAACAGGTCCAGAGCAACATGAACTACTTCTGGGAGCTGGGTGATGTCTTCAGCCGGCTCGACGTGAAAATGACGGCGGCCTTTTACGCGGTTTACAACCTTTCGCAGAAGCGGGATGTTACCATGCGGGACGCGGCCTACATGCTGGCCATCGACCGCGTGGCCCGGGCCTGCCGCGATCGGGGCTGGGTCTGACCGTTCTGTCAGGGGTGTGAGGGCGAGCGACCGGAAGGATTGCCATGGATGTGAAGCGCAAGGATCGTTTGCCTGTCTTCAGCCGGGGCACGTGGGAGTCCGGGGAGGTGGCCTCCAGGATCGGCCGGGGTGAGATCGGAGGAAAGGCCGCGGGCCTGGTCCTGATGGCCGACAGCCTGCTGGGCAGGATCGATCCCGACGAGTTTCCCGATTTCCGGGTGGCGATCCCGCGCATGGTGGTCCTGCCGACGGGGCTGTTCGATTCCTTCATGGAGCTGAACGACCTGTGGGACCTGTCCCTGTCCGATGCCTCGGACGCCAGGATCGCCCATGCCTTCCAGAAAGCCACCCTGCCGCCGGAATACCTGGGCGACCTGCGGGACTTCATCTCGCAGGTGTCCGCGCCTTTGGCCGTCCGGTCGTCCAGCCTGCTCGAGGACGCCCTGAACCATCCCTTCGCCGGCGTCTACGCCACGAAGATGATCCCCAACAACCAGTCGGACACCGACACCCGCTTCCAGCGACTGGTCGAGGCGATCCGGTTCATCTATGCCTCGGCGTTTTTCAAGTCGGCCAAAAGCTACTTCCAGGGGGCGGGCCTGGACCACGCCAGTGAGAAGATGGCGCTGGTCGTCCAGGAAGTCGTGGGCACCCACCATCGGGACCGGTTCTACCCCGAGATGGCGGGGGTGGCCCGGACCTTCAACTACTACCCCAGCGGCGGGGCCAAGCCCACCGACGGCGTGGTGAACCTGGCCCTGGGCCTGGGCCGGCAGATCGTCGACGGCGAACTTTCCTGGAGTTATTGTCCGGTCCAGCCGGCGGTGCCGCCTCCGTTCAACAGCGTCGGCGACAGGATGCGCAACACCCAGACCACGTTCTGGGCGGTCAACATGGGCCCGCCCCCGCCGCCGGACCCCATGGGGGAAACCGAGTTCCTGCTGAAGGTCGATCTGGGCGAGGCGGAAACCGACGGCTTGCTGGATCATCTGGTGTCCACCTACGACGCGCCGTCCGACCGCCTGCGCATGGGCCTGGGGACCAAGGGTCCCCGCATCCTTGATTTCGGGCCCCTGCTGGTGGGGCAGACCCTGGCCTTCAACGACCTGATCCTGAAAATCCTGCCCCTGGCCGAAGAGACCGCCGGCTTCCCGGTCGAGCTGGAATTCGCCGTGGATCGCGACGAAACCGGCCAGTACCGGCTATGCCTGCTGCAGATGCGGGCGATGGCCGTCCCCGAAGGGGATTCGCAGGTCCTGCCCGAGGAACTGGACGGCCCGGATGTGATCCTGGCCTCCGCCCACGGGCTGGGCCACGGCCGCAAGGACGACATCCGCGACATCGTCTTCGTCAAACCGGATGATTTCCAGCTGGCCAAGACCCGGGCCATCGCCCAGGAAATCGAGAAGGTCAACCACTCCCTGCAGTCCGCCGGCCGGCCCTATCTCTTGATCGGCTTCGGCCGTTGGGGCAGCGCCGACCCGTGGCTGGGCGTGCCGGTGGCCTGGGGGCAGATCTCGGGCGCGAGGGTCATCGTCGAAACCTCGAACGGGGACCTGAACCCCGACCCGAGCCAGGGGTCGCATTTCTTCCACAACCTGATCAGCTTCGGGGTGTTCTACCTGACGGTGCGGGGCACAGGAAACGGCAGCGTCGACTGGGACTGGCTGGACCGTCAGGCCGTCGTTCAGGAGACGACCTTCCTGAAACACGTGTCACTTCCCGAACCGCTGCTGGTGCGCGTGGACGGCCTGGCCGGTCTGGGCCTCATCACCGCCGGGAACAAATCATGAAGGACACCAGCAAGCTGATCTTCGATCTGCAGGAACGGGCCAAGGAACTGCGGTGCCTGTACGAAGTGGAGAAGTCCCTCAACGACGTGAGCCGCCCCCTTCCCGAGGTGATGGCCGAAGTGGTCGAGGCCATCGGGCCCGGCTGGCAATACCCGGAGCTGTGCGAGGCGTCCATCGAGTTGGAGGGCGAGACCTTCGCCTCGCGGGGTTTCGTGGCGACACCCTGCACCCTGGAGAAACCGATCCTGGTCCAGGGCGATGAGGTGGGGCGGATCCGGGTCTGCTACACCGGGGAATGTCCTGACGAGGATATGGGGCCCTTTCTCAAGGAAGAGGTCCAGCTGCTGGAAAGCCTGGCCGACCGCCTGGGGCATTACCTGCTGTTCAAGAAACTCCAGGGCATGGGCAAGAAGTGGCGCGAACTCGAGGCCATGGACACCGGGGACGGCGCGGGGAGCTGGCGCGTCATCATCGACCTGCTGAGGGAAACCGACGATTCGCTCTTCCTGCGGATCTCCCGGAAGATGATCAACTTCCTGTGCTCCATCGGCATCGCCGAAGCCCAGACCATGCTGACGAGGATCGACCGCGAGTACGATCCCCTGGAGACCGGGACCGGCGAAACCAATGTCCCGGAGAAGAAGAAGGCCTGGGACAATTCCCTGCTGCTGGAAGGCAGGCCGTTTCATCTGGCGGCCAAATACATTTCCGGCGACGAGATCATCTTCTACACCCAGAAGTGGATCCAGGAGGACAAGGCGGCGGGGTTCCTGAACGTGCTGAACAACCCCCGGTCCACCCTGAGCGAAATACACGATGCCCTGCGCCGCTTCCAGCAGGGGGCCCAGGACGGCGCCGGCCTGCCCGAATCGACCATGAAGAGCGTGTGCGTGTCCCTGACCCAGCGTGTCCTGACCGAACAGCTGGAATTTGTCCAGACGGCCAAGGGTCATGTCGGGGTGCCGTTCTTCCGGGACCTGATGGAAAGGATCATCACACCCACCGAAAGCCACGGCAAGCTGGGCGGCAAGGCCGCGGGCATGCTGCTGGCCCATTGCATCCTGGAAAACCAGGGTCCCGAGGGCATCCGGATTCCCCGGACCTGGCACATCGCCTCCGATGCCGTGCTGCAGTTCATCTCCTACAACGACCTGGAGGACATTCTCCACCAGAAGTTCAAGGCGATCGACGAGGTGCGGCGCGATTACCCCAACATCATCCGGCTGTTCAAGAATTCGACCTTTCCGCCGGGCCTGGTGCACAGCATTTCCGCCGCCCTGGACGACTTCGACGGGACGCCGCTCATCATCCGCAGTTCGAGCCTGCTGGAAGACCGCGTCGGCACGGCCTTTTCGGGCAAGTACAAGAGCCTGTTCCTGGCCAACCAGGGGACCAAGAAGGAAAACCTGGCCGCCCTGCTCGACGCAATCTCGGAAGTCTACGCGTCCATGTTCGGGCCCGATCCCATCGAGTACCGGGCCGAACGCGGCGTCCTTGAATTCGACGAGCAGATGGGCATCCTGATCCAGGAAGTGGTCGGCACCAGGAACGGCAAGTACTTCTTTCCCGCCTTCGCGGGGGTCGCCTTTTCCAAGAACGAGTTCCGCTGGTCACCCCGGATCACGCGGGACGACGGCCTGGTGCGGCTGGTGCCGGGCCTGGGGACCCGCGCCGTCGACCGGACCGGTGACGATTTCCCGGTGCTGATCGTTCCGGGACAGCCCGAGCTGAGGGTCAATGTCGCCCTGGACGAGATCGTCCGGTATTCGCCGCGGTACATGGACGTGATCAACCTGGAATCCAACACCTTCGAAACCGTGGCGGTGGACGAACTCCTGAAGGAGCTCGACGGCAAGTACGCCGGCCTGCCCCTGGTGTTTTCGGTGCTGAAGGACGGGCGCCTGGTCAAGCCGGTGAGCATCCTGCTGGACGCGCAGCAGGAGCGGCTCGTCGCGACCTTCGACGAACTTCGTTCGGACAGGAAATTCCTGCCCCAGATCCGGGGCCTGCTCAAGGTCCTGGAGGACACCCTGCGCACGCCGGTGGACGTGGAGTTCGCCCACGACGGAAAGGACCTGTTCCTGCTCCAGTGCCGGCCGCAGAGCCAGGCCGAAATGGCCCCGCCCCAGCCGATTCCCCAGGACATTCCCCGTGAGGACGTGGTGTTCACGGCCGATCGTTTCGTGTCCAACGGGCGTATCCAGGACATCACCCACCTGGTCTACGTGGACCCCGCGGGCTACGGCGATCTCTCCTCCCGGGACGAGATGAAGTCGGTGGGGCGCGCCATCGGCAGGATCAACAAGCTGCTGCCCCGGAAGAAATTCATCCTGATGGGGCCGGGGCGCTGGGGCAGCCGGGGCGACATCAAGCTGGGCGTCAACGTCACCTACGCGGACATCAACAACACGGCCATGCTGATCGAGATCGCCCGCCAGCGGGGCAGCTACGTTCCGGACGTCTCGTTCGGGACCCACTTTTTCCAGGATCTGGTGGAGGCGGGCATCGGGTACCTGCCGCTGTACCCCGATGACGAGGGCATCATCTTTTCGGAAAGGTTCCTGCTGGGCGCGCCGAACATCCTGGCCGAGCTGCTTCCGGATTTTGTTGCCCTGCAGGATGTCGTCCGGGTCATCGACGTGGCCGCGGCGGCCGAGAACCGGGTGGTCAGGATCCTGTTGAACGCCGACCTCGACCAGGCCATGGCCTGCCTCACCGAGCCGGGGGCCATCAGGGAAGCGCCGCCGGCGCCGGGAAAAAAGAACACCCTGCCGCCCATCAACTACTGGCTGTGGCGCAAGCAGATGGCCGAGAGGATCGCCGCCGGGGCGGGACGGCCGGAATTCGGCGTGAAGGCCCTTTATCTGTTCGGAAGCGTCAAGAACGCCACCGCCGGTCCGGCCAGCGACATCGACCTGTTGGTGCATTTCCAGGGTGACGAGGATCAGGAAACGCGGCTGCGGAACTGGCTGGACGGATGGAGTCGATGCCTGTCGGAGATGAACTACCTGAAGACGGGATACCGCACCGAAGGCCTGCTGGACGTGCACTTCATCACCGACCGGGACATCGCCGACCAGACCAGCTACGCGGTGAAGATCGGGGCGATTTCGGACGCGGCTCTCGAATTGACCCTGGGGACGATTTAAAGGAGTTCCCGCGTGGCCAGGTCCGGCTCGTGAGGGTCGAAGCGGATGAGGGCCAGCTCGGGTTTTTCCGTGGCCGCGGAAAAACAGCGGGTGCGGCCCCTTTGTTCCCGCCAGGCGCCGGTCAGGGTGCGGCTCTCGTGGACGTGGCCGTGTAGCGTCAGCAGCGGCTGCCGGTCGGCGATGAATCTCTGCACCGCGATACTTCCGATATGCACATCCAGCGGGACATGGTCGACGCTCTTGCCGTCCAGGGCGGCCCGGTCCAGTTTGCCCTGGTAGGGCGGACAGTGGAACAGGCAGATGGCGCCTTTCATGTCGTCATCGCCGGCCAGCCGGGCAAGCTCGGCGACCATGGTGGCGTGCCGGATGACCCGGTTTTCCGGCCCGGCGGTGCGCCGACCCTCTTCGGGGGAGATGCAGCCCGGATCGACGAACCGCGACACGTCGTAGCGTTCCCAGTCCTTCAGCTGGAAGGGCGAGGGAGGGATGCAGGAGTACCCGTAGACCGTGAACGGCCCGAAGGCGGCTTGGCGGCCGTGGACGTAGTGGAGCAGGCCCTCCTGTTCGCCGGCCAGGAGGGTGTCCTCGTGGAACCTGGGGTCGTCGTTGCCCAGGATGAGGAAGACGTCCGGGTAGTCGGCCCGCAGGGCGGTCTTCAGGGCGCGCAGTTCCGGCAGGAGAAGGTCCTCCAGGAAATCCTCCTGCCCCGGCGAGGTTTTCCAGGAGGAATCCATGCCGTGGGGCAGCAGGTCGCCTCCGAAAAAGACCCCCCGGGGAATTTCCCGGCGCACGAGGTCGAACAGTTTCGTGTAACGGGCGGTCCGCCCGTGGAGATCGGACACGAAAAAGGACGGCAGCATCAGATCACGTCGTCGATGATGGCCAGCATGACCGCTTCGACTTCCGCGGCGGTGGCGGCCATGGTGTCGCTGTTGTCGAAAACACCCATCAACTGGGTGGGCAGCAGGGTTCCGACCTTGGTCTGGCCGTCCTCGCTCCAGACCCCGATCCGGCAGGGCAGGGCCAGGTTGACCCGGATGTCCTCGTCCAGCACCGTTTTGGCGTGGTGGGGGTTGCAGACCTCGAACACCCGGCACTCGGTGTCGAAGGCTACGCCCTTGTTGGCCATCGTCTGCTTGAGGTCGTGGACGTGCAACAGTCCGAACTTGTGGTCGGGAACGACGGTTTCCAGGGCCTTGGCCACCTCGTCGACGGACTTGGTGGTGGTTTTGATGTGGATCATGACGGCGCATGCCTTTCGGTATAGTGGTCCATGGGGGACTATCTCCCCCCGGCAAACATAGTGTAGAATCACCCGCACAATCAACCTCAACCCGGGGAGTTCCCATGACCCGCCTGATCCTGATGTGTGTCCTGTTCCTGCTGCTGGCCTCGGTGCCCGCCGGGGCCGTCCTGCCCGACCGCGACGAGCCCGTGCGCACGGTGTTTTTGATTCGCCACGGCGAGTACGAACATGATGAAGATTGCGACGAGGACACCGGCTGCGGCCTGGTGGCCCTCGGACGGCAGCAGGCCCGCCTGACGGCGGACCGTCTGAAGGCCATGCCGATCGTCTTCACCTCGATCCAGGCCAGCGAGATGACCCGCGCGCGGCAGACGGGGGAGATCATCCTGGAGGCCTTTCCCGATCTGGAACTCGTGCTGCACCGCGACATCAGGGAGTGCACGCCGAGCACCTGGCGCGAGGACATCATGACCGACATGGAACCGGGCGAGGCCGAGGAGTGCGAGGCCAACCTCGAGGCGGCCTGGGCGCGGATTTTCGTGCCGGCCGTCGGCGCCAATGAATACGACATCGTGGTCTGCCACGGCAACGTGATCCGCTGGTTCGTCACCCGGGTCCTGAAGGTGGACCCCCTGGCCTGGCTGCAGATGAGCATCGCCAACTGCAGTCTGACGGTGGTGCAGGTGCGGTCCGACGGGTCGGTGAAACTGATCGCGTTCGCCGACAGCGGGCACATCCCCTATTCGATGACGACGTATCCGGGGACCGAGGCGGTGCAGTAGCGCCGCCTGCCTCATCGCCGGGGTATTTGACACCGCCCTCCTTGGCGGCTATCCTGCGAGGTGACCGTTGGGGGTGGCTGACCCGCCGAAAAATGGGATCCAGCCTGAGAAAAACCCTTGGAACCTGAACCGGATCATGCCGGCGTAGGGAAACGGGCCTCATGAGGCGCCATCCAACAATACGGAGGCGCTTTTTTTTGTGGCTTTCCATTTCTCCGCCTGGCCAACCTCTCGAGGTGCCAGCCATGACGCGTTTGATAATCGTCCTGTTGATCATCCTGCCGACCTCCGCTGTTTTCGCGGAGGACCCGCCCGAAACCGAACAGATCTTCGAAGGCAGCGAGGTCGTCGTCACCGCCAGCCGGTATGGCGACGAGACCCGCATGAACGTGACCAACATCACGAACGAGGAACTGCAGCTCCGCGAACCCGACCTCGCCCTGCCCATGCTGCTCGAGGGCATTCCGGGAGTGTTTGCCTACAGCGACGCGGGCAGCGGCCTGGGGTACACCTACCTGAAGATCCGGGGATTCGACCAGCGGCGGGTGGGCGTGCTGTTCAACGGCATCCCCATGAACGATCCCGAAGACCACCAGGTGTGGTGGGTGGACATGCCCGACCTGGCGGCCAGCGTGCAGGACATCCAGGTGCAGAGGGGCATCACCAATTCCATCGGCGGCATGACGGCCATCGGGGGCACGGTCAACATCGTGTCGGCCGAACTGACCGACAAGCCCCAGGGACTGTTTTCGCTGGACGCGGGCAGTTACGGCTTTTCGCGCCAGATGATCACCTACCAGACGGGCAAACTCGGCCAGGGGTTCAAGTCGCTGATCCGCCTGTCGCGGCAGCAGAGCGACGGCTACCGGGAAAGGTCGGGGTACGAAGGCTGGGCGGTGTTCTGGAGCGGGCAGTATGAAACCGCCAAAACCACGACCGAGGTCAACATCTACACGGGGCAGGAACAGACCCATCACGCCTGGGACGCCGTGCCGGAATCGGTGCTCGAGGGGAACCGCACGGCGAACTCGGAAACCTACTGGAACGCCATCGACAACTTCCGCCAACCCCACTATGAACTGCACAACACGGTCTATTTCAACGACAGCCTCTCGCTGAGCAATCGCCTCTACTACATCGAAGGCGAGGGGTATTACGAAAACTTCAAGGACGATCAGCTGGCCGTGGATTATGACCTGGACCGGCTGCCCGGGGTGAGTCCGGACGACCGGCTCGACCTGATCAGGCAGAAATGGGTGCGGAAGGAACACTTCGGCTGGGTGCCCGCCCTGGAATGGACCCAGGATCGGGGGCGCCTGCTGGTCGGCGGCGACTGGTACACCTTCCACTCCGATCACTGGGGCGATGTGATGTGGGCCGACGGCTTCACGCCGGTCGACTTCCTGCCGGAGTTCCGGTATCACCAGTACACCGGCGACAAGGACGCCTACAGCCTTTACGCCAACCAGCGCTACCGGGTGCTGGGCGGCCTGACGGTGACGGTCGACCTGAACTACCAGCAGAAGCAGTACAGCTTCATGCAGGACGAGGTCGGCAACTTCGTCGGCGATCTGCGCAACGCCTACACCGTGGACTACGACTTCTTCAACCCCAAGGGAGCCCTGCATTACGCGGTTCCCGGCCGGGTGGCCGGCGGCTCGCTGGCGGCCTACGGGTCGGTCGGGCGCAACCACCGCGAGCCGACCGACAACGAGCTGTTCGACACCTGGCAGAGCGGCAGCGACCTGGGCGCCCAGCCCCTGTTCGCGCGCAGCCGGGATGTCCCAAACCCCGACGGTTCGGTCAACTACGTCGAATGGTACGATCCCTACGTGCAGCCCGAGAGCGTGAACGATTACGAGATCGGGTTCTCCTGGCAGAACCCGAACGTGAGCTTCACCCTCGGCGGCTACATCATGGATTTCGAGAACGAGATCGTGGCCCTCGGCGGGGTCAACGACGACGGCAGTTCCATCCGCGGCAACGCGGGCCAATCGGAGCACAAGGGCCTGGAGCTGGGCCTGCGGACCAGGCTGTCACGCCGCCATTTCCTGAACCTGGCCGCCTCGAAAAGCTGGGACACGTTCACCGAGTATCTCTACCACGATTATGACGGAACCGTTCAGGACTTCTCCGGCAACCCCATCGCTCTGTTTCCGGGCCATCTGGTCATGGTGTCCTGGGACGCCAACTGGGTGACCGGCGTCAACACCAGGATCCGTTTCCGGGACACGGGCAAGCAGTATCTGGACAATACGGGGAACGAGGACCGCATCATCGACGCCTGGGCCGCGGTCGATTTTTCGGTCTGGTTCGACCTCGGTCCGTTGGGTCTGGAGTCCCTGGACGGGGCGCGGGCCTTCGCCCACGTGAGAAATCTTGGTGACACGCAATACGAAACATGGGGATACTGGTTCGGAGAGAACTTCTACACGCCCGCCGCGGGGCGGAATTTCGCAATCGGAGTGGATTACAGCTTCTGATGAACAACTACGGGCCGGAAACCGGCGGGGCCGCGTGTCCCATATTTCCCAGGAAGGGCAAGCGGGCGGTTGTCCTGTGCAACGGGCCCCAGCCGCCCCTGCCCCTGCTTGAGTATTGGCTCAGCGGCGCGGACATGTTTGTCTGTGCCGATGCCGCGGGCCATCCCTACGATTACCTCCCGCGGCTGCCCGACGTGGTGATCGGCGACTTCGATTCCCTCTCGGGTCGGCTGCTCGACGGCCGCGATGGTCCCAAGTTCCTGCAGGTCACCGACCAGTACACCACCGACAGTGAAAAGGCGCTGCTCTACGTCGAGTCGCAGGGCATCGAGGAAGTCATCCTCATGGGCGCGACCGGCTGGCGGCTTGATCACACCCTGTTCAACGTCCAGCTGCTGGAGCGATTCGCCGACCGGCTGCACATCCTGATCGCCGGGCACCACGCCGACACGGTCCGGCTGGGGCCGGGGTCCAAGGTGTCCTGGGATCTCGCTCCGGGCGTGCTGTTCTCGGTGATCCCCATGTGCGGGCAGGTCACCGGGGTGACCTTCGAGGGGGCCATGTACCCCCTGCTGGGCGAAACCCTCGAGCCGGGCGGACCGGCCACCATCAGCAACCGGGTGACGATGTCGCCTCTTTTGATCTCCGTGGGCGCGGGGTCCCTGCTGGTGGCGGTCGACCGCGAGTCCGGCCCGGATTTCATCGAAGACATGTTCGAGGACGATTGAGGTGACGTCCCTGGCCGGCGTCGCCTACGCGGCGTTTCTCCTGTTCGTGGTTCTGCGCCTGTTCCGGGGGCGAAGCAACGGCGCGGTGGACTACATCGTCGCCGGCCGCCGTCTGACCCTTCCCGCCTTCACCGCCTCGCTGGTGACCACCTGGTACGGCGGCATCCTCGGCGTCGGCGAATACACCTGGAACTACGGCGTCAGCAACTGGCTCGTTTTCGGGGTGCCGTACTACCTGTACGCCGGTGTTTTCGCGGTTTTCCTGGCGGCGCGCGCCCGGCGCTCCGAGGTGTTGACCCTTCCCGATCTCCTGGAAAAACGTTTCGGCCGCGGTCCCGCCCTGGCCGGCGCCGGGGTCCTGTTCGTGATGACCGCGCCGGCGGCCTACGTCCTGATGCTGGGCGTGCTGGTCAATTTCGCCACCGGCTGGCCGCTGTGGGTGGGGGTCGTCCTGGGAACCGCCTTTTCGGTGGGCTACGTGTTCCGCGGGGGCTTGCGGGCGGTGGTGGCCACGGATGTGGTCCAGTTCTTCCTGATGTTCATCGCCTTTCTCATCCTGGTGCCGGTGTGCGTGTCGCGCTTCGGGGGTTTGTCCTTCCTGCGTTCGAGTTTGCCACCGGGGCATCTGCAATGGGACGGGGGCCTGGGTTTCCAGGCCGTCGCCGTGTGGTATTTCATCGCGCTGTCGACCCTGGTGGAGCCGGCTTTCTACCAGCGCTGCTACGCGGCCCAGGATGAAAAGACGGCGCGGCGGGGGATCATCGCGGCCATCGTCTTCTGGATCTGTTTCGATTTCCTGACCACCACGGCGGGCCTGTACGCGCGGGCCGTGATTCCCAACCTTACCGACCCGGTGCAGGCCTTTCCGGCCCTGGCCCAGCTGGTGCTGCCGGCCTTCTGGCAGGGGGTGTTCACGGTGGGGCTGCTGGCGACCATCATGTCGACCGTGGACAGCTACGCCTTCATCGGATCGATCACCCTGGGGCGGGATCTCATCGGGCGGTGGCGCGGTTTGGGGGAAGAGGAATCGCTGCCGGTGATCCAGTGGAGCCTGCTGGCCACCGCCGTGGTCGCGGTGGGGCTGGCGTTGTGGTCGGGCTCGGTGATTCATCTGTGGAAAACGCTGGGGTCGGTGGGCACGCCCATGTTGCTGCTGCCGTTGGTGTTGGCGCATTCGGGGCACGCAGTCACCGGGAGGCGAATCCTCTTCGCGATGCTGCTGGCCGGCGGGGTGGCTATCGGTTGGCTGATTCTGGGCCACGGGGGAGCCTGGCTGGGCGTTGAGGCGATTTTCCCGGGACTGGCCGTTTCGCTGGTTGTGTTGGGGCGCGATATTCTCGTTCTATTGAGCAGAAGGAACGCCGGCGAAACTTCCTGAAATGATTCATGAGGTCCGCGCATTTCAATTGCCCCACATGCTGTCTAAGGATTGGCTGGTCTGGTAGAGCATATAGCACCCAACGGCCAACCCGATGACTACGATGGCGACCACAGGTCCCGTCCAGGAAGTGCCGCCCCCATTTTTGACGACCAGCCACTGAACCTGTTCCATCGGATAACCGGCCGGTTGACTGGAATGGCCCTTGTTGTCCAGGACGATTTCCTTGTCGTTGAAAACCAGGACCTCGCCATCCACGCGGGACCCATCCACCAGATACAGGCTGACATCATCCCCTTTTTCAGGGCGGTTCATTTCCGGGGATGCCGAGGGCCGGGAGTTGGATCTCTCGATGGACTTGATCTGGGAGGGGCTGAAAACCAGGGGCTGATCAACAAAGCGATTGGGCCTGAGAACGATTCCCTCCGGTGTGATGCGGTTGATTTCGCCAATAACCCGGGTTCCCTCGGTGGTGGTAATCCTGACTTCTTCTCCAGCGCGAAGGTTACAAACCTCGAACGAGGACATATTTCCGTCGCCAGGCTCACCGGTCCGGGTATAGCAGGCGGGTTGGAACCCGCTGCATCCGGAGACAAAAAACGTCAGCGAGACGAGCCAGAACATTCTCAGATGGGTCTTCATGGTATTCCCCTTTCCCAACCGGGTGTGATCAGGAACAGCAGGAATTCGGCCAATGGAACAGGTGTCAGTTAACTTGTTTAAATATTCAATGTTGGCGGGGATTTAGCCGGCGAAAAGGGCCATGAGGGCGGCCCAACTGTATGCCGGATCCGACACCCCTATGTGGATTTCCACATTCCCAAAATGAAGAAGGGCCCCCAGGGAGGCCCTTCTTCCTCGAATGAAATAAACTTCTACTGCAGCATCATCCACAGGTAGGCGTAGGTCAGCGCCCAACTGTAGGCCCGCTGGTTCAGGTTCGCCCCCGCCGCATGGCCGCCCTCGGTGTTCTCGTAGTAGTACACCGGCTTGCCCATGTCGGTCATCTTCTTCACCATCTTGCGGGCGTGACCGGGATGGACCCTGTCGTCACGCGTGGAGGTGTAGAAGAACACCTTGGGGTAGTCCACGTTCGGATCCAGGTTCTGGTACGGCGACCAGAGTTTCATGTATTCCCAGTCGTCGGTGTCGGGGTTGCCGTATTCGGCCATCCAGCTCGCGCCCGCCAGCAGCTTGTTGAAGCGTTTCATGTCCAGCAGGGGCACCTGGCAGACCACCGCCCCGAAAAGATCGGGGCGCTGCACGAAAGCGCCGCCGACCAGCAGCCCGCCCTGCGACCCGCCGACGATGCCCAGATGCTCGGGCGAGGTGATGTTGCGGGCGATCAGGTCCTCGGCCACGGCGATGAAATCGTCAAAGTTGTTCTGGTGGTTCTCCTGCACGGCGCCCTGATGCCACTTGGGGCCGAATTCGCCGCCGCCGCGGATGTTGGCCAGAACGTAGACACCGCCGCGTCCGACCCAGGCCGATCCGATGGAGCCGGAGTAGCCGGGCCGCTGGCTGACCTCGAAACCGCCGTACCCGTAAAGCATGGTGGGGTTGACCCCGTTGGCTTCGAAGCCGGGGGGCATGACGATGAAGTAGGGGATCATCGTGCCGTCTTTCGATTCGGCCTCGTACTGGTCCACGGTCATGCCGGTGGCGTCAAAAAACTCGGGTGTGGTCTTGACCATGCGGGCGGGCTGGCCCTCCTGGACGTAGAACAGGCTCGAGGGGGTCAGGAAGTCGGTGTAGGTGATGAAATAATCGTTGGTCAGGTCGCTGGTGCCGGTGACGTAGGCGGAGCCCAAGCCCGGAAGGGGCACCTCCTCGAAGGTCCACCCCTTTCCGGTGAAGGTGTACTTGTAGAGCTTGCTGCGCACGTTGTCCATGGTGGAGACCAGCAGGTAATCGCGGGTGTTGGAAACGCGGCCCAGGGAGATCCGATCCTCCGGTTCGAAGAGCTGATGGAACGTCCGGCCCCCGGCCATGAAATCCTCGAAATCGATGGTCAGCAGGGCGTCGGCGGGATATTCGGTTCCGCCGACGGTCCAGGGAGTGCGCAGCGAGACCAGCAGCTGCTTCTTGAAGATGCCCTGGAAATCGGCGTCCTCGGGAATCTCCAGCTTCAACAGCTCACCGCCGCGCACCAGATAGGTGGTGCCCCGAAAGAACTCCGGGGTCTGCACGACCATGTCGTAGTTGCCCTCGGGGGTGTGGACGGTGTAGCCGGAGGCCGAGACATCCTGCACCGAACCCTCATAGACCAGACGGGCCTTTTCCAGGGGCGTGCCCCGTTTCCATTCCTTGACCAGGCGGGGGTAGCCCGATTCGGTCAGGGAGCCTTCCCCGAAGTCGGTGCCGATCCAGACCGTGTCCTGGTCCTTCCAGCCTACCTGGGCCTTGGCTTCGGGCACGAAAAACCCGTCGGCGACGAACTCCCCGCTCGTCACATCGAATTCCCGGGTGACCGAGGCATCGCTGCCGCCGCGCGACAGGGTGATCAGGAATCGCCGGTAGTCTGGGAACAGGCCGCTGGCGCCCTTCCAGACCCAGTTCTCGTCCTCGGCGGTCGCCAGGGCATCCACGTCGATGACCGTTTCCCATTCGGGTGATTCGGTCAGGTACGAGGCGATGCTTGTCCGCCGCCAGATGCCCCGCACGTGATCCGGGTCCTGCCAGAAGTTGTAGACCCAATCGCCGCGAACGGAGGGGCTGGGAATGCGTTCGCTGGAGTTGTAGATCTCCAGGAGCTTCGCCTGGATTTCCGCGAACACGGGCACGGCCTCGAGCTCGGCGGTGTCGGCGGCGCTGCGCTCCTCGACCCAGGCCAGGGCGTCTTCCCCTTCGACCTCCTCGAGCCACAGGTAGGGATCGGTATCCTCGGTATCCTGGGCGAGGCTGAAAGCCGCCGGAAGCAGGATCACCGCGAGCAGAAGGATGATGAAAAGGCGCATGAGGGTCTCCTTGGCCGGAAAGGGGGTTGAGGGCAGGTTCCAACCCCAAATTTGCCAGGAAGGCCGATAGGGTCAAGAAGAAACGCGGCGGGGCGCTACGGTTCCAGCAGCTCCGCGAATCCCGGTTGGTCCCGCAAGGGGTCGAACAGGGGGTCCAGGCGCAGGTTCCAGGGTGAAAGGCGGAAAAAAGTCGGGTTTTCCAGTCCGCGCCTGGTGGCAGCCAGGGCCATGTCCAGGTCCCCGATGTTGATGGCGTAGGAAATCTCCACATGGTCCCGGGGCCCGATGAAATACTTGTCCACATCCCCGAGTTCCCGGGCCTTTTCCAGCAGAGGAGGCACCGCATCCAGATTGCCGAGGAAGTTTTCCGCCTGGGCCAGGTAGAGGTAGGAGTCGAACTGCCGGGGGCGTTCCTGGACGAATTCCAGGGCTTGTTCCCTCATGGCGCGGAAAGCCCGGTCCGCGTCGGAGGAACGGCCCGCCTGGTCGTAGAGCAATCCCAGGGTCACCAGGAAACTGGTCTTCTCGTCGGCGGAATCGATCATCTCCGCATTGAATTCCTCGAGCCGGGAGATACCGCGGGAAAAGTTGCGTTCCAGCAGATCCAGATAAGCCTGGTAGGTGACGATGCGGGGAGCATCGGCCAGGGGGGCCTGTTCCAGGGTCGCGCGGGCAGCTGGGATGTCCCCGTTCCAGGCCACGAGCATGCGGGCTTTTTCCACGTAGGCGTCCAGACCGTCGGGTGAAAAGAGGATCGCCTGGTCGTACTCATGGTCCGCCTCGGCGAAATTCCGCAGGGAGTACAGGTTCCGGGCCAGGTTGAGATGCAGGTGGGCGTTATGGGGATCCAGCGCCACGGCCCGCCTGATGTAGCGGGTCGCTTCATCGAGCTTGCCCTGCCGGCGCAGCACATAGCTGATGGCCTCGGGAACTTCGTACAGGTTGGGGGCCGTCCGTTCGGCGGCCCGCATTTCCACCAGGGCCGCGTCGTAATCGAAAAATCCGAGGTAGTAATAATAACCCCAAGCCAGGTGAACCTTGGGATTGTCCGGTTCGAGGGTGCGGGCCCGATCGAGGGCCGCCTTCGATTTTTCCAGGATCTCCTCCGTTTCATCCCCGGTCAGGTAGAGCATGCCGTAGATGTTGGCCAGCTCGGCCAGGGCGGGGACAAAATCGGGATCCAGCGTCATGGCCCTTTCCATGAGCTGGGCCGACATCCTGAAGTTGCTGAGGTCGTAACCCGGCTTGTGCCAGAACTCGAGGCCCCGCAGGTAGGCCTGGTAGGCCTCCATGTTGTCGGTGGGGACGGCGGTCATGGCCTGTTTCTCGGGTTCGCCCAGGGTGACGTTGAGTTCGCGGGCCACGGTCTCGGCGATCTCGGACTGGACGACGAAAATTTCCGCCAATTCCTTGTCGTAGCGCGAGGACCACAGGTTGGTGTCGTCGGACACCCGAATCAGCTGAGGTGTGACCCGGATGCGGCTGGGTCCCCCTTCGACCCTCTCCCAACGGACGGTCCCCTCGAGGACGTAGTCCACGTCCAGCTGTTGACCGATCTCCTTCAGGGGCAATCGTTTGTCCTTGAATTGCATGGCGCTGGTCCGCGACACCACGCCCAGGCTCTTGATGGCGGCCAGGCGGCTGGTGATCTCTTCGGTCAGGCCGTCGGCGAAGTATTCGTCGTCGCTGGCGCCCAGGTTCTCGAAGGGCAGAACGACGATCTTCATCCGTTTGTCGGCGACGGGCGCCTGCTCGACCACGGCGACCGGTTGCCGGTCCACCACGACCTTTCCGGGTCGGAAAACCAGCCATCCGGCCACGACGACCGCGACGGCAGCCAGGACCAGGACCAGGGGGTTTTTCCAGACGGGTTTGGCCGCGGCCACCGGGGGCCGGACCACGCTGTGGCTGGAGGCCTCGGTCTCCAGCTCGCGCTGCAGCTGCCGCAGGTTGTTGCGGACATCCTTGGCGGTTTGATGGCGGTGCTCTGGGTTCTTTTCCAGGCATCCGCTGACGATGCGCTCCAGGTGCCGGGGCAGGTCGGCCTTCAGTTCGGTCATCTGGCGGGGTTGGTCCTTGAGCACCGACGACATGACCGCCATGGACGATTTTCCCTGGAAGGGACGTTCGCCGGTGAGCATCTCGTACATCAGGATGCCCAGCGAGAAGATGTCCGACCGCGCGTCGACCACACCGCCCTCCAGCTGCTCGGGGGACATGTAGGGCGCCGTGCCGACGATGCTGCCCTCTTCGGTCAGGGGGCGCTCCAGGTCCATGGTCTGTTCGGTGGCCGGGATGTCCTGCTCCAGCTTGGCCAGCCCGAAGTCCAGCACCTTCAGGTGGCCGCCGGCGCCCACGATGATGTTGGCGGGTTTCAGGTCCCGGTGGGTGATGCCCATTTCATGGGCGGCGCTCACCGCCTCGGACAGGGGCAGGGCCAGGTCGAAAAAGGCGTCGAGCGCCATGCCGTTTTTGGGGATGACCTCGTCCAGCCGCTTGCCCTCGACCAGTTCCATGGTCAGGAACGGGATACCGGCGGCGGTTTCGACGCTGTAGACGGTGACGATGTTGGGATGGTTCAGGGTGGCCAGGGCCTCGGCCTCGCGCTGGAACCGCTCGAGCAGGCGCGGGTCCCGGGCCACGCGGTCCGATAGGACCTTCAAGGCCACCCTGCGCTTGAGACGGGTGTCCTCGGCCTCGTAGACCACGCCCATGCCGCCCTCGCCGAGCAGCCGGGTAATCCTGTAGTGGGCGAGGGTTTTTCCGATCACCGCGGCAAGCTCCCGGGAATGGTCAATGGAAGGGATGAAATATCACAGGGACTTCATCAGACATTAATAGCACAGGGAGCCTTGGCTGTCATGGGTTGCCTGCGACTGGGGGCCAGCCGGTCAATCGGGATCGTCGGCGGAAAAGATCTTCTTGAGGGTTTCGAGGTCGCGTTCGCGCTCTTCCCGGGTCTGGGAGCTCTTCAGGGTGGACACCGAGCGCCCCAGCACCTTCTTGATGAACTGCTGAAGGCTGTGATCCACGGCCTGGGCCACCTCGTCCGACTGTTTCTTGCGGACGAAACCCACCTGCTTGTCCTTCAATTCCTCCAGGTAGGCCTTGAACTCCGCGACGGTCGGCCGGATGTCGATCTCGTCCAGCCAGGTCTGGAATTCGACCAGTTCCTCTTCGATGATCCCCTGGGCGTGGGGCACCTGTCGGGCGCGGGCGGCGAGGTTGCCCTGGATGATGCCGTCCAGGTCGTCGAGCCCGAAGGTGAACACGCTGTTGATGTGGCTCACGTCGGGGTGGATGTCGCGCGGCACGGCGATATCCAGCATGAACAGGGGCTTGCCTTTGCGCTTGGCGACGGCAGCCCGGACCATGTCGGGCAGGATGACGGGCTCGGTGGCGCCGGTGGTGGACAGGATGACGTCCGCCTCGGCGATGGCGTCGGTCAGGTGTTCCCAGGCCATTACGGAAATCTGCCCGGACTTGCCGTCGGCATCCGCCGCCGGGGGCAGCAGCCCGCCGCTGTTCTTGGCCGCCTTTTTGGAGGGGCCGGATTTCATTTCTTCCCGCAGGGTGGCGGCCAGGACCTCGGCGTTGCCCAGGCTGCGGTTGACCACCACCAGGTGGCCGATGTTGTGCTGCAGGAAATGGCGCGCGGCCAGGCCGCCGGTTTCCCCGGCGCCCACCAGGACAGCCCGCTGGTCGCTCAATTTGTCGAAGAACTTGCGGGCCAGCTCCACCGCGGCGAAGGCCACGCTCACCGCCCCGGTGGATATTTTCGTTTCCGTGCGGACCCTCTTGCCGGCGCGGAAGGCGCCCTGGAAGGCCCGCATCAGTCCGGGCCCGGGTTCATGGTGGCTGCGGGCCAGGCGGTAGGCGTCCTTCAATTGGGCCGAGATCTGGGGTTCACCGAGCATCATGCTTTCGAGTCCGGCGGACACGTGGTACAGGTGCCGGACGGCGTCGAGATCGGTCCAGGAGCTGGCGTGCTCGGAAAAGAACAGGTCCGGGTCGGCGCCGACCTCGGCCAGGCCCTTTTTCAGGAGGGCGTCCACGTCGGTGCCCTCGACGACCTCCAGATAGATCTCGGTGCGGTTGCAGGTCGACAGCGGGATCACCGAAATGCAGCCGTTCTCGCTGACGGTCGGGTTGTGGTTCTCGTCGGCGACGTGCCCCCCCAGCGCATCCATCAAGGCACTCGCCCGGTCCGGCTCCAGATGCGCCTTTTCGCGCACCTCGGTCGGGGCGGTCTTGTGGTTGATGCTGCGGACATGCAGGGAGGTGGGTCCGATCATCGACCGGCCTCCTCGTTCACCGCGAGCATTTCCGCCGCGGACTGGGGGAATCCCGACAGGGCGGAGATGGGCTGGTGGGACCGGAAATTATGGAAACTGGGGAAGAAGTGGTACACCAGGCCCATGGTCAACACCACGGCGACGAAGGCGCCCACGGCCAGCGTGTTCATGCGCTTTCCGCGCCAGCCCAGGAACCGGTTGCCCAGAAGGCCCAGGGAATACCCGAGCAGGATGACCCAGCTGATCATGATCTTCGGGTCCCAGGGGGTGAGCATCGCGGCCATGTCGGCGTCCACGCGGTCGGCCAGGTCATACATCCACAGGTGGCCCAGGCACAGGGCGGCGAACAACAGGGGCACGCCGAGTTTCACGGCGCCGATGCTCATGCGCTCCAGGGTTTCCAGCGAAGGCAGGCGCCGGAACAGCAGCCCGAACTGGTGCCGCATGAGCTGCCGGTTGAGGATCAGGTACAGCAGCGCGTACAGGAAACTCAGGCTCAGGGCGGTGTAGGCGAACAGCACCAGCACGGCGTGGCCGGCGAAGCCGGGATCCCGCAGGAAGGGGCTGACCTCGTCGGTGGTGGAGCTGAAGAGGCTTCCGATGAGAACGAAGAGAAAGGACACGCCGGTGACCAGGAAACCGGTGTTCTTGGCCTTGATCCGGATTTCGATCACCATGTAGGTGGCCAGCATGGCCAGGGACAGGGCGCAGAAGAATTCCGCCGGCGCCCCCATGGGCAGGCGGCCCAGGATGATCCCGCGGCCCACGATGCAGGCGGTGTGCAGGCCCACGACAATCAGCGCGAACCTGGTGCACAACCGGCGGGCGGTGGGGCTGTCGGTGTAGAACAGCCACAGGTAGGTTCCCCAGACAACCAGGTAGGCCAGGGGCATCAGGAACTTGAAAATCGACATGACCGTCGCCATTAAAAAACCTCCGATCGAACAGGCCCACCAAGGGCAGCCAACCCGCTCAACACATCATCCGCCACCGTTTCGGCTTCCTTGACGCAGGCGTTGACCGAAATGCCGCGGTACGAGCTTCCGGTGAGGTGAAGTCCCGTGAAGCGCGCGGCGGCGCTTTCCATTTCCCGCAGCCGGGCCAGGTGGCCGGGCACGTACTGGGCGATGGCCCGCGGGTGACGGATCACCCGGACCATTTCGGGCGCGCCCTTGAGTCCCAGCAAGGGGCGAAGTTCCGAAAGGATGACATGGACCATCTCATCGTCGGCCTGGTCCAGGAAACCGGGGTTGCCCGACCCTCCGGCCATACAGCGCAGAAGGACCTGCCCGTCGGGAGCCCGTCCGCCGAAGATGCTGCTGGTCCACAGGACGCCCAGAAGTTCGCGTTCTTCCCGGGTGGGCACCAGCATGCCGAAGCCGTTCAGGTCGTGGACCACGGCCTCACGCTTGAAACCCAGGGCGATCACGGCCATGGGGGCGAAGGGTATCGCCGCCAGGTTCCTGGCGAGAACGGGGTCGAGGTGCCCGAGATGTCCGGCCGCCGCATGGGCGGGCGCCGCTTCGACCACCGCGTCGAAGGGCCCGTAGGTGTTGTCGCCGGCGGTCACGGTCCAGCCCTCGTCCGTGGGCGCGATTTTCCGGACATCGGCCGCGGTGACGATTTCCGCCAAGGGGTCGGCGTTCAGTTCGGCGGCCAGGGCGTCGATAAGGGTGGCCATCCCGCCGGTGAACGAGTGCAGCACGCCCGAGGGCCCGGCGTCGGTCTTGCTCTTGCCCTGTTTCTTGCGGGCCCGGGCCAGTTTCAACATGGCCTTGAAAAGCCCCCCGTAGTCCTTTTCGAGTTCCACCATGCGCGGGAAGGCCGCCGCCAGGCTGAGTTTTTTCGACTCGCCGCCGAACACGCCCTTGACCATGGGGTCGAGCATCACCGCGGCGAATTCCCCTCCCAGCCGACGGGTGCCGAACTGGTCGATGGTCTCGTCGGTGGCGGGATCCTCGGCGGCCCTGCCGAGATCCTTGCGCTTGGGCACGAACAGTTCGCCGGCCATCCGCAGCTTGGCGCCCCAGGGAAGCATGTCCGATTTCAGGAAGGCCCTGGGCGACGTGGGGATTTCCTGGATCCGGCCGTCGATCAGCAGGAAGCGGTGGGCGGTGACGTCACTGCTGCGCTGGAGCCTGTCCCGGATTCCCAGGCGGTCGACCAGGCGCAGGGTGGCGGGCTCGTTGTCGAGGAACCCGTTGGGACCCCATTCCAGCTGCCATCCGTCCCGGCGGACGGTCTGCAGGTTGCCGCCCGGTTCGGGGCCTTTTTCCAGCACCGTAACCCGGACCTCACAGTCGGCCGCCCGGGCCTTGTCCCGCAGGTTCAGGGCGGTGGCCAGGCCGGCGATGCCGCCGGCGATGACCGCCACGTGGAACGTCGTGTCAGTCCGCGGAACCAAGTTCAGCCACCTCCGGCGAAAAGGCCACGTCGATCAGGTGGCCGGCCAGGGAGTCCAGCCAGGTCTCGTTCAGGTTCAGGGCTTCGCCCCGCCGAAAATCCGCGATTCCCAGGGCCGCGGCTTCGTCCCTCAGTTCGATGTCCAGTTCGAGCAGCGTCTCGATGTGTTCGCAGGTGAAGCTCACCGGCTGCACCAGCAGGCGGCGAATTCCCCGGGCGGCCAGGCGCGGGACCTCTTCATCGATCTGGGGGCCCAGCCAGGCGATCGGACCCACCTTGCTCTGGAACGTCAGGCAGGGCGCGGGGCCGCCGGTGATCCGGTCGAGCCGGTCGGTGGCCCCGGCGGCGGCCACCGATTCGCGGACCATCTTGTGCACGGCGTTCACCGTGGCCAGGGTTCGTTCCAGGTAGGGGTCGCCCTTCTTGATGAACGATTCGGGCAGCGAATGGGCCACGTAGAGAAGGGCGCATTCGGCGGGGTCGACCCGTTCTTCGGTCCAGCGGGCCAGGCCCGAAACCACGGGCCGGGCCAGGGCCTTCACGAAACCGGGCAGGACGTTCCAGTCGGGAATCACATGCACCGCCGCCCGGGGCGCGGTTTGGGCCAGGGCATCCAGCACGTACTGGATGGTGCTGCCGTTGGTCGCCCCGGAAAACTGGGGGTAGGTCGGCACGATGATGAACTGCTCGGCACCGGCGGCCACCATTGCGGGGACCGTATCCCGGGGATAGGGATCCCAGTAGCGCATGGCCACCCCCGGCAGCACGGGCCGGCCGGTGGCGGAGATCTTGTGCGCCAGGAATTCCGCCTGCTTGCGGGTGGTGGGCAGCTGGGGGGTGGAGGAGTCCTTGCTGATCATGGCGTACCGCTTGCGCACCTCCGGGGCCCGCTTCAGGGCGATGAGCGCCCCGGCGATCCCCGCGAACAGGCGCGGCACCGGAAAGATCAGCGGGTCGGCGAACAGGTTGCGCAGGAACGGCCGCACCGCCTCGGGTCGATCCGGCCCGCCCATGCCGCACAGGATCAGGCCCGTTGTCCGGGCCGGATCCAGGGTCGCGCGCGGGAATGTATCGATACCCGTCATGGTCGGTTTCCTCAAACGGTTTTCGAGAAGATGGGCTTGCCCTTGCCCTTGCCCAGGTAGGCGTCCAGGGTCATGGCCACGTTGCGCACGAAATAGCGGCCCTTTTCGGTTATCCGGATGCCGTCGCCGTCCAGGGTCGCCAGGCCGTCCTCGATCAGCGGCGGCAGGGCCTTGAGACTGTCGGCCAGCAACACGTCGGCCGGGGCGCCGTAGGCCTTTTCGGTCAGTGACCAGGGCAGTTCCAGGTTGCACATCAGGTTCAGGATGGCCAGCCGGCGAAGCTTGTCGTCCTCGGACAGCTTGTGACCCTTGACCACGGGCAGTCCGCCGGCGTCGATGCCTTCGGACCAGCCGCCGAAGTCGGCGTTGTTCTGCACGAACCGGTCGCAGACGTCGCCGATGCCGCTCATGCCGAAGGCCAGCATGTGGGGCGCCGGCTTCGTGGCGTAACCCATGAAGTTCCGGTGCAGGACGCGGTTTTCCAGGGCGACGGAAAGTTCGTCGTCCTTCTTGGCGAAGTGGTCGATGCCGATCCAGGAGTAGTCGCCCTCGCGGAACATGTCGACCGTCAGCATGAACAGCTGGAACTTGTCGTAGCCGGTGAGCATGATCGTGGTGTCGACCAGTTCCTGGTTGGGGCGCACCCAGGGCACGTGGGCGTAGCTGAAGCAGGCCACCCGGTCGGGCTGCAGTTCGATGATGCCCTTCAGGGTGTCGGTGAACGACGCGACGGTCTGCCCCGGAAGGCCGTAGACCAGGTCGACGTTGACCCCTTCGAAACCGGCGTCGCGGCAGCTGTGATAGACCTTCAGGGTCTTCTCGCGGCTCTGGTTGCGGCCGATGGCCTTCTGGGTGCGCTGGTCGAAATCCTGCACGCCCATGCTGATGCGGTTGAACCCCGCCTGCTTCAGGGACAGGGTCTGCTCGGGCGTGGCGATGCGCGGGTCGATCTCCAGCGAGACCTCGGCGTCGGGATTGATGTCGAAGGCGGCGCGGAAAATGTTGAGCGCGCGTTCGGTCTCTTTCTCGTTCAGGTAGTTGGGCGTGCCGCCGCCCCAGTGGAACTGGGCGACCTTGCGGCCGGTGCCGATGATCGTCGTGACCCGCTCGACCTCCTGCTCCACCCGGTCGAGGTACTGGGTGACGGCGTCCTTCTCCCGCGTCACCAGCATGTTGCAGCCGCAATAGTGGCAGGCCTTGGCGCAGAAGGGCAGGTGCAGATAGATGGCCAGTTCGTCGGACGGACGGCCCTTGAGCTCGGTCAGGGCCTCGCGGTATTCCCTGTCGCCGAACTTCTGCTCCCAGGCCGGCACCGTCGGGTAGCTGGTGTACCGCGGCCCGGGCTTGTTGTATTTCTCGACGAATTCCGCCGGAATGTGCAGAGACATTTCTATTGTCCTTTACGGTAGCCCTGGACGGTTTCGACCAGGGTCTGGACTGCTGAAATCGGGGTCGGGGGCAGGATCCCGTGACCCAGGTTGAAGACATGGCCGGGGGCTTTCGAGCCCGCCCGGCAAATGTCCAGCGCGCGGCTGCGGATCTGGTCCTCCGAGCCGAACAGGGCCAGCGGATCCAGGTTGCCCTGCACCGCGTAGCCTTTCATCAAAGGCAGGGATTTGGCCATGTCCATGGTCCAATCCATGCCCAGGGCCTCGACGTCGAGCGTGGTCACCAGGTCGAGGTAGGGGGCGCTTCCCTTGAGGAAGTAGATGCGCGGAACGCCCAGGTCCTTCAGGCCGTCCATGATCCGCCTTACGCAGGGCAGGACCACCGCGGCGTAATCGGCCGGGTGCAGGATGCCGCCCCAGGTGTCGAAGAGCTGCACCGCGTCCACGCCCGCTTCGACCTGCATCCGCAGATAGTCGAGGGTCTGGTCGGTCAGCTTGTCCATGAGCCTGTTCAGCAGCTCGGGGCGGCTGTACAGCATGGTCTTCAGGTTCTCGTAGTTCTTCGACCCGCCGCCTTCGATCAGATAGGTGGCCAGGGTGAAGGGCGAACCCGCGAAGCCGATCAGGGGCGTCTTGTCGCCAAGGCCCTCCTTCATCAGCTTGATGGCCTCGGCCACGAAGTGGGTGCCTTCACGGGCGTCGTATTTCGTCAGCGAATCGATTTCCTTTTCGCTCCGCAGGGGCCGTTCCAGCCTGGGCCCGCCCTGGGAAAAATCGAAGGGGGCGCCCATGGGCTCCAGCGGGGTCAGGATGTCGCTGAACATGATAGCCGCGTCGAACCCGAACCGCCGGATGGGCTGCAGGGTGACTTCGCAGGCGGCCTCGGGGGTGTGGCACAGTTCGGTGAACGAAAGTCTGGAGCGGACTTCCTGGTACTCGGGCAGGTAGCGGCCCGCCTGGCGCATGACCCAGATGGGGGTGCGGTCGCAGGGCTCGCCCCGCAGGTTCTTCAGGAAGATGCTGTTTTTCACGTCGGACATGTCTGCCTAACTCCAGGATTTGAAGGTGTCGGCCACGGCGGCCACGGTGGTGTCGATGTCCTCGTCGGTGTGGGCGGCGCTCAGGAAGCCGACCTCCCAGCCCGAGGGGGCCAGGTACACGCCGCGATTGATGAGATCGCGGTGCATGCGGCCGTAGGTCTCCATTTTCGAGCCGTCGATGGCGGCGAAGCTGCGCGGGGCCGCGTCCTGGAACACCGTCCAGTACAGCGAACCCTGGCGCACGACCGTGGCGGTGACGCCGTGGTCGGCGGCCGCTTTGGCGAGCCCCGCCTGAAGGCGCGCGCCCTTGCGCTCGAGATCCTCGTAGAAGCCCGGCCGTCCCGTTTTCTCGAGGGTCGCCAGCCCGGCGGCCATGGCCACGGGATTGCCGCTCAGGGTGCCGGCCTGGTAGACCGGGCCCAGGGGTGAGATGTGCGCCATGATCTCCTGGCTCGCGGCATAGGCCCCGACGGGGAACCCGCCGCCGATGATCTTGCCGTAGGTCCCCATGTCGGGCGTGATGCCCAGGACAGGACCAGCCCCGCCGGCGCCCACGCGGAAGCCGGTGATGACCTCGTCGAAGATCAGCAGCGCGCCGTGCTTTTTCGTCAGGTCGCGGCACTTCTGCAGGAACTCCGGCCGCTGGACCAGCAGGCCCGCGTTGGCCGGGAAAGGTTCGATGATCACCGCGGCCACCTTGTCGCCGTTTTCGGCGAAGAAGGTCTCCAGGGCGACGTCATCATCCAGGGGCAGGACAGCCGTGCTGTCGGTGAAACCCTTGGGCACGCCGCCGCTGCTGGGGGTGCCGAAGGTGGCCAGGCCGCTGCCGGCCTCGACCAGCAGGCTGTCGGTGTGGCCGTGGTAGCAGCCCACGAACTTGACGATCACGTCCCGTCCGGTGAAGCCGCGGGCCAGGCGGATGGCGCTCATGACGGCCTCGGTTCCGGAGCTCACGAACCGCACCTGGTCGAAGTGGGGCATCCGGGCCAGGAAGGCCTCGGCCAGCAGCACCTCGCGCCGGCTGGGCGCTCCGAAACTGGTGCCTTCGCGAATCGCCTCGATGGCGGCGGCTTCCACGTCCGGATCGGCGTGACCGAGGATCATCGGTCCCCAGCTCAGGCACCAGTCGATGTACTGCTTGCCGTCTTCATCGGTGAAGCGGCAGCCGCGGGCGTTGTTGAACATCAGGGGGTCGCCGGGCACGGATTTGAAGGCGCGCACGGGGCTGTTCACGCCGCCGGGCAGTACTTTTTCGGCCCTCGCCCACCAGCTGCTGTTGCTCATGACTGGATCCACCCCTTGGTCAGCGCCTCGCGCCCGTGGTAGGTGATGATGATGTCGGCGCCGGCGCGCCGGAAGGCGATCAGGTTCTCGCGGACGATGGCCGCTTCATCGACCAGGCCCGCGGCGGCCGCGTTCTTGACCAGCGAGTACTCGCCCGAGACGTTGTAGCAGACCACCGGGCACAGGGCTTCGTCCCGCACGCGGCGGATGATGTCCAGGTAGGCCAGCGCGGGCTTGACCATGACCATGTCGGCGCCTTCGGCCAGGTCCAGCAGCGTTTCGACGACGGCTTCGCGGCCGTTGCGCGGGTCCATCTGGTAGGTCTTGCGGTCCCCCTGGGGGGCGCTGTCGCAGGCGTCGCGGAAAGGACCGTAGTAGGCGCTGGCGTACTTGGCGCTGTAGGCCAGGATGGCGGTGTTGGTGAAGCCGTTGTCGTCCAGAAGCGTGCGGATGGCGCCGACCCGGCCGTCCATCATGTCGCTGGGGCTGACGATGTCCACGCCCGCCTGGGCATGGTTGAGCGCCATCTTGGCCAGCTGTTCCACGCTGGCGTCGTTGACCACGGTGCCGTTTTCCAGGAAGCCGCAATGCCCGTGGCTGGTGTAGGCGCACAGGCAGACGTCGGTCACGGTGATCACGTCGTCGCCGAACTCCTTCTTCAGGGCCTGGACCCCGGCTTCACAGGGGTTGCCGGGCTTCAGTGCCGAGTCGCCGTGGGGATCCTTGTCGTTGGGGATGCCGAACATGAGGTGCGACTTCAGGCCCAGTTCGAGATCCGCCGCGACTTCCTTGACCAGATTGTCCACCGAAACGTGGAACACGCCGGGCATGCTGCCGATTTCCTCCCTGATTCCCTTGCCTTCGACGACGAAGTGGGGCGTGATCAGGTGGCGGGCCTCGACGTGGGTCTCAGCGGTCAGTTCCCGCATGGCGGGGGTGGCGCGCAGGCGCCGGGGGCGGTCCAGCAGGTTCATGATTTCATCTCCGGAGTGGAGGGTGCAGGTAACGGGTCCAGGCCCGCGGCCAGGACCATGGCTGACAGATCGGGCGTGACGGCCACGGCGGTGTCGAAACCGGCGTCCCTGGCGGGCCGGGCGGTGGTTTCGCCGATGGTCACGCAGCGCGGCCTCTCGTCCCAGGCCGCGACAAAAGCGCGCACGGTCGAGGGGCTGCAGAAAAAAACGATGTCGCCGGGCGCGAATTCCACCGCGGGCAATGCCGCGCGGGGAACCGGTCCGGTTTCGTACAGGGCCAGTTCCCTGACGGTGAATCCGGCGTTCTCGAGCGAGCCCCGCGGTTCTTCGAGCCGGCGGTTCGGCCCGGGGAGCAGGACGCGCCCTGTTTCAGCCACCCTGGCCACGAACTCCCTGGCGAACTCGGCGCCGTCGAGGGTGCCCAGTTGCAGTTCGTCCCTGAGGTTGACGTCGTTCAGCGCGGCGGCCGTGCCGTTTCCCAGGGCGGCGATCCGGGCTTTTCCAGGGTTCAGGCCGGTCTCGACGAAGGCCTTCACTCCCTGGGGTGAGGTGAACAGGATCCAGTCGAAAGCGCCGGCATCGAGATCCCGGGGCGTCGGCAGGATTTCGTACCTGATCAGGGGAAGCTCGAGGACGTCATGCCCCGCGGCCCGGAGCCGTTCGGCCCAGGCCGTGTTCCGATCCCGTTGACGGGTCAGGATGATGCGATGCCCGGCGGCCATGGTACCTGTCAGTCTCCCCGGTATTCACTGATCAATTCCCAGCATTCATTGACCAGGGTGTCGAGGTCGGAACCCTCCAGGGTCATGCGCAGGGGTTCGTCGCCGAAGCCGGACAGGAACACCTCCAGCCGCCACCGGTCGTCGACCGGCTGGATGTTGATGCCGAACGGCAGCTGGCAGCCGCCTTCCAGTTTCTCCAGCAGGGCGCGCTCGGCGGCCACGCCCCGGCCCTCGTCCGGGCAGTCCAGGCGGCCGAGGCTCTCCTGCCACGGGTTGCCTTCGGGACACTGGATGCCCAGCATGCCCTGGGCGGGAGCCGGCACGAACTCTTCGGGGTCGAGGGGTTTGACGAACAGATCGGCCAGATCAAGTTCCAGCCGCAACAGACCGGCGCGGGCCAGCAGGATCCCGTCGTACAGACCTTCACGCAGCCGGCCCACCCGGGTGGGCACGTTGCCGCGCAGGTCGACGATTTCCAGGTCGTCGCGCAGGAACCGGATCTGGGCCTGACGCCTCGCGGCGCTGGTCCCGATCTTCGCGCCGCTCTTGAGCGGCAGCACGTCGCCCGCATCCAGCCGGGCCTGGTCGATGGCGCGTGGATCGGCCAGCAGCACATCGCGGGGATCTTCACGTCCGACCATGGCGACCAGGGTCAGCCCAGGGGGCAACTCGGTCCCCAGATCCTTCAGGGAATGCACCGCGAAGTCCACGCGACCCTCGAGCTGGGCGTCCTCGAGCTCCTTGGTGAAGAAGTTTTTTCCATCCATTTCGGCGAAGGGGATGTTGTCGATGCGGTCGCCCCGGGTCTTGATGATCTCGATGTGCGTTTCGACACCGAGTTTCTTGAGTTGACCCTGGATGGTGTGGGCCTGCCAGAGGGCGAGATCGCTGCCCCGGGTGCCGATGCGGCAGACTTTGTTGTTGTCGGACGAGTTGGCCAAGAAATTCCTCCTGGATGGAAAATCACGCGACGGAAGAATAGAAATAATAGTAAATGCATGTGTCATAGGGGAGTCATTCAATGTTATTTTCTTAACGAGGGTTCGGGACGTTGATTGCCGGGCCATTCGGGTGTACAGTTTGACCCTCATATCCTCAAGCAATCCAAATAGTTAAAGGATTTTTGGCCCATGCCGCCCCATCTTTGCCGCATTCCCTTTACCGACAATCTTTTGCAACGATTGGCCCGGGATCTGTCGACCGCCCTTTCCGGAACCGATTCGGGGGATTTGACGGGCGGTCTGGTGCTCCTTCCCTCCTCCAGAGCCTGCCTCACCCTGCAGCACGAATTGTTGGATGAATCCCTTCGGGAATCAGGCCGCGGCACCCTGCTTTTGCCCCGAATCGTGACGGTGGCCCAATGGTCGGACGAGATGGCGGCCGTGTTGGGGATGACCGCCGACCACCTTCCGGATGACCGGATAAGATCCCTGATCCTGGCCCGCGAGCTGATGAAGCTCCCCTGGCTGATCGACAACCCCGAAAGCGCGCCGGGATTGGCCGCCGAGTTCATCGGGCTATTCGACGAGATCCGGCGGCACCGGCAGGACACCCTGCTGCTGGACGCCCATTCGACCACACGCGTCCTGGAGAAGGCCGCGCCCGCCGAAGCGGAAATCATCGCCGGCGATCTGGGCCGCATCCACGAGGTCTGGGATTGTTACCGCCGCCTGGTGCCGCGCGATTCGGTGGACCGGCTGGCCGACCTGGCCCATCAACTGGCCGAAGCGGGGGTGCCGGGTCCCGCGCCCGAACTGGTGGTGGTGGCGGGGTTCAACCGCATGGATCCGGTGCGGGCGGAACTGCTGCGGGCGGCCATGGCTCACGGCCGGGAAAGCCGGCTCTACCTGCCGGAGGCCGCGGGCCCGTTGGCGCGCCTGTTCCTGGCCACCTGGAGCCCCGGAAGCCTGGGCACCGACCCCATGGCCCCGGCCCGCCTGTCGGAAGTCCTGTTGGTGCCAGGATCCGAAAAAACCATTGTAGAAAAAGAAGTTACCACCCTCAAGCAACGCCTGGACGCCCTGAGGGAAGAAGGTCTGCCCGATCATTTGCCCACGTTCCACCCCAGCGGTGATCCCGAGGCGGAAAGCCGCAGGGTCGCCCATCGGGTGGCGGAAATCCTGTCCGGGCCCGACGGCGCCACCCGCTCCCTGGCCGTGGCCGTGGGCGACCCCCGGCTGGCCGCGCGGATCACCGCCCAGCTTCGCGACGCGGGCATCGATGTGGACAACACCCACGGCCAGTCCCTGGCCTCGCTTCCGGCGGGGTTGCTCCTGCGCTTCATGTTGCGCGCGGTTCTGACCGACTTGCGACCGGAGCCCCTGCTGGAAGTGTTGACCCATCCGTACGTGAACCTGCCGCTGAACGAGGGAACCCACGGCACCTGGACCCTGAGTCTGGAAAGAATGTTCCGCCGCCATCCCGGATCTTCCGGTGGGCTGGCGGGACTGCGCCGGCAGGCCGCCGAACGGGACCAGTCGGCCCGGAACATTTCCGGCCAACAGGGTCCCGGCCTGGTGGCCTTTGTCGAGGCGGTGGCCGCGGCCTTTGCCCCGTTGCTGGCTTTGGGCGGGGCGCAGACCTGGGATCGGTGGGCCGACGCGGTCCGGGAAGCCTGGGCGGTCCTGGCTCCGGATTATGGGCTGGGCGAAAAGAAGGACCGTCCCGACGTGACGGCCGCCTCGCGTCTGCTGGATTCCCTCAAGGCCGACGCGGGCCTGCTGCCGCCGGTGGACCTGGCCGAATTCGCCGCCGATCTGGGCCGGCTGCTGGCCGGGGAAAACGTGCCTCCCCACCGGGCCCGGAACCTGCCGGTCCTGGTCACCGGCCTGGTCGAGGCCCGCCTGGAGTCCTTCGATCACCTGATCATCGCGGGGTTGAGGGACGGCGTCTTTCCCGCGCGGCCCACCCGGCCGCTTCTGCTTTCCGGGGGACTGAGGGACCGACTGGGCCTGCCAGGCTGGCGCGACGCCCTGAGCCGTGACGCCGAAGTGTTCCTGCGGCTGCTGCACAACGCACCGGACGTTCAGCTGACCTGGACCACCGAGGAAGAAGGCCAGCCGGCCCTTCGGTCGCCCTTTGTCTCGAGGATGCAGATCGCCCTGCAGCAGGAAACCCTCGCCGAAGACGATTCCCTTCTGTGGCGCCGCGACGAGGTTCCCTGGTCCGAACTGGAAACGGCCGCGGCGGCTTTCGCGGCCGAGGATCCCGCGCCGCCGGCCCTGGCCGCCGTGCGACCGCTGATCAAGCTGAGCTGGTCGGCGCTGCGCCAGTGGCGCGATTGTCCCTACCGCTTCCTCCTGGAAAGGGGTTTTGCCCTGCGCAAGGAGGAAGAGGTCCAGGAAGAGTTCGGGCGGCTGGAATACGGCAGCCTGGTGCACGAAGCCCTGGCCGATTTCCTGGATCCCCTCGGGCCGGGCTACGCGGCCCTGGCCGACGGGGACCAGGCCGCCGCCGAGGCCGGCCTGCGGGATCTGGCGCGCGAGAAATTCACCCCGGGAGCGGACGACCTTCCCCTGCGCCACCTGTGGCTGGACAGTTTCCTGCGGGCGGTGACGCCGCTGGTGGCCTACGAAATCGATCGTTTCCAGGCGTGGCGGCCGGTCGCCCTGGAAGAGGAGTTCGACATGCCCCTGGGGGACCTGGCGGCCTGGGTTTCCCGCGAAGCGGCCTCCTGCGGTTGGGACCCTGAACTTCCGGCGCTGTCCGGCCACGCGGCGGACATCGTGCTGCGCGGATCGATCGACCGCATCGATCGGCGGCAGGACGGAACCGGAGCCGTGGGGGTCATCGATTACAAGACCGGAAAACCGCCCAGCGTCAGGAAGGTCGAAGCGCTGGACGAGATGCAGGTCCTGCTGTACGCCGCGGCCGTCGAAGCGGGCGGGGTGAAGGTCACCGGCGGGGTCAGCGAAGGATTCTACTACGCGGTCAACGAGGAAAGGCCGGGGGGTCCCGCCAAACCCCATCTTGCCGGCGACACCGACGAAGGCCGGCTGCTTCTGGTGCGGGGCGCCGCGCGTCTGGTGGAGTTGGCCGTCCAGGCCGGCGATCCGGCGGGAACGTTTCCCCTGCTGCCCCGTGAGATCGCCGGCGAGGGCGACGCGAATCTTCCCTGCGACTACTGCGACTTCCGGGGCGCCTGCCGCCTCGAGGAACGCGACCTGCCGCCCGGTACGGAGCGCAAACTCGACAAGCTCGTCAACAGCAAGGACCGGTTCTAGCGTGAATGATCCCGTCAGGAAGGCCACCATCATCCAGAGGGAAGCCTCCCGTCCCGACGTGTCGGTGGCGCTGCGGGCCTCGGCGGGTTCGGGCAAGACCCAGGTGCTGGTCGACCGGTTTCTTCGCCTCTGCATCGAGGACACGCCCGCGCAGGCCCATCCGCGCTCCATCCTGGCGATCACCTTCACCCGGAAAGCGGCGGTCGAGATCCAGGAACGTCTCCTGAAACGCGCGGAGAAGATGGTGCTGGCCGGGCCGGAGGATCTGGGCGCTCAACTGCGGGACCTGTTCAGCGACCGTGCCGACCCCGAACCCACCGATCATGAAATGCGCCGCGCGGCCGGCCTGTACGAAATGGTCCTGGAAGACCTGTCCGGGCTGCACGTGGGCACGATCCATTCCTTCTGTCAGCTCATCCTGGGCCGGTTCGCCGCCGAGGCGGGTCTGGACCCGCGCTTCGCGGTCATCGAGAACCAGGATGACCTGATGGACGAGACGCTGGACCAGCTGGAAGCCGAGATGGCCCGCGACGAATCCCTGGCGGCGGTGGGCCGCGGCGTGGGGGTCAATCCCAGCGCCGTGCGCGTGGCGGTGAAAAACGTCTTCTTCGAGCAGATGCGGATCGAGCGCTGGCTGAACCGGCACGAGGATGACGCCAGGATCCGGGGCCACCGGACGCGGTTGGACCTGCTGCCGGCCATGCTCCGCGATCTGCGCGCCTTCCTGTTTCCGGAGCTGGACCCGGCCCTGGAGCCCGATCAGGAGGCCCTGGCGCCCCTGATCGCGGGGACCCTGGAGGAATTCGCCGGCCGGGGACTCGACCTGGTCGACGCCGGCATGGGCGGCGATGCGGGCCGGATCGAAAAAAACACGGCCAAGCTGCGCGCGGACTGCCAGGCCGCCCTGCAGGGAAACCCGGCCGACCTGCCGGCCGCCGCCCGGAGCATCCTTTTGACGGCCGCGGACAAGACTCGCGTCTTCACCCGGATCAGGGACGAGGACATCAAGTCGCGCTACAACGCCCTGGTGGTGGAAAACGCCCTGCCGGTGCTGCGCCTTTTGCACACCGCCGGCTATCTGAAACTGTACGCGCTGAACCGCGACCTGCTCCACCTGGGCCTGCGGGTCCTGGATATCTACAGCGAATTGAAACGCCGGGACCGCGTGGTGGATTTCCAGGACCTGGAGGACATGGCCCGCCGCCTGATGGGCGACGAGGCCCGCGCCCTGTCGCTGCTCTACCGCCTGGACGATTCCATCAAGCACATCCTGCTGGACGAGTTCCAGGACACCAATTTCAACCAGTGGGATCTGCTGAGCCCCTTCATCGGGGAGTTCCTGGCCGGAAGCACCGGCGAGGGCATTCGCACCCTGTTTTTCGTGGGGGACATGAAGCAGGCGATCTACGGGTTCCGCGGCGCCGAGCCCGTTATTTTCACCTTCGCGCGCCAACTGCTGGAGGAACGGGGCCAACCCGTTCTGGAGCTGCCCACCAACTTCCGCAGCCTCCAGGCCGTGGTCGAGGGCGTCGGCTGCCTGTTCAACGCCTTGCCGCTGGCCGAGTCCTACTCCGAGGAGGAGCGCCGGTCCGTCCGGCAGGAATGGGCCCGGCTCGAAGCGACGGGCGAGGTGGTGGTCCTCGACCCCTTCACGGGTTTCGACAACGACAACGACGACGACAACCCCGACGGCCGCAGCGGCGACCAGCTGGCCGCCGACGCCGCGGCCCGGATCGTCCTGAATCTGAAGGAGTCCGGAGCCGTCACCTGGGAGGGTTTCGGGAACGACCTGATCAAAAGGCCCCTGCGCTGGGGAGACATCCTGGTCCTGACGCGGTCGCGAACCGAAATCAGCCTTTACGAAAAAGCCTTCCGCAACGCCGGCATCCCCATCGTGCCGCCGGGTCGGGGCATGCTCGCGGCCAGCCGGGAGGTGCAGGATATCCTGGCGCTTCTGCGGTGGCTGGTGTGGCCCGAGGACGATGTGGCCCTGGCGGCGGTCCTGCGGTCGCCCCTGTTCCGGTTGGGGCAGAAGGATTTCCAGGATGTCCTGGCTCGGCGGGGTCTGTTCCGGACCAACGACGAAGGCAGACTCCTGCCGCCGCGGGGACTGTGGCGAACCCTCCGCAAGGAGGAGGATGATCCGGTCGTGGGATCGGCGGTCCGGTTGCTGAACAACTGGCGCAAGCACCTGGGGTTCGAAAGCTGCCATGACCTGCTGCGGCGTATCTATCGGGAAGGCCTGGTCCTGGAAAAATTCCAGATGGCCCTGGGCGACCAGGCCCGTTACAACCTGATGCGGCTTTTCGACCTGGCCCTGGGGCCGGAAATGGCCGGCGCGCCCACGGTTCGCCGTTTCGTCGATCTCATCAACCGCGCCGCCAGCCGGGGGGGCCAGGAGGAAGGCACGCTGCCCCGCGGCGGCGCCGAAGGAAGGGTGCGGTTCATGACCATCCACGGGGCCAAGGGGTTGGAGGCTCCGGTGGTCCTGCTGGTGGATGCGGACCGGTCCACGGGCAAGGAAAGTGCCCGGGTGAGGACCGACGCCGGGTCGAGCGACACGCCCCTGCTGTTCAAGGTGACAAAAAACTACCGCCGGGGTTTCTCCCTGCCCGATGACGTTCCCTGGCCCGCGGACGCCCTGCAGGAGGCGGTCGACCTCGCCGCGGCCCGGGACGGCACCGAAGAAGCCAATCTCCTGTATGTGGCGACCACCCGGGCCCGGGACCGGCTCTATGTCCTGGGCGGGGACAAGGAACGGGGGACCGATCATGACAGCCCCCTGCGCCGTATCCGGGAATCGGCCGCGGAGGGGGACTGCGGCCACATCAGCCGGAATGACCCCGAATGGCTGGAACGCCCGCCGGCGCCCGCGGCCCCGAGCGCGACGGTCCCGGGGGACAACAGGGCCGGCCTGGAGTCCTGCCGTATCTGGACCCCGCCCGTCCTTCGGGAAAGGGTGAAGATCATCACGCCGTCGACGGCGGAAGCGCCGCTTCCGGAGATTCCGGCCACGGGGGGTATTCCTGCCGGGACCAGGAACGGGGATCCGCGCTTGTCCGGCATCGAAAGGGGCAATCGGGTCCACCGGATGCTCCAGGCGGCCGCCGATCTGGGTTCCCTGCCGCCGGGAACGGGGGACATCCATGAGGAAGTGGCGGCGGTCTATCATAATCGCGAATTGACCTGGGTGTTTCATCCCGAGCAGGGACGGGGGCTGTGCGAGGTTCCGGTGATCCACCAAAGGCCGTCCACGACCGCCGACCAGGTTCCCGAACGCATCACCGGCAGCATTGACCGGCTGGTGCTGAGGCCGGGGCGGGCGGATATCATCGATTACAAATCGAATCGCCTAACGGGTGACCCTGCATACAGAAAGGCCTTGATCGACCATTATCGCCCGCAATTGGCGGCCTACCGGGAGGTCATCGAGGATTTATGGCCGGATCGGGAAGTGCATTGTTGGCTTCTGTTTACCGATCCGGTGGCCCAAGAGGACCCCTTGAGCGAGGTTTTCTGACCCTTCGGGAAGCATTTTTTTCCCGATTTTTGGTCTTTTTTTCCTCAAAAAACCTGTTCGGAACAAAAGCACAACACAACGGAACGTTTCCACTTCTGCCCGAAACACAGCCGTTAGCCATGGCATACTCGTCTCCGCTATTATGTCTTCACTGCGTTGAGGGCTCCGGTCCAGATCCCAAATGTCCATCTGGAATTTCGGGCCGGGGCAAATTCACAACGCGGGGGCTCCATCGCCCACCACCCCTAGGGAAGGCCGTCACTGATCCGATGGCCGACAGTGAAAGAGGAAACGAATCATGAAAAGGACAATGCTCATCATCCTGGCCCTGGTCGTGATGACCGGTGCCGCCAGCGCCGACGTTTTGTGGGACCAGTCCAACTACGACCCCAACTACGGCGGATTCTGGGATTCCGAAAGCGGTTGCTCTCTCGAATGGACCGGCCAGACCTTCTTCACCGCCTGTGACATCGAGTTGATGGTCTCGTCCACCATCACCTCCATCACCACCTACTACGACATGCTCGAATTCGGCATTGCCGGCGCGACGCAGGCCTACCTGTGGATCGTCCCCAAGGTGGGCGCCATGCCTTCCTACCCCAGCGATGATCCCATGACCCAGGGCACCCTGGTTCCCATCACTGTCGGTGATGACACCGGCTCCGGCGGGAATGCCTGGGTCGTCAACGCTTCCGGCCTCAGCGTCTCCCTGACCCCCGGCGAATACTGGGTCGTCCTGACCCCGATCTTCCCCAACGGGTTCTGGGGTCCCAGCTTCCACATCCGCAGCCAGGACCACTGGGGCGATGACTCGCCCTGGATCGAGTACTGTGGGTACGATACCCCCGCTTGGGTTAACGGATACCCCGACAACGACGCCTCGATCCTCATCGAAGGCACCGTGGACGTCGTCGCCGTCGAGGGCGAGACCTGGGGCGGCCTGAAGGCCCTCTTCCGGTAAGCTCACCTGGATTTTCGAGTTTGGATGGGGACCCGGCCCGGCCGGGTCCCTTCTTATTGTCAGGCCGGAAGATCAGGCTTCGAAATCGGAAGGCGCCATGCCGAACTGTTCACGGAAGGCCTTGGCGAACTGGGACAGGCTGCGGTACCCCACCGAGTAGGCGATTCCGGTCACGTTGTCCTCGCCCAGGCTGAGCATCTCGGCGGCCTTGTTGAGGCGTTCGGCCCGCAGGAAGTCCCCGGCCGAACGTCCGGACACGGCCTTGAGCTTCCGGTGAAGCTGGGTGCGGCTCATGCCGATTTCCCGGCAGAGCCCGTCGACGCGGAAGTCGGGGTCCTCGAGGTTGACCGCGATGATTTCCCGGACCTTGGTCAGGAAACGATCGTCCGCCGAGGGCACGGGATTGGCCACGCGACCGGGGCGAGCCAATTCGAGCTGGTTGTAGCGCTCGGCCAGGAGCTTGCGCTGTTCGATGAGATTGCGGATCCGGATGCGCAGCTCTTCCACGTCGAAGGGCTTGGCCACGTAGTCGTCGGCCCCTGATTGCAGCCCCTCCTTCCGGCTGTCCGGTTCGGCCTTGGCCGTCAGCAGGATGACCGGCACGTGGTTGGTCAGGTCGCCCTTCTTCAGTTCCCGGCACAGTTCCACACCGTTCATGACCGGCATCATCACGTCGCTGAGCACGAGGTCGGGAATGTCCCGCCGCGCCAGTTCCAGTCCGGTCTTCCCGTTGGCGGCCACGGTGACCTGGAATTCATCGGACAGTTCATCGCGCACGTAATTCCGCAGGTCGGCGTTGTCCTCGACCAGAAGCACCGAGGGCAATTCGCTCTCGGGAAGCTCCTCGGGATCCTCCTCGTCCTCGGTGACCACCGGATCCTGGTCGGGGATATCTCCGCCCGCCTGGTATTCGCCCGGAACGGAGTCCTTTTCGCCGGGGGGAGTGGTCGTGAAAAGGGGCAGGATGACGGTGAAGGTCGTTCCGGCCTGACGGTGGCTCTCCACCGCCACCGACCCCCCGAACCACTCGGCGAGCTCCTTGACCAGGGCCAGCCCGATCCCGGACCCCAGGTCGCCGAAATCCGTGTTTTCGGTTACCTGGTGGAATCTGTCGAACACCGATCCCAGCTCTTCGGGAGGAATGTAGGACCCCGTATTGTTGACCTTGAGGGTCAGAAAACGGGCCTGGCCGAGGCTTTCGGGTTTGTCACCCGGTCCGGGCCAGGGATGGGGTCGCGGATCCGGGTCGGTCCTGACCGTCAGGGTGATCTCCCCGCCGGCGGGAGTGAATTTCAGGGCGTTGGACAGCAGATTGACCAGGACCTTGTCCAGGGCATCGGCGTCGTACCAGGCGGGCTCCGGGTCCCGAGGCCATTCCAGGGTCAGGACGATGCCCCGCTGTTCGGCAATGGCGCTGAAGGAAGAGGCCTGGGCCTTGAGGAACTGGCACCATTCTCCCCGACGCCAGCGGGCCGGCATCCGGTCGGCTTCCAGGCGGGACAGATCGAGAAGCTGGTCGATCAGCCGGCCCAACCGACGGGCGTTGCGGGCCATGGTGCCGAACAGTTCCGGGCTGCCGCTGGAGGGATCTTCCTGCAATTTCTGCAGGGGGGACAGCAGCAACGTCAGCGGGGTGCGGAATTCATGGGAGATGTTGGCGAAAAATCGCGATTTGAGCTGGTCGAGATTGTGCAGATGCATACCCTCGGCCCGTTCCATTTCCAGGGCCATGCGCATGCGCTCGCGATTCAGGAGCATGCGGTAGACGCCGACCACAATAAAGATGAAAAGAAGGACGTACAGGGAATTGGCCCAGAAGGTGCGGTACCAGGGCGGGTGAATGGTGATCAGAAGGCGGGTCGGGTTCGGGTTCCAGATTCCATCGCTGTTGCTGCCCAGGACCGAAAAATCATAGGTTCCCGGGTCCAGGTTGGTGTAGTGGGCTCCCTTGAGACCCGTGGCGTCCCGCCAATCGATGTCCTGGGGTTCCAGACGGTATCGGTACCGGTTGCGTTCCGGGTGCGCGAAATCGAGGGCGACGAAGGTCAGGGAAATGTCGTTCTGCCGGGGATCCAGTTGGAGAGCATCGGTCACCAGCAGCGATCGTTTCAAGGGGGAGTCGGGCCCCACGGTCAGGGGCGTGTCGCGTATCGTGATCTCGGTGATGCGGACCGGGGGAACGTATTCCTTCTGCCTGAGGCTGTCCGGGTCGAAGGAGACCAGCCCGTTGTGACCGCCGAAAAAGACCCTTCCCGAACGGGTGAGGCAGGAGGCGAAATAGAGTTCATTCCGCGGCAGCCCGTCCCTTTCATCGAAAACCAGGACCTCCCGGCCGTCCAGGTCCGTCCGGGCCAGACCCAGTCCCGTGGATACCCAGAGATCCCGGTTGAAGTCCAGGATGATCTGTCCGGTGTAATCCGAGGGCAGGCCGGTTCGGGTCGTCAGGGTCCGGACGATTTTCCCCGGTTCGCACAAGAGGATGCCGGCGCCGGTGCTGACCAGGACCTGGTCGCCGCCGGCGCGAATGATGGCGTTCACCGAGGCCACCGCCCCGGTGAGGCCGGGAAGCGACCGGAAGGTTTCGGTTTCCGGTTCAAAAACCTGCACGCCCGCACTGTCGCTTCCGATCCAGAGCCGGCCGGTCTCGTCCAGGCACAGCGTGCCCAGGGCGCCGTCCACCACCGAAGTCGGATCCGTGGGGTCCTCCGGAAAGGAGGTCCAGTTTTCGGTCAAGTCATCGTAGCGGAAAATTCCGCCGAGGGATCCCGCCAGCCAAAGCCGGCCGACCTGGTCCAGCTCCATGGCCAGGACCCTGTCGTTTTTCAGGACGCCGGGAGCGGACACGAGGGAGGGAGGCCGGAAAACGGTTTGGCGATTCCGGTCGTATTGCCACAGGCCGAGATTGGTCCCCAGAAGCATGTGTCCCTGTCGGTTTTCCACCATGCAATAAACGGTCTGGACCCGCAATCCCCCCTCGGCGGGAAAGTGGATCCGGTCGAATTCCATGGTCCCGGGGCGCTGCCGGTTGAGGGTGCCGCCCTGACCGGAGGGATGCCGGGAACCGGAACCGACCCACAGGACCCCGTCGCTATCCTCGAAAACCGATCCGATGGCGGTTTCATCCAGGCTGCGGGGATCGGCGGGGTCGTTGCGGTAGACCTCGAACTTGGCGCTGCCGGGATCGTATTTGTTCAGTCCGGTATGCCAGGATCCGGCCCAGATGATTCCCGAGGCGTCCCGGAGGATGCTGAGCACGGGCCCCAGCACCGGAGAGTCAGGATTATTCGGATCGTGGACGAAATATTCAAAATCCCCGGTTTCCGGGTCGAATCTATATAATCCGGAAGCGGCCCCCATCCAGAACTTCCCCTGGGGATCCTCGGTGATGCAGACCAGGTAATTGGCTTCGACGGCGCCCTGGTCGGGACGCGGCTTGAATACCCGGAATTTCCCCCCACCACGATAAAGGGCAAGGCCGGCCCGGCTGCCCACCCAGACCCGTCCCTGCCGGTCACGGTGCACGAAGGTGATGAAGTCGCTGGGCAGGCTCTCGGGATCGTCCGGATGGCTGCGGAAATGGCTCCAGGAGTTGGTGGACCTGTCCAGGTAGGCCAGTCCCTTGTTGGTCGATCCGACCAGGATTTCCCGTGAGGTCACGTCCAGCCCCGTCAACCCCTGACCGTAGAAAGGCCGGAGCGGGGGGACGGGAACCTGCTCGAATTCGCGGCCCACCGCCCGGTACAGCCCCCCCGAGATGGAGGTGATCCAGACACCATCGCCGGCGGCCTTGATGTCGGCGATCCCGGGCCCTGGAAATCCCTCGCCGGTGGGAAAGTTGGTGAACACTTCGCGGACCGGATCAAACAGGGAAACACCCGCCGAGAACGATCCCATCCAGATGGCCCCGGTGTCGTCTTCGGCCATGGCCAGGACGAACCGGATGCTGATGCTGTTGGTGTCCCCGGGATCGGGCAGGTAGGTCTTCATCCGGATTCCGTCATAGCGGGCGACCCCGTTCTGGGTGCCGAACCACAGGAAGCCGGATTGATCCTGGATGATGGAACGAACGGAATTTTCCGGCAGGCCGTCATTGATGGTCAGGTGCTCGAACCGGATGGGCTCCGCCCGCAGGATTCCCGCCAGGGAAACCGGCAACAAGATGCAGAGCAGTCCGGCGAGGCGACTCATCAGGGGGATCCGTTCGTTTCGGGTGCCTTGGGGGACCTTGGTCAGGCAAGATATCATTATAAAACATGGGCGGCTCGGATGCACCGCCCAACCCGGGACCGGGCGATTAAAAGCGGCGTTTGCCGAAGGGGAAGGGATTCAGCAGGTCCCCGGGAAGGATGATCAGGGAGTCGGGACGCGCCGAATCCATGGGAAGGGGCTCCCAGGGGTTGGGGTGGACGTCCGTGGAGGCCATCGGGGACCCGCCCAACTGGACGCGCCAGAACCCCGGGCTCCATTCCCTGTCGCGGCACAGGCCCACGATGGTGCTGCCGTCGGCCGAAATGTCCAGGGCGGCCGTCAGCACCATCCCCTCCGGCAGTTCGACCTCACGGGCGGTCAGGTAGTCAGCCAGGGACACCATCCCGTCCCTTCGGGTCCAGATGAAGGCTTCCTGGTCGCCCCACATGAAGTCCCCGCTCCAGCCCACCACGGTGCCGTCGTCGGCCACGGCCTTGGCCAGGCTGCTGTCGGTGGCCTCCCCGCTGAGGTTTCCCAGGATGACCGCCGGCGAACCTTCCATCCAGAAAAATCCCCGCAGACCCGGCCTGTCCAGGGCCGCCTGGCCGACCACGTAACGTCCGTTGGGGCTGATGTTCAGGGCCTCGCCCTGGGTGCCGGTCCCCAGGAAAAGGATGGGGCCTTCGCCGTCACGCCAGAGGGCCGGGTGCCGGTAGCCGTCTTCAGGTCGCTCACAGAAACCGACAAGCAGGTCCCCGGCGGCGGAGGTGGCGCTTGTTCTGCTTTCGGCCCCGGTGGGTGAGGGAAGGGGGTTCAGGCCTTGGCCCGTCTTCCAGACAAAAGCAATGTCCCCGGTGCAGGAGGCGATCTGCCCCACGGCCACGGAACCGTCGCCGCTGAGGTCGAACCCGCAGTTGTCGCTGGGGTCCAGGTGGCAGTCCGCCTCCAGGCAACCGAGGTCGATGATGGATCCGTCCCGGAGCCAGATCGTGGGCCGGGCCCCGGATTCCGCGGCCCGGGCCGCGATGATCGAACTGCCGTCGGCGGCGATACCCACGCCCGAAGCGGTGGGAACACCCGGGTCAAGGAACCGGAAACCCAGGGCCCGGGTCCACCAGTAGACCGATCCGTCCAGCAGACAGGCCATGCTTTTTCCGTCCTGCGACAGGGAAAAATCAGCTGTTTGACAGGCGATGGGGGGCTCCATCATTTCGAAGGAGCTGGATTGCCCGGCCGCGTTCCCGCTAAACGACAGGAACGCGGCCATCAGCAGGGCTACCCGGTTGCGGAGAAGGGACACCATGATGTTTCCGCTACTTGACCAGCATCATGCGCTGGGACTGGGCGGTTCCGTTCATGCCCGTCGCCCGCGAGAAATACATCCCGCTGGAAGCCGTCATGCCGCGGTTGTCCCGGCCGTCCCACATCAGTTCGTTGCGCCCGGCGGTCAGGATCCCGTCGTGGAGGGTGCGGACCAGCCGCCCCCGGGCATCGAAGATGTCGAGCTGCACGGTCTGGGCCACATCCAGCGAAAGCGCGATGGTGGTCGACGGGTTGAACGGGTTGGGGAAGTTGGGCTCGAAGGCCAGGCCGCCGGCCCCCAGAACCACGGGAACGGCCGAGACGTATTCCATGGTCACCACGAAGCCCTGGGGCGGCCCGTTGAAGACGGACTTGTCGTGGCCGTAACCGCAGATCTTCATCCCGTCGTGGGAGATCCCGGTCAGGCTGTCGATCACGAAGTTGGGGTCGAAGGTCAGGCCGTAGGCGTTGAAGAAGTCGATGGCCGAAACCATGCCCTCGTTCAGGGTCCAGACGAAGCCGGTCGAATTGCCCCAGGTAAACGAATTCAGGCCCACGGCGATGTTGCCGATTTCAGCCAGGTCGAGGACAAAGGCCTCGCCGTAGTTGGGGGCGGTTCCGGGAAGGACCCCGAGGATGTTTTCGTCCCAGCCGGAATCGGTCCGCTTCCAGATCGTCGCGGACGTTTGATTGGTCAGCGGGTCGTGGGTGTTGCCCCAGACGGTGTTGCCGTCGTCGGAGACGCCCTTGGCCTCGGTGAACCACCCGGTGTCGGCGATGACTTCGACACCGCCGTTTTCCCAGACGGTGGGGCTCCAGACGCCATCGGTCCTTTCACTCCAGCCGACCACGACGGAACCGTCGTAGCTGATGCCGTTCCCGCGGCAACTGTTGTGCGGAGTGGGCAGCTCGGTGAAGACGCCGGTGATCCGGTTCCAGCTGTTGGCGTGGGCCGATCCATCGGGCTGACCGTACCTCCAGAAAAGTCCGGTCAGGGTGGTTCCGTCCCCTGAAATACCCCAGGCGGAACCGTAGGAATGGTCGTCGGGTCCTCCGGTGGGCGGGATGGGGGGCATGGAGACTTCCCAGCCGATGCCCTTGGTCCAGATGCCCTGGGTGGCGCGGGTGGAATCGGGGTCGATGACCGTGGCCGACACGTGCTGTCCGTCATTGGAAACCTCGGGGATCCCGGCGCCGGTTCCGATGCTGGCGGTGCTGCCGCCCAGCATGACGGCCCCCGTCAGTTCGGTCCAGCGGAAGGTCTCGTAGGTGCCGTCGGACGAATTGCCCACCACGACCGAACCGTCGGCTGAAATGTCGGACGGATAGTTGGCCCCGGTCCAGGCCACGGTGGGCACGGCGAAGGCGGCGCCCGCCGTCAGGGTCAGGCAGGCGGCCAGCGCCGCCAGGGCCAGGCCGCCGGTTTTGGTTTTCAGGATCCTCATCATGTCATCAACTCCCTGCACTTTGGGTTGTTTTCAGTGACCATCGGTTTACTTGACCAGCATCATCTTTTTGGTCTGCGTTGCGTCATCGGTCGTCATTCGGAAGAAATACAGGCCGCTGGCGGTTTCCCCGCCCTGACCGTTGCGCCCGTCCCACGGGACGCTGTGGGCGCCGGCTTCCAACACCCGGTCCTCGAGGGTGCGCACCAGACGGCCCTGCACATCGTAGATCTCCAGGCGGACCGGGCCGGAGCGGGCCAGTTCGAAGGAGATGGTCGTGCTCGGATTGAACGGATTGGGGGCGTTGCCGACCAGACGGGTCACCTGGGGCAGGCCGTCGCCGACGGCGGAAGCCTGGTCGTCGACAACCATCAGGTTCAGGCCCCACGAGTTGAGGGTGCCGAGGGCGCCCAGCTGAAAGTCGGTCACATGGAGGGTCCAGGTTCCCTGGATGGGTTCATTCAGGAAGTCGACAAGGGAGCCCGGCCCGTCCACGGCGAGGCTTTCGGGCCAGTTGCCCACCAGGTTGTCGGCCGTGCCGCCGGTGCGGTTGTGCAGGGTGACGCTGGTGCCCGAGGGGCTGGTCAGGACCACGCTCAGCTGCCCGATGGCGAAATGGGTGAGGTCGATGTCCACGGTTATGCCCAGGATCGGCCCGGACTCGGTGATCACGATCCCATCGGAAACCCCGGCGGGATTGTTGTCGGGGATGACCAGGGCCGGGGCGGAGGAGGCCTGGATCTCGGTCACCGGGAGCAAATAAAATTCCACACCGGCGGTTTCGGTGTCGTCGGTGACGGTCACGTCCCGATACTGGGGGCTGAAGCCTGCCTTCTCGGCGGTGATGTTGTATTTCCCGCCCCACAGGCCGCCCAGCAGGAAGCTGCCGTCCGCGGCGGTGACGGTGGACTGGTTCACGCCCGCCCGCACCGTCACCCCCGATTGATCCGCCTCTCCGGCCAGGATCACGGTTCCGGAAATCGATCCGGTGCCCGGCGGTTCGTTGAACAGCAGATAGGTCAGGCAGTTGTCGATCAGGCGCCGGCTCTCGGTCTCCAGGGGCCGTTGGAGATCAAAGGGAAGGTAGACGATCTGGCCGGCATCCGGTCCGGTGTTGTTGTCGTAGGCGATGATCCCGCCCCGATAGGTGCCGAAGCCGGCCCGCATGATGACCTGGCCCTCGGGCGCGGCGTCGACCAGGTCGCAGGCGCCGTAATCGTTGCCGAAATAGTTGTCGAACTCCAGGGGACCTTTGATGTGGTAAGGCCGGTTGAGAAGGGGATGGTCGGCCTCCGAGGAAGGAACGTACAGCTTGTTCCCCGTTTCTCCCCCGTAGCTCGCGATGGGAAGGACCGTCCCCATGAGTTCCGGATACCCCGGCGCGACGTCCGCCACATAGGCCACCTCGCCCCCTTCGACCAGCAGGCGTCCGCCAACCTCCACCCACCGGACCATGGCCTGACGCAGAAGGGGGAGATTCAGCGGGTCATAGTTGCCGCCGCAGGAAACGACCACCGCGTCGTAGGGGAGGAAGTCCGTGAAGTCGGCTTCATCGGCGCCGATGACGTCACAGGTGAACCCCGCGTCGATGATCCAGCCCGCCAGGTCGGCGGCGCTCTTGTCCGACACCAGGGCCGACGAGGACCGGGCCCGCTCGGTCGATGCGGCTGATTTCACCTGGGACTGGTTGTCGACCACCAGGATGTTGCCTTTGCTCGTCACGATGGAGAAGGTCTTGTTCCCCGAGAAGGCGAAGTTGGTGATCTGGGCGTTGTCCCGCGCGATCAGCATGTAGTTGAAGGTCAGTCCCGGCTGGGCGTAGGCCTGGTCCACGGGGAAGGGAAGTTCGTAGTGATCCCCGACCTTGTTCAAGAAGAACGGGCCGGTGGCGGTACCGGGATTGGGCGAGAAGGTGAGTTCCACGCTGGCCACCTCGGCATTGTCGGTGACCTCGGCGATCAGCACCGGGGGCCAGTCGGCCTGGATCTGGTCCGGCAGGCTGACGTGCTGGATCACCGGTGGTGTGGTGTCGGGCCCCACGTGGAAGGAAAAGACCTCGGTGGGGGCTGATGCGGGGAAATGGGAGACCATCCCGGTGCTGTCGGTGGCGACCAGATAATAATCCACGTCGGTTCCGGACCGGGGCTGGGGGGGGATGTACCCGGTGTAGACATTCCCGCCCACGGGGGCCAGGCTTTCCAGTTTGAAGGGCCCGCCGTTCGCGCTCCAGGCGACCCAGGTGCGGCCTTCATCCAGGCCCCGGGACGCGGTGATGGTCGCGGTGACCGGATAGGCCCCGATGCCGCCCTCGTTGTCGGTCAGGGGAACATGGTTGACCTCGGGGGACCAGTAGTTCATGGCGGCCACGGCGTCGATCACGCCCCAACCGCTGTTGTTGTCCGGAGCGGAGGCGCGGCTGGCGGTTTCCCGCAGGGCTTCGGCCGCGTCGGTCGGGGTCAGGCCGGGATTCTGCTCCAGCATGAGGGCCACCGTGCCGGCCACCAGGGGCACGGCGAAGTGGGTCGTGTATCCGTAGTAATACAGGTCCGTTTTGTAATCGTTCGCCACATTGACGCCGGCCCCGAGGGCCATGACATCGGGTTTGGTGCGGCCGTCGGCGGTGGGCCCGGGGCCACTGAGCGGGGTGACCGCCCCGAGAAGATCCACCGATCCCACGGCAATGACGCTGCGCCCGTCGCAAGGGGGAAGGATGTGTGGCCATTCGGGGTTCTGCCCCTGGTCCCCCACGCCGTTGACCACGAAAACGCCCCGGGCGGCGGCCAGTTCGGCCGCGACGGTGATCAGCGTGGTCTGTCCGTCAAGATCGGCGAAGCTGTACCATTGGTAATACCCCAGGCTGCTGGAAACGACGTCCACGCCCAGGCCTTCGGCCCACTCCAGGGCGGCGATCCAGTTGTCTTCCTCGGCGGGGGTTTCGTCGGATAGATCCTCGGTCTTGGCCAGGATCACGGAGGCCCCGTAGGCCGGCCCGATGAGGTTGCCGGCGCTGTACCCGGCCAGCGCGGACAGCGAACTCGTTCCGTACAGGGCCTGGTAGATGTCTTCCTTCGCGCGCGGCCCCACGTATTCGTCGTCGTTGACGAAATCCCAGGTCGCCACGATATCCAGCTGCTGGAAACACTCGTGATCCAGCTCGAATCCGGTGTCGAACACGGCCACGGTCACGCCTTCCCCGGACAGGCCCAGTTCATGCGCGCCGGTGACGTTGATCTGCTCCAGGGCCGGACGGCTGGCGCCGTAGGGAAGCCCGGACTGGTTCTTGTCTCCGGTGAGGGCCTGGGCCGCGGCAGGGGGCTCGGTGGAAAACTCGGGCCGGATGTACTCCCCACGGCCGACAAGATCGATCGCCGTGACGAAGGGCAGGGCGGCGATGGCCCGGATCTGCTGGGGCGTGGCGTTGTAGCTGGCGGCGTTCAGCCAGCGCGATTGCCGGCGGTTCACCGCGCCGGTCGCGGCCACGGCCTCCAGGTAGGCGGGGTTCAGGGGAAGGTCGGCCGCGTCGGCCGCCTGTCCGCCCAGGGTGCCCCGGGAGCGGCGGGCCCGCATCCCGGCCGACATTTCCGAGGTCAGGGCGTCCAGGGCCAGATCGGTTTCGGCAGCCGTCAGGCCCTTGTCGGCGAACCGGACCCAGACGGGAGTCAGGGGGCCCTCGGCGTTCAGGGCGTCGGCCAGCCGGGCGGTGTATTTCGCCTCATCCTGAGCCGCCAGGCCCGGCGCGGCCATGACCGCGATCACCAGGGCGACCAGGATGTAGCGAAGGGCTTTGGCGAACATGATGTTCCTTCCTTGTCTGCGTGGGATAGGCCCGGTCACCGGACCAGGGCCATCTGTTTGATGCTTGTCTCGCCATCGACCTTCAGGCGGGCGAAGTAGACTCCCGAGGCCACGTTCAGTCCTGAGTCGTCACGGCCGTTCCAGTGTTCGCTGTGGTCGCCCGCGGTCCGGCGCCCGTCGGCCAGGTTCCGCACCAGGCGTCCGGAAACGTCGTAGATCGCCAGGTCCACCGCGGCGTCCCGGGGCAGGCTGAACTTGATGTCGGTGGCGGGATTGAAGGGATTGGGCACCGCGCCCTCGAACACCAGGTGGCGGGGCAGCCCGTCGCCGACCGCGCTCACGGGGGTGACGGTCAATTCCACGGTGATCACGGTGTCGGGGTGATCGGGATCATTGGAGGAAACGAACAGGTCCGCGTGGTGGATTCCGGCCCACAGGAAGTTGCTGTCGAAACCCACGGTCAGGTCCTTGAAGCTGCCCGGATGAACGGTTCCCGTCGCGGGGGTGACGTTTATCCAGGGCAGGGCCGATTTCCCGGGTTCGGACGAGGTGGTGCCGTAGTCCAGCTGATACCCGCCGGTGTTGCCGAGGGTCAGGTTCAGGCTGGCGGTCGAGCCGGCGTCCATGGAAAGGCTCAGGGCCGTATCGCTGAGGGTGATCGCGGCGGTGGGCTGGACGCCGGTTCCGGGGAAGGAGACCAGATCGATCCAGCCGCAATCCTGACCCACGGAAGCCGATTCATCCTTGGCGTAGGTCCACTGGAAGGAATGCTGTCCCGTGGGAAGGAACAGGGAGTAGAGGGTCCAGTCGATCTGGCCGCTCCAGGTTTCCATCAGAACCCCGTCGACGATGAATTTCAGGGTGTCGAAAAGCTGCTCGGATTCCACCTTGTACCAGAAGGAGAATTCACCGTCGCCCTGGACGAAATAGTCCACCGCCAGGGTCGTGGATTCCCCGTCGGAGATGTCGCCGCTGCGGGCGCTCATCACGCCTTCATAGGCCTGGTCGTTGCCCACGGTCCACAGCGCGTCACCGGCAAGCTGCCAGGCGAAGGTCGCGAAGCCGCCGGACTCGAAGCCGTCGGACTGGAGCTCCGGCAGGTCGAAATCGATGGTGCGGTCGCCCTGCAGCCCGGTGTGCACCAGGGAGTAGGCCAGATTGGGCGCCAGGGCCATCAGGTCGTAGGCCGCGTCGGGTCCCGAAGGAAGGGTCAGGGCGTAATACCCGGTACCGTCGCTGACCACCGGCGCAATGGGGATGTCCTGGGCGGAAATGGTCGCCCCGGCCAGGGGCTGGCCGTCGGGGCCGCGCACGGTTCCCGATACCACCGCCGGAGGCATGACCGCCAGGTTGATGTCGAGGTTCAGGGTCCCGGTGCCCGGCACGGTGATGGCCAGTTCGCTGGTCTGGTACCCGAAGTAGCTGGTGGCCAGGGTGGTGGCTCCGCCCAGGAGGGTGAAGGAGTAGATTCCGTCGGTCGCGCTGGTGGTCTGGGTGAATCCGCGCGTGTCCTGGATGACCGCCCCGGCGATGGGCAGCCCGGAAAGGTCGTCGGTCACGGTGCCGGTCACCGTGGCGGCGTTGCCCAGGACCGCGATCACCGCGGCGTAGGCGTCCACGAATCCCCTGCCGTAGGTGTTGTCGTCGCCGGGAACACCCTGGTCGATGGCGGTGTTCAGCAGGACTTCCTTGATGGTGGTCACGTCCAGATCGGGGGCCGCCTGGCGCATCAGGGCCACCACGCCGGCCACATGGGGACCGGCCATCGAGGTGCCGTCCATCATTCCGTAGCCGCCGCCGGGCACCGAGGAATAGATGTTCTCCCCGGGAGCCATGATTTCGGGTTTGATCTCGTACGGACCGCCGCACTGGGAGGGTCCGCGGGAGGAGAACTGGCTGACCGTGTAGGGCGGGTACGCGGCCGTCGACCCGATGGTGAAACAGTTGGTCGGGGTCGTGGCGCGATTGCCGGGGAAGCGCAGGGTGGCGGGGCCGGGACCCTCGTTGCCGGCCGAAAAGGTGATCACGATGCCGGCGGCCTCGCAGTTGTCGATGACGTCCCACAGGACCATGTCGCAGGGTTCGGGATTGCCGTCGGTGGGGATGCCCCAGCTGTTGTGGCAGACATCGGGCACATCGGCCATGGTGGCGGGATTGCCGTCGGGGTCGGCCAACCACTCGAAGGCCGCGATCACGGCGATCTCCAGGGAGTTCTGGGTCACCAGGGGATTGGTGGCGATCCATTCGGCGCCGGGCGCCACACCCACGGTGTCGAAGGCCGTGGCGCCGGTGATGGTGCCCATGACGTGGGTGCCGTGCCCCACCGGGTCGTAGGGAAAGCTGGGGGAGCCCACGTTGCCGGCGTCGAACCAGGACTGGGCGGCGGACACGGTGTTGCCCCGCCACCTCCCGGACAGGGCAGGGTGGCTGCCATCCACCCCGGAGTCCATGTTGGCGACCAGGGTTCCGGAGCCGTCAATGCCCAGTTCATGCCAGACCCGGTCGGCGCCGATGGCGGTGACCCCGGAGGCCACGAACCCGTCGGCGTTCTTGTCGCGGGGCAGGGGCGATTCCTTGGTCATGACGGGGTCGATCAGCTCGATGATGATGTCCGGTTCGACCTTCTTGACGTCGGGACGGGCGGCGATGTCGCGGATGGCGGCCACGGTTCCCCGGACCACCACGGCGTTGATGATCCAGTGGGGGGTGTAGCCGACGATCCCGGAGGTCGATTTGTCGCCGTCCAGGGAACGCAGCAGATCCGCCTGGGAAATCCGGGCGGCGTCCCGGAGGGTGGAGATGACTTCGATGTGCCGGTCTGCCAGGGTAGCGCGCTCGGCCCGCAGGGATTTGTCGAGATTGGCGATGTCGGGCTGATCCTGCATGACGACCAGAACCTTGATTTCGGCCGATTCGTCCAGTTTGTCGATCTGGGCCTGCAGGGCGGGGGAAATGGTCCCGGCAGCCGCCTGGGAAGCCAGCAGAAGGGTCACAAGGGCAAACAGACTGGCAGTTTTCACTTGGTCACTCATCTTTCCAGTGGAAATCGGGGGTGGCCCACGTACAGGCGATAGAGTACACAATTATTCCCGCGCCATGCTAACGGCCCTGTTTCAAGGTTGCGTTGAAACGTGCCAATTGTTGTTCCACGCCGCGGAACAAGGTGTTCGGTGCCCGGGTGAGCACTTTTGGCCGCGCGTTCCACCTGTGGAAAGGGTCCATTTTCGTCAGAAGAAAGGAGTGGGCATTGGGTGGATTCCTGAACGGTTTCCGGTATGCCTGGCGGGGAATCGCCGTCGGCGCCCGCGGCCGCAATTTCCGGGTCATGCTGGGGGTGACCGGGATCGTTATCCTTTTGGGATATTTCCTGAAAATTTCGACGGGGGAATGGGGATTGGTGAGCCTGGCCGTCGGCCTGGTCCTGGGCCTGGAACTGGTCAACACCGCGGGGGAAAAACTGGTCGATATCCTCAGTCCCGGACACGATGCGCGCTACGGGCAGGTGAAGGACATCCTCGCCGGAGCGGTTCTTCTGGCGGCGACCGCCGCCACCGCGTTGGGGGTCCTGATTTTCGGGCCCAGGCTCTTCTAGCGGGGCGCGATAACTCAAAAAAAGACCGGGAACCCTGCGCTACGCGGGCAGAGGTTCCCGGTCCAAGGCCGATCCGCCTCCTGCGGTTCCGGCCTAAGCAATCGTCGGCTCTACTTCTTGAGCTCGTCCTTCATCTCCTGCAGTTCCTGGCGCATCTTGTCCAGTTCCTGCCGCATCATGTCCAGCTCTTCCTGGGTTTCGGAGTCGTTGGGTCGGATCACCCTGACGTCCACGTCGTCGTCGCCGCCGAAGTATTTCATCATCCGCGGGGCCGTGTGGACGGAGAAGTGGTCGTCGCCCTCACGGATGACCCGGATCTGTTTGGCGATGGCGTCTTCGGGCATCTCGCCCAGGGTGATGTCCACGCTCTTGTCCTGGCCCTTGCGCACCACCTTCACCGCCAGCTGCTGCCCCGGTTCGGTGTCGGCCACGGCCTTGTATAGGGCATCGGGGGAGTCGATGTCCTGGTCGCCGAGCTTGACGATGACGTCGCCCGCCTTCATACCCGCTTCGGCCGCGGGGCTGTCCTCGATGACCTCGGTCACCAGGGCCCCCTCGCCGTCGCTGACGCCGAAGTATTCACCCATCTGCTCGTTCAGGCTGTCCAGGTGAATGCCCATGTACCCGCGGTCCGAGTTGAAACCCAGGACCGAATCGTCGTCCATGGTCCAGGTGACGGCATCGTCACCGTCGGACATCACGATCACCTTGTTTCCGTTCATGCCCAGGTGTTTGACATGGGGGGCATCGGCGTTGGAAAGGAAAAAGACGTTGGAGTCCTCGTTTTCCCCGATCTCCACATTCAGGGTCTTGTTCTTGCCTTCGCGCAGGACCACGACCTTCACGTTGTCGCCCGGAGTGGTCTTCCGCACGGCCTTGACCAGGTCGCCGTTGTCCAAAATGGTCTTGCCGTTGAATTCGAGAATGACGTCGCCGTCCTCGAACCCGGCCTTGTCGGCGGGACCGTCATCGACGACCTCGCTGACCATGACTCCGGTCTTGTCGCCCATCTGCAGGGCCTTGGCCATGCTGGGGGTCACATCCTGGAGCATGACGCCCAGGTAACCGGTGTCCTCGCCGGCCTGGGCGGAAAAGGCGAACAGAAGCAGGGTGACGCTCATCATCAGCAAAAGGGTGCGCCTGGCAGCCGAAAACGCGTGCATGGTTTGTTCCTTTCGGAAAATCGAACCGCTCTGGGGGATACGGGTCGTGACCAGTTGATACCCGAAAGGGGCCCCCGGGGTTCCACTATTTGCGTTTTTAATGACGGAAGTCCGAAATTCATCAACCCGGTCGGGATATCGCCGAAAACATTAATGAAACACACCTCAACGACTTATCCGGCCTCCGGGCCGGCGACGGGACAACCAGAAGGCACGCAGCATGGCACTCATCCACTGGTCCGAAGAATTCATCACCGGGATCGACTCCATCGACGACCAGCACCATCGCCTGGTGGACCTCATCAACAAGTTCGAGGAGGCCGGCCGACGGGGCCGCAGCCCGCGGGTCATCTCCGAAATCCTCAACCAGCTGGTGGGCTACACGCAGGAACATTTCGCCCATGAGGAAAAGCTCATGGCCGACAGCGGGTTTCCCGGGGCCAGGGAGCACATGGACCGGCATCGCCGGTTGCTGCAGAATGTCGAACAGTTCCAGTTCGAATACGAAAACGAAGGGCGTCAGGTCACCCCCGATGTCCTGGAATTTCTCCACCGCTGGGTGAGCGCCCACCTTTTGACCGAGGACATGGCCTACGCGGCCCATCTTCGCCGGACCCCGGTCGGGGCCTGATTCAACGCTGATTTTTTTGGTAATTCCGGATGGCCTGCAGGTTGCGCCGCGCCAGGTCGAAATCGGGATGTTTCCTGAGGAGATCCTCCAGCAGGGCGATCGCCTGGTCGGGCCGGCCTTCGTCCATGTAGGTCAGGGCCATGCCGTTGAGGGCCATGGGGTAGTCCGGCTCGAGGATGAGGGCCTCCCCGAAGACGGCGCGGGCCCGGTCGATGTCCCCCTGCTGGGCGTGGATGCGGCCGATATCACAAAGGAACCCGGCACCCTCGCGATCGGCGGTGGGCCAGAAAACAGCCAGCGCCAGCAGGACGACCACCAGCAGGTTCCGGGGCTGTTTCCAGGGGAGGGGACCGGCCAGCGAGGCTCCCCCCAGAACGGCCAGCGGGATCAACAGCGGCAGGCGGTTGCGGGTGCTGACCCAGAAGACAAGGCACACCGCCATGGTCGCCAGCATGGGGATCAGCAGCACCAGGTCCCGCGGATTCCGCCGCCGCAGCGCGGCGACCAGGGCCGGCGCCGCCAGCAGCCAGTACAGGCCCAGCGAGGGAACCAGCAGCCGGCCCGGCCCCGATCGTTCCTGGACCCAGCCGACCACGAAATTGTTTTCCATTTCCCGCCAGGACACCAGGAGACGCGCCTTGAGAAGTTCCAGCTTCAGGGCCCGGACCGGATTGTCGGCGAGATCCTTCCCGCCTTTCGCGAACCAGTGGGCCGAGGTCTGTCGCCAGTTCAGGTCGCGACCCGCCTCGGCCGAAGCCATCTGCCGCGACGCTTCCTGCATCTGGCCGATGTAGGCGGGAAATCCCGATGGGAAGGAAAAACGTCCGTCGGCGCCGGCGTGGTTCGCGATGTAGAAGTTGACCCCGCCGTTGGCCGAAAGAAGGACCGGTTCCCCGCTGACGCGAAGGTTGCGAAGGGTGACCGGGGCGAAGGTGATCACCAGGGCGGCCAGGACCATGCCGACGGTTCGCCATCGCGGGCGCGGTTTCCCCCTGTCCAGCCACCACAGCCAGGCCAGGACCAGCACCGCCAGCAGCAGGTTCTGGGGCCGGTTCACCGCCGCCAGGCCCAGGGTCAGGCCCAGCCCAAGGGCGAACAACAGGGAGCGGGGGCGGGGCTCCAGCAGCTCGACCATCAGGTTCAGGACGACCGTCAGGAGGAACAGGTTCAGAACCGTGGGCAGCAGCCAGCCCTCGTACCAAAGGGCCGGGGCGCACATCAGGGCCAGGGCCCCGGCCAACAGCCCCGCCTTGCCTCCGTGGAGTTTGAAGCCGAGACGGTGAATGCCCAGCACGGTTCCGGTACCCAGCAGGGCCTGGATGACCGTCACCATCCACAGACTGCCGCTTCCCAGTTTGAACAGGACCGCGACGAAAAACGGGTACAGGGGCGGGAGAAAATAGGGCGCGCCCGGCAATCCGAACGGTTGGCCGGCCAGAAGGGCCCTGGCCCACTGGTCGTAGATGGCCGCGTCGTTGATGGGCTGGTGGAAAAGGGGGTCATGACCCTGACGCCACAGGATGACGGCGAGTCGCAGGACCGCCGCGGCGACGGCCAGCAGCACGGCGGCCCTGAGCGGATACCGGGCCGGTCGGTCGGAACGATGGGTTTTCGCAGAAGACATGTGGAAAAGCCCGTCGGCCGCGGGAGCCGTGGTTAGGGGATCAGGATGGCCGCCTAAAGTGCCGCTCGGGGACAATCTAGCACATCGGTGGGCGTGCGGGCAATGCGGGGTCCGTTCGGGGGCTCCAGGAAAAAATGCGCCCGGGGTCTCCCGGAAAGAACTGAATATGTTATCATTATGGGCGCTGATGCAGGGATTCCGGCCGTTGGGTTGCCCGGGTCCCGTTGCCTTGTTACGTTCAGGCCGACCTGGAACCGCCGTGGACCCCGAAATCACCTGACCGACCAGAAAGCCGCGCCTTTTCACCATGCTGCCCGCCCTTGCCATCGCCCCCGCCATCGTCGCCGTGCCGGCCTATATCGGTCCGGGCGCCGGTTTTGCCCTGGGGGGTTCGTTCCTGTTCGCCCTGGCGGGCATCCTGCTGGCTTTCCTGGCGGTGCTGGTGTGGCCCATCCGGGTGGTCGTCCGCGCCCTTCGCGGCCGCGGCCGCCTGAAAAGCGCCCGGGTCCGCCGCGTGGTGGTTCTGGGCCTCGACGGCCTCGATCCGATCATCGCCCGGAAAATGATGGATGAAGGCCAGCTGCCCAATCTGGCCAAGATGAAGGACGAGGGCGGATTCCGCCCCCTGGGCACGACCTGGCCCGCCATGTCGCCGGTCGGCTGGTCGACCTACGCGACGGGCGTGGACCCCAGCGGCCACAACATTTTCGATTTCCTGGCCCGGGACAAGGCCACCCATCTGCCGGTGCTGTCTTCCACGCGGCTGAACGTCAAACCGGCGAGAAAAATCGGGCCCTTCACCCTGCCCGGCGGCGGCCACAAGTTCGAACTGCTCAAGCGCAGCAAACCCTTCTGGAAAACCTGCGCCGAAGCGGGGATCGACACTTCGGTCCTGCGCATTCCCATCACCTTTCCCCCGGACAAGTTCGGCGGCCGCATGCTGTCGGCCATGTGTGTTCCCGATCTGCGCGGCACCCAGGGCACGTTTTCCCATTACACCGAACCCGGCCAGAAGCATGAAGAAGGACGGACCACCGGCGGGGTAAGGCTGGAACTGGATCCTGCCGGGGAAAACCGATGGACCGCGCGGCTGCTGGGCCCCGACAAACCCGACGGGTCGGGAAGCATGGAGGCGATCATCAAGGTCGCCGTGGACCGCGCCGCGCGCCGCGCGACGTTCACGCTGGCCGGGGAGACCTTCACCCTGGAGGCGGGCGAATATTCGGAGTGGATTCCCGTCGGTTTCGGCGGCGGCGCCCAACAGGCCCACGGCATCTGCAAGATCCGCATCACGGGCTTCGAGCCCGGGTTTTCCTTCTACGTCAGCCCCCTGCACATCGATCCGCGGCAGCCGGCCATGCCCATCAGCAATCCGCCCCACTTCGCGATGGCGCTGTCGCGACTGCAGGGCAGGTTCGCCACCCTCGGCCTGGCTGAAGACACCTGGGCTCTGAACGAGCGGGTTCTGGACGAGCAGGGGTTTCTGGATCAGGCCTACTCCATCCACGAGGAGCGCAAGGCCCAGTTCTTCCACGCGCTGGACCGGCAGCCCGAAGGGGTGGTGTCGGTGGTCTTCGACGCCACCGACCGCATCCAGCACATGTTCTTCCGCTACCTCGATCCCGACCATCCCGCCAACCGGGACAAGGACATCGAGGTGCACAAGGACGCCATCGGCGACCTGTACCGGAAGGCCGACGAGCTGGTCGGCGAAACGCGGGACCGGATGGGGAAAAACGAGGCCCTGCTCATCGTCTCGGACCACGGCTTCAAGCCGTTCAAGCGGGGGGTGAACCTGAATTCCTGGTTCCGGGAGAACGGATACCTGTTCCTGAAGACCGACCCGGCCGAGGGGCCCCTTCCCGATATCCCGGCAGGCGAGCGGGCGGAAGTCGGGGACATCGACTGGCCGCGCACCCGCGCCTACACCAACGGGCTGGCGGGTTACTACCTGAACATCAAGGGGCGCGAGATCGACGGCTGCGTCGAACCCGAACAGGCGGCCGCCCTCAAGCAGGAAATCAACGGCAAGCTGCGCGGGCTGCCCGATGTCGAAAAAAACAGCGAGGCCATCACCGAACTGTGGGCGTCCGAGGAAATCTACCACGGCCCCTACCGCGACAACGGTCCCGACGCCATCGTCGGCTACAAGCCGGGTTACCGCACCGACTGGGATGCCGCCATCGGCGCGGTGACCAGCACCGTGATCAGCGACAACACCCGCAGCTGGTCGGGCGACCACTGCATGGATCCGCGCCAGGTTCCCGGGGTGCTGTTCTCCACCGTGCCGTTCGCCGCGACCCGGCCCAACCTGGTGGACATGGCCCCCTCGGTCCTGGACCTGCTCGGCCTGGCCGCCCCGGGGCACATGACCGGGCGCAGCATCTTCAGCGAGGAGGCCGCCTCATGAGGATCCTGCTGACGATCCTGCTGGCCGCCTGTCTCCTGACCGGCGCCGTCCAGGCGACCGAACCGGGCCCGAGGGTTTTGGTGCTGGGCTTCGACGGCATGGATCCCAAGCTGCTCGATGAGTTCCGCGCCCAGGGCGTCATGCCCAACTTCGAAAAATTCCTGGCGGCCGGCGGCCAGGTGACGCCGTTCGGCACCTCGACCCCGCCGCAGTCGCCGGTGGCCTGGTCCAACTTCATCACCGGCATGGACGCGGGCGGCCACGGGATCTTCGACTTCATCCACCGCGACCCCGAAACCCTGCTGCCGTTCTTCAGCGCCAGCGAGGCCAAGGGTCCGACCCGGTTCTGGAAGGTGGGGGGCTGGAAGATTCCGCGCGGGGGCAGCGAGGTCAACAACCTGCGGAAGGGCACGGCGTTCTGGGAACTGCTGGCCGACGCCGGGGTGGACGTGACCATCTTCAAGGTGCCTTCGAATTTTCCGCCGGTCGAATGCGAGGCGCGCAGCCTGTCGGGCATGGGCACCCCCGACCTGACGGGCAACTACGGCATCTCGACGCTCATCACCGACGATCCCCCCGTGAACCGCGACCTGGGCGGCGGTCGTGTGGTCTCGGTCTACCTGTACGACGGGAACTGCACGGCCGACCTGGTGGGCCCGAACAACTCGTGGCGCGAAGGCGACCCCGAAGCCACCGTGCCGCTCGAGATTTCGGTCGACCAGGGCAACCGGGCCGCCTGGATCAGGGCCGGCGACACCGAACTGGTGCTGAACGAGGGCGAGTGGAGCGACTGGATCTCCGTGGACTTCGAGATGATCCCGCTGCTGAAGAGCGTGCGCGGCATCTGCCGGTTCTACCTGATGGAAACGGGTCCCCACCTGCGGCTCTACGTCACCCCGGTGCAGATCGATCCGGTCAAGCCCGAGATGCCCATCAGCACCCCGCCCGAATACAGCCGGGAAATCGCCGAGGCCACCGGCCTCTATTACACCCAGGGACTGCCCGACGACACCAGCGCCCTGGAAAACGATTTTTTCACCGATGACGGTTACGTTCAGCAGAGCGATCTCGTGCTGCGGGAAAGGCTCGACCAGCTGGAGGCGGAGCTGGACCGGTTCGCCGGTCTGGATTCGGGCCTGCTGTTCTTCTACTTCAACTCGCCGGACCAGGTGTGCCACATGATGTGGCGCAACATGGATCAGGATTCGCCCACCTACGCCCAGAGCGATCACCGTCACGCCCTGAGGATCCGCGACGTCTACGCCGAACTCGACGCGGCGCTGGGATTGGCCGTGGAGCGCGCCGGCGACGACGCGGTGATCATGGTCATGAGCGATCACGGATTCGCTCCCTGGAACCGGGCCTTCAACCTGAACACCTGGCTGTACGACAACGGCTACCTGGTCCTGAAAAACGGCAAGGACCCCCGGGACGTCGACATGCTCCTGGGCGTGGACTGGTCCCGGACCCGGGCCTACGCCCTGGGCATCAACGGGTTGTACATCAACCTGGCGGGCCGCGAGGTCCACGGCATCGTCAAGCCGGGCGCGGAGCAGGAGGCCCTGCTGGCGGAACTGAAAAGCAGGCTGGAGCAGGTGACCGACCCCCTGGACGGCAAGTTCGCGATCAAGACGGCTGACCGCTCGGACCAGATATATCATGGGGACATGACGCGCATCGGTCCGGATATCGTGGTCGGTTATTTCGCGGGGTGGCGCGGCAGCAACGAATCGGCCCTGGGCAAGATCCCCGCGGCGCAGTTCGAGGACAACATGCTCAAGTGGAGCGGCGACCACTGCATCGCCGCGTCGGAAGTTCCGGGAATCCTGATGGCCAACCGGCCGGTGGCGCGGCAAAACCCCGCCCTGGTGGACATGGCCCCGACCATCCTGCGGCTGTTCGGGTTGACCCCGCCGGCGGTCATGGTGGGAGGCGACCTGTTCAGTCCGGAAAAGTAGAATGACCCGAAAAGGAGGCGCCCCATGTTCGGCGGCGGAGCCAAGATCAAGATCGACAAGGACCTGTTGGACAAGGTGAAGAAGTACAGCGCCATTGCCGGCTATTCCTCGCCCGAGGAATTCGTGCACCACGTGCTGGAACGCGAGATCGCCAAGTTCGACAAGGCCGGCGACAGCGAAGAGGAAATCCGCAAGCGGATGCAGGGTCTGGGATACATCTCCTGAAGGATTGAGCGGGCATGACATGGCTCACCGACATCATCGGCAGGATGTTCGACCTCGTGGTCGGCCTGTTGGGCGGTTCACCCCTGCTGGTGATGCTGGTCATCTCCGCCGTCACGGCGGTCTGGGCCCTGCTGTTGTTCAAGGCGGTCACGCCGCAGGCCCAGCTGACCAGGACCCGTGACCGGCTGTTCGGCCACATCTACGAGATGGGCCTGTACCAGGACCGGCTCCGCGTGGTCGGGAAGATCCAGGCTGACCTCGCCCGGGCCAATTTCAAGTATTTGGGGCTGACGCTTCCCGCGCTGGTGGTCCTGACCATCCCCATGGTGTTCACCCTGGCCCAGCTGGACGCCCGCTTCGCCCACCGGCCCCTCCGTTCCGGAGAAACCACGGTGCTTTCGGCGACCCTGGCCCCGGATTCGGGGCTGGACCCGGAAGACCTTCGCCTGGAGACGCCGCCGGGCGTCACCGTGGAGGCGGGTCCGGTGCGCGATGCGGTCGCCGGGGCGGTGGCCTGGCGGCTGCGGGCCGAAGATCCGGGAACCCATCACCTGCGGCTGACCGCCGGCGGGAAAGATATCGTCGCCCGCGATCTGGTGGTGGGCGAGGGGCTGGTTTCCCTGGGCGAATCCAGTCAAAAAAGCACGCTGCACGGGGTGCTGTACCCCGGGGCCCCGCCCTTGCCCCGCGATGGTGTCCTGGAGAAACTGACGGTCATGCTGCCGGAACGACAGACCACCTACCTGGGCGTGGAACTGCACTGGCTGGTGGCCTTCATGATCTTTTCCCTTGTGGCCGGCCTGGCCCTGAAGGATGTCCTGAGAGTATCGATTTAAGGAGAGGTTGGGATGGGATTCCTGAAACGGCACGCGATCTTTCCCGTTTTTCTTCTGCTGGCCCTGTCGGTTTTTCTGCCCGGTTGCGGCGGTTCCGACGTGGCTTCGGATCCGGAGGCGCGCAAGCTGCTGGTCATCGGCATCGATTCGGCCGACTGGCGGCTGCTCGACCCCATGATCGAGGAGGGCCTGATGCCCAACCTCCAGGCTTTCCGGAACCAGTCCGCCTCCGGTCGCATGAAGACATTTTTCCCCCTGGAGAAGTCGCCCCTGCTGTGGGCCAGCATCCTGACCGGGGTTCAGCCCGAGGTCCACGGAGTCGCCCATTTCGTCAAGGGTTCGGACCAGAAACCCGTGACCGGCAGCGCCTGGTACGCCCCGGCCATGTGGGACATCATCGGGACGGTGGGCATGTCGACCGCCGTGGCCGGGATGTGGACCACCTATCCCGCCCGGCCCATCAACGGCGTGATGGTCAGCGACTATCTTCCCTACGGCCGCGACCGGGACCGGCCCCTGGCCAACCTGGTCTATCCGGATTCGCTGACCGACAGCGTGGTCGAGCTGCGCGTCGATCCTGAGGGCCTGCCCGACGACCTGCTCCTGAGGTTCATCGATGGCGTGGACCTGGCCGCGATCGAGGCGAAGCATCCCCGGGATGTGGAAAAGCTGCGGGAAATCCTGGCGGCGGACATGAGCTATCTGGCCGTGTCGCGAATGCTCGCCCGGAAGGGTGATTTCGACTTCTTCTTCTTTTACCTGCGCGGGCCCGACATGATCAGCCACCACTTCTACGAGTACATGGTCCCGGACCAGAGCCGGATGCGGCAGGATCCGGAAAAAGTGGCCCTGTTCGGGGATGTCGTCAGGCGCTATTACATGTGGTCCGACGAGGTGCTGGGCGAGGTGCTGGGGTGGTTTCCCGCCGATCGGCAGACGGTGGTGCTTTCGGACCACGGCTTCTACGGCCCGCGGATGTCGGGCGACAAGGGCACCGCCGAGCACAGCGAGTGGGGGATCTTCCTGGTTCGCAGTCCCCTTTACCAGGCCGGCCAGCAGTTCGGCCACCTGGAACTCCTGGACGTCTGCCCGACCTTCCTGGCCCTGATGGGCCTGCCGGCGGCCAAGGACATGCCCGGCCGGGTGCTGACCGAAGGGGCCACCGGCGACGGCCTGAAAAGGCTGGAAAAGATCGAGCAGCAGCGGGTGGACAGTTATCTCGGGCTGAGGCCGGCGGTCGGGCCGGAGGGCGAGCGGGATGAACAGGTCGATGAGGAGATCCGCAAACAGCTGCGGTCGCTGGGATACATCAAATAGACAACAGGGGGAACTCCATGAAGAACCTGGCCCGGCCATCGCTGGTGCTGTGTGTCCTGCTGGTCCTGGCCGGATGCGGCGAACGGGTGGCGCCCCCGGAACCGGAAATCATCCCCCTTTTCGACGGCGTGACCGTTCATTTCACCCCCGACGACAGCACCCTCTACGATTCGCCTTTCGCCTCGGCCCGGGACAACGGCCGGATCATGGTGACCTACCGGGAAATGGAGAGGAAGCACGGCCCGGGCCGCGTGCTTCTGCGCCTGAAGGTGATGCCCATCCGCAAGGACATCCGCAGCATGCATGACCGCTGGGACCGCGCCGGCTGGATCCGCCTGGTCAAGCCGGGGATGGCTCCGGTCGAGCTGGTGCGGTTCATGACCGCCTACGGCGGCGCCATCAGCCACGAGGTGGACGTGACCCGCCTGTCGCCCCTCTTTACCGGTCATTGTGAATTCGAGGTCTTCATCGACACCTGGGTGTCGCCGGCCTGGACGGTGGCTGCGGAACTGGTCTTAATTCCCGACGCCGTGGGCGGCGTCAACACGCCTACCTGGGCCATGGGCGTGCTCTTTCCCGAGGGCGGCCTCACGGCCGAAACCCCCGAGGTGTCCGCCGAGGTTCTCATTCCCGAACACACGCGCTGGGTCGAGTTGGCCGGCCTCACCACCGGCCACTGCACCGACGGCACCGACGCGGACGAATTCATCTCCAAGGACAACGTCCTGCTGGTCGATGGCCAGGAAGTCTTCCGCTGGCGGCCCTGGCGGGACGACTGCGAGCAGTTCCGCACCGTGAATCCCTACTGCGCCAAATGGTCGGACGGCTCGTGGAGCAGCGACTATTCGCGAAGCGGTTGGTGCCCCGGGGACGTGGCCGATCCCCAGTTCATCGACCTGAGCGACAAGCTGACTCCGGGTCTGCACACGGTGACCTGGAGGGTGGAAGGCATCCGGGCGAAGGACCCCGAGGACCCCGAAGGGCACCACGGTTACTGGAGGGTGTCGGCTTCGCTTTCGGGCTGGAAGTAGTTATCGGGAAGACGGGATTCGCCAGCTGGGCAACGGCTCATGGATTATGGCCAGGATGCGCCCATCTCCTTTGACGCCGCGGCGGTCATCAAAAATCTTCCCCAGGCGGAAAAGCGAGACCCGGCCGGCCCCTATGACACGGCCCGGGCCTGGTTGGGATACGACACCACCAACTGGGCGGCTTCCGACCTGGCGCCGGAGGATCAGCAGGTCATCACGGATCTGCAGAGGGCCCGGGTGGCGGTGCCGTAGGTTGCGGATATCCCGAATAGTTTTCAACGGCATGAAATCAAAGAAGCCCAATTTTTTCTTGTCGTTTTCGCCTTTTGTTCGTATATTCCCTGTACCTCCCACAACCCATTCAACCGGGAGGATTTCCATGTCCGATATTTCCTATGTTCCCGACCAGCCCGCCGCCCGGGTCCACGCCTCGCTTCACCGTGCGCTGGCCGTGATGGACGATGCCCACCAGTGCGCCGTCCTGTGGTTCGGGGAGGTCATGCGCCGCCGTCTGTTTCGTGACCGGGGCTGCTCTTCCATCAACCAGTACGCCATCCGGGAACTGGGCTTTTCCAAGTCGCGCACCGACGACTTCGTCCGGCTGGCGCGAAGGCTGGACATCCTTCCGGTCGTTCGCGACGCGGTGGCCGCGGGCGAAATTGGTTACACGAAGGCGCGGGAGATTGTCGCGGTGGCCACCCCCGCGACCCAGGACGTCTGGCTCGCGGCCGCGAAGGGAACCCGCAAGGAGCTCGTTCGCGAGGTGAAGAAAGCCAGACAGGCGGCGAGGGTGGATCCCGCCCAGGCGGAGCTGCTTCCGTCGCGGCCTCCGGTGGTGGGGCCCGGAGAGTTGCCGGTACGGTTCCAGATGGACCTGACCCCTGAGCAGGAAGCCCGCCGGGCGGCCTTGGTGGAACGTCTCCACAAGTTGGGCGGCGTGCCGAACGACCGGGCCGAACTGATGCTGGAGGCTTTGGCTGCCCTGCTGGAATCAAAGGAGTTACAGGGTCAAAAGTGCCCCCGGGGGCACTTTCAAGGTCGGCCGCCGGTGCAGATCCACGTCCATGAGTCCGAGGGAAAATTGACGGTCCCAACCGCCGCGGGTGAACGAGATCTGGGCCAGGCGGAGTCGGAGCGGATGCGTTGCGACGCGGCCGTCAGCACCAAGGGCGGCCGCAACACGACCACGATACCTCCCCGGGTGCGCCGGGAGGTGCTGGCCCGGGACCAGCACCGCTGCCGGGCGCCCGGGTGCGGCCGGACCCGGTTCCTGGAGGTGCACCACATCGTGCCGCGACGGAAAGGCGGGAGCAACGGGCCCGAAAACCTGGTGACCCTCTGCGGAGCCTGCCATCGGTTGTGGCATGAAAAAGGACCCGGAGTCCCGGGTCCTTTCAACATTGGATCAAACGAAGAGCCTAGCCTTGCCCCTTCTCCTCGACCGCTTTCTGGAACCTCACCAGCTGCTCCTGGAAGTATTCCCGTTGGGGATCCAGCTCGACGGCGGTCTGCATGAGGGCGACCGCTTCGTCGCAGTTGCCCAGGGCGTTGCAGATCTCCGCGGCGGTGTCCATGATGTTGGCGCGTTCGGCGTCGTTCTCGGCCAGCTCGATGCCCTTCATGGCCATGGCCTGGGCTTCCTCGAGGTTGATGTTGTTCTCGAAGCACCACCAGGCGAACTCGTTCAGTTTCTCGGGGTCTTCGGTCCAGCCCTCCGGGAAACGGCTGCGGTAGACACCCAGGGCCTTGTCCGGGTCCTGCTCCACCAGGAGGATGTAGTCGACCGCCAGGTAGTTCCGGTACTTCAGGGCCGTCTCGTCGGTAACATCCGCGCTGGCTTCATAGGCGGTCTTGATGAAGGGGACGGCCTGGTCCATCTGGCCGCTCTTGCCGGCCATGTACTTCATCAACATGGCCAATTCCAGCTTTTCGTCGACGGTGGTGTCGTCGGAGGCCATCACGGGCCCGGCCATGGCGACCACTTCGTCCATGGTGAAGGCGCCGCCTTCCAGGCCGTAGATCATGTTCGACAGGATCTGGGTCTGGTAATCCTTGGCACTGGCGGGATCGAGTTCGGTGGCGATTTGGTAATAATCCACCGCGGCCCGGAAATCGGAAGCGGTGCTGGCGCTGTTGGCCAAGGACAGGGCCAGGGGCAGCGTGGGTTCGATTTCGAAGGCCGCCATCTTGTCGACCAGCGTCCGCGGATCCGCTTGGGCGGCCAGCACGGAGGCGGACCACAGGTCGGCGCCTTCGTAACCGATCCAGCGGTCGGTCACGTCACCCTTGCCGTTCATGGCGATGTACGTCGGGTAGCCGCGAATTCCGTATCTCTCGGCGATGGCCGGGCCTTCGCCTTTTTCGCAATCGAGGGGGAAGAAGACGACGCCTTGGAGGGCGGCCAGCATCGTCGCGTTCGAGTTCACCTCACGGGCGAACACCTTGCAGCTGGGTCACCAATCGGTCATGAAATCGACGACCAGGATCTTGTTCTCCTTGGAGGCCTGGGCCAGGGCGTCGGCGAAAGTCGCCGGTTGGTCGGCCAGGGCCGCGCCGGCCGCACCGATGCAGAGGACAGCCAGGAGACTCAGCAGAGCCAGTCTGGTGGTGGAATTTTCAAAGCGCATGTTCAGATCTCCATTCCGGAGGCCGACGGGTGTCGGCCGGTAAGGGACCCGGCTGCAACCGGGCCGCGGACCGCGCCATCATTCATGACACAGGTAACAGGTGGGAAAATACGCCATCGGGGGGGCAATGTTCCAGAAGAATGCCTTCCCCTCCTATTGATTCTCGAAAACGATGCGGCCGTCCACGATGGTCATCAAAGCCTTTATCTTCAACAATTCCGGAGGATTGCAGGAAACGGGATCGCCGTCCAGTATCGTCAGGTCGGCCCGGAAACCGGGGGCCACGCGGCCGGAGAAATCCTCCTCGAAGGCGGCAAAAGCACCGCCGGCGGTGTAGAGTTCCAGGGCGGTGGCCGCGTCGACGGCTTCCTGGGGCTGCCAGCCGCCGATGGGCGTGCCGTCGGGATGCATCCTGGTGACGGCCGCATACAGGCCGGCCATGGGGTCCACCCTTTCCACCGGAAAGTCGGTTCCGAAACAAAGATGGGCCCCGGAATCGAGCAGGGAACGCCAGGCATAGCATCCGGCCAACCGCTCATCGCCCAGGCGTTCGTCCGCCCAGTCCATGTCGCTGGTGCAGTGCACCGGCTGCATGGCCGCGATCACGCCCAGCCTGGCGAAGCGGGGGATGTCCTCCGGGGCCAGGATCTGGGCATGCTCCACCCGCCAGCGGGGGTCTTCGACCTGCAGGGAGGCGAGCGTTTCCTCGAACAGATCGAGGACCGCCCGGTTGGCGCCGTCGCCGATGGCGTGGGTGCAGATCTGGAACCCTTCCAGACCGCCCCGGGTCATGACCTCGCGCATGTGGTCGGCCCCGGTGACGGGCAGGCCCCGGTGGCCGGGTCTGTCGGTGTAATCCTGCAGCAGCAGGGCGCCGCGGCTGCCCAGGGCGCCGTCCGCGTAGAGCTTGATGGCCCGGATGGTCAGCATGTCGTTCGGGGTGAAGACGGGGCCTTCGGCGTAGGCTTTTTCCAGCGTGGAGGGGATGTCGTCGTACATGGCGTAAACCCGCAGGTCCAGTTCCCCGGCGGCCGCCATGTCGCGGTAGACATTCGCCCGTTCCCAGCTTACCCCGGCTTCGTGGACACCGGTGAGTCCCTGGGCCACGCAGTGATCGACGGCCAGCTTGATGCGGCGGCGGGTTTCTTCGGGGCCGATTTCGGGAATCACGTCGTAGACCAGGCCGGCGGCGTTGTCGACCAGGATGCCGGTGGGCTCCCCGTCGGCATCCCGCATGATTTCGCCGCCGTCGGGATCGGGGGTGTCCCGATTGATGCCCGCCAAACGGAGCGCTTCGCTGTTTGCCCAGACAGCATGGCCGTCCACGCGGCGCAGGAAAACCGGGCGGTCGGGGAGGATGTCATCCAGCAGGGTCTTGTCGGGATATTCCTGGACCGCCCAGTCGTTCTGGTCCCAACCGCGGCCCTCGATCCAGGCGTCGGGAGCGAAATTGTCGGCCTCGGTCCTGACGATTTCCACGATTTCCCGGGGGGAGCCGGTGCCCATCAAGTCGATCTGGGCCAAACTTTTTCCCAGCCCGTAGAGATGGCAGTGGCTGTCGACCAGACCGGGAATGACCGTGGCGCCGGCGAGGTCGACAACCCTGGTGTCCGGACCCATGGTGAGCTGGGCCTGTTCGTCAGACCCCACGACAAGGATCTTCCCGGCAGCCATGGCCACGGCCGTGGGCATGGCCGGGAACGTCGTTTCGGTCTGGGTCAGGATTTGGCCGCCGACCAGGATGAGATCAGCGTGGGTTTCGGGCTGGTTGCTGCCGCAACCCGGGACAAGGGCCATCATCATGAAAATCACCGCCAAGCGCATGGGAGACTCCCGGGGTTTCGTGACTGGGTTCGGACATGTTAGGATGTCATGGACCATTCGGAATGGCAAGGGCAAGGGGATGACCACGGGTACCCAGGGGCAGGAATGAATCAGCTGGTGAAACGAGGCTTCGCGAGCAGGGTCCTGGCCGCGACGGCGGATCTGCGCGATGAGGTGGACGACCTGGAATTCGGTGACCCGGTGGCCTGGGTCTACAACCCGCTGCAATATGCGTGGCCCCTGCACGAGCAGTACGTGAGGACGTGGGGGGCTTCCCCCCGGCGCGTCCTGCTGCTGGGCATGAATCCGGGGCCCTGGGGCATGGCCCAGACGGGGGTGCCGTTCGGGGAGATCGCCGCGGTGAGGGATTTCCTGAAACTGGACGGGCAGGTGGGCCATCCCGAACCCGAGCATCCCAAGCGCCCGGTCCAGGGTCTGGGGTGCGCGCGCTCGGAGGTGAGCGGGCGCCGGTTGTGGGGATTCTTCGGGGACTATTTCGGTGGGCCCGAAGCGTTTTTCGCCGATCACATCATCGTCAACTACTGCCCGCTGGTCTTCATGGAAGCCGGCGCCCGCAATCACACGCCCGACAAGCTGCCCGCGTCCGAATCGACTCCCCTGTTCGCGGCCTGCGACCGGCGCCTGGTGAGGTTGGTCGATCTGTACCGGCCGGAATGGGTCATCGGCGTGGGGGGCTTCGCGCGGAAGAAACTCGAGGGGCTGTTCGGTCCGAAAGCGGACCCGGGGGCGGGGGGGCATCGCCCGGCGCGCATCGGAACGGTCCTGCATCCCAGCCCGGCCAGCCCTGCGGCCAACCGGGGTTGGGCGCCGGCGGCCGAAAAACAGCTCATCGAGCAGGGAGTCTGGGGCTGAGGGCCGCCCCGATCTGGCCGGTCTTCCCGAATGGAATTAGTTTGTCGCCAACACCCGCCAGTGCCCCCGATCACCCTCAACGGGGAGGATTCCGATGCCCTGCGCCAAACTCGTGGAATATCTCACCCAGAACAACGTGACCTTCGAACTTAAGGAGCACCCCAGCGCCTTCGCCGCCCAGGATGTCGCCTTCAAGGCCGGCATTCCGGGACGGTTGTTCGCCAAGACCGTGCTGGTCAAGCTCGACGGCGACATGGCCATGGCCGTGCTGCCGGCCGACAGCAGGGTGGACTTCCATCTGTTGCGCGAGACGGCGGGCGCCGACACCATCAGCCTGGCGGTCGAGGACGAGTTCGAAAAACTTTTCCCCGACTGCGAACTGGGCGCCATGCCGCCCTTCGGGCAGATGTACGGGATGGAGGTGTTTGTTGCCGGAAGCCTGATCCGCGCCGACACGATCACTTTCAACGCGGGAACGCACACCGAAACCCTGACCATGCCGTTCTGGGAGTTCGAGCGGTTGGTGGAACCCCGGATCGGGTATTTCACCTTCCGGCGCATGCTGGAAAGGAAAGCGATGGGCTGACCGGTCCCGGGTGCCGGATCCCCTCCGGCACCCGCCGGGTTCACTCCGGGTCCACGACCTTGATGACCACCGCGGTGATGTCGTCGTCCTGGCCCGAGTTGCCGCTGAATTCCGCCACTTCCCGGAGGATGGCCTCCACGATTTCCCCGGCGGTCCTTTCCTGGTTCGCGCGCACCACCTCAAGCGTCCGGTCATCCCCGAAAAACTCGTCGTCAGGGGACATGGCTTCCAGAACCCCGTCGGTCAGCAGGACCACGACATCGCCGGTCTCCAGTTGGACCGGAAGGCCCAGGGGATAGTCGCCGTCCTCGAGGACGGCCAGGGGAATCCCCGTGCTGGTCAATGACGCCTTGATGTCCCCGGTCCGGTCGATTACGTAACCGGTGGGGTGCCCGGCACTGACGTAGGTCAGCTCGCCGGTGGTGGGGTCGATGCGGCCCATGATCGCGGTGACGAACTGTCCCACATCCGTTTCCCGGTTCAGATTGATGTTCGCCTGCCGGAAGATCTGGCAGAGGTCGAAACCCATCCCCGTCAGGGAGTGGATGTAGGCGTGGGTCGAGGCCATGATCAGGGCGGAGCTGAAGCCGTGTCCGCTCACGTCCCCGATTCCGAAGCCCAGGGAACCGTCGGGCATGATGAAATGGTCGTAGTGGTCGCCGGCCGCGAACTCGGCGGGTCGGTAGGCGCCGGCGATCTGGAATCCGGGCAGGGTGGGCGGTTCGCCGGGCAGGATGTGCTTCTGGATGCTCTGGGCCGCCAACAGCTGACTTTCGTTCACCTTGAGGTTCTCCTCGGCCTGCTTGCGGCTGATGGTGCCGGCCAGGGCGTCGGCGACCAGCGTGAGGAAATTGTTCTCGCTCCGGTCCGGGGTGTGCCCTTCCTGAAGGAAGAGTTTGATCACCCCGAACAGGTGGTCGTCGGTCATGATGGGAATGTGGCAGTGGCCGTCGGGGTCCATGGCTTCTTGGACGGTTTCCTGCCGCCGGTCGACCTTGCCGAAAGGGTCCGGGGAACCCATGGTCAACACGGCCTCGGGCAGCTGCACCCTGGCCTTCATGACCAGGACGTCGGGATCGCCCTCGACCAGGAAGATGGCCCCCTTCCGGAGCAGGGACAGCCAGGGCAGGTCAAGGATCATCTCCAGGGTCTGCTGCAGGAAATCCACGAGGCTGATGGGCTCGAGTGAGAGGTGGAGAATGGTCCCGATGACTTTCTGGGCATTGAGATTGGCCTGGAGGTGCCGTTCGAAATTCTTGCGCCGGGAGATGTCCCGGATGGTGCTCACGAACTGGAGGCCCCCCTCGGTGTGCAGGGGGCTGAGGCTGACTTCGGCGGGAAAGACGCTGCCGTCCTTCTTCAGGCCGGAGAGTTCGTAACCTTCGCCGGTGATCCGGGGATCGAAGTCCTCGGCGAATCGGCCCCGGAGTTGGCGATGGGTTCCCCGGTGCTCCTCGGGAATGAGAAACTCGGTATCAAGGCCCAGGAGCTCGCCGCGGGTGTAGCCGAAGAGTTTTTCGGTGCAGGCGTTGACCAGGGTGATTTTTCCCTGGCCGTCGGCGACAACAACGGCGTCGGGCGCGGCCTCGAGCAATTGCCGGAACTGGCCGGTCACGCGCTGAATGTTGGCATTTTCCGCGCGGACCCTGGCGGTGATGTCGAAAACGCCCGCCAGGGCCCCGATGTATTCTCCGGCGGGATTGGTCACCAGGGAGGTCTGCATGATGGTGTGGATACGGGAGCCGTCGGCCCTCAGAAAGTCGAATTCATGATCCCCGGGGAGGCCCCGCCGGCCCTGCTCAAGGTACTTTCTGCAGGTCCCGATGCCACGTTCATCCATGAAGTCGAACAGGTGCCGGCCCAGGGAGGACTCCGGCGTGGTCATCAGCATGTCCGCCATGCGCCGGTTCATGAAGGTGGTGTAACCGTCCCTGTCGATGGCCCATATGCCCTGGTGGAGACGGTCCACCATTTGCCGATAGAGGTCGTTGGTGGCCTGGGTGTTGTCGCGGCCGCGCAGGCGTATCATCGAGTCGACGGTGGCGATCAGTTCCTTGTCGCCGACGGCTCGGGAAATGAACCGGTCGGCGGGACCGGTGTCGGGCTCGGCCTTCACTCCTGCGGACGACAGGACGATGACCGAGGGACCCTGGCAGGCCCGCAGCGCGGAACATTCCTTGAGCCGCCGGCAGGCGTCCAGGCAATCCAGGTCCGGAAGGTTTTCGTCAAGCAGGATCAGGTCGTGATGATTTCTGCGGGTGGCGGCGTGAAATTCAGCGGCGGTATCGATTTCCTCGACAAGATATCCGGCGGATTTCAGCACACTGGAGAGGACGGCGCGACTGTCCGAATGATGTTCCGCGAGGAGAATTCTGGCTTTGGCCTCCATAAGGCACCCCCATTACCTGCACATCCGAATTCCTTTGTCGGGGGCGATTCTTGAATAAATCCGGCGAGTACTTTCAGCATACGGAATTTCCCACTCACGCGCTAGGCCAATGACTTCTGATTGTCACAAGACAACTTAGGAGTGCGGGATTTTGTTGAGCGAAATGGGATTGCCGGGCGATCGGTAGATCTCCTGAAGGGGCGTCACCGAATCGAGGCCCCGCCGCAGGGCCCGGATTCCGTCCACGGCCGCGCGGCCGCCGGACAGGGTGGTGATGCAGGGGATGTCCAGGGCCCGGGCTTCCCGCCGGATCGCGCTCTCGTCAAAGCGGCTGCGTTTGCCCAGGGGGGTGTTGATGACCATCTGCACCTTGCCCGCGCGAATGATCTCGCCGATGTGGGGCACGCCTTCGCCCACCTTGGCCACCTCGGCCGCGGCGATGCCGTGGGTCTTCAGGAAGCGGGCGGTGCCGCCGGTGGCCAGCATGGCGTAGCCCAGGGCGTCCAGGTCGCGGGCGATGGGCAGCAGGTCGTCCTTGTCGTGGTCGTTGACGCTCAGGAACACGGATCCCGAGGCGGGCAGTCCCTGGCCGGTGGCCAACTGGGCGCGGGCGAAGGCCTCTCCGAAATCACGGCCGATGCCCATCACCTCGCCGGTGCTTTTCATCTCCGGACCCAGCAGACTGTCGGTGCGGGGAAAGCGCCGGAAGGGAAAGACCGGGCCCTTGACGAAGACGTGGTCCTTCACGCTCACTTCAACCACGCCCTGGTCGGCCAGGGAAATCCCCAGCATGCAGCGGGTGGCGATGCGCGCCAGGTCCACCCCGGTGGCCTTTTCCAGGAAGGGGACGGTGCGCGAGGCGCGCGGATTGATTTCCAGGACCTTGATCGTGCCCTGATGGCTGGCGTACTGGATGTTCAGCAGGCCGACCACGCCGAGGCTCAGCGCGATCCGGCGCGTGTGGTCGCGCATGGCCGCGATTTCCCCGGGAGTGGTCTTGAAGGGGGGAAGGACGGCGAAGCTGTCGCCGCTGTGGATGCCGGCTTCCTCGATGTGCTGCATGATGCCGCCGATCAGGACATCGGCGCCGTCGCAGACGGCATCCACATCGAATTCCACGGCGTCTTCGAGGAACTGGTCGATCAGGACTGGGTGCTGACCACTGGCCGACCGCGCCTCCTCGAAGTACCGCCGCAGTCCGTCGTCATCGTAGACGACACGCATGGCCCGTCCGCCAAGGACGTAACTGGGCCGTACCATCACAGGGTACCCCAATAGCGCGGCGGTTTCCAGTGCTTGATCGACATTGTCGGCGCTGCCGGCCCGCGGAAATTCGATGCCCAGTTCCTCCAGGAGAATGCCGCAGCGGTCGCGGTCCTCGGCGCGGTCGATCGCGTCGACGCCGGTTCCCAGGATGGGCACCCCGGCTTGGGCCAAGGCGCCGGCCAGGTTCAGGGGGGTCTGTCCGCCGAGGGTCACGATCACGCCGAATGGTTTCTCGACGTCGATGATGTGCATCACCTCCTCTAACCGCAGGGGCTCGAAGTAGAGGCGGTCCGACAGGTCGTAATCCGTGCTCACGGTTTCGGGATTGCAGTTGACCAGGATGGCCTCGACGCCTTCGGCGCGCAGCGCCTGCACCGCGTGGCAGCAGCAGGTGTCGAACTCGATGCCCTGGCCGATGCGGTTGGGCCCGCCGCCGAGAACGATCACCTTGCGGCGCGCGGTGGGGCGGCTTTCGCAGGGACCGTCTTCCCATGTCGAATAGAGATAAGGGGTTTCGCTGGCGAATTCGGCCGCGCAGGTGTCCACGCTGCGGAACACCGGTTTCAGGTTCGCCGCCTGCCGCGCCGCCAGGACCAGGGCTGTCCGCAGGTCCAGGGCGACCTGGTGTGAATCGGCCCCGGGGGAACCGTCGGGCCATTGCAGCAGCCGGGCGATGCGGCGGTCGCTGAACCCTTCGCGTTTGGCTTCCCGCAGCAGGGGGAGCGGCAATTCACCGAGGGTGAAACCGCGCAGGCGGCCTTCGACCTCCATCAGCCTTTGCAGGTTGTCCAAAAACCAGGGATCGATGCCGGTGATGCGGTGCAGCTGCTCGGGTTCCAGGCCGCAACGGAAGGCCTCGTGAAGATCGGTCAGGCGGCCCTGCTGGGGCGTGGCCAGGGCCTGGCGAAGTTCCGCGAGGGAACGTCCGCTGGCGCGGCTTTCCCAGCCGTCGAAACCCAGCTCCAGGGAGCGCAGCGCTTTCTGGAGGGCTTCGCGGAAGGTGCGTCCGATGGCCATCACTTCGCCGACCGACTGCATCGTGGTTCCCAGCAGGTCGGGCGTGCCGGGAAACTTCTCGAAGGCCCAGCGGGGGATCTTGACCACGGTGTAGTCGATGCTCGGTTCGAAGCAGGCGCTGCTGGTGCCGGTGATCTCGTTGGGCAATTCGGGCAGCGTGTAACCCACCGCCAGCAGGGCGGCGATCTTGGCGATGGGATAGCCGGTGGCCTTGCTGGCCAGGGCGCTGCTGCGGCTGACCCGGGGATTCATCTCGATGACGATGACCCGGCCGGATTCGGGATCGACGGCGAACTGCACGTTGCTGCCGCCGGTGACCACGCCCACGGCGTCGAGGACCTTCAGGGCGTCATCCCGCAGCCGCTGGTATTCCCGGTCGGTCAACGTCTGGGCCGGGGCCACGGTCACGCTGTCGCCGGTGTGCACGCCCATGGCGTCGAAGTTCTCGATGCTGCAGACGATGATGCCGTTGCCGGCCTTGTCCCTGATGACCTCGAGTTCGTATTCCTTCCAGCCCAGGACCGATTCCTCGACCAGCACGCTCGAGGCAGGGGACTGGTTGAGGCCTTCGCGCAGCAGCTCCAGGAACTGGTCCCGGTTCGTGGCGATGCCGCTGCCGGCCCCGCCCAGGGTGTAGCTGGCCCGCAGGATCATGGGAAAGCTGATTTCAGCCATGGCCTTGTCGGCCATGTCCAGCGAGGTGACCAGCAGGCTGCGGGGCGTCTCCATCCCGATGGATTCCATGACGGCCTTGAACTTCTGCCGGTCCTCGGCCAGTTCGACGCACGCCACGTCCGCGCCGATCAATTCGACTCCGTGGCGCTCGAGGACCCCGTGCTTGTGAAGTTCCACCGCCAGGTTGAGCCCCGTCTGGCCGCCGACCGTGGGCAGGATGGCGTCGGGCTTCTCGGCGATGATGACCAGTTCGGCCATCTCCCAGGTCAGGGGTTCGATGTAGGTGGCGTCGGCCTGTTCGCTGTCGGTCATGATGGTGGCGGGGTTGCTGTTGATCAGGATGACCCGGTAGCCTTCGCTCTTGAGGGCCTTGACCGCCTGCGTTCCCGAATAGTCGAATTCGCTGGCCTGTCCGATGACGATGGGCCCGGAGCCCAGGACCAGGATCGAGGAGATATCATCCCGTCGCGGCATGTTCATCCATTTCGTGGGGGGCGATGGCGCCTCTGCGGGCGAGCATCATGTGACAGAAGCGGCGGAAAAGGTACAGGCTGTCGCTGGGCCCGGGGGCCGCCTCGGGATGGAACTGCACCGAATAGGCGTGGCCGTCCACCGCGGCGAGACCTTCCACCGTATCGTCGTTGAGGCTCTGGTGGGTGACCGTGGCCCGCGCCGGATCCAGACTTCCCGCGGGCACCGCGTAATTGTGGTTCTGGCTGGTGATCTCCACCCGGCCGGTGGCCAGGTTCTGGACCGGGTGGTTGGCGCCGTGGTGGCCGAAGGGCATCTTGACCGTGGTCGCGCCCAAGGCCCGAGCCAGGAGCTGGTGTCCCAGGCAAATGCCGAACAGGGGAATGCCGGCGTCCACCAGTTCGCGCACGGTGGCCGTCAGTTCGGGGTGGGAGGCGGGATCGCCCGGACCGTTGCTGAGGAACACGCCTTCGGTGGGTTCGGCCAGCAGGTCCCTGGCCGGCGTGGAGGCCGGAAAGACCCGGACTCGGCAGCCTTCGGCCACCAGGCGGTCCAGGATGCTTTTCTTGACCCCGCAGTCGAGGACCGCCACCTGGAAGGGGCGGGTGTTGCCCGGGTCGCCCGGAAACGGCCGGACCTTCGGGGTGGTCACCCGCGAAACCCAGTCCACCTGGCCGATGGGCGTCAGGTCGCGGGCCCGGGCGACCAGGGCCTCCGGGTCCCCGGTGCCGATGAAGGCCCGGCAGGTCCCCGCTTCGCGGATGGCGCAGGTCAGGGCACGGGTGTCCACTTCGGCCAGGGCCGGCACCCCGGCCTGCCGCAAGACGTGGTCGAGGCTGAACTCGCTGCGGCGGTGAAAATTCCGCCGGCAGAAATCACGGACGATGACCGCGGCCGGATGGATGGACCCCGACTCGTAATCTCCCTGGTGGATGCCGTAGTTGCCGATGTGGGCGGCGGTGAAAACCACCACCTGGCCGGCGTAACTGGGGTCGGTCAGGATTTCCTGGTAGCCGGTCATCCCCGTGTGGAAAACGACTTCGCCCCCGGCTTCAAAAGGCGCGCCGAACAACCGGCCCGAAAAGACCCGTCCGTTCTCGAGGGCGATGCAGGCTTCCATCAGCCTTCCCCCTTTTCCAGTTTGGCGGCGGGATCGGCGGCGGTCTGCATCAGGCGGGCCAGGCGGTCCATGGGGTCGATCAGGGTGTCCATCACCGAGCCGAGCCCCATCAGGTACTGCAGCAGCCGGCCCAGGCCCAGGCTGAATCCGGCCCGCGTCGGTTCGCCGGGCCGCACCCCGCCTTCCATGGTGATGCCGGAATAGGGCAGGATGTATTCCACGCTGACGGTGACCTCCGGATCGTCGGGATCGGCGATGGTGCCCAGGGTGGCCCGGCCGACCGGCAAATGGGTCACCATGAAGGGGAGATTGCCGCAGAACCGGGTCAGGGTGGCTTCGGCTTCAGGGTGAAGTTCGTCCCCGAAGGGAATGGACCAGCCGCGGGTTTCGAGAATCCGCAGGGCCTTGCGGTAGGTCAGGCGGGGATGGGACACCTGAAGCATGCGGTCCAGCCGGGTGACGTCGCGGCCGCCCAGAAGATCGGCGCCCAGGCTGAAGGCCACCGCCTTGAGCAGATCCTCCTGGAGGTCGGCCAGTTCCACGAGGGACAGGTCCCGGGCCGCGGCGGCCATGAGTTTCAGCCCTCGCAGGTGACGGGGCTCACGTCGGCCGCGCTTGGGCAGCAGTTCGCTTTCGCACCAGACCTGGGGAAAGCCGCTCATGACCATCCCGTCCAGCTGGACGCGGGCCGGATGATCGGCCATGGCCGTCACGGGGATTTCGTGGAAATTCTTCTCCTCGAAAAACACGCGAATGGTGCGCACCACGCGATTGTGGATGGCCAGGCGGCGCGCCAGGGGCCGGGGCCGCCCGGGGGCGTCGAACATGGCGGATTTGCGGGGAGCGGGCCGGGCCGAAGATTGGCCGGCGAGGGCGGCGGCTGCCATGGAGGTCTCCTTTTGACGCTCGCGGACGTCAGTTAAAGGCCGATTTCAACAATTTCGCACGGGGTCCGAGGCAAGGAATCAGGCAGGCAAAAAAAACGCCCCTCACGTCACCACGGACGGGGGGCCGGCGTCTGCCGGGTTATTTCGATTTTTTCGCCCATGATGCCCGCCTTCAACATTCCTGTTCCTTTCGGGGCTCACGGGCCCCGGTTAAAGGATTGGAGGCAGGATAAACGCCCGCCCGGGCCATGTCAAGAACCCGGCTTTATTTTGCCGCCATCGCGGCCACGAATGCGTCCTGGGCCAGCAGGTTGTCCAGGGCGCCGTTGAAGGCCAGCTGGAACACGCCCGCGGTGTGGGTATCCTCCTTCCAGAACCCCGCCGTGCGTGTCTTGAAGACCGGTCTGGTGCTGCCGGGCCGGAAGAGCTCCCAGTCAATTTCACAGTAGGCCTGGTAATACCCCCCGAAATCCGAATACGAGTTGAACTCCAGCAGGTGCACGAAGGACCGCAGCTCCAGCACCGTTTCGCCCGCGGGGGTGGCCGTCGCCCCGCCTTCGGGATACGGCACGAACCGGTAGCCGGCGGCCTCGATGATCCCCTGCACATCATCGTTCAGGGTGGACGTCTGCTCGGTGAAGCTGGGGCCCCAGGCGTATTCATAGGTCCGGGCCATGCCGGCCCCCTCGTAGTTGTAGCCGATCACCGTTCCCGGATCGATATCCACATCGACGCCGGGAAAAGTGAGCGGAGCCACGGATTCGCCGGTCACCCGAATGGGGTCCTGGGCCACCACGGGCAGGCGGGGGCCGGGCGGGGGGGAGGAACATCCGGCCAACAGGGACATCGTGACGAGGCCAACCATCAAAACCGCCGGGCGCGCACCGATCATCTTGCCAACTCCCGAAAAGGACTGGGGCCGCCGGGCTTGGACGCCGGACGGCAGGATGCTATAATCCCGCCATTAAACCCCAACTTCACGGGAGACGCCATGATTTCCGTCCGCCGGATTCCCCTGGCCGCGCTGGTCCTGTTTCTGATGATCACCGCGCCGGCTTTCGCCGCTTCGTTCGACGAGATGTTCCGGGACGAAACCCTGCGCATCGACTACAACCACACCGGCAGCGCCGAAGGGGAGTTCGTGTCCCTGGACCAGTTGTGGCGGCAGGGCACCTGGGCGGGCAGCCGGACCCACCTGATCGACGACCTGGACCTGGGCGGGTACTACGCCAAAATCTACGACGCCGCCTCCGGGGACCTGATCTGGTCCAGGGGCTTTTCTTCGTATTTCGGGGAGTGGCAGACGACGGGCCCGGCGGCCGAAGGCATCCTGCGCACCTATCACGAATCGGTGCTGGCGCCCCTGCCGCTCGCGCCGGTGGAATTTTCCCTGGAGGTGCGGAACACCGAGGGCGTCCTCGAGGAGTTCTTCCGCGCGGCGATCGACCCGGACAGCTGGGAGATACGCCGGGATCCCGCCCCGGCGGGCATCATCGTGGTGGACGGGGTCCTCGGGGGCGATCCCCACAGCTGCGTGGATGTCGCGATCGTGGGCGAGGGTTACACCGCCGCCGAGGTCGCCAAGTTCGAGGCCGATGTGAAGCGTTTCACCGCCCTGATGACCGGCCAGGAGCCCTATGCCTCCCACAGGGACATGATCAACGTGCGCGGCGTGCTGCTTCCCTCGCAGGAGTCGGGCTGCGACGAGCCCAGCCGCGGGGTCCACAAGCGCACCGCCCTGGGCTGCACCTTCGATTCCCTGGGGTCGGAGCGGTACATGCTGACCGAGGACAATCGCGCCATGCGGGATATCGCCCAGGCCGTGCCCTACGACGTCCTGTACATCATGGTCAATCACGATCGTTACGGGGGCGGGGGCATCTACAACCTGTTCTGCACCTTCACCAGCGACAACCAGTGGAGCGGATACGTGTTCCTCCACGAGTTCGGCCACAGTTTCGCGGGCCTGGCCGACGAGTATTACACCGCCAACGTGGCCTACTCGGACTTCTATCCCGCGAGTTATGAGCCGCGGGACCGGAACATCACCGCCCTGGCGGATCCCGCCCACCTGAAATGGGCCGACCTGGCCACCGGCGGACCCCTTCCCACCGAATGGAACAAGGCCGAGTTCGACGCCATGGACCTCGCCTACCAGGCCGAGCGCGAGCTCATCAACGACCGCATCGGCCAGCTCATGCGGGACGGCGCGCCGGTCGAGGACATCGAGTCGCTCAAGGCCGATGGGGAAAAGCTGTCCCGGGACCATCAAGTGGCGGTCGACGCCTGGTTCGCCGCCAATCCCGCGGTGAACACGGTGGGAGCGTTCGAGGGGGCCGGCTACAGGTCCGAGGGCCTGTACCGCTCCCAGCTGGACTGCATCATGTTCACCAGGGGCATCAAGCCCTTCTGCGCCGCCTGCACCCGCGGCATCATCGAGGTCATGGAACGTTACGGAGAGTAGGTGCCGGTCGGTTTGACCTGACCGGGGTCCGGAAGGGAACCGCTGGAATTAAGCGACGTCAGACCCTGACGGTAGGCATCAGGGTCACCGGCTCCTTCGATCCGGCCGAAACGGTTTCCTCTTCCGCCGGGGCCGCCGGTTTCCGCGCCGGCGCGTTGTCGCCGATGTGACGGGCCAGGATCTCGGCGATGGTTTCCGAATCGATGGGTTTGCTGGCATGGTCGTCCATGCCCGCGGCCAGGCTGCGCTGCCGGTCGGTGTCCATGGCGTGGGCGGTCAGGGCGATGATGGGAATCAGGGGATCCCGGGCCGGCGAGTCGTCCGCGCGAATCCTTCGCGCCGCTTCCAGTCCATCCATTTCCGGCATCTGGACATCCATCAGGATGGCCGCGTAATCCTGCCTGGCGACCGCGTCGAGAACCTCATGTCCGTTGGCGACGACCTCGACATCGTACCCCACCTTGCCCAGCATCAGGCAGGCGACCTTCTGGTTGATGGGGTTGTCCTCGGCCAGAAGGACCAGCGGTTTCTTGGCCGCCACCGGGGCAGGGGCCTTGCTGGGCTGGACCTTCTTTTTGGTTTCCGGTTTCCGGCCCGCGGGGCCGTTCTCGTCCGGCAGGTGGCCGGTGATTTCGCCCAGGGCGCCCTCCAGTTTGCCGTGGTGGATCGGAAGGGTCAGGCAGGAGTGCAGACCCTCGTCCTCGAGCTCCTGGCGATTGACCACGCAGCCAAGTTCGCCGACCAGGATGAACCGGGGGGCCTGGGCGCCCAGGTCACTCCGGATGCGGGCCACCATGGCCTGGGCCGTTCGGCGCCCGCGCCCGCTGCCGACCATGGCCACGGGTATGGGACTTTCGTCTTCGATGGCCGCCTTGAGCCTTTGGGTGGCTTTGTCGGGTTCGACCGGCACCCCGCGGTAACCCAGGTAGGCCAGCTGTTCCTCCATGGCCGCCAGGGTCTCGGGATCGTCATGGGCCACCAGCACGCGTTCGGAACGCACGGAGTTGCCGCGTGACCTTTCGGAGGGGAAGCCGACCGTGAACCAGAAGGTGGCCCCTTCGCCCTCGATGCTTTCGACCCCGATCTCGCCGCCCATCAGGTCAAGAAGCTGTTTGACGATGGCCAGGCCAAGGCCCGTTCCGCCGTACTGGCGGGTGATGGAGGCGTCGACCTGGGTGAACGAGCCGAAGATGCGGCCCAGGCGGTCGGCGGGAATGCCGACGCCGGTATCGGTGACCTCGAAGCGCAGCGTGGCCCACGACTTGCGCTGGCTTTCCAGGGTGACCGAGATCTTGACCCCGCCCTCGTCGGTGAACTTGACGGCGTTGTTGGTCAGGTTGATGAGGATCTGGGTCAGGCGGCCGGGATCGCCCCGCAGGGTCCGGGGCACGTTGGCCGCGATCCGGCTGCGGAACTTCAGGTTCTTGTTCTTGGCCTTGATGGCCAGCATGTCGGCCACCCGGTCGACCACGTCGCAGGGGTCGAACTCGATGCGCTCGAGCTTGAGCTTGCCCGCCTCGATCTTGGAGAAGTCCAGGATGTCGTTGATGATCACCAGCAGGTTGGTGGCGCTGGCGTAGATCATCTCGCTGTAGTCCCGCTGGTCGGCCGTCAGGTCGGTGTCCAGCATGATGGAGGTCATGCCCAGGACCCCGTTCATGGGGGTGCGGATCTCGTGGCTCATGTTGGCCAGGAACTCGCTCTTGGCGCGGGTGGCGGCTTCGGCGTTGTCCTTGGCCTCGCGCAGTTCGTCCTCGATGCGTTTTCGCACGGAGATTTCCTGCTGCAGGTGCCGGTTGGCGCGGGTCAGGTCCTCGGTCCTTTCCAGCACGCTGTTTTCGAGGACCTTGTTCTTGACGTCCAGCAGCCGCACACGGTATCGGAAGATGCCGTAGGTTCCGCCCAGAACCAAGATGATCATCCCGCCGATGAACCAGGCCTTGCGGTAGAAGGGGGGCTTGACCGTCAGCCTGACGGAGATCCCTTCCTCGTTCCAGACCCCGTCGTTGTTCGAGCCGCGCACCCGGAAGACGTATTCCCCCGGAGGCAGGCTGGTGTAGGTGGCGTGGTTGCGGGTGCCGACCTCGTTCCAATCCTCCTCGAAGCCCTCGAGCTTGTAGGCGAAGTTGTTCTTCTCGGGGGAGGCGTAGTGCAGCACGCTGAACTCGAAGGAGATCACATGGTCCTTGTGGGTCAGGACGATGTGGTCGGTTTCGCTGATGGGCCGCTCCAGGATCACGCGTCCGTCCGGCCCCTCGCCCAGCGGCACGGGTTTGTTGAAGAGGCGGAAATCGGTGAGCACCACGGTGGGGACGTAGGGGTTGTGCCGGATGCTGTCGGGATAGAAGACGTTGAACCCGTTGATGCCCCCGAAGTACATTTTCCCGCTGCGGCCCAGGTGCGAGGCGCCCATGTTGAATTCGTTGTCCTGCAGGCCGTCACGCCGCAGGTAGGTCTTGACCTCCATGGAGTAGGGGTCGAACCGGGCCAGCCCGTAGTTGGTGCTGATCCACAGGCCGCCTTTCTGGTCTTCCTGGATCCGGTAGATGGTGTTGTTGGGCAGCCCCTGGCGTTCGGTGAACCAGCGGCAGGTGCCCGATTCGGGGTCCAGCAGGTTCAGTCCCGAGCTGGTGCCCAGCCAGATCCGGCCCTCGCTGTCCTGGAAAAGGCACAGCACGACGTTGCTGCTCAGGCTGTTGCGGTCGTGGGGCAGGTTCTCGAAGTGGCGGAATTCCCCGGTCCGGGGATCGCGGTAGGCGGCGCCGTTGCCCCAGACACTCATCCACAACCGGCCCGTATCGTCCAGGAGCATGTCCCGGATGCTACCCTCGGGAAGTCCCGTGGGGTTGGCCGGATCGTGGCGGAGGGTGGTGTAGGTCCCTGTCTTGGGATCGTAGCATTCCAGCGTGGTCATGGTGCCGAGCCAGACCTTGCCCTCGGCATCGGCGGCGATGCTGAAGACCCGGTCGTCATCGGGTCCGTCGGGGGACCCGGGCCTGGCGGGAATCCGGGTGAAAATCCCGGTGTCCGGATCGTAGCGGTTCAGGGCCCCGTCCCGGGCGCCCAGCCAGATGAGTCCCCTGGGGTCCTCGAATATCTCGATGAACGAGTCGTAGCTGGGCCGGTGGGGGTCGTCCGGGTCGGCCCAGATCTGCTCCACGGTGTCGGTTTCCGGATCCAGGACATTCAGGCCGTTCTCGGTGACGGCCCAGACCTTGCCGCTGCGCGTTTCCCAGACCGACCATACGCAGGCGTTGCTCAGGCTGGCGGGATCGCCGGGCTGGTTGGCCACGTGGAAAAACTGCTTGGCCTTGGTGTCGAGACGGTTGGCCCCGTTGCTGGTCCCGATCCAGATGACGCCGGCGCGGTCCATGGTGATGTCGTAGACTTCGTTGTCGCTGAGACTGAAGGGGTCCTGGGGGTTGTGCAGGAACTTGCGGCAGTGGCCCGTTTCGGGATCAAGCAGGTAGATGCCCTTGTGCTCGGAACCGACCCAGACCTGGCCGTCGGGATCCTCGAGAACGGTGGTGACCGAAATCACCGGGGGGACGGCCTCGTCCCCGGGGTCGACCACGTGGAGTTCGAATTTCTCGGTGATGGGGTCGAACCGGCACAGCCCGGTGGACGTGCCCACCCACAGACGGCCGTCACGGCCTTCGCTCAGGCTTTTCACCGCGCCGGGAATCAGGGAGTTTTCCACGCCCGGCTGGTTGGTGAAGTGCTGCATGCGGCCCGAGGCCGGCGAATACCTGGTCAGACCCATGCCCGTGCCGACCCAGATCAGACCGCGCGAATCGATCAGCAGGCTTTCGACCTGGTCGGCGGGCAGGGACGCGGGATTATCCGGGTCATGGGTAAAGGCGGTGATCTTTTCGGTTTCCGGATGAAACAACAGCAGGCCGTCGCCGATGGTGCCCAGCCACACGTCCCCGTGCCGGTCGACGGCCAGGGTCTTGACGTTGTAGTGCTCGAGGCTTCCGGGTTTGGCGGGGTCGTACCGGTAGGGGGTGAAATTTTCGTGCTGCCGGTTGAAGCGGTTGAAGCCGCCGCCTTCGGTGCCGATCCACAGGTCCCCGTTGGCGTCCTCGGCGATGGACCAGATGTTGGGGTCGCTCAGGCTGCCGGGGTCGTCGGGATCCGATTTGTAGGAGATGATCTGCCGGCCGTCATACCGGTTCAATCCGTCCTGGGTGCCCATCCAGATGAAACCGCGGCTGTCCTGGAAGGCGGTCAGGATCGAACTCTGGGACAGGCCGTCGGCCAGCATCAGGCGGTGGAATTTGACCGCGATTTCGGTATTGGCGATCGCCGAACCCGTGCAGATGGTCGCACAGGCCAAAAGTACCCGGAAGGCGAGCAGGTATTTTCGGTTCATGGAGATGGTCTCCGGCACTTGGGGGCGGACGGACACGCCCGGTTCGAAATCCTGTAAGACATCCCTTTTGTTATCGCCTAAATGAGTAAGGACTTAAGTATGGGTTTTCAAAATTTAACAACCCCTGTTCAACGGGATTTTTCCACGGCCCGATCCACGAAGGCCCGCAGTTCGTACATCTCGTCGGCGGTCAGTCCCTGCCCGATGACCGCGGCCCCGTAGACGAAGGCCATCATCCCCAGGGAGACAGGAAAGCCGAAAAAGCCCCAGGCGAATTCATCCACCGTGGTCTGGGCCCAGCCGAACATCAGGCCGGCCAGGCCGCACAGGGCCAGAAAGATGTACAGGGCCATGAAGCCCGTCCAGACGTTGGGGGCGGGGCTGTAGCGACCGGTCAGCAGCGTGCCTTCGGGACGGTGGACAAGTTCCAGGTTCAAAAACGGGGACAGCAGGGATCGCCGGTGGTCGGGCAGTTGCAAAAATCCGTGGCCGCGGACCACCTGCCCCACCAGGGGGGTGTCCGGCGCCTCCAGTTGCTTCTGCAACTGGGCCAGGACGGCTGTCCCGTCCCCGGGCACGGGAATCCGGAACCGGGGGCGCATGCGGGGCAATTGGGCCATCATCCACTCCCGTCGACGGTCAGGAACCGGTCCGGCTGGGCAAGGCTTCCGCCACGGCGCGGGCCAGGTCCCGGGGGCGGAAGGGCTTGGCCAGGAAACCGCGGGCCCCGGCGTCGGCCAGAATCTGGACCTCGTGGTTGGCGGTGGCCCCGGACATGATGAGAACGGAGGCCCGGGTGTCGATTTCGCGCAGCCCGCGGAACACCTGGGGCCCGCTCAAACCCGGCATGATCATGTCCAGCAGGACCAGGTCGAATTCCGCGGGGGACCGGCGGAACATCTCGAGACCTTCGCGGGGGTCGGTCGCCGTGGCGACGTCGTAGCCTTCCCTGCGCAGGATGGCGGCCACGGTCTGAATGAGGATCTCTTCATCGTCGATGACCAGGATCCGGCCGGTTTGGATCTCGCGGGGGGACTCATCCACCGGGATGGCCTCCCGGGGTTTGGGCCCCAGGGGCAAACCGATTTTGAAGGTGGTCCCGGCTCCCTCGGCGCTGGTCACGTCGATGCAGCCCTGGTGGCTGTTGATCGTCCCGTAAACGGCGGCCAGGCCCAGGCCGGTGCCCTTGGTCTCCTGTTTGGTGGTGAAAAAAGGTTCGAAAATGGACCCGATCGTCTCCTGGTCCATGCCGATCCCGGTGTCGGTCACGGCGACCTCGACATAGGACCCCGGGACCAGGTTCCACCGCGGGCAGATCTCCTGGTCGGGGGTGATCTCGAGGTTGCGGGTGGCGAAGACCAGGGTGCCCCCGTCGGGCATGGCGTCCCGGGCGTTCAGGCCCAGGTTGAGCAGGGCGTTCTGGAGCTGGGAGGGATCCCCGACGGTGAATGGGACGGCCGCCTCCAGGCGGGTTTCCAGGACGATCCTCTTGTCGATGGTGTGGGCCAGCAGCTGGACCACTTCCTTGATCAGGGTGTGCAGGTCGACGGGCTTGGATTCGAACTTGCCCTTGCGGGCGAAGGCCAGCAGCTGGGCCGTCAGGTCGGACGCCCGTTTGGCCGAGGTGAGGATGTTGGCCGTGGCGGTGTCCCATTCGGGGTTGCCGGCCACCTGCTCGCGCAGCAGGTCCGTCCAGCCGATGATTCCGGTCAGCTGGTTGTTGAAGTCGTGGGCCACGCCTCCGGCCAGGGTGCCGACCGCCTGGAGTTTTTCCGCCTGCCGCAGCTGTTCCTGCATGCGTTTGCGGTCGTCGATGTCGCGCACCATGGCGAGAATGCGGTCCTCGCCGCCGATCTGGGCCCGCCGCAGGGAGACTTCACACCAGAATTTTTCACCGCTGCGGCGTCGGGCCAACCATTCGAAGATCTGGGGCCCCTCCTCGATGGTCTTTTGGATGCGGGCATGCGCATCTTCGGCGCGGAACCCCGGATCTCCGGACAAGGTGAGATCAAAGGCCGTGGCATCCAGCTCTTCACGACTGAACCCGAAAATCTCCAGCATGCGGTCGTTCACGTCCAGGATGGCGCCCGTCTCGGCGTCATGGATGAAGATGGCGTCGCCGGAGGCGTTGAAGATCTCGCGGTAGCTGCGTTCGCTGGCGTAGGCGCGCATCAGGCTTTCGTGGATGACCAGGGTCAGCTGGCGCATGACCACCGCGCCCCCGAGGGTGACCAGCAGCAGGATGGCGATGTCCGCGGGTGTCCACTGCCCGCTGTACTTGTTGATGATGAAACCCTGGTACTCCAGGGAGCCGATGGCCAGGATGGCCGTCAGGATCCCCACCGTCATCCCGTAGAAGAGGGCCCGGCTAAGCACCAGGCTGCCCAGGGCAATGACGATCGGCAGCAGGACGATGGCCGTATCGTGGATGCCGTCACCGAGGACAATCCCCACCAGGGATACCGCCGTGATGGTGAACAGGGCCAGCAGGCTGGCTTCGCGGGGACGTCCGGCCCGGTGGATGAAGATGATGGCGGTGAAGGACAGGGTGGAAATCACCGACAACCTGAAGGCCGTTTGCCAGGAAACCACAAGGGACGCGAGGGCGATGGCAACCGAACCGACAAGAATGATCCCAAACAATCCGTTCAGGATCTTATAGATGCGGGCGGGATCCTCGAAGACGAAGATATCCGAAGTGATGTCCCACCCGGAGCTTTTCCGGGCCCTGCTGCGGTGATTCATGTCCTCCCCCGGGGTCGAATGCTGGAAGCGGCCCCATGATAGCCCATGAAACGGCTTTTGTCCCATGTTTCGGAGGGGTTTTTCGGTGGTGGTTGTCGGCCACAGGTCCGGGTGCTATCATTTTGCCCTTCTGCGGGACAACACCAGCTTCCATGTTAAGGATCGGCCATGTCGGACCACAAAATATCTTCACTTCTCGCCGGCCGGATCCCGGTGGGCGAACAGGTCACCGTCAAGGGCTGGGTGCGCACCCGGCGGGATTCCAAGGCGGGCCTGAGCTTCATCAACGTGCACGACGGCACCTGTTTCGACCCCATCCAGGTGGTGGCCCCGAGCGCTTTGCCCAACTATGCCGAGGAGATCCAGAAACTGAGCGCCGGCTGTGCCGTGATCTGCACCGGGGAGCTGGCCGCGTCCCAGGGCAAGGGCCAGTCGGTGGAGATCCAGGCGTCGGCCATCGAGGTGATCGGCTGGGTCGAGGACCCGGAGTCCTATCCCGTCCAGCCGAAAAAGCACAGCTTCGAATTCCTGCGGGAAGTGGCCCACCTCAGGCCCCGGACCAACACCTTCGGCGCCGTGGCCCGCGTGCGCAACTGCCTGGCCCAGGCGACGCACCGGTTCTTTCACGAGAACTCCTTCTACTGGATCCACACGCCGATCATCACCACCAGCGACGCCGAGGGGGCGGGCGAGGCCTTCCGCATTTCCACCCTCGATCTGGTCAACCCGCCGCGCACCGCCGACGGCGGCATCGATTTCAGCGAGGATTTTTTCGGCCGCGAGACCTTCCTGACGGTGAGCGGCCAGCTGAACGTCGAATGCTTCAGCAACGCCCTGTCCCGGGTCTACACCTTCGGCCCCACCTTCCGCGCCGAGAACTCGAACACCAGCCGGCACCTGTCGGAGTTCTGGATGATCGAACCCGAGATCGCGTTCGCCGACCTTGACGACGACGCCGACCTGGCCGAAAGCTACCTGCGCTACATCTTCAAGGCCGCCCTGGACGAGCATCCCGACGACATGGCCTTCTTCGCGCAGCACATCGAGCCGGAGGCCGTCTCGCGCCTGGAGAAGTTCGTCGACAGCAGCTTCGAGCGCATGGACTATTCCGATGCCGTCAAGGCTCTCGATTCAGCCAAGAAGAAGTTCGAATTCCCCGTGAAGTGGGGGATGGACCTCCAGTCCGAACACGAACGGTACCTCTGCGAGGACCTGTGCAAGCGCCCGGTGGTGGTGATGAACTACCCCAAGGACATCAAGGCCTTCTACATGCGCCTGAACGACGACGGCAAAACGGTGGCCGCGATGGACGTCCTGGCCCCTGGAATCGGGGAAATCATCGGCGGCAGCCAGCGCGAAGAGCGCCTTGAAGTCCTGGATGCCCGCATCGAGGAAATGGGGCTGGAGAAGGAAGAGTACTGGTGGTACCGTGACCTCAGAAAATACGGCACCGTTCCCCACGCGGGCTTCGGGCTCGGTTTCGACCGGGCGGTGAACTACGTGACGGGGATCAAGAACATACGGGACGTCATTCCTTTCCCGCGCGCCCCGAAACTGGCGGAATTCTAACACGACAGTCCCGCCGGACGGACCCGGCGGGCAGGATCACCAGGAGAGAGTCCATGGAGTGGAAAAAAGACACCTACCGCATCAGCGACGACAAATCCGAGCTGGACATGTTCTACGTCGCCCCCGCCCTGCAGCAGTCCTACTGGGCGGCGGGCCGGCCGCAGGAGGTCATCGAGGAATCCATCGCCAATTCCCTGACCCTGGGTCTCTACACCGAGGGCCGGCAGATCGGATTTGCCCGCGCGGTGACCGACAAGTGCACGTTCGCCTGGATCTGCGACGTGATGGTCCATCCCGACTACCGGGGCGTGGGGTTGGGCAAGTGGCTGATGGACTGCCTGTCCGAACATCCGGACGTGGTGAAGGTCAGCCAGCAGCTCCTGCGCACGCGCGACGCCCACGGCCTCTACGAGCAGTACGGCTACAAGGTGTGCGACGCCATGGTCAAGAAGATGGATACCGACTGAACCGCCGGAACAACGGAAAAGCCCGGAACGCCCTCGGGGTGTTCCGGGCTTTTTATTGGGGATGGATCTAGGCGTTGGCCGCGGCCAGGGCTTCTTCCTTCGTCTCGTAGACGTCGAAGATGTTTTCCAGCTGCGAAATGTAGAAGATGCTCAGCACACGTTCCTTGACGTTGCAGATCATCATCTTGCCGTTGGCGGCCTTGACCGAATGGTAGCCGGTGATCAGGATGCCCAGCCCGGTGGAGTTGATCCAGGGAACACCCGCCAGGTCGAGAATGACGTTCTTGTGGCCCCCCTCGACCAGCTGGGTGATCTCACCCTTGAACTTGTCGAAATCCGGTCCGCCCATGATCTTTCCGGAAAGCTCCAGGATCATGGCGTTTTCTTGGGGGTTCTGCTTGATCTTCATTCTCTCTCCTCCGGTAATGTTGGCGCGGGTCTTCAGGAAAAAGCGTTGTAGAACCGCCGTTTGATCTTCTTGGTTGGTGTCTTCTCGAATTCCTCGTACATGACCCTGAGCTTCGCTATCTGGCTGAAACCCGGCAGGCGCGTGTTCAGGGCCTTGCGGTTTTCCTCCATCAATGATTCGACCTGCTTGCCCTTCAGGCAGGCACGGTCCACCGATTCGAGATCGGGATAGACCAGGGCCACAAGTTTACCCTCGTTTTCGATGACCAGCGACTCCTCCACGCAGGGAAGATTGTTCAGCTGGGACTCGATTTCCTCAGGATAGACATTCTGGCCGGATGAAGTCAGGATCATATTCTTCGAGCGGCCCGTCAAGTAGAGGAATCCGTCCGTGTCCAGGCGGCCCAGGTCGCCGGTCATCAGCCAACCTTCGGAATTGATGGCCTCGGCGGTGGCTTCCTCGTCATTATAGTAGCCCAACATAAGGTTCTCGCCACGAACCTGCACCTCTCCGATGCCGGTTTCGGGATGGGCCCCGTGGATCCGGCACTCCAGGTAGGGAATGACCCTGCCCACGCTGCCGACCGGCGGCTGGCCGTCGAAAACGGTGTAGCTGATCAGCGGGCCGCACTCGGTCATGCCGTAGCCGCAGGCCATGCGCAGGCCGATCCGGCGGAAGAAGTCTTCGATGTCCCGGTTGATGGCCGCTCCCCCGATGACCATCTCCTTGAAGTGTCCGCCGAAATGCGCGTAGACCTGATCATGTATCTTCTTGTACACCAACTTGTTGAGAACCGGGACCTTGAGGGCCAGCTTCATCTTGGGCGTGTCCAGGAGGGGCTTGATCTTTTTGCGGAATATCTTCTCGATGACCAGCGGCACGGACATCACGTACACCGGCCTGTATTTTTCGAAGGCGGGCATGAGCACCTTGGGGGTGGGCGTCTTTTCCACGTAGATGACATGGCAGCCGGCGGCCATGGGGGCCAGGAAGTCGAACGCACAGCCGAAGGCATGGGCCAGCGGCAGGAACGACACCACGTTGTCGCCGGGTTTCAGCTCGATGCTCCGCAGAAAGTACATGATGTTGGCGGCCAGCGAATTGCCGGTCAGCATCACGCCCTTGGAAAAGCCGGTGGTGCCCGAGGTGTAGACGATGGCGGCCAGATCTTCGTTGGCGATCCCGGGAAAACGAACCGAACGCCCGTCCAGGAGGCCCGAGTAGCGCTCCCGGCTGCCGGATTCCGCGTTCTCGACGATGGCGCCCAGCTTCTTTTCCCTTGTCCAGTCCAGGGAAAAGTCCTCGAGATGGAAGATGCCCGCCAGGGATGGCATTTTTTCCTCATCGAGACGATCGTGGATGTTGCCGGCGGTGAACAGAAGCTTGCATTCGGAATGCCGGACGATGTGCTCGATTTCCGCGCTGGTGAAATCCGGCAGGATGGGCACGATGACCGCGCCGCAGGTGACGGCCGCCAGGTAGGTGATGCACCAGTTGGAAATGTTGCGGCCCACCAGGCCGATCCGGTCCCCTTTTTTCAGACCGGCCTCGGCGATGATGTAATGCAGCAGGAAAATCCGTTGGGCCACTTCCCCGTAGGTGAGGGTGTCGCCTTCCAGGTCGCTGAAGCACGGCACGTCCCAGTGCTTGTTGATCGAACCGGAAATGGTCTCTACGAAGTTTTCCTTGAGCATCTCGGTCCCGTTCGGGGGGATGGATAGGGTGTTCGGGGCCCCCCGGCGGAGACCAAGTCGGCCCACTATACCCGGAAAGGCCGGGTGCGACAAGAATGGTGTTCAGGGGCGGTCCCGGCCACTGTTCTGGTCCGAGGCGGGCCGCAGCAGGGCCCGGGGGTCGGGGAAGAACCGGGGTGTCCGCGCGCGGTAGGCCGCGTAGGGATCGCCGATGTCCCGCAGCAGCTTGTTTTCCTCCAGCTGGGTGCCTATCAGGGTGTAAACCAGGAACACGCCCCGCCACACCAGATTGATGTCGGTATAATCCCCCAGGAAAACCAGCAGGATGATGGTGCCGGTGTACCAGGGATGGCGAATGACCGCCAGGATGCCCGAAGTGCGGAACGCCGGCCCGCCGGCCGAATGCCCCCGCAGGAAATCGAGCACCTGGGTCACCCCCAGGAACGAGCGGTTGTCGTAGCTCCGGAGGCCCAGCCAGAACAGGAAAAACGCTTCGGCCAGCCCCAGCCGGCGGACCCACATCCACCCACCGGACCACGTGAACAGGGTCCGCGCGGGCAGGGCATGGATCCACAGCATCAGGACGGCCAGGCTCAGGGTGCTGGCCAGGACGTAGATCAGGCGGCTGAACACGTGATAGCGGGGAAAATGGCGCCTCAGCAGGTCGCGCCACCGGTGGGTGACGAACCAGCTGTGGAAAAAGCACCAAAGGGCGGTCCAAAGGCCCACCTGGAGCAGAAGGGCGCCATTTTGGGGATTCTGCTCAGCCATGGGATTCCTCAATCATCATATTGTCTCCGTTTGGTTTTGCCCTTATTTTCAGGCTACTGCAGAAATACGGGAACGAGGGGGCGCCTACCATTGTTTTTTTCTGGTTATCGCACGGCTACGGTTTCTCCTGCTCCAAATGAAGGGTTGGCATAATGAATTCTGGGGTCATGAACCAAGGTCACGTCGGACGCTGGTTGCGAATCGGCCTGGTCGTTTTTGTCGCGGCGCTGGCCGGGGGCGCGGGCGCCTGGGAACAGCCTTCCCAGTGGCCGGACATCGGTTCGGTCGGCAAGTGGAAGGATTTCGACGCCCAGTTCTACCGGATCTACCAGGACGCGCCCGCCATGGATCAATCCCAGTTCAAGATGGATCAGATCAAGGAATACGAGAAGACCCGCGATTACGGCGGTTCGATGGACGGCATCACCCTGCAGGATTTCATGAAACGGGACGCCGGCGAGCAGAACAAGCGCCGCAAGCTGGCCGCCCGTCAGCTCAAGTTCGTGGTCGACTTCAAAAACCGGATGATGTCCCTGGTCCAGCAGACCAAGCAGGGCACCGTCTCGGGCTGGGGCGGCCAGATCAGCGACCCGACGACCATCGGCGACTGCCTGGGCAAACTCCGGACGGCCGTGGGTCTGGATCCCTCGAATCCCTACGCGTGGCATGTCCTGGGGTATTTCGCCGGGGTGGTCGGTGATCGGGACCGCGCGGCCGCGGCCCTGACCAACGCGGCGGCGGCCCTGGACGTGATTCCCGCCGGGGAGCTGACGGAATTGCGTGCCGCGGTCGCCCTGGACCACGCCTGGCTGCTGAGGGACCTGGGGCAATTCGATGACGCGACGGCCCAGCTGAAAAAGGCCGTGGGATACGGCGCCAAGGGGATCGAACCCCGATTGATCCAGGGACTCATCGCCGCCCAGACGGGCAACACCCAGGTGGCCATCGAGAACGCCAGCGCCCTGCGGTCGGTTGATGTCCGCGCTTTCCCCATGAACATGAGCTCCGCCGGCTTCGCGCCCGAACTGACCGACGTCTCGGCCTGGCAGTCCCGGTCCTCCAATTTCATCCAGAGCTGGATCCAGGCCCTGACCTGGCTGGAGGAGGGCAACACCTCCATGGCGGCCGCCGCCTTCGGCAACTACTCGCTCAACGACCAATATCCCTTTGCCCAGCGTTTCTGGAACGACGCCGGGCATATCTACGAGGCGACCGGGCGCCGCCAGCTGGCCCTCAAGGCCTGGAGCATGGCCCGGATCACCAACCCCTACATCGTCTATTTCGTCTACAAACCCTACTCCGTGGACCTGGGCTATCTGACCGGGAAGCCCGGACCGGTTCCCTTCTCTCTCGGTTTCGGCGAGTTCTTCATCTCGGGCAGCCGTCTGGCCTACGGGTCGAGCCTGATCCAGTCCGTGACCGAGGTAACCGACACGTACGACAAACAGGATCTGGCGACCAAGGCCCTGGACCAGCTGGAGATCTGCCGCACTTCGGGCATCGCGCCGGGCCAGGCCCAGGTGCTCGAGGCCCAGGCCTATTATCTGATGGGCGACCTGGACTCGGCCCTGATGGAAATCGAAGGGGCCCTCAACTACATGAACAAAATGGGGGACACGGCGGGATCCACGGCCGTTCTGCAGGGCCTGGCCAAACCGCGCGCGGACCTGTCGCCCGTGGACGTGGCCAACTTCTTCAGCCAGAGCGGAACCTCGGGCGGACGGTGGATCCAGCCCAAGGACCTGGATGCCAAGCAGGCCGACCTTAGGGCCGCCTACGCCTCCGACCCCAGCGACAGCACCCGCCATGATCTGGCCCGGTTCCTGATCCGCAACGGCAATCCGACCGAAGGCCGCGAGTTGGCCCTGAAGCCCCTGGGAGGCCAGGATATTTCGGCGGACAACATCAGGGAATTATCGGGAGAGGACCTGGCCCTGGTCCTGGAGGCCGACCGCAAGGAGGGCGAGGACCAGCTGGCCCTGTCCCTGGTCAAGGCCCTTGCCGGCGGCGCGGAGGATCCCTGGAACGACTCGGTCCTGTGGGTCTACGCGGGCTTCACCTGCCTGGACGCCGGGGACACCAAGGAGGCCAAGATCGCGCTCCAGCGGGCCCTGGAGCTGGATCCGGGCAACCAGTCCCTGCGGATCCAGCTGGCCATCATGGGCGATGTCGTCAAGGAGTAGGCCCAGGACCGGGGATCAGGAGCCCAGACTCGCACGAACCTGATTCTCGACGCCTCCGGCAATGACCACTTCCTGTACCGGTTTACCCAACGGGGTGAACCGGTACTTCTTATCCCGCCAGGTGATGACGCTGCCGGCGAAATCCATCGCCAGCGGGTCCTCGCCGACGATGGTCCTGTTGTCCTTCCGCTCGGCGAAGTGGGCCTTCATGGCGTCGGAAAGCTCGGGGCATTCGACGCAGATGAAGCCGTTGTTGATGGCGTTGCGCAGGTAGGTCTGCGAGTAGCTGCCCGCGATGACCAGCTTGATGCCCGCGGCCTGCAGCGCGGTGGCCGCCTGCTCGCGGCTGCTGCCGGTGCCGAAGTTGTAGCCGGCGACCAGGATGTCGCCCTCCTTCACCATCCCGGCGAATTCGGGGTCGTAGTTTTCCATGACGACTTCGGCCATCTTCTGCCGGGTGACGTCCTCGCGGTAGGTCCAGTCCTTGCTGTAGATGCCGTCGGTGTTCAGGTTGTCCGTGG